>Ga0222717_10000028_pt1 | contig 110420 bp, 103 predicted proteins | sample C33_18DmetaG_FD_165053 | JGI IMG/M metagenome (GOLD analysis project Ga0222717, IMG submission 165053) | Estuarine water microbial communities from San Francisco Bay, California, United States - C33_18D | ecosystem: Environmental > Aquatic > Marine > Unclassified | place: USA: California... | reverse complement strand
TGAGGCCCATACGATCCATCCAAACGCAGTTCCGACAGTCTCAGGTATGCTAAAAATTCCTAAAATTCCTGCAACAAAAAATGGGTATGATCCAAAACCACTATTGGTAAAAGCAAAAGAAAAGCTTCCTACTACAAACGTTATAATTAATGTTGAAAAAGCAATATTAGAGGTTTCGTTTAATGTAAAAGTAGCTGTGTAAAAAGACAATAAGTACAGGCCCCAAATTAAAAATGAATGGACTATAAAAGAACTTTTTCTCTTCATTTTTAAGATACTTAAAATCCCATCTTTTAAACCCGAAAAAAATCGAATTATTTTTTTAATAATGGCCGATTTAGAAAATTTTAAGGCTAATAAAAACAATATTAAAAGCACCAAAATAATTCCTAGGAAATTATAAATAGTACTGATTGGTAATAGGTTTAATAAAAACTCAGAAAGCTTATCATATTGCAGTAATAAGGCGATGGCTGTAAATCCAAATAAAAAGAGGAGATCTACAACTCTTTCAGATATGATCGTGCCAAAAGCTTTATCAATAGGAATATCTTCATATTTTTTAACAATAAGTGCTCTAGATACTTCTCCGCTTTTTGGAATAAATATATTCATAATATATGCTACGGAAACCGCCATAAAATTATTTAAGAGCTTGGGTTTATAACCTAAAGGTTCTAACATGAAATTCCAGCGATACGCCCTAGAAATATGACTTAATAAACTAAAAAATAGAGAAATAATTATAAACGTGTAATCTGCATATTTGAAGTAAGCTGAAATTTCTTCTAATTGTTGAGGGCTAAATTTTGAATAAGAATAATAAATTAAAAACACACCAAGGCTCAAAGGAATAGCAACTTTTATAAATGCAATAACTGTTTTGTTCATTTATTTTAGTAAATTGTTTTGTGCGTTTGGAGCTACTAAAGTTGGCCTGGTTTTTAATGGCATCAACAGCATTGATTGAATACCTAATTAGCATTAAAATAATTCCCGTTTGCTTCTGCTCGGTAAAGGTATTAATTTAATGCCATATTATCTATTAGTCTTATACCACCAATAAAGCTAGCGATAAAAGCACGATATTTTTTTTTCTTGCTTTTATAAATACCTGTTTTTAGTGTTTGGGTATCGGCTATTTCAAAATATTCTAGCGTAAAAGAAGGATGATTTTTAAATTCCTTTTCCACCAATTGATTTAATTTTAAAATACTTAATAAATTAAAATTCTCTTTTATCTTTAGAAGTGTTTTATAAATTAAGATTGCTTCTTTTAATTGTTCATTATTAAGGCGTTTGTTTCTTGAACTCATAGCAAGACCGCTTGTTTCTCTAATCGTTGGACACCCAATAACTTTTATAGGAAGATTTTCAATTTCAACTAATTTTCTTACAATTCTTAATTGCTGAAAATCCTTTTCTCCAAGATAAGCTTTATTGGGTTTTATTATTCTAAAAAAAAGATTTAATACAGTTCCAACACCGTCAAAATGGCCTTTGCGATGTTTTCCTTCCATTTCGCTTTCTATTCCTGAAAAATTATAGCTTTTCGAACTTATATTGTTATTGTATAACTCCAAAGCACTTGGCGAAAAAATAAAAATATTTTTTGAAAAATGTTTTAAATGCGCGATGTCATTTTCTATAGTTCTTGGATATTTTAGTAAGTCATTTGGATTGTCAAATTGTGTTGGATTAACAAAAATACTTACTACAACACAGTCATTTTCCATATTAGCTAGTTCAACCAAGGAAATATGTCCTACATGTAAAGCCCCCATAGTCGGAACAAATCCAATGGTTTTATGATTAGTTATAAAAGGTAAAAGAGCATTCTTTAGCGAGGAGCTTGTTTTATATATTTTCATTTAAAAAAAATTAAGACAGTAAAAATAATATATTAAAGTCAGTCTGCATAAATTTTCGTAATTTTGCATTTTTTATGCACCACGAAAAAATTATATATGAAAGATAAAAGGATTTTATATGTATCTTCAGAAGTAGTACCTTATTTGCCTGAGACTGAGATTTCTTCAATGTCGTTTGAAGCATCTCGAATGGTAAACAGTAACAAAGGACAAATTAGAATATTTATGCCTCGTTACGGTAATATTAACGAACGTAGACATCAACTTCATGAGGTTATTAGATTGTCTGGAATGAATTTGGTGATTAATGATATGGATGTTCCGCTAATTATTAAAGTAGCATCGATTCCTAAAGAACGAATGCAAGTTTATTTTATTGATAATGAAGATTACTTTAAGAGAAAAGCAACATTTGAAGATGAAGACGGAAAGCTTTTTGATGACAATGACGAAAGAGCTATTTTCTTTGCAAAAGGAGTTATTGAAACAGTTAAGAAATTAAATTGGTCACCAGATATTATTCATGTTCATGGGTGGTTAGCCTCTTTTTTGCCTTTATATTTAAAAAAGTATTACAACCAAGAACCTTTATTTGAAAATAGTAAAATAGTTACATCTTTATACAATCAAGGGTTTAAAGGTCATTTAAACGCTAAGGTTACTAAAAAAATTATGTTTGATGGTATTGATGAAAAACATATAGAAGAATTAAAAGAACCTGATTATATTAATATGATGAAAGTTGCTATAAAAAATTCAGATGCTATTATATATGGTTCTGAAGAGCTTCCGAATGAATTAGAGGAATATCTTAAAAATACTGAAATACCAATGTTAAAGTATCATAAAAAAGAAGATATTTCTCCTGCTTATTTAGATTTTTACCTTTCAAAAGTATTGTCATAAATACATCATTTTATTTTACTATGAAAACACAAAATACTTTGCCTAAGATAATGGCAATATTATTTTTTATTATTTCTATTGTTTCCTGTCAAGAAGATTTTAATACAATAGGTGGAGATATTGTTGCAAATGATAGTCTTTTATCTCAACTAGATAATTCTCAAACTGTAGTGGCTTATAGCAGAAAACTAGCTCCGGTTCAAACCAATATCATACCGGTTAGTCAATTAGGTATTTATAATGATGGAACCTTTGGAAAATCAACTATAAATTATGTAACCCAACTACTAATGAATGTTCCAAACCCTGTTTTTGGAGATTCCATAGGACAAGAAATTGTTTTAGATAGCGTGATGTTATATATCCCCTATTTTAACGAGAACACTACAGAAGAAAGTATTACAACATATACGTTAGATTCCGTTTTCGGGAGTGAACCTGTAAATATTTCGTTGTATGAGTCTAATTATTTTTTAAGAGATTTAGATCCCAATTCAAACTTTCAAGATCCTCAGTATTATTACTCTAATCAAGGGCCTATTTTTGAAAATAATTTATTGCAAAACGACTTGTTTACAGAAATAGAAGATTTTGTTCCAAGTAATGTAGGTCATGTTATAATTAGTAATGAAACGGCAGAAGACGGCGTGGTTACTATTGACACTACTACGATTCCACCAGGTATAAGAGTACCATTATCAAATAATTATTTCCAAGAAAAAATATTAGACAAAGAAGGAGATCCCTTTTTAAGTAATAATAATAATTTTAAGGATTACTTTAGAGGAATATACTTTAAAGTAACGTCTAATACTGATAATGGAAATTTATTTATTTTCAATCCCCAACTTGCTAACATTACACTTTATTATAAATTTTTAAGAGCCCGAGAAGATAGTTCTGGTAATCCTGTACTAGATGATGATGGGGTAGCTATAATTGACACTATCTTTGAGGAATACGTCTTAAGTTTCGCTGGAGTAAATTTAAATGTTTTTGATAACGAACTGTCTCCAGAAGTTGCTTCAGCCATTGCATCTCCAAACGTAAATGAAGGTGAAGAGAATCTTTATGTAAGGGGAGGTGATGGAATTATAACTGTTATTAATTTATTCGGGGAAGATCTTGATCAAAATGGGGTTTCTGATGAATTAGAAGTGCTTCGAGATAAAAATTGGTTAATTAATGATGCAAATTTAAAATTTTATATAGACCAAAGTAAGATTGTTGGCGGAAAAACAGAGCCAGAAAGACTGACCGTTTATAATATTAACAATAATACGGTTTTAGCTGATTATTTTTTAGACCCAACATCTGGAGAGGAACCCAATAATGCAATATCAAATCACATGGGAAGAATTGAAAGAAATAGCGATGATTTAGGGGTTTCTTATGAAATTAATTTAACACATCACATCAGTAATTTAATTAATAAAGATTCAACAAATGTTTCCATAGGTTTAATCACCACTCAAAATGTATTGTTAAATGGCTTTCAAAAACTAGACACCATACTTGATCCTAATCAAAATTTACAAACCATTAAAACGGTACAAAGAAGCAGTGTGATTTCTCATGAGGGCACGGTTCTTTTTGGAAATAATACGCTTGATGAGGATAAAAAATTAATTTTAGAAATTTATTACACGGAAATAAACTAAAAAAATGTGCGGAATTACAGGATACATAGGTAATAAGGAGGCCTATCCAATTATTATAAATGGATTAAAAAGACTTGAATATAGAGGTTATGACAGTGCAGGAGTCATGATTTATGACGGTACTGAAATTAACCTAACTAAGACTAAAGGAAAAGTAGCTGCTTTAGAAACAATTACCAACAAAGATCCGAAAAGAAGAGAAGGAAAAATAGGTGTCGGCCACACAAGATGGGCTACTCACGGTGTTCCTAATGATGTTAATTCCCACCCGCATTTTTCTCAATCGGGTAATTTAGTAATTGTGCATAACGGAATCATTGAAAATTATGATACCTTAAAAAAAGAATTAATTTCTAGAGGCTATACTTTCCAAAGTGATACAGATACAGAAGTACTTGTTAATTTAATTGAAGAAGTAAAAAAACAGGAAAAGTGTAAACTAGGAAAGGCTGTGCAATTAGCACTAAATCATGTAACAGGTGCTTATGCGATTGCCGTTTTTGATAAGAAAAAACCCAATGAAATTGTTGTTGCAAAATTAGGTAGCCCAATAGCAATTGGAGTAGGAAAGAACAATGAAGAATTTTTTATAGCTTCTGACGCTTCTCCGTTTATTGAGTTTACTAAGAATGCTGTTTATCTAGAAGATGAGGAAATGGCTATTATTAAACTTGGAAGAGATGTTCGAGTAAGAAAAATAAAGAACGATTTACGAATTAAAGCTTCAATTCAAAAACTTCAATTAAGTTTAGAGCAAATAGAAAAAGGTGGATATGATCATTTTATGATCAAAGAAATTCATGAACAACCAAAAGCAATTATTGATACGTATAGAGGAAGAATGTTGGCTGAAAAGGGAATTATAAAAATGGCTGGGGTTGATAATAACCTCAAAAAATTTTTAAATGCAGAGCGTATTATTATCGTAGCCTGTGGGACTTCGTGGCATGCGGGACTTGTTGGAGAATATCTTTTTGAAGACATGGCTAGAATTCCTGTTGAGGTTGAATATGCGTCTGAATTTAGATATAGAAACCCAGTTATAACCTCCAAAGATATTGTGATTGCTATTTCGCAATCTGGAGAAACAGCAGACACGTTAGCTGCAATTAAATTGGCAAAATCTAAAGATGCTTTTGTTTTTGGAGTTTGTAATGTAGTAGGCTCATCTATTGCTAGAGAAACAGATGCTGGAGCTTATACCCATGCAGGACCAGAAATAGGAGTTGCATCCACCAAGGCATTTACAACTCAAATAACGGTATTATCGTTAATTGCATTAAAACTAGCCAAGGCTAAAGGAACACTTTCAAATTCAGCATTTCACACCTACTTGCAAAAAATGCAATTGATTCCATCTAAAGTTGAAAAACTATTACAATTAGACGATAAGGTTAAAGAAATTGCAAGAGTCTATAAAGATGCTAAAAACTGTTTATATTTAGGAAGAGGATTTAACTTTCCTGTGGCATTAGAAGGGGCTTTAAAATTAAAAGAGATTTCATATATCCATGCTGAAGGATATCCTGCTGCTGAAATGAAACATGGACCCATCGCTTTGATTGATGAGAACATGCCTATTTTTGTTATTGCCACCAATAAGGGACATTATGACAAAGTAGTTAGTAATATTCAAGAAATTAAATCTAGAAGTGGTAAGATTATTGCCATTGTTACAGAAGGCGATGTAACGGTAAAAGAAATTGCCGATCATATTATTGAAATTCCAGAAACGGAAGAAGCACTAACACCCTTATTAACAACAATTCCTTTTCAATTATTATCGTATCATATAGCAGTAATGCTAGATAAGAATGTAGATCAACCAAGAAATTTAGCAAAATCCGTTACAGTGGAGTAGTTACTCGTGACAATTACTCTTACCCTGTTGGTTACCTAAAGATATCTAAAATCTTCAAAGAAGAAGGTTTAAAAAACCTCGTGGGAGTATCTTAAAGAACAACAGTTTTCTTTCATTTAAAAAAAGTAAAGATTCGAGAGGAACGAATTAATAGAAAAGATACCGTTGAAATTTCTAATTTCACAATAGAAAATAATATCTATAATTAATCGGGTTTATAAAATAAACGACTCTCTTAGCCTAGATCATTCTTCTTAAAATTTAATATTAAGGCAATAATTAATACATTTAAATTAAATAGATATTTCTTCTTATAATTTTAATTGCTAAAAAAAAGCAGTTAATTTTTAGATAATAATATTGTAAAAGAAATACACGGAATTTTATGGTTTAATATATGGTAGCACTAATTTAGATTGCCAAATTCTTAATTTTAGGTTAAAATTTATGTATATTTCGAACATAAAAATCAATTCAAACAATTATATGAAGACAATTATTACACTTTTTTGTATGTGTTTTAGCTTAGTAGCTTTTTCACAAACTACCGTTACTGGTAATGTTGTAGACGAATCCCAAGAACCAACTTTAGGAGCAAATATTACCGTAATGGGTGTTGCTATTGGAACATCTACAGATTATGATGGTAATTTTACCTTAACAGTTGATCAGGAACTGCCATTTTCAATTCAAATTAGTAGCATTGGTTATCAAACTGTTATTCAAGAAGTAACAGCTAATAACCAAATGTTTAATATTACATTAATAGAAGGAGACCAATTAGACGAAATTGTTCTTTCCGCTTCTAGAACTCCTGAAAGTGTTAGAGAATCTCCTGTAACTATCGAAAGATTTGATACCAGAGATATTAAAAATGCAACCTCGCCTGACTTTTATGCTAGTTTAGAAAACCTTAAAGGTGTTGATATCAATAAAGGGAGTTTAACATTTAGTTCGTTAAATACTCGTGGCTTTGCAACATTTGCAAATACTCGTTTTGTTCAATTAGTTGATGGAATGGACAATTCTTCACCAGCGTTAAACTTTGCTATTGGAAACTTTTTAGGATTGAACGAATTAGACGTTCAGAGTGTTGAATTATTACCTGGAGCTTCTTCTGCGCTATATGGTGCGAATGCTTTTAATGGTATTCTTTTTATGACGAGCAAAAGTCCTTTTGATGATCAAGGAGTTAGCGTATATGTGAAAACCGGAATTACTTCACAACAAGCTGCCGGAGATAATAACTTTTACGATTTTGGAATTAGAGCGGCACATAAGTTCAGTGACAAATTTGCTGCAAAAGCAAATTTTTCATACCTACAAGGTACAGAATGGTATGCTACAGACACCAATCAATACAACTTAAATAAACCTGGAACTCCAGATACTGTTATCCCATTTGAAAATCAACCTGCACACGATGGATTGAATATTTATGGTGATGAGGTAAGTTTAGGTTTACTAGGTACAAATTTAAATGAAGTTGGTCAATCAATAGAAGCTCTTGGATTAATTCCAGCTGGATCAAGCGCTCTTATTCCAGCAGTAAATGTATCAAGAACAGGATATAGAGAACAAGATGTTACTACCTATGAGGCTGCAAGTGGTAAAGCAGATTTCTCTTTAAACTATAGACCAACAGGAGGAGATTTAGAAGTAGTTTGGAATTCTAAATTTGGATTTGGAAGAACAATCTATCAAGGTGCTAATAGGTATCAATTGGATAACTTCTTAATGCAACAACATAAATTAGAACTAAGAAGTAAAGACTTTTTTGTTAGAGGGTATATGACAAGTGAAGATGCTGGTAATTCGTACGATATGCGATTTACGGGTATTAATTTATCTAAAGTTAATGCGACTGAATGGTTTGGGCTCTATGCGGGAACTTATTTGCAATCTGTGTTAGGAGGAGCTACTGATGCTCAAGCCCATGCAGGTGCTAGACTTCAAGCAGATGATGCTTATACTTTGCAGCCAGGAACAGCAGAATTTAATGCAGCTTACGATCAAATTATTGATAATCCAGATGTTAATGAGGGGTCTAAATTTGTTGACCAAACAAAAATGTATGTTGGTGAGGGTAATTATAATTTCAGAAGTCTTTTAAAGGATTATATGGATCTTCAAGTGGGAGGTTCTTACAGACAATATTCATTAAACTCTGATGGAACAATTTTCACCGATTATGATGGGCCTATTGAGTATGGTGAATTAGGCGCTTATGTGCAAGGTTCAAAAAAATTCCTAGCAGAAGAAAGATTAAAATTAACAGCTTCTATTCGTGTTGATAAAAATGATTTTTTCGATGCTAAATTTTCGCCAAGAGTTTCTTTAAATTATTCAGCGGGTGATAAAAAGCAACACAACATAAGAGGTTCCTACCAAACAGGATTTAGAAATCCAGATACGCAAGCATTGTTTATAGGATTTGATGTTGGTAGAGCAATTTTAGTAGGTTCTTCACCAGATAACTTAGATAGAAGATTGCCAGGAACAGATTTAACAGGTCAAGATGCTTACTTTAATTCTTATACAAGGACATCAGTAGAAGCGTTCGCTGCGACTGGAGATCCAACTTTATTAGAAGCGACAGTAACTTCCCTTGTTCAACAAGAAAAAGTTACTGCTTTTGATATTGGGTATAGAGGTAAAATTGGACCAATTAATTTAGATGCGAATCTTTACTATAACATGTATGATGGATTTATCAATCAAAAAATTGTAATTACTCCTGAAAATGGTAGTACTGCCGATGGTTCTGCTATCGCTGATATCGTTACTGGTCAATACAAAGCTTTTCAATTATACACTAATGCCACTGAACAAATCCAATCTTATGGTTTTGTGGTTGGAGGTAATTTTAAATTTGCTGAGAACTTTGTTTTTGGAGTAAATTATACTTATGCTAAATTTGATTTTGATCAAGCAAATGAACCAGATTTTGCTGCTGGATTTAATACACCAGAGAATCAGGTAAAAATTTCAATTGGAAATCCGAAATTATTTAAAAACTTTGGATTTAACATTGATGGACGTTATAAAGGTTCATATTTATGGGAATCGAGTATTGCTAATGCAGTGATGCCAGAAATATATGTTGTAGATGCTCAGATAAATTATGGAATTCCTGCAATAAAATCTGTTATCAAAGCAGGTGCGACAAATCTAGGAGGTAATGAGTATCAAAGTGCAGTAGGTACTGGATTTATTGGATCTCAATATTACATCTCTTTAACTATAAATAATTAATAATAAATAATAGTAATATGAAAATATTTAATTTATACAAAAGTATTGGAGTACTTGCTTTAGCAATTACTTTTTTGACATCTTGTTCTAATGATCAATATTGGAGTGATCCAGTAACAGAAACACTTCCTACATTAACTTCAGGTTCTGCAGATTTTTCTAATTATGTAGCTCTTGGAGCTTCTTTTTCTGCTGGAGTTAGTAGTGGCTCATTATTTATTGCGAGTCAAAACAATTCGTTCCCAAATACATTAGCAGGGGCTATGGCAAATGCTGGTGGGGGAGATTTTAGACAACCATTGGTAAGTGACAATATTGGAGGTTTACTTTTAGGAGGAGTTAAAATAGTAAATCCTAGATTGTATTTTAATGGATCAGGACCAGCACAATTCCCGACGGATGTTATGCCGACAACTGAAGTTACAAATATTTTAACTGGACCTTTTAACAACATGGGTGTTGGGGGAGCTAAAAGTTTTCATTTTGTAGCACCAGGTTATGGAAATCTTGCCGGTGTTCCTTTAGGTTTAGCAAATCCTTATTTTGCACGAATGGCTTCAAGTCCTAATGCAACAGTATTAGAAGATGCAGTGTCTCAAGATCCAACATTTTTCACAATATCTGTAATGGGGGGTAATGATGTTTTAGGTTATGCTACTTCAGGAGGAGTTGGAACGGACCAAACAGGAAATTTAGATCCTTCTACCTACGGGTCAAACGATATTACAGATCCAAACGTATTTGCATCTGTTGAAAATTCGATAGTAGCTGCTTTAACCGCTAATGGATCTAAGGGTGTGCTTTCTAACGTTCCTTATGTAACCGATTTACCATATTTTACTACGGTACCTTTTAACGCTGTACCTTTAGATGCAGCAACTGCTGCATTATTAAATGGTGCTTTTGCCGAGTACAATGGAGGATTGTTATTAGTAGAATCCCTAGGATTAATAACAGCTGAGGAGAGAGCATCAAGAACTATTTCGTTTTCAGAAGGCCAAAATGCGGTTACTATAGTAGATGAAGACTTAACCGATTTAAGCGCTTTAGGTCTTCCTAATTATAGACAAGCAACATCAAATGATTTAGTAGTTCTACCAGCGAGTTCGTTTATAGGTACTTTAGTAGATAACAATCCGCAGTTAATAAATGGGGTTTCTGTTCCTTTAGCAGATAATTGGGTGTTAACCGGTATTGAAACTCAGAACGTATTAACAGCTACAGATGCATATGCTGCAACAGTAGAGGCCCTAGCTGACACATACGGTTTAGCTTTTGTAGATTTAAGACTTGTTTTAGCTGAAGCAGCTACCACTGGAATCATGTTTGATGAATTTAATTTAAATACAAATTTAGTACTAGGAGGTTTGGTAAGTTTAGATGGTGTTCATTTAACCGCTCGTGGCTATGGACTTATGGCTAATAAGTTCTTAGAGGCTATTGATGTAACCTATGGCTCTAATTTTGGAGCATCAGGTTCTATGATTAAAGCAAATGATTATGTTATTATGTATCCAGAAACACCAAATTTTTAATAATTAATTTTTATAAAATATTAAAAAACCGAAGTATTTAACTTCGGTTTTTTTATTTAATTTTTTTTCATAGTTTATTTCTGAGACTTTATATGGTTAATTAAAAAGTATTAGTTAGAAATAAAAATATAGAGTTTAGGCTTGTATATTTTCATTATAAAAAACTATATTTGCAGCGTTTAAAATAGGGGATATTTACAACCCTAATAGTACTAAAAAATAAACAGTTAATAATGTCAAAAGTTACAGGTAAAGTTGCCCAGATTATTGGACCCGTTGTAGATGTTGAATTTGCAAACGGATCAGAACTTCCAAAAATTTACGATTCTCTTGAAGTAAGTAATAATGGAAAATTATTAGTATTAGAGGTGCAATCACATATTGGAGAAAATACGGTGAGAACTATCTCTATGGATTCAACAGATGGATTAAGCAGAGGGGTTGATGCAATAGCAACTGGACTTCCTATTCAAATGCCAATTGGAGATGATATCTACGGGCGTCTTTTCAATGTTGTTGGTGATTCAATTGATGGTATCGGTAATTTGCCAAAAACAGGAGAAAATGGAATGTCAATTCACAGGGATGCTCCAAGATTTGAAGATCTTTCTACTTCTACAGAAGTCCTTTTTACAGGGATTAAAGTAATTGATCTTATTGAACCTTATGCAAAAGGTGGTAAAATTGGTTTATTTGGTGGAGCAGGTGTTGGTAAAACAGTACTTATACAAGAGCTTATTAATAATATAGCAAAAGGACATGGTGGGCTTTCAGTATTTGCTGGAGTAGGAGAACGTACTCGTGAAGGGAACGATTTACTTCGTGAAATGTTGGAGTCTGGAATTATAAAATATGGTGACGACTTCTTACATTCCATGGAAGATGGAGGTTGGGACCTTTCAAAAGTTGAAAAATCTGCTTTAAAAGAATCCAAAGCAACGTTCGTTTTTGGACAAATGAACGAGCCTCCTGGGGCTCGTGCACGTGTTGCATTATCAGGTTTAACAATTGCTGAATATTTCCGTGATGGAGCCGGAGATGGACAAGGAAAAGATGTTCTTTTCTTTGTAGATAATATTTTCCGTTTTACACAAGCAGGGTCTGAGGTGTCAGCACTTTTAGGTCGTATGCCATCAGCAGTAGGATACCAACCAACATTAGCTACCGAGATGGGAGCAATGCAAGAGCGAATTACTTCAACTAAAAGGGGTTCTATTACCTCTGTACAAGCGGTTTACGTTCCTGCAGATGATTTAACAGATCCAGCACCAGCAACAACATTTGCTCACTTAGATGCAACAACGGTATTGTCTCGTAAAATTGCTGAGCTAGGTATTTATCCAGCGGTAGATCCATTGGATTCTACTTCTAGGATTTTAACTGCTGATATTTTAGGAGATGAACATTATGACTGTGCTCAACGTGTAAAAGAGTTATTACAACACTACAAAGAATTACAAGATATTATCGCAATTTTAGGGATGGAAGAGTTATCTGAAGAAGATAAACTTTCTGTATATAGAGCTAGAAAAGTTCAACGGTTCTTATCTCAACCTTTCCACGTTGCTGAACAATTTACTGGGATTCCAGGATGTTTAGTAGATATTAAAGATACTATTAAAGGATTTAATATGATAATGGATGGTGAATTAGATAAATTACCTGAAGCTGCATTTAACCTTAAAGGAACCATTGAAGAGGCTATCGAAGCTGGTGAAAAAATGTTAGCTGAAGTATAATAGCACACTTAATAATAATTGTATGTATTTAGAAATAGTAACTCCAGAAGCTTCTTTAGTAAGTGGTGAAGTAGAATCTTTAACAGTACCCGGAGTAGATGGTGAGTTTCAGATGTTAAATAACCATGCATCTATTGTTTCATCATTACAAAATGGAAAAGTAAAATTTAAAGGGGCACCTACTTTTACTAAAGGATTTGAAGATAAATTCGCTAAGGAAAATGATGGTAGATGGTCTTTACAAATAAATAGTGGCACCATCGAAATGAAAGATAATAAAGCAGTTGTTTTGGCAGATTAAGTCCAAGCTATCATGATATTTTAAAATCCTAAATTTTATTAATTTGGGATTTTTTTATTATATAATTTTAAATCTATCAGCTATTTTTTTAATCACTATTTTAAGGTAATTTCTTCTTTTTAATCGTTAAGTGACGTATTAAAATTGTTAAAAATAGATTGTCATACTTTGTTTTTAATAACTCATTTTCAATGTTTTATCAAGCTATTTTTTATCGTCTAAAGATTAATTATAATCGATACTTTTTGTTAAAAATAGATTACATATTTAAAAATAACTTTATTTTCGCTTTTTAATAACATGGCTATGAAAATAAAATACAAGTTCCTGTTCGTTACTTTATTTTTGGGAACGGTTTCACTTTCACAAGAGACCACTTCTGAGGAACAATTAGACGAAATATTAATTACTTCCAGCAGAATAGATTTACCATTTTCTGAAAACTCTCGAACCATTACTGTGATTACTTCTGAAGATATTAAAAACAGTACCGCAACCAATGTTACTGATTTGTTGCAGAGCGTTGCAGGACTTGATATTAGAAGAAGAGGAATTGACGGTATGCAATCAGATATTTATATTCGTGGGGGACAATTCAATCAAACTTTAATCTTGATCGATGGTTTTAAAACGGAAGATCCACAAACTGGACACCATACCATGAATATGATGATTCCTATAGAAGATATTGAACGAATTGAAATAATTAAAGGGCCATCAGCAAGAATATTTGGTCAAAATGCATTTTCTGGAGCGGTTAATATTGTAACAAAAAGCAATGTAAAAGAGCAATTAAAATTGGAACTAGGAAGTGGTTCATATGGTAAATTAAGCCTAGGACTTACTGCAGCAACTAATCTTGAAAAATCAAGTCATTTGGTTAATTTTGAATACAATGGTAGTAAGGGTTATCGTGAAAATACGGACTATAATAATATTAATTATTTTTTAAAGAGCAGTATACAAACCAATCATCAGCCCATTGATGTAATAGCAACATTCATAGATCGAAAATTTGGGGCTAGTAATTTTTATACCAATAATCCAGTATATAACGAATATGAGGAAACTCAAACAAGTTTGGTTGGAATTTCAACTTCTATCAACAAAAACAATTGGACCTTTAAACCAAAATTATATTGGAAAAGAGGACAAGATATGTTTGTTTTAAAGAGGGACGATCCAAGCTTTTCCAGAAACTTTAATATTACCAATAAAATAACAGCAGAAGTAAATTCTTCGTTTAAATCTTCATTGGGAATTACAGGTATTGGATTAGATCTTTCTGAAACTACTTTATCAAGTAACAACCTAGGAGATCAAAATAGAACGGTTGTTAATATGTTTGTAGAACATCGTCTTTTATTAATAAATAATAAATTAGATATCACTCCCGGAGTTTCGTTGAGTTATTATTCGGATTTTGATTTTTATGCATTTCCAGGATTGGATGTTGGATATTCATTTTCCAATAATTTAAAAATTTATGGGAATATTGGCTATTCTTATAGAGTCCCCACTTACACTGAATTATACACTAATATTCCAAACTTTCTATCAGGTAATTCAGAGTTAAAACCTGAAAAAGCACTTGCAGAAGAATTAGGAATAAATTACACCATCAAGAAATTAGAATTGACTGGGGCGATTTTTAGAAGAGAAGCTAAGGATTTGATAGATTACATTAAGGAAACAGAAGAAAGTCCAATTTTTGTAGCTCAAAACCTAAGAGAAGTGACAACATCTGGATTTGAATTAAATGCAGCTTATAATTTTATCCTTTTTAATAATTCTCAGAGAGTGAAATTAGGTTATACTTTTTTGGAAGATGATTATCATGATACAAATGTTTTCGCTTCAAGGTATTTAATAGACACTTCAATAAAGAATCATTTTACTGGAGTGTTTGATTTTACGATTGCTAAAATTATAAAGCCTAGTATTACTTATAAATATGTAGAAAGACCACAAGAATCCTATAGTATTGTTGATGCAAAACTTGCTGCAGCTATTAAATCATTTTCTGTATTTATACTCTTTAATAATATTTTTGATACAGAATATTATGAAAAGGATAATGTAATTATGCCAAGGAGTAATTTTGAGTTTGGACTGACTTATACATTTAAATAAAAATCAATATTTACTGGGTTAAAAGCAAATATCTCTGTTAAAATAAATCAAATTTAATCGCTTTTATAAAATTTGAGAAGTTTGTAAAATAATACAGTTCCAACATACAAAGCCATTCCATAGCAAGTATGACAAATAAAAGTTCGTAGCAGTAAAATGTCTTTAATAGAACTATCAGCTCCAGCCCATCCCAGGCCAAGTGCGGGCATTTCTAGATACAAAGGCATAAACATAAATAACCACATCATAATTAATGCAGGTAGTATTTTTGGTCTGGATTTTAGGATTTTAAAACTAAGTAAAAAATACAAATAAGTATCCATGAGGCAGACAAGTATATGTGCTGATAGTCCAACAAATGTTTCTCCTTTTAATTTGGGGATTTTCGAAAAATTTGGATCTGGAAATAAAGCCTCTCCACTAAATAAGGTGATAATATATCTCCCTAAACTTTGATAGCCTGCCAAGACTGATCCCATATCATAAATTTCAGCAACTATTTTTGCAGAAGTATCAATAACTATTGCTCCAAAAATTCCAACAAAAAGCAACGCTGTTATTTTTATTTTAATACCATTGTCATTAAAATAGTTGTTGCTCATTCTATGTTAGGTTGTGTATAATTTATTGTATTGTGTCAACGAATCTAAATAGATTTTTTTAAAAATAAAAATCAAGCAATATTTTATGCTATTGATTGGCTTAAATTGATTGATTTGGGCAATCATTGTGTTTTACACTTTATCAATTCATTGACCTTATCGTAAACTAAAAACGATTCCCAGCCTCGATATAACAAATAATCAGCTAGTTTTTTTCTTTTTTTTTGTAGGTTATTTTCAGAACTTAATTGAAAATATCGTTTTTGTGCCAATTCGCTAAACGTATTTTCATAGTCTTTGTCAGTAATCTCTTTTAGTCCTAAATCAATATTATATTTAGAAATGTCTCTATACCTGAGTTCTCTTACAATACGTTGTTTTCCCCATTTTTTATGGTTGAATTTCCCTCTTGTAAATGCTTGTGCAAATCGAGTTTCATTTAAGAAATTATGTTTTAATAAATGAAGAATAATGATATCGATTGCATCAGGAATCATTCTCATTTCTCTCAGTTTTTGATTCACTTCTTTATGACAACGTTCTTGGTAAACACAATAACCCTCAAGTTTAGAAGTCGCTTCTTTTAGGGTATATGTTTTTTGATAATTGGAATTCACTAAAAGTTTTATTTCTCAAATTTAATTAAAAAAAGGCATAAAAAAACCTCCTAAGTTTTCACAAAGGAGGTTTTTTTCAGGTTATTTTATCTTCGAATCATCTTTGTCTACAAAGTGATATTCTAGATACGTGTAAGCATCTCTTGGTTGTATTGTCACCCACTTCTTGTGCTCCATAAACCACTTGGTTCGCACGGATGGAAAACCTTTTGTTAAAAAGGCTGCTATAAAAGGATGTGTGTTTAGAGTTATCTTCTTATAGTCTTTTTTGATAAGATTTTTAAGCTCATCAGTCATTTTATTCACCAATACTATTGGTGCTTCAACCTCGGTAGTCTCTCCATTATTTGGATTTTCTTCTCGAGTTTTAATATTCATTTCTGGTCGTACGCGTTGTCGGGTTATTTGTATTAAACCAAACTTAGTAGGGGGTAATATTTTATGTTTTGCACGATCGTCGCTCATTTCTTTAAGCATGTGATCGAATAATTTTTTTCGATTGGCAGCTATAGCCATATCTATAAAATCGATAACAATAATACCTCCCATATCACGCAATCTTAGTTGTCGTGCTACTTCGCTAGCAGCAATTAAGTTTACTTCTAATGCGGTTTCCTCTTGATTATTTGTTTTACTACTTCGGTTACCACTATTAACGTCAATTACGTGCAACGCTTCAGTATGCTCAATCACCAAGTAAGTCCCCTTACTTCCTGATACCGTTCTACCAAACGCTGTTTTGATTTGACGTTCAATCCCAAACTTTTCAAACAAGGGATTTTTAGAATCATAATACTTAACAATATTCTCTTTGTTAGGTGCAATTGATTGCACATAATCTTTAATTTGTAAGTAAAGTGTTTCGTCGTCTATATAAATTGAAGAAAACGAATCGTTAAAGACGTCTCTAATAATAGATGCACCTCTATTTAACTCACTTAACACCTTTGAAGGAAGGTGAGCTCCTCGTAACTTTTTACACATCGCATTCCAGCGATCCATGAGATTTTCTAAATCTCTATCCAGTTCAGCTACTTTTTTACCCTGGGCTACAGTTCGTATAATAACTCCAAATCCTTTAGGTTTAATGCTTGTTAACAAGCGTTTTAACCTGTCTTTTTCTTCCTTAGATTCTATTTTTTGTGAAATAGAAACTCGATCAGAAAACGGTACCAATACAATGTAGCGTCCTGCTATCGAAAGCTCTGAACTAATTCTTGGACCTTTAGTGGAAATGGGTTCTTTTACAATCTGAACCAATGTCGATTGATTAGACTTTAGTACATGATTTATACCTCCGTTTTTATCAATATCTTTTTCAAATGGGAAATTTTTTAAAGAATAATCTTTAAGTTTACCTGTGCTTACACTCTTAACGAATTTTAAAAGAGAAGCGACTTTAGGACCTAAATCATGATAATGCAAAAAAGCATCTTTTTCATAACCTACATTTACAAATGTAGCATTTAAGCCCGGAACAATTTTTCGAGTTTTGGCGATAAACACATCACCAACCGAAAACTTATTATCGTCTTCTTCTTTATGTAATTCTATTAGTTTTCCATCTTTTAAAAGGGCAAAATCAACTGATTGTGAACTGGATCTAATAAATAATTCGTAGTTCACGTTTCATTAATTTTTATCCATCATACCTATAAGCATGACAAATGGATTAAACATTATTTTATCACAGGTTGTTGAATTCTCACTATTTTAGTGAGAAAAACCCGTCGAAATTAAAAAGTTAAAAAAACTAATTAATTTCATTTTCAAAGAACTTTTTTGTTTTTAAACTAAGGAAATAATTTCTTATTTCTTAGTTTTATGGCGGTTAGCACGACTTCTTTTCTTTCTTTTATGAGTAGAAATCTTTGCTCTTTTTCTTTTTTTACCACTTGGCATAGTAATCTGTTTATATATCCCGATTTAACGAGATGGTTATTATTTTACCTTAACATTAGTTTTTACACCTTCTACAAATATTTTAGCAGGCTTAAATGCTGGTATATTATGTGCAGGGATTTTAATTGTAGTATTTTTTGAAATGTTTCTTCCTGTTTTTTCAGCTCTTTTCTTTACAATAAAACTTCCAAAACCTCTTAAATAAACATTGTCACCACCTTCTAATGAATTTTTTACTTCATTCATAAAGGTTTCAACTGTAGCTTGAACATCTCCTTTTTCCATTCCTAGTTTGTCTGAAATTTTCGCTACGATATCTGCTTTCGTCATTATGTGTTAAATTTATATATTAAAATATCTCTTTTTTTCAAGGTGGCAAATATATGAATTTTATAATCAAAAAATCTAATGGTAAACCATTAAAATTTAATTAGATAAAGGCTAATTTCGTAGAATGCCAAAAAGCAACTTCCATTTTAGTAAAAAACTCATCTTGTGGTATTTAGCTCATAAAAGAGATTTGCCCTGGAGAACTACTGCTATACCTTATTATGTATGGCTTTCAGAAATTATACTTCAGCAAACAAGAGTTGAACAAGGTTTACCATATTATCAAGCATTCGTTACTGAATATCCTACTGTAGACAACTTAGCCAATGCTAGTGAGGAGGAAGTATTAAAATTATGGCAAGGTTTGGGTTATTACTCTCGCGCAAGAAACCTTCACGCTACTGCTAAATATATTTCAAATGAATTAAATGGTGTTTTTCCAATTTCCTACAAAGAACTTATTAAACTAAAAGGGGTTGGAGATTACACGGCTAGTGCAATAGCCTCTATTTGTTTCAATGAAGCAACAGCTGTTGTTGATGGCAATGTATACAGAGCTCTTGCTCGTTATTTTGGGATTTTTACCCCCATAAATACCAGTCTTGGAACTAAAGAATTTAAAAATTTAGCGCAACAATTAATTGATGTAGATAATCCAGGGGATCATAATCAAGCTTTAATGGAATTCGGAGCTCGACAATGCAAGCCTCAAAATCCTAACTGCGATACCTGTATTTTTAATGATAGTTGTATTGCACTTCAACAAGAAAATATTTCAATATTACCTGTGAAATTAAAAAAGACAAAAGTTAAAAACATTTATTTCAATTATATTGTTTTGATTTCTAAAAATGAAAAAACTTTTTTACAAAAGAGAATAGGAAAAGGTATTTGGCAAAACTTATATGAGTTTCCTCTCATTGAAACAGAAAAAGATTTTAACATTTCTGAACTTAATAGTTCACCTATTTTTGAAGATATATCTAGAAAATTTGAAATTAAATCTTTGGTACTTTATAATGAGATTCCTATTCTTCATAAGTTATCTCACCGTAATATATACACTCGATTTTGGATTGCAGAAACTTCAATAAATAATGATGAGGCAATCTCAATCAGTCAAATTGAAAGCTATCCTGTTCCTAAACTTATAGGGAATTTTATTACTTCTTTTTTCAAGTTGAAAGAATATGGACAAAAACAAAAAAAATAGTTATATTTAATTTACAAAAGATAACTTTGTATAAAATAAAAATTCACAATTATGGGTGGTACATTAAATAAAGTAATGCTTATTGGGCATACAGGAGATGACGTTAAAATGCGTTACTTTGAAGGGGGCGGAAGTATAGGTAGATTCCCACTTGCGACCAATGAATCGTATACCAACAAAACTACTGGTGAAAAAGTTACCAATACCGAATGGCATAATATAATCGTAAAAAATAAAGGTGCTGAGATTTGCGAAAAATACTTAAAAAAAGGAGATATGGTATATGTTGAAGGTCGTTTAAAAACTCGTAAATGGCAAGATGATGAAGGAAAAGATCGTTATAATACCGAGATTCACTGTTCAGAATTTAATTTTTTAAGTCCAAAAGGCGATAACAATAATTCTGCTTCTACTGGAAGCAATGAACCTTTTTAATTTCAATTATTAGAATTTTGGATATAGAACCTCCTAGTTTAATTTTAGCAAATATATTAGAAAGCGGACATTTAATAAGTGTTCTTGTTTTGTTAATTTTATTGGTTTGTTCCGCCTTAATATCTGGAGCCGAAATTGCATTCTTTTCTTTAACATCCTCAGATTTTGAAGAGGAGTCCTCAGAGAAAGAATCATCAAGCAATTTGAGAATTGTAAAAAACTTATTAGATAAACCTAAAAAACTATTGGCAACGATATTAGTTGCTAATAATTTTATAAATATTGCAATTGTACTCTTATTTGCTTCTCTTAGTGATTTGATGTTTTCAGGAGTTTCTGTGAATTATTTTGGATTCAACCTTAGGTTTATATTAGAGGTAGGTATTGTAACCCTTGTTATTTTATTATTTGGAGAAATACTACCAAAAGTATATGCTAGTAGGAATAATATTCAGTTCTCATTATTTATGGCTTTACCATTAAATTTTTTAAATTTTTTATTAACTCCCATAAGCAGTCCCATGAGTTCCGGTATACAATTTATCGAAAAGAAGTTCGGGAGCCAAAAGTCTAATATTAGTGTAGATCAATTATCACAAGCTTTAGCGCTAAGTTCCGAAAAGGATAAATTGCATGAGGATCATAAAATTCTTCAGGGAATAGTCACATTTGGAAATACAGACACAAAGCAGGTTATGAAGCCAAGAATGGATATTTTTGCTTTAGATGAAACGGTTAATTATGAATCGATAATACCTGAAATTATAGCAAATGGATATTCTAGGATTCCTGTTTTTAAAGATAATATAGATACCATTACGGGGATTTTATATGTGAAAGATTTAATGCCATTTATAGATCGAAAAGAATTGAATTGGAATGCATTAATAAGGAAGCCCTATTTTGTTCCTGAAAATAAAAAATTAGACGATTTATTAAATGAATTTAAGGAAATGCATATGCATATGGCAATTGTAGTTGATGAGTATGGCGGAACAAGTGGATTGATTTCTTTAGAAGATATTATCGAAGAAATTGTAGGAGAAATTAGTGATGAATTTGATGACGAAGATTTAGTCTTTTCTAAGCTAGATGAAAATACTTTTGTTTTTGAGGGAAAAACACCTTTAAAAGATTTTTACAAAGTAATTAAATTAAAAGATCCGTCCTTATTCGAAACCACCAAGGGAGATGCAGAAACACTTGCGGGATTTTTGTTAGAAGTTTCAAAAAGTTTCCCAAAAAAAGGAGAAGTAATAAAATTTAATAAGTATACGTTTACAGTTGAAGGCTTCGAAAATAAACGAATCAATCAAATTAAAATTTCTATTTAAAATTAATATGCGATTTATCTTTTTGCTTTTTGTACTATTTTTTTTTGTGTCTTGTCAAGATGAGATACTTATAAAACCGAAAGCTCAATTAAGCTTAAGCTATCCATTAGCGAATTATGAAGAATTACATTTAGATTTTCCATATAATTTTCAAAAAAACAAAGACGCTGTTCTAAAAGAAAAAAAGAATAATGGATTAAATCTATATTATCCAGCTATGAAAGCGACTCTTTATTTAACCTATCAAAAAGTTGGAAAAAACAATCTAGACTTTCTTTTAAGAGATGCTCAAAAACTAGCCTATGATCATGCAGTAAAAGCGGAAAGTATTCCAGAACAACCTTTTGTAAATAAAGACAAGGATGTTTACGGTATGTTTTATATGATCAATGGTAATGCTGCTACGCAAGCTGAATTTTATGCAACTGATAGTCTTCAACATTTTGTAAATGGCGCATTGTATTTTGATGCTAAACCTAATTTTGATTCTATTTATCCGGCCGTAATGTATTTAAGAAATGATATGAGAATTATAATGGAGACATTAGCTTGGAAAAATGAAGAATAGCAGGTACTAGTTTTATTCATACTGCATTCTAGTGATTGCAGTTTTTATAACTCAATCTTTAGAAAAAGACGATAAAATTTTCATATTATTTACAGTATAAGTATCACCAGCATTTGTCACTGTGTTTTCTAAAGAAGAAGAAGTTACTATAGCTTCATCATATTTTACGATAGCTGATTTTTTATCAAAATCTACTTTGGCAAATTTTACACCTTCCATTTTAGCAAGCTTTTTTTCAATAGTCTTTGCACATCCCATCGCGCAAGTCATTCCCTCGATATTAAATTCTGCCTTAGCAAGAATTACGTCATCAGCTATTTCATTTATAGCTATGGTTTCTTCAACCTCTATTGTTTTTATTTGTGGTTCCGTTTTATTTTTACAGGAATATACTGTGGTAGAAAAAATTACGATTGCGATAACTAGTTTTAAAATTTTCATCTTATTAATTATAATTATTTTCACAAAAGTAATAATAGTTTCTGCTTTTCACGTTTATTAATTCCATTTTTGCAAAATATTTAACAGTAAACTATGTTTCAGAATAATAAAAAATGGATCTTTTTATTCCTTTTGGCTTTTATATGGGGTAGTTCTTTTATATTGATTAAAAAAGGTCTTATTGGTTTTACACCGTTACAATTGGGTTCTTTAAGGATTATCATAACAGCATTGTTGTTGTTTTTAGTCGGTTTTAAGAGTTTAAAAAATTTACCAAAAAATACACTTAAATGGATTTTTATATCTGGTTTTTTAGGTACATTTTTTCCAGCATTTTTATTCGCATATGCAGAAACAGAAATAGATAGTGCTATTGCTTCTATATTAAATTCTATAGTACCTATTAATACCATTGTTTTTGGTTTTTTAGCTTTTAAAATGCATTCCTCTAAGAGACAAATATTGGGTGTTTTAACAGGATTTATAGGAACTTTTTTATTGATAACCAATGGAGCTAGTATTAATCCAAATCAGAATTATTGGTATGCTTTTTTAGTAATAATAGCTACTGTTATGTACGCCTTTAGTATAAATATTATTAAGAGACATTTGCAAAATGTATCACCAATAGCCATTGCAGTTGGAAATTTTGCTATCATAATAATCCCAGCTTTTATAGTTTTAATATTTTCTGGTTTTTTTACTTCACAGGTAATTCAAGGACCTGATTTTACAATGTCTTTGTTTTATATTTTCCTGCTTTCATTGTTTGGTACGGCAATTGCAAAAGTGCTATTTAATAATTTAGTACAAATATCTACTCCTATTTTCGCTTCTTCCGTTACTTATATGATGCCTATAATAGCTGTTTCATGGGGGGTTTTAGATGGGGAGTCTTTTGGTTTTTGGCAGGGAGTAGCCACGGTTATTATTTTATTAGGTGTTTATTTAGCAAACTCCAAACGCTAAGAGTTTTAGCGTTTAAATTATTTAAATAAAGGGTTTGCTATTATCGTATTAAGTCATATATTTGCACCCGCCTTCAAGAGAGGTAAATTTAATAATAATAAAATTTAAACGAAACGCTATGTTCGCAATTGTAGAAATAGCAGGGCAGCAATTTAAAGTTGCAAAAGATCAAAAAGTCTTTGTACACCGTTTAGCAACAGAAGAGGGAAAAAAAGTTTCTTTCGACAATGTATTGATGCTAAGCGATGGTAACAAAGTTACTATTGGCGCCCCGGCTATCGATGGAGCTCAAGTAGGAGCAAAAGTCATCAAGCACCTTAAAGGTGATAAAGTTATTGTATTCAAGAAAAAAAGAAGAAAAGGATACAGAGTAAAGAATGGTCACAGACAATCTCTTACTGAAATAGTAATTGAAAGTATTGTAGGTTCTGGTGCTAAAAAACCTGCTCCTGTAAAGGAAGCAAAGCCTGAAGCTCCAAAAGCCAAAAAGACTACTTCTAAAAAGGAAGAGAGTACATCTAAAGATATAGCTTCTATGACTGTTGCTGAACTAAAAGCTATGGCAAAAGAAAAAGGTATTACAGGCTACACTTCCATGAAGAAAGCTGAATTAGTAGCTGCCTTAAGTTAATTTTTAATTTTTAAAACTAATAGAAAATGGCACATAAAAAAGGAGTTGGTAGTTCGAAAAACGGTAGAGAATCAGAATCGAAACGACTAGGTGTTAAAATATTTGGTGGTCAAGCCGCTATAGCCGGAAACATCATCGTTAGACAAAGAGGAAATACTCATTTTCCAGGAGAAAATGTTTATGGTGGAAAAGATCATACGTTACATGCAAAAGTAGATGGTCTTGTTAAATTCACTAAAAAAAGAGACAATAAATCATACGTTTCGATAGTCCCTTTCGAGGCATAATAATAAGATTTACAATTAATATTAAAAGCCTCTATAGAGGCTTTTAATATTTACAAGAATATTTAATTTATAAAATTTTTAAATTCTATGAAAACTACAAAAAATCTAATTATCATATTTATTTTAACCATGACTTATTTAGTTGGTTATGGTCAAGAAGATGAAGCGCCTTTATCTGAACAACAACAAGCTGCTAAATTGGCTAAATCCACTCAAAACCCTTTAGCTGCTATGTATAGCTTACCATTTCAAAATAATACAACTTTTGGAATGGGAGGAGACAATGATCAATCATTAAACGTTTTAAATATACAACCTGTAATTCCAGTAAGTATTAATGAAAATATAAATTTGATTAATCGAGTTATTTTCCCAGTAATATCTACACCGACATCTTTAGATGAAAATTCGACAGGCTTGGGAGATAGTAGCTATACTGCATGGTTTTCGCAAACTAAAAAGACTGAAATAATTTGGGGAATTGGACCAGCTTTTCAACTACCTACCTCATCCAGTAGAAATTTCGGTACTGGCGAATTTGGTGTTGGGCCCTCAATTGTAGCATTAAAGACGATAAACAAATGGGTCGCAGGAGTTGTGTTAAATAATGTTTGGACGTTTGGTGATGTCAAAGAAAACAAATTTTTATTTCAATATTTTTTAAATTATAATTTGCCAAAAGCTTGGTATGTTGTATCTGCTCCAATTTTAACTGCAAATTGGAATGCGTCTTCAGGAGAACAATGGACAATTCCTTTTGGAGTTGGGGCTGGGAAAGTATTTAAACTTGGTAAATTACCTCTGAACTTTAATGCCCACGTTTATTACAATGTCGAGGCTCCTGTTGGATACGGTGATTTCCAAACACGTTTTCAACTGCAATTTTTGTTTCCAAGAGGGTAAAAATTAATTGTACTTGGTTATAAAATACCTATTTAAAAAGAGTTCACTAAAAATCAACAAATAAGGTCTTGTATCTTTAAAAAATCTCCAATGATAGTTGGAGTTTTTTTTGTGCCAATTCTTTTATTACTAAGATCATCACCTTTGATTCACCTTTATAAATAAACGTTAAATTATTTGCGTGTATAATATATTTATATAATATTTGTTTAACAAATAAAATATTTAATTAAACAAATTAATATGAAAACAAAATTATTTATCTACACACTTTTTTTTAACACCTTATTTTTAACTGCTCAAGAATTTAATTTTGATACTGATGAAAGTTTATTAACTAACCTTCAAAATAACACTGAATTTAGTACACTTGTTGAAGCATTAACTTTGGCCGATTTAATTGATGATCTTAGTTCCGATAATACCCCACAAATGGGATACACTGTTTTTTGTCCTACTAACGACGCTTTTGAAGCTGCTGGCATTGATCTTAGTCTTATTACCAGCCAGTCGCAAATCGATGTTCTTGCGGATGTATTATTAAACCATGTTTCTTTTTATGGGCCTTATCTTCTTGCCAATGGAGAATCCTATTCAGGAGATCTTCCAATGGCTAATGGCTTCTATACCGATCCTAATGATTATTCTACTTGGACTTCCTTTGTTACAATTACAAATGATGGTTTAGACAATGTTACAATAGATAATGCTAACCTTCTTTTTGCTGATACCAGAGTATATGGATACGATGAAAATGGGGTTGCTCAGGATAATTGCATGATTCAAGTTATAGACCAGGTTTTGGGTGATTTTTCTATTCTAGGGTATCAAGATAATGAATTAAGCAACGCAATTGTAATGTATCCTAACCCAGCAAATGCGCAAGTGACTTTATCAAACAGCTCTAACATTACATTAGAGACTGCTATGATTTACGATCTTAACGGAAAGTTAGTATCACAGATCAACTTGCAGGATATGCAAAGTGAACAAGTGATCGATGTATCTTCATATGCAACTGGAGTGTACATGGTACAGATCATAGGAGATCAATCAAGCGTTGTAAAACGAATGATCAAAGAGTAGTAGGTGTTTAAATAACCAACTTAAATAAATACAAAATCCCTTCCGGTTAAGGAAGGGATTTTTCTTTTCTTTTAAGTTTCTATACAAACTTAATACCTGTAGTATTCTGGTTTGAAGGGCCCTTGAACTTTGACCCCAATATAATCAGCTTGATCTTTTCGGAGTTCTGTTAATTCTATACCAATCTTTTCTAAATGTAATTTTGCAACTTTTTCATCCAAATGTTTTGGAAGCATATAAACTTTATTGTCATATTTTTCAATATTGGTCCAAAGTTCAATTTGAGCAAGCGTTTGATTGGTGAACGAATTACTCATTACAAAACTTGGGTGCCCAGTTGCACAACCAAGATTTACTAAGCGCCCTTCTGCCAAAAGAATGATATCTTTTCCGTTAACAACATATTTATCAACTTGTGGTTTGATTTCAGTTTTTTCATGGTTATCATTTAACCAAGTAACATCAATTTCATTGTCAAAATGGCCAATATTACAAACAATAGTTTTGTCTTTCATAGCCTCAAAATGGCGGGCTTGAACGATGTCTTTATTTCCAGTTGTTGTTATTATAATATCAGCATTAGCAATAACCGTTTCTAACTTTTTAACTTCAAAACCATCCATTGCTGCCTGTAAAGCGCAAATTGGATCAATTTCAGTAACGGTTACAATACTTCCAGCACCTTTAAAAGACGCAGCTGTTCCTTTTCCAACATCTCCATAACCACATACTACAACTCTTTTACCAGCAAGCATTACATCGGTTGCTCGACGAATTGCATCTACAGCACTTTCGCGACACCCGTATTTATTATCAAATTTAGATTTGGTAACACTATCATTTACGTTAATAGCCGGCATTGGTAAGGTTCCTTCTTTCATACGATCGTACAATCGATGAACACCTGTAGTAGTTTCTTCGCTTAAACCGTTAATTCCATCTACTAATTCAGGGTACCTGTCTAATACCATGTTTGTTAAATCTCCACCATCATCTAAAATCATATTTAATGGTTTGCGTTCTTCGCCGAAAAACAATGTTTGTTCGATACACCAATCAAATTCTTCTTCTGTCATCCCTTTCCAAGCATAAACAGCAATTCCTGCATCTGCAATAGCGGCAGCAGCTTGATCTTGAGTTGAAAAAATATTACAAGAACTCCAAGTAACTTCGGCTCCTAACGCGATTAAGGTTTCAATTAAAACTGCAGTTTGTATAGTCATATGCAAACACCCAGCAATACGAGCTCCTTTTAGAGGTTGTTCGTTTTCATATTCTTTACGAAGAGACATTAATCCGGGCATTTCTGCTTCAGCAAGTTCGATTTCTTTTCTCCCCCAATTGGACAAAGAAATATCTTTTACTTTATAGGCAATGAATGGTATTGTTTTGGTTGACATAAAAATGTATTTTATTCCCACAAAAGTGGAAAACTTGTTATTATATTTGTTTTTTGGTCGAAAAAAATTCATTTTTTCGAATTGCAAAAATACATAATATACTTTAATATCTAATGCCTCTTTACAAAACTATAACAGTTAATTCTAACACTAAAGTACTCATTTGGAAGATTGAAGAATCTTATAAGGAGCTCAATGATGGAATCAACTTAACAGATAAAAGCGCAATTAGAGTAAATAACATGAAAAGTGAATTGCATCAAAGAGGATTTTTAAGCATACGACATTTATTGGCTTCTGAAGGATATACTGATCATGATTTGTTTTATGATAAAAATGGAAAGCCTCATTTACATAATGGTTTGCATATTTCAATAACGCATTCGTTCACTTTTTCAGCTATTATTATTAGTGTTATTGAAGTTGGAATTGATATAGAAAAGCAACGAGATAAAATTTTACGAATCGCTCATAAATTTACAAAGACAGATCATTACCAAAGTTTAAACCATCAAGATAGTATGATTCGAAAATTAACTATAGTTTGGTGTGCTAAAGAGTCTTTATATAAAAGTTTTAACAGAGTTGGTTTAACATTTTTAAATCATATTTTTGTAGATGATTTTAACTTTTATTCTAAACAAACAACTGCCTTGGTTGATTTTGAAGATAAAAAAGAGACTTATCATATTTGGTTTTTTGAATTTGAGGGTTTTACTTGTGCTTATGCCTTATTAAACAAAAGAAAAAAAAATGATTAAAAATAGTTGCTATTTTCTTACCGATACATCCGCTAATAAAATAAAAAGTATATCTGGCAGAATTAGATATGCTAATGGGAACTATATTTGAAAATTTAAATCTATGAACACAATCGTCGATTTTTTTCTTGAACCCTATCTACAAGTTGCTGGCATAAATATTTTTTTAGAATTTATTGCTGCTGTATTAGGAATAACAAGTGTTTTTTATGCTAAAAAAGAAAATATTTTAGTGTATCCTACTGGAATTATTAGCACCGGATTATATGTTTATTTATTATCACAATGGGCTTTGTATGGTGATTTAATAATTAATATTTACTACACTTTAATGAGTTTATATGGTTGGTATATGTGGACTCGAATATCTAATAAAACCCATGAGCCTCTTAAAATAACAAGAGCAAATTATTTAGATAATATAAAGGCATTTGCTATTTTTGTATTTACAGCTATTTTTGTGATTATCGCATATAGGCATTATAATGTAATACCCGATTTAAATTTTATGGATAGCATTCATTATGCTTTTCAGAAAATAAGTGCTGGCAGTTTAATTGAATTTAGAAAAGCAACTCCTTATTTAGACACATTTACTACTGCGGCTGCATTTGTTGCAATGTGGTTAATGGCAAATAAAAAGATTGAAAATTGGATATTTTGGATCATCACAAACATAGTTTCTATCCCTTTATATTTTGTTAAAGGATATGGATTTACTGGGATACAATATACCATCTTTTTTGTGTTGGCATTTTTAGGATTTAAAGAATGGAAGAAAAACTTAAACAAACAGAATCAAACTGTATAAAAGTGGTTTTGTTTGGTCCAGAATCAACTGGAAAAACAACTCTCGCAAGACAATTGGCGCGTTATTATAATTCGGTTTGGGTTCCTGAATATGCACGTGAATATCTTCAGAAAAAATGGAATAATCAACGCATAACTTGTGAACAGTCAGATCTATTACCAATTGCTATTGGACAAATGGAATTAGAAAATAGATCGGCTAAAAAAACCAATTCAGTTTTAGTATGTGATACTGATTTATTAGAAACTAAAGTATACTCGGAGGCATATTATGCTGGTAATTGTCATCCTTTATTGGATAAGTATGCAATAGAAAACACATATCAGTTATACTTACTAACTTATATCGATACTCCTTGGGAGGCAGATGATTTAAGGGATAAACCAAAAGAAAGATTAGAAATGTTTCTTGCTTTTGAAAAAGTTTTAAAGGAAAATAACAGACCCTATATACTATTGAAGGGTAATAAAAAGGAACGTTTAGAAGAAGCCGTAAAACACATTGATCAATTATTAAAAAAATAATCTATGAGTTTATCAAAAAAAGACATAGAGCAATTAAAGCGACATGGATTAACTATTGAGAAAATTTATTATCAACTAAAAACATTCTCTGATGGAATTCCTTTTGTTGATATTTTGAATGCCGCTTCTATTAATAATGGTATTGAATCGATTTCTAATGATGACCAAAAAAAATTAATTGAGTTTTATGATTCAAGAAAGAACAATTTAGTAATAATAAAATTTGTCCCAGCATCTGGTGCTGCAACTCGAATGTTTCAGTTTTTATTTCAGTTTTTAGAAGATTACAATCCAAATGAAACAAAACTGAATTCTTATTTAAAAAAAGGAGAGTATCAACTGTTAGAGACCTTTATTAATTCAATAAAAGATTTTGCTTTTTTAAATGCTGTTCGTAAAAAAATAAGAGAACTATATCCAGATTTTAAGCACGGTACTAAAGGAACTAGAATATATTTGCTTGTCAAGACAATGTTGGAAGAAAAAGGATTAAATTTTTCGAATTTGCCCAAGGGATTAATCCCTTTTCATAAATATAATAAATATGTTACTACTGCTTTTGAAGAGCATTTATATGAAACCGCCTATTACGCTTCCGTAAATAACAATGCATATTTACACTTTACATTTTCAAAAAAACATGTTGATTTTTTTAAGAAAGAATTTCAAGTGGTTAAAAATAGAGTTTCCAAAAAAACAAAAACTGAATTTCATATATCTTATTCATTTCAGAAACAAGAAACCGATACTATCGCCGTAAAAAATGATAATACTTTCTTCAGAAATTCAAGCGGAGAATGTTTGCTTAGACCATCAGGTCATGGTGCTTTAATTGAAAATTTAAATGAGGTTGATGCCGATATCATTTTTATTAAAAACATTGATAATGTAGTCGTAGAAGAATATGTAGAAGAAATAGCGCATTATAAAAAAGTATTAGCTGGAAAATTACTTTGGATTCAAAAGAAAATTTTTACCTATTTAAGAGTTATGGATAAAGAACGTATTTCTCTAGAAATGATAAATGAAATAAAATCATTTCTTTGGAACGAATTAAATATAAAAGAAGCTCCAAATGATGCCGAATCTATTTTTAATATTTTAAATAAACCACTTAGAGTTTGCGGTGTTGTTAAAAACACTGGAGCTCCTGGGGGGGGACCATTCTGGATTAAAAATCAAGATGAAACAACTTCACTTCAAATAGTTGAAATAGCTCAAATTAACCCTGATGATAAAAGGCAGCAAATTATTGTTAGTGAGGCAACTCATTTTAATCCTGTTGATTTGGTTTGTGCCCTAAGAGATTACAAAGGAAATAAATTTGATTTATCAAAGTATGTAGATCCTAGTGCAGGTATTATAACTCAAAAATATCAAGATGGGAAACCTTTAAAAGCATTAGAGTTACCTGGACTTTGGAATGGGGCAATGGCCGATTGGAATTCTGCATTTGTAGAAGTGCCACTATTCACTTTTAATCCAGTTAAAACAGTAAATGACCTACTTCATAACGAGCACCGTCCCAACGCTTAATTTCATGAATATTTTATAGATAATGGATGCAAAATTACTTATCAATGAATTTGTGTTTAAAGCCATAAGGAGCAGTGGCCCTGGTGGGCAGCATGTAAATAAAACTTCTTCTAAAATAGTACTTAGTTTTCATATCCATAATTCAAATGGTTTGGAAGAAAATGAAAAAGAACGCTTATTAAAAAAACTAGCTGCAAAAATATCTTCCGATGGATATGTACAACTTTCTTGCAGTGATACTAGAAGTCAACATCAAAATAAAGTTATTGTAATTGATAAAATGCTGCAGTTATTGCAATTAAATTTAAAGATTAAAATACCTCGAAAAAAAACAAAACCTTCTAGATCTTCTGTTGAGAAACGCATTCAGACTAAAAAGAAAAATACTTCTAAAAAGTTGAATCGAAAACCACCTAACATTAATTAATTATTTATATTTGTTACATCTCAAAGGGGTGCTAGAAATGGCTGAGATTATACCCATAGAACCTAGAACAGGTAATGCTGTTTAGGAAAACCGAAAGAAAACCTTTCACAATCTTATTATACAATACATAACAAAAAATAATTACTCCTTTTATTTAATTTATTTTTTATTATGAAAAAACAACTAATTACCGCTGTATTAACTTTATTATTTTTTAATTTATCGGCACAAGAGAAAGTTCAAGACAGTACCAAAGTTCAAATTCTTGAGGAAGTTTTAGTACAATCGATTCGAGTAAGCGCAGATTCTCCAATTACACATTCGAATATAGATAAAGCAGCGTTGGCTAAAACAAATCTAGGTCAAGATATTCCGGTACTATTAAATTATTTACCATCAGTAGTTACCACAACAGATGCTGGTGCAGGAATTGGATATACATCGATACGTGTTAGAGGTAGTGACGCTACAAGAGTGAATATTACCATTAATGGGATCCCATATAATGACTCTGAAAGTCAAGGAACTTTTTGGGTAAACATGCCGGATTTTGCATCATCTATAGAAAATTTACAATTACAGCGTGGTGTTGGAACATCAACCAATGGATCGGGATCATTTGGAGCCAGTATAAACATTTTAAGCGATGCAATTTCAGAAAAAACTTATGGTGAAATTGGTCTAGCTGGAGGGTCTTTTAATTCGCAAAAGTATAATGTAAAGTTTAGCACAGGGTTATTAAATAATCATATTGAACTGTCCGGTAGGCTTTCAAAAATTTCTTCGGATGGATATATTGATAGGGCAACTTCAGATTTAAAATCTTATTTTTTACAAGGTGCATATGTCAATGATAATACTCTTATAAAAGCATTAGTTTTTGGTGGAAAAGAAAAAACGTATCAAGCATGGTATGGTATTGATGCTGAAACTTTAGAAACCGATAGGACATTTAACCCGTCAGGAATATACACTGATGAAGAAGGGAATGTTAAGTTTTACGACAATGAAACGGATAATTATTCTCAAGATCATTATCAATTATTTTGGAATCAAAAAATCCATAATTATTGGACTACAAGTTTAGGTTTAAATTATACTTATGGTAGGGGATATTACGAGCAGTATAAAGAAGATCAAGATTTTGATTTTTATAATTTAGATCCCATCATTATCAGTGAAGAAATTATAAATACCACCGACTTAATAAGAAGACGTTGGTTAGATAATGATTATTATGTTGTCAATGCCAATGTAAATTACAAGAAAGATCAATTGGATATTTCAGCTGGAGCTTTTTATAGTCATTACGATGGCGATCATTTTGGAGAAATAATTTGGTCTCAATATGCTAGCAATTCTGAAATAAGAGATCGTTATTATGAAGGGAATGGAGCAAAAAACGAATTCACTTTATTTGCAAAAACCACCTATTATATTAATGATCGATGGATTGCATATGGAGATTTACAAGGTAGATTTATAAATTATAAAACTTCAGGAGTAACCTCGGATAAAATTCCTTTAGAGGTTGATGAAGATTATAATTTTTTCAATCCAAAAGCAGGACTAACTTTTGAGCTAAGTCAAAAAAATCAGCTTTACGCTTCTTATGGAAGAGCACAACGAGAACCCAATAGGAATGATTTTGAAAATGGTATCACAAAACCAGAAAAATTAAATGATTATGAGTTAGGATGGCGTTTTGCTGCAAAGAAAACAAAAGTGAGTACGAATCTTTATTTTATGGATTACAAAGATCAGTTAGTACTTACTGGCGCTATAGATGATGTAGGTGCTCCTGTTAGAGCTACAAGCGGTAAAAGCTATCGTTTAGGCTTAGAAATTGATGCAGTATTTTCGATTTTTGAAAACTTTAAAATCCTACCCAATATTGCTTTAAGTACGAACAAAAATAAAGATTTTGTTGCTTCTATTGATGGTTATTTTACAAATTTAGGAACTACTAATATTTCATTTTCTCCAAGCGTTATTGCGGCTAATAAAATTGAATATGAACCTGTAAAGAATCTTCAATTAGGATTGTATTCTAAATACGTTGGTAAACAGTATATGGGGAATGTAGATAGTGATGTTTCACAGTTAGAGGCCTATTTTATAAACGATTTTAATATTTCTTATAGCTTAAATAACATTCCTTTTTTAAGAGAAATTGTATTAACAGGATTGGTAAATAATATTTTTAATGTGAAGTATGTATCAAATGGTTATTATTACACTTATGATGATACTTTTTCGGTTCCAGGTGTTACAACGACAGTAGAAGGCACCGGATATTATCCCCAAGCAACCATTAACTTTTTAATTGGGGCTATTATAAAATTATAACTGGATATTAATTATAAATATTAACAACATCTCCGTTTCGTTCAGCGCGGTACTGCAACATTGGATATTTTTCGTTGTTTGGAGGAGTAAATTGTCCTGTTACTATATCATTTTTGTTGCCATCGTCACAAGGACAAGTTGCGATTATTCCAATCACGTCCATTTTTGAACATGAGCTTGGGTTGTGATTAGGGTCGCTTAATTCAGAAGCAGTATATAAATCGGTGTTAATACAATAAATAATAATTCCTTTAATACCTTGATTGGTTACAATAATACTATTTCCTGGGAATTTTAAATCGGTATATTCCGGAAGATTTAAGTTTAAGCTTAAGCTCACTGGAGGAGTAACTAAATAGGGGTTCGGATTTTGATTATTATCATCACTACTATTACAAGATATTAAAGTAATACTTAATAATAATACGATTGCTATTTTTTTCATTTTCATAGTATTGTATAGCAAAAATACAATAAAAAATAGATGATATTTTTATTTTTACTATCTTTGTATGTAGTGATCCCATCTTGTGTGGGATTTTTTTATTGCTGCGAAAGCAGGATTGTTTTTATTAAAAAACAGATTACAATTATTTAAAAATTAAGTTTATGAGTAAAGTGTCATATTATACCGCAGAAGGATTAAAAAAATTAAGAGACGAGTTAAACCAGCTAAAAGATGTAGAGCGTCCGAAAGCATCTCAAGATATAGCGGAAGCGAGAGATAAAGGAGATTTAAGTGAAAATGCAGAATACGATGCTGCTAAAGAAGCCCAAGGAATGTTAGAAATGCATATTTCAAGATTAGAAGAAACTTTATCAACAGCAAGAATAATAGATGAATCTCAATTAGATACTTCAAAAGCATTAATACATTCTACAGTAAAGATTAGAAATCAATCCAATGGTTTAGAAATGACTTATAAATTAGTGGCTCAAAGTGAAGCGGATTTATCTACTGGTAAAATATCGGTAGATTCCCCAATTGGAAAAGGTCTATTGGGAAAACAAGTGGGAGATGTTGCTGAGGTTATGGTACCTAATGGCACTATGAAGTTTACGGTTGTTGAATTAAGCAGAGTTTAATTATGGCTTCTATATTTACGAAAATTATTAATGGAGAACTCCCGTGTTATAAAATTGTTGAAGACGATCATTTTATTGCGTTTTTAGATATAGATCCAAATGCAAAAGGCCATACTCTTTGTGTTCCAAAAAAGGAAGTTGATAAACTATTAGATCTTGATGAAGAAACCTATCTAGGATTAATGCAATTTGCTAGAAAGGTGGGAATAGCAATTGAAAAAACACTGGTTTGTAATCGAGTTGGAATGTCTGTGATTGGTTTAGAAGTTCCTCATGTTCACGTGCATTTAATTCCATTAAATGAGATGAAAGACATGTCTTTTAAACATAAAATAGCGATGGATAACGAAGCGTTTATTGCTTTGGCAAAAAAAATTAAATCTAACTATTAATCGTTTTGTAAGTATAAGATAATTTCCATGGTAGTTCCCTCACTAGGGTTGCTTTTTAAAACTCGTATCCTGCCTTTGTGATAGCCTTCAATAATTCTTTTTGCTAGGGAAAGTCCCAATCCCCATCCTCTTCTCTTAGATGTAAAACCTGGACTAAATATTTTATTAAAATCCTTTTTTGGAATTCCTTTTCCAGTATCAGAAATTCGAATAAAAGCAGATTTTAAATTAGTAGTTATAGAAATTTCTATATCTCCTTTTCCTTTCATAGCGTCTATTCCGTTTTTAACAATATTTTCGATGGTCCAACTATATAATTGTGGATTTAAATTAACCATTAAGGGAGTCTCTGGAATGTCCAAGGAGAAATTAATAAGCTTCGAGGAACGTCTTTGTATGTAATCGAAAGAAGCTTTAGTTTCTTTAACAACATCTGTTTTTTCCATAGTAGGAACGGATCCAACTTTAGAAAATCGATCGGTAATTATTTTTAAGCGCTCAATGTCTTTTTCTATTTCATGAATATAATCTGGATTTACATTTTCAGATTTTAATATCTCAGCCCAACCAACCAACGAAGATAATGGTGTGCCTATTTGATGTGCCGTTTCTTTTGCCATGCCTGCCCAAAGTTTATTTTGTTCGGAAGCTTTTGCGGTCCTAAAAAAGAAATAAATTGCAAAAAAGAAAAGTAACATAATGAAGATAAGCAGGACCGGATAAAATTTTATTTTATTGATGAGTGGTGAATTACCAAAATAAATAGTCTGTAATAATTCATTGTTATAAAATACTTTTATAGGTTCGTATTCTTCAGTAAATTGTTCAATTAGTCGGTCTCTTTTTTTTGGTGTATTAATTTTATTTTTAGGAATATTTCTATGAATATAAGTTCCTTCTTTGGGACTATATGAAATCATAGGAGTAGTATTGTTAGTCTCTAAAACTTCTAATGATGTTTCACTAAAACTTAGTTTTAATTGATCACTTTTTTTTATGTCTTTTTGAGCTGTTGCCCAAATTTCCATTTTTGTCAGTTCATTTTCTTTTAATATTTTGAAAAAAGAAAAAGTATTCCAAATAATTAATGAAATGATAGTTATTGAAGAGATGAATAGTAACAAACGAGTTGTTGAGGTATTTTTTAGCATATTTTTTTAATATAATTCGCTTTTGATGCTTTAGAGTAAATATAAAGTAAATATGTTGATATTATTGTATAAACATATTTTTACACAAGTAGCGGTTTCGATATATTTGCAAACGATGATTTCAATTACACCAAAAGAAGTTAGTACCGCAAAATTACATGGTTATTTATTAAGCGCTGTTTCACCGCGCCCTATTGCTTTTGCGAGTACAATGGATAAAGATGGAAATGTAAATTTATCACCTTTTAGTTTTTTTAATGTTTTTAGTGCCAATCCACCCATATTAATTTTTTCGCCTGCGAGAAGGGTCCGAGACAACACAACTAAACATACCCTAGAAAATGTATTAAAAACAAAAGAGGTGGTTATAAATATTGTTAATTTTGAGATGGTACAACAAATGTCATTGTCATCTACCGAATACCCAGATGGTGTTAATGAGTTTGTAAAATCTGGATTTACTCAAGTGCCTTCAGACATGGTAAAGCCTCCTAGAGTAGGAGAAGCTCCAGTTCAATTTGAATGTAAAGTTAATGATGTAATTGAATTGGGTACCGAAGGTGGAGCTGGAAATTTAATAATAGCTGAGGTAGTTAAATTACATATTAAAGAGTCTGTTTTAGACGCTGAAGGTAAAATTGATGCAGTGAAAATTGATACTGTTGCCCGTATGGGAGCCAACTGGTATAACAGATCTAAGGAAGGAATGTTTGAAGTGCTAAAACCTATTAGGACAATGGGAATAGGAGTAGATGCCTTACCAATATCAATTAGAAACAGTACTGTTTTAACAGGAAATGACCTAGGTATTTTAGGAAATTCTGAAAAAACACCGAATGAAGAAGAAGTTAGAGAATTTATAAAGTTGGAAATTGATAAATGCCCACATATTGACCTTACTAAAAAAGAGAATACTCAAAAACAAGCAAAAGATATGTTGCAAAAGGGGATTGTTTTTGATGCTTTTAGATTACTACTAGCAATAGATTTAATGAACAAATAATAGATTAAAAGATGGAAGTACAAGGAAAGATTAAACTAATTGGAGAAACACAAACTTTTGGAAGCAATGGATTTCAAAAAAGAGAAGTAGTTGTCACTACAGCAGAGCAATATCCGCAATCTATTATGGTGGAATTTGTTCAAGACAAAACGGATTTACTAAATAATTTTGCAGCTGGGCAAGATGTAAAAATTAGCATCAATTTAAGAGGTAGAGAGTGGACCAATCCACAAGGAGAAATAAAGTATTTTAACTCTATACAAGGATGGAGAATAGAAAATTTAGCAGCTTCATCGGGACCAGGTTCCCCAGATATGCCACCAATGCCACCAGAAGAAGCTTTTCAACCAGCAGATAATATTAAAACAGAAGCAGAAGATGACCTTCCCTTCTAAATAAAAAGTTTTATTAATTAAAAACCTAAAGATTAGTATTTTACAGTTTTTAGGTTTTTTTATTTAAAAAACCTATTGTATCAATTATCTAAATCTATTTGGTTTCCAAGTCATGACGAATCTGACAAAGATGGATTAATAGCTATAGGAGGAGATCTTTCAGTAGAAAGACTTTTGCATGCCTATCGTTCAGGAATTTTTCCATGGTTTAATGAAGGTCAACCTCTATTGTGGTGGAGTCCAGACCCTCGTATGATTTTATTTCCAAAAAACTTTAAAGTTTCAAAAAGTTTAAAAAAAACAATTTTCAGTAAGAAATTTAGCATAACATATAATAAATCTTTTGAAGAAGTTATAAACTGTTGCTCTAACATTAAAAGAAAAGGACAACAAGGTACTTGGATAACAAAAAATATGATAACCGCTTACCTTCAACTTCATAAAAAAGGATATGCACAATCTATAGAAGTTTGGTCAGGCGATCAGTTAGTTGGAGGGCTTTATGGAATTGATTTAAAAGAAAAAAATATATTTTGTGGAGAAAGTATGTTCAGTAAGAAAAATGATGCTTCAAAAATTGCTTTCTATTATTTAGTAAAAAAAATACAAGCTAAAAAATACAAACTCATAGATTGTCAAATGTATACCCAGCATTTAGAGAGTCTTGGCGCTCAAGAAATTCCAAGAAATGAATTTTTGAAATACTTAAAATAATACCTGTCGGATTACTATCTTTGGAAATAAATTACCAAAAATGAAAAACTTAGCCCTGAAATCGTATTCATTTATTATTCTGTTTTTTTCTATTTTTTATCTAACAGCACAAGAAGAACTTCCAAAGGGATTAACGGAGACAGAGAGAGAGCTACTACCTCAATTTCAATTCAATAGTCTTGTAATTTCAGATCCTCCAGAGGGTCCGGTAAGAGCAGCAGCAGAATGGGAAGAAGTGGAGTACTTAGTAATACGATGGACCAATGCTTATCAAAATATATTACGTCAAATTGTTGAAGTTGGTGTTCAAGAATGTAAAGTTTTAATCACAACACAAAATGAATCAAGCGTTACTAATTATTTAACAAATCAAGGGGTTGATTTAACGAATGTCGAGTTTTTAAACACTGGGAGTAATAGTATTTGGATTCGTGATTATGCCGGAAATACCATTTATTCAGATGATGTTGGAGAACGAGCCTATGCAGATTGGATTTACAACCGCCCACGTCCATTAGACAACATAATGCCAACTGCTCATGCAAATATGATAGGAATGCCTATTTATGTAACAGATACCGGAGCAAACGATTTAGTAAATACCGGCGGGAATTATATGTCTGATGGTTTGGGTAATGCATTTGCTTCTAATTTAATTCTAGAGGAAAATGAATCAGGAAATCCTTACAATGTCTCTGCTAAAACAGAAGAAGAAATAGATGCCATTATGAATGCATACATGGGAATTGAAAACTATATTAAAATGGAAACTTTACCTTATGATGAGATTCATCATATCGATATGCACATGAAGCTTTTAGATGAAGAAACAATCCTAGTCAGCAAATATCCGGAGGGAGTTGCAGATGGTCCACAAATTGAGGAAAATATTGATTATGTTTTAAGTAATTTCCAATCTCCTTTTGGTACTCCTTATGAAATTAAATGGATTGATGCTCCACCAAGCACCTCAGGGAGTTACCCTGATACCGGAGGTTATTATCGTACTTATAGTAATGCTGTTTTTGTAAATAAATCGATTATAGTACCAACCTACCGACCTGAAGTAGATGAGCCAGCCCTCGACTATCTAAGAGAATTATTGCCGGGATACAATGTGGTTGGAATTGATGTAGATAACTCAAATGAAAATTTAATAGCAAGTTTAGGAGCTATACATTGTATTACACACACAATAGGGGTAGATGATCCTCTTTTGATTATTCATCAACCTGTAGGCGATGCCAATGCAAATTCAACGGTAACTTTAAATGCTATGATTAAACATATTTCTGGAGTAAATACGGCTACTGTTTTTTGGAGAGAAGAAGGGGCTACAGATTTTAACCAAACTTCGATGAATCTCTTAAGTGATAGTGATTGGTCTGCAGATTTATCAATTTTATCGTCATCTGCTAACATAGAATATTATATATCAGCCGAATCAATTTCTGGAAAAATACTGTCGAGACCTATTGTTGCCCCCAATGGTTTTTGGACCATATTAGTTGAAAACCTTTCAAATGAAGATTGGGCATTTAATAATATTTCAGCTCCTTATCCAAATCCTACAAAAGGTGATATATCATTCAATTTAAATCAAATTGAGGGTAAGGTTAATGTATCTATTTTTAATGTTTTGGGTCAAAAATTAAATGCAACTACCCTTAATAGTGGGAATGGTATATTAACATTAGAATTGAATAAAGAATGGGAAGGCGCTCTATTTATAACTTTTGAAGGAGAATTTGGAAAAGTAACTAAGAAAGTAATTAAGTTGTAAATAAGTAAAGATGTATAAAATTTGGTTTTTATCTATTTTTTTTACTTTTTATCTAAAAGTAATCTTTTTGTAAGTTATTACTTATAATATTTATTTAATATTGTAAGAAATTAAAACAAACTACATGAAAAAGATTATCTTTACTTTGCTTTTAGGGTTTACATTTCTTGGTTTTAGCCAAACCACAGCAATTCCTGACCAAAACTTTGAACAAGCCCTGATAAACTTAGGGATTGATACAAATCCAACAATTGTAAATAAAGATATTGATGTTGTAAAGGTATATGAAAAAGTAGTCAAAGATGGTTATGGTACTCCATCGGTTTATAAAGAATTAGCAAATGCTACCTATTTTAGAAGTGAATATACTGAATCAAAAAAATGGTTTGAGAAACTTTTTGAAGAAGTAAAAGTTACCGACTCCACCTTAATATTTCGCTACCATCAAACCTTAAAAGCTTTAGGTCTAAATAAAAAGATAGTTGAAAAAAAAGTTAATCTTGGAACTAATTAAAACTTTTAAGCTAAATCTAATGGTGTTTAAAACAAGCTTCAATATGATCGCTTACTATACCAATAGCTTGTAAGTAAGCGTAAATAATAGTGGTCCCTACAAATTTAAAACCCCGCTTTTTTAAATCCTTACTTATTTTATCACTCAAAGAACTATTAGTAAGTAATTCAGCTTGAGTTTTATAACTATTTTTAATTGGTCTATTATTTACAAAACCCCAGATATAAATACTAAAGCTGCCAAATTCTTTTTGTATTTTCATAAAAAAGTGTGCATTGGTTAAAGCAGCATTTACTTTTAATTTGTTTCTAATAATTCCAGTATCTTGAAGTAAAGAAGCTATTTTATCATCGGAGTAAGTTGCTATTTTTTTATAATCGAAATTATCAAACGCTTTTCTAAAGTTTTCTCTTTTTTTAAGAATGGTAATCCAACTTAAACCCGCTTGAAAGGTTTCTAAAATTAAAAATTCAAATAAAGTTTGATCATCATAAACAGGAACTCCCCATTCATTATCATGATAAGCTACATATAAAGGGTCATCACCACACCAAGAACATCTTATGATTCCCATAAATTTTATTTTTAAATTTAAATTAGTAAGTTTTTATCAAATATAACGTCTTAGTTGTTATGGAAATAAAGAATACGATTAATTTAGATACCAACAGTCTAGTGAAAGAAAGTTTAAGTAAGGCTTTTAGTTATCAGGATTATAGAGAACAAGTAGCCACTCATGTGGAATATGGAACAAGTTCTGGCCCAGATAAATCCGAAGCTTTATCAAATTACACCTTATTAAATAATTCGCGCATGAAGCGTTTAGATAAGACCATGAAAATTGAGGAGGATGTTTTAGAGAAATTTAAGCAATACCATAAAAACGTTACTTGGTTAGTTTTAACCGAAAGTTGGTGCGGAGATGCTGCTCATGCAATGCCGGTAATGAATAAATTGGTGGAACAAGCAAAAAACTTAGATTTTAAAATTTTGTATCGCGATGAAAATAAAGAGCTAATGAATCGGTTTTTAACCAATGGAACTATGTCCATTCCTAAACTAATTGCTTTTGATAACGAAACTCAAGAAGTGATTAACGATTGGGGACCATCACCTTTAATGATAATGAATAAAACAAAAGATTTTAAAGCAGCTAACGCTACTTTAACAACTGAATTTAAAAAAGAAATTCAAATTTGGTACAATCAGAATAAAGGAAAATGTATTGCTAGAGATTTATTAAAGTTAATTGAATAATTATTCCTGACCTGGAAAAATATAGGTAATACTTCCCATTTGCGAAGGTTTATTTTTATCTTTAGTAAAACGAGATTTTGTAGCATAATCTATCGCACTTTCTATTAAGCATAAATTAGTGGTCGTAGAAGCATTTTTATTTACAGACGTTGTTATTACATACCCATTTGCATTTACCTCTATATGTAAAACCACTTTTCCAAAACTATCACAAACATAAACGGGATTTGGAAACTCAATAACCTTACGATCTACTAAACTATATCTGTTGGTACTTTTTGAATTTTTGGTAGTGGCAAGAATAGTTTCTGGTAATTTGGGTTTATTTTTTTTTTCAAAAGATAAATCGTCTTTTCTTTCTGATTTTGAATCTGAAATAACTTCGTTAATTTCAGATAATTTATCTTCTATAAATTCATTGTTTTCTTTGCGATCGGTTTCTAATTTTTCAATAAATTTTTGGTCTTCACTAAATACTTTATGGGTTTCTAATTTAATTTTTTCTATAGAAACACTTGCCAATTCTTCTTCGGGTATTACTTTTTCTAAGGCATATTCTATTTCATATTCTTCTTCTAGAAGAATTGAATTGGAAGGTAGTTCTATAAAATAAAACAGCAAGTAAAGGTTCCCCAATATGGTTATAGTGATTGCAAAAGCTTTGTATGAATAATTAAACTTCATTGTTCTAATCTAACTATTTAATAATAAAAAGATTGCTATACGTTATTAAAGATTAGTTAAATTGCTTTAAAAGCTTTTTCAAATGCTAAAACACCAACAGCATTATCTACAGAAAAATCACCAATTTTTGTTCTTCGCAAAGAAGAAAGATGAGCACCATTATTAAGCATTTTTCCAAAATCATGTGCTAAAGAACGAATGTAAGTCCCTTTGCTACAAATCACTTGAAATTCCACATTTGGAATATCAATATTTGTAATTTTAAACTCATTAATGGTTATGGCTCTTTTTGCAATTTCTAAATGTTCGCCTTTACGAGCATATTCATATAGACGTTTGCCATCTTTTTTTAAAGCAGAAAAAATGGGTGGTTGTTGTTGTATTTTTCCAATAAAGTTTTGCGTATTTTGAAGAATATCTTCTTTAGTTATTCCTGAAATATCAAATGTTTGATCCACTTCAGACTCTAAATCATAACTTGGAGTCGTAGCTCCTAAAGTGATAGTTCCAGTATATTCTTTTACTTGGGCTTGGTAGGTTTCAATTTTTTTAGTGAATTTTCCGGTACAAAGAATTAATAATCCTGTTGCTAGTGGATCTAAAGTTCCTGCGTGACCCACCTTTATTTTTTTAATTTCAAATTGTTGCTTGATCAACCAACGTATTTTATTAACTACCTGGAATGAAGTCCAATTTAAGGGTTTGTCGATCAGTAAAACTTTGCCTTCTTGATATGCTTCTAATGTTTTCATTTTTAAATATAAAAGCTAGTAACTATGGCAACTAATCCCACAATAACACAGTATATTGAAAAATAAGTTAGTTTGCTTTGACGGACCAATTTAATCATCCAAGTACAAGCTATTAAGCCACTAATAAATGCTGCGAAAAAACCTAAACTTAAAGAAGTGTAATCGATAGTTTCCGAAAATAATTCGCCACTCATGAAATCTTTCGCAATCTTTCCAAATATCAAAGGAATGACCATTAAAAATGAAAAACGAGCCGCTTTACTTTTATCATTTCCAAGTAAAACTGATGTAGAAATAGTAGCGCCACTTCTTGAAATTCCGGGAAGCATTGCAATAGCTTGTGAGATGCCAATTATAAAAGCATTGGCATTAGATACTTTTTTACCGGTTTTTTTAGAACGATCTGCTAACCAAAGTAACAATGCAGTTACCAAAAGCATGGCTCCCACAAATGCAATACTCCCACTAAAAAAAGCTTCCAATTGTTCTTCAAATAATAATCCAATAATCACCGCTGGAATCATTGAAACGATAATTTTAACTGAAAATTGAGTTTCCTCATTCCATTTAAACTTTAAAAGGCCAATGATAATTTTCCAAATGTCTTTTCTAAAAATAACGATGGTACTCAATGCAGTAGCAAAATGAAGTACAACTGTAAATAACAAACTGTCTTCTGGAATTGACTTGTCTCCTAAAATTGCTTTTCCTAACTCTAAATGACCACTGGACGAAACGGGAAGAAATTCAGTAAAACCCTGAATAATTCCAAGGATAATAGCATCTAAATTTTCCATTTATGATTTCTTATTAGGATTCAATAATATAGCATACATTTCAATGGCAAATCCAATTAAGATTAGTGTTGGTGCTAATCGAATACGCCTCCAACTGTAAATTTCAGGATTAAAAACTGCAGGATCTTCACTTCCTCCTCCAGCCATTAAGATGAATCCTAATGCGATAAATGCAATACCAATAAGCATAAATTTATAATTCTTTCTTTGAAAAATAAATTCTCCCTTTGTATTACTTTGCTTTTTTCTTTTTTGTTCTCCCATATTTATTAACCGTTATAACGGTTTTTTTTTAATGTTTTTTTAAACTTCGAATCAAAAATCGAGTTTTAAGCTTAATTTTACAATATGTTCTGATGTTATTATTCAAGTTTTTATAAGTTGCAAGTTAACTTTTTTATTTTTTATTTTACAATACTCAGTCTTTGCTTTGAAGCGCTGCTGATATAAAAAATACTGAACCCTTATATTATTTAAGGAAACTATTTTATTTGTATGAACGGTTAATAATATAATTCATCTGTTCTTAAATTTAAGAAGCGCTGAGTCGCAAAATAAGTGCTGATCCATGAAATAAATATTCCCATAAAGAATATAAAACCGAATAAAAGACCAAGCATTGATTTGCTCTCAATTAATTGTAATTCAACAAAAGTTTGGTTGAGGTAATATAAAACAACAGCCATGCCTGCCATTGCAATGATGGCTCCAATGACTCCTAACCGGACACTTCTCCATATAAAAGGACGTCGGATAAAGGATTTGGTTGCGCCAACCATTTGCATGGTCTTTATTGTAAAACGTTTTGCGTATACAGAAAGGCGTATCGAACTATTAATTAATAAAACCGCTATAAATAGAAAAATACTACTAATAATTAATACCCAAAAACTTATTTCTTTTACATTTTCAGAGAGCTTAGCAATTAATGGTTTATCGTAAACCACATCGTCAACAAATTTCTTACTATTTATTTCAATAGTAATTTCTTCAATTAATTCAGGAGTAACATAATTAGCAATTAAATGAACATCAATGCTATTTTGTAAGGGATTGTAGCCTAAATAATCTATGAAATTTTCTCCTATAGTTTGACTGTGTTCCTCAGCTGCTGATTCTTTTGAAACATATTCAGAAGATTTTGTGTAATCCGCTAAGGCCAAACTTTGCTTTAATTGATTCACTTCTACCTCTTTTGCGTCGTTTTTAAGAAAAATAGTAACTGCTATCTGTTCCTTAAAAAAATCTCCAACTCTTTTTGAGTTTAAGACTAATAATCCCAATAATCCCAATAAAAACAATACAAGAGAAACACTAATTACTACTGAAAAGTAGGAATAAATCAATCTACGTTTTTGATATTTTTCAAAAGAGGATGCCATAAAAAAGGATTAATCAGTAAAGATAAAAATACAATTTATTTTATGTACCGATTTAGAAAATTAAATTTCAATAGTGAAATTATCAAAAATATAGATTATTCTATTTTAGAAAGGTTTAAACTTTTGTCTTTCGTACAATACACTTAAATTTGTAATCATAATTTTTTTTTTAAAATTACATTTAGAAGCTTATTAAGTGTTTTTACTTATTAATTTCATTTTTTCAAAATATGAGCAATTATTATTTTAACAAGATTGAAGCCAAATGGCAAAAATATTGGGCAGAAAACCAAACGTTTAAGGCAGAAAACCTTAGCGAAAAACCCAAATATTATGTACTGGATATGTTTCCTTACCCATCTGGAGCAGGATTACATGTAGGACATCCATTAGGTTATATCGCAAGTGATATTTATGCACGATATAAAAGGCATCAAGGTTATAATGTATTGCATCCACAAGGTTATGATTCTTTTGGTTTACCAGCAGAACAGTATGCGATACAAACAGGACAGCATCCTGCTAAAACAACTACAGAAAATATTAAACGTTATAGAGAACAATTAGATAAAATTGGTTTTTCTTTTGATTGGAGCCGAGAAGTTAGAACCTCAGATCCACAATATTACAAATGGACACAATGGATATTTATTCAATTGTTTGAATCTTGGTATTGCAAACTACACGAACAAGCTTTTCCAATATCTGATTTAATAGATGTTTTTGAAGAAGAAGGAAATATTGGCTTAAACGCTAAATGTGGAAATACGCAACCTGATTTTTCTGCGGCTATGTGGAATAGTTTTTCTGAAGAAAAAAAACAAAAAATATTACTGAATTACCGTTTAACTTATTTAGCGGAAACCGAAGTAAACTGGTGTCCACAACTAGGAACGGTTCTAGCGAACGATGAAATTGTAAACGGAGTTTCTGAACGTGGAGGATTTCCTGTTATCAAGAAAAAAATGACCCAATGGATCATGCGAATTTCTGTGTTTGGAGAGCGTCTTCTTAAAGGATTGGAAACGTTGGATTGGAGCGAATCTTTAAAAGAAACCCAACGAAACTGGATTGGTAAATCTGTTGGTGCTTCTGTGGAGTTCAGATTATTGGATGAAAAGGAAGAATTTCAAGGAATCGCTATAAAAACATTTACCACCAGACCAGACACTATTTTTGGTGTTACTTTTTTAACACTAGCTCCTGAACACGAACTAGTAGATAAAATTACAACAATCGATCAACGTATTGAGGTTGGAGAATATATTACATTATCCGCAAAAAAAACGGAACGCGAGCGAATGGCTGATGTAAAAAATATTACAGGTGTTTTTACAGGAGCCTATGCAAAACATCCATTAACTAAAGAACTAATTCCTATTTGGATAGGTGATTACGTTTTGGCTGGATATGGAACAGGAGCTGTTATGGCAGTACCATGTGGTGATCAACGAGATTACGATTTCGCAAAACATTTTGATATTCCTATCAAAAACATTTTTGAAGGAATTGACATTTCAGAAAAAGCGCATTCAGAGAAAGAAGGAACTATTATTACAAACAGTGATTTTATAAACGGTCTTTCCTATAAAGAAGCGACTTATAAAGTAATTCAAAAATTAGAAAAAAAGCATCGAGGTGCTAAGGAAATCAATTATCGTTTGCGTGATGCTGTTTTTTCAAGACAACGTTATTGGGGGGAACCTTTTCCGGTTTATTATAAGGACGGATTACCTCAAATGATAGCTGCTAAATATTTACCTATTCGTTTGCCGGAAGTAGAAAAATATTTACCTACTAAAACTGGAGAACCACCATTAGGACGTGCAGATGTTTGGGCTTGGAATACCAATAGTAATAAAATTGTTTCTAATAAATATATAGATAATATAACCATTTTCCCTATTGAATTAAATACAATGCCTGGTTGGGCAGGAAGTAGTTGGTACATGTTTAGATATATGGATGCTTTAAATAAAGATGATTTTGCATCTAAGGAAGCGATAGATTACTGGGAAAATGTAGATTTATACATTGGAGGAAGTGAACACGCAACAGGGCATTTATTATATAGCCGTTTTTGGGTAAAATTTTTAAAAGATAGGGGATTCTTAAGCGTAGAGGAACCCTTTAAGAAATTAATCAACCAAGGAATGATTTTGGGTGAAAGTGCTTTTGTACATCGTTTAGAAGGAGAAAATAAATTAATTACTAGCAACCAAATAGAAGGTTTAAATACGCAGCCTATTCATGCGGATATCTCATTTGTAAATAATGCTAATGAATTAAATATTGAAGCATTTAAAAATTGGAGACCAGAATTTAAAGATGCTGAATTTATCACAGAAGAAGATGGAACTTTTAAAGTAAGTAGAGAGGTTGAAAAAATGTCAAAGTCGAAATATAATGTAGTAAATCCAGATGATATTTGCATGCAATATGGTGCCGATACCTTGCGTATGTACGAGATGTTTTTAGGTCCTTTAGAACAAGCTAAACCTTGGAGCACTGCAGGTATTACTGGAGTGCATTCTTTCTTAAAAAAGACGTGGAGATTATTTCATAGCGGAATTGATGATAGTTTCTTGATTACTGACAAACCAGCATCAAAAGATAATTTAAAAACACTTCATAAGACCATAAAAAAAGTAATAGAAGATATTGAAAATTTTAGTTTCAATACCTCCGTTTCTACTTTTATGATTGCGGTGAATGAATTGAGTTCGCAAAAATGTAATTCAAAAGAGGTATTAGCGCCTTTGTTGGTTTTGTTATCACCTTATGCACCTCATATTTCAGAAGAACTTTGGAGTAAATTAGGAAACAAAGAAAGTATTTCTAAAACATCATTTCCAAAATTTGAAGAATTTTTTTTGATAGAAGATGTAAAAAAATATCCGATTTCTTTTAATGGTAAAATGCGATTTACATTAGAATTGCCATTATCTTTATCTAAGGATGAAATTGAATCTGTAATAATGTCACACGAAAAAACGATTTATTATTTAGAGGGTAAAGCGCCTAAGAAAGTGATTATTGTTCCTGGTAAGATCGTAAACATAGTTGCTTAGACAATTTAAGTATTACGTTTTGGTAAAGACAACATATTATTTCAATTTATTTTGCATGGTATTTGATGTATAAAATTACATTTCTTTAATTCCTGCTTTTGCAGGGAATTATTAATTTTTTTAAAAAACACCTGTTTAAAAGGGTGATGCATATGGGAGGATATTATTTATTAGCAGGACTTATATTTTTGGTGAGTATGTACGTTAGTAACAGACTAAAAAGTAAATTTAAAAAATACTCAAAAATTCAACTTAAAAATGGAATGAGCGGAAAAGAAATTGCTGAAAAAATGCTTTCAGATAATAGAATTACCGACGTAAAAGTTCTTTCGGTAAAAGGACAATTAACAGATCATTATAACCCTGTAAATAAAACTGTTAATTTAAGTGAAGCAGTCTATGCTCAAAGAAACGCTGCTGCTGCTGCTGTTGCAGCTCATGAATGTGGTCATGCCCTACAACATGCTAAAGCCTATAGTTGGTTAAGATTGCGTTCGCAAATTGTTCCTGCTGTTGGTGTATCTAGCAAAATATCAAATTTTGTGATCATGGCAGGTTTAATTTTAATGTACTCTGGAAGTGCTTTAGGATCCATGTTGTTTTTGGTTGGAATTGTACTTTTTGGAGTTACTACACTCTTTACTTTTATCACATTACCGGTAGAATATGATGCCAGTAACCGAGCATTGGCTTGGTTGGAAAATAAGCACATGTTAACACAAGAAGAACATGCAGGAGCTAAAGATGCATTGAAATGGGCTGCAAGAACTTACTTAGTTGCTGCATTAGGATCTTTGGCAACACTACTTTATTTTATCAGTATGTTTATGGGTAGAAGATAATTACCCGCGAAGGAGATTCTTTTCATTCTAAACCAATAGTGATTTATTTAAGTTGTATCGCTAATAGTAAATAGGAGATTATTAAATAATCTGGTGGTTTTATGCAATTTATTTTTTATAAACATGAAAAGCTCTTTCAATACCAAATTGTTCTTGGTCTTTCCAACTTCCCCAGTGCGATATTATTTCATTATTATCTAAAAATTTTAAAGCATGATGATGAATATGATGTTCGTTACTGTTTTTTTATGTCTTCTAGCTTAATAAAGTTAAATGATATATAGTTGTCATTTCTTTTTCTTGCTCAAAAAATAATTTTTCGATAAGTGCATTTCCCGCAGAGGTAATTTAATAAGTAATAAAAGGAGTCTATTTAGAAGCATATTTAGTCGTCCCTTTCTCATCAACAAGAAACTATTCTCCTTCTAAATATTTTATTTTTTTCAATTGTTCTTTAGAGATTTCAGGTTGATTTTCGATTTTTTTATTGCTTGGTTTTTTTGTTTTTTCATTGCAGGAAACTAACAAAAAAGTTCCAATTAGATTGAATAGTAAAGTAATCTTTTTCATTTGAGTTATCTACATCAATTATTTTAGACAAAAACTCCATTATATATTAATTTATAGTTTGAAATTCAAAAAAACTAAATAAAATGTTCTTTCTTCCCACAATTTTTAATATAAGTTATCAGGGTTATATCCCAAATATTCTTTATTTTCTTCTTTAAAGTTGATGCCGTAATTTTCTAATTCTTCTAAAATTGGTTCATATACTTCTTTAGCAATAGGTCTTAATACTCCTGGAGTACTAATTTCTTTGTTTAAGATTTTTAATGCCGCAATGGCAACAGGTAAGCCTACCGTTTTTGCCATAGCTGTATAGGTTTGGTCTTCGCCCGTAGTTACCATACTACTGTCAATTTGATAGGTTTCTCCATCTAATTCATAGCCAAATTTATGATACATTACAATCATATCTTTATCATTTTCAGCTAAAGTCCATTTATCCATTAATATTATCTGAAGCGCTTGAGCTGGTGTAGCATTTTTAATTCCTAATTTCTTCTTACCATTAAAAATATCTAGTTCTTCTAATTTTTCCCAAATAAGATCATCTTGATCTATTTTTAAATTGTGTCGAAATTTTAGTTCAACTGAATCTGTTGGTGAATAAGGTAAAAATAAATTTACATATTTGCGATACGTTAAGTTTTCCGAATTTGGTATGGTATAACCATCTTCAGTCATTCCTAGTTGAACAAAAACATTCCATGCACGACTAAATCCAACTCGTCTAATAGTTCCTCTGTATAAAGTTAATATATCTTTAAAACCATAAACATCATGATATTTTAAAGAGTTGCGATTGGCATACACTTCAAATTTCCCATAACCATCAATTTTAATAAGTTCGGTACGTCTAAAAAGTCTATTATAAGGAATGTATTTGTAGAGTCCTTCTTGTAAAAATTCTGCAGCACCTCCTTGACCAGCTAAAACAACATTTCTTGGATTCCAAGTAAATTTATAATTCCATAAGTTGTCATCACTCTCAGGCGCTACTAATCCCCCTGTAAAAGACTCGAATAATAATAATTTCCCACCCTTGTCTCTTATGTTATCAATAACTTTCATGGCGCTCATGTGATCAATGCCAGGGTCAACACCAATTTCATTCATAAATACCAGTCCTTTTGCCTTCGCTTCTTTATCTAAGTTCTGCATTTCATCACTAATATAAGAAGCTGTTACAAGGTTTTTACCGAACGTTATACAGTCTTCAGCAACTTCTATATGGAAACGAGCTGGCAACATAGATATAACCATATCACAGTTTTTTACTGCTCTTTCTCGTTCTTCTTTATTAAATACGTCCAATAAAATTCCTTTTGCATTAGTGTGATTTTTAGTGAACTTCTGAGCAGCTCTTAATGAAATGTCCCCAATAGTTATAAATAGCTTTTCCGAACTAGATTTATCTAATAAATAACGTATTAAACATGTTGCTGATCGTCCTGCTCCTATAATTAATATATTTCTCATTCGTTGGGTTTTCGTAGATTTGAAAATAGTTTTTAAACAGTACTAATTTACTAAATAATAACCTTTCTGAATATGAAAATAAATAAAAATATTGTGATTACAGCAGCTCTTTTAGCAGCTCTTACGATTATCGTTGGTGCCTTTGGTGCACACGGATTAAAAGAGTTGATTTCTGAAAAATCTTTAGTTTCTTTTGAAACGGGAGTTCGATATCAAATGTATCATGTAATAGTAATGCTAGCACTAGGGCTATCAACAGGTATTTTGCCAAAAACCCAAAAATGGGTGTTTTGGTTTTTTATAATTGGAATTCTATTTTTCTCAGGTTCTATTTATTTGCTAGCATTAAACGAATTTTTGCCTTTTGATACAAAATTGATTGCCTTGACTACTCCCATTGGTGGCTTTTTATTAATAATTGGTTGGTTACGCTTGGCTTATGGAGTAATTGTGAATAAATAACTAAAAATATCCAATTTAAAACGTCTAATTTTAATAGAATTCTTAATTTTGTATTCTACAATATTTAAAAAATGTTATGGTAAATAATAACCAAACTAAAAAAATAATTTCGTTAGAGAGTTACGGAATTTATAATGCAAATGTTAACTATCAACTTACCACAGAACAATTACAGAAAGATACGATATTAAAAGGACAGGGGAAGTTAGCTAAAAGTGGTGCTCTTGCAGTAAATACTGGAGAATTCACTGGCAGATCACCGATGGATCGATTTATTGTAAAAGATGATATTACAAAAGATAAAATTTGGTGGGGAGATATTAATATTCCATTTTCATCTGAAAAGTTTGACAAGCTATACAATAGAGTTGTCGACTATCTTTCCAATAAAGAAATTTTTGTTAGGGACTGTTTCGCATGTGCTGATGCTAATTATAAACTCAATATTCGAGTAATTAACGAATATTCATGGTCTAATATGTTTTCTTATAATATGTTCCTGCGACCAACAAATGAAGAATTAGAAAACTTTGAACAAGAATGGCTTGTAGTTAATGCTCCTGGATTCATGGCAAATCCAGAATTAGATGGTACACGCCAACATAACTTTGCGATTTTAAACTTTACAAAAAAAATAGCCTTAATAGGGGGAACAGGATATACGGGTGAAATTAAAAAAGGAATTTTCTCTGCACTTAATTTTATCCTTCCAGTTGATAAGAATACAATGCCAATGCACTGTTCTGCGAATGTTGGTAAGGATGGTGAAACAGCTATATTCTTTGGATTGTCCGGAACAGGGAAAACTACACTTTCTGCAGACCCAGATAGAAAGTTAATTGGTGATGACGAGCACGGCTGGACTGCTGAAAATACAGTTTTTAATTTCGAAGGTGGATGCTATGCTAAGGTAATCAATCTCTCAGAAGAAAACGAACCCGATATTTACAAGGCTATTAAGTTTGGAGCTATTCTCGAAAACGTCGTGATGGATGATGCTGGAGTCGTAGATTTTGAAGATGTCTCTATTACACAAAACACTCGAGTAAGTTATCCAATTGAGCATATTGAAAATATTCAGGTCCCTTCAATAGGAAGAAATCCTAAAAATATATTCTTTTTAACCGCAGATGCTTTTGGGGTTTTGCCTCCAATTTCTAAATTGACTCCAGGTCAAGCCGCTTACCACTTTATTAGTGGATATACAGCTAAAGTTGCTGGTACAGAAGCTGGTGTAAACGAACCATTGCCAAGTTTTTCTGCTTGCTTTGGCGCACCGTTTATGCCTTTACATCCTGCTAAATATGCAGAAATGTTAAGTAAGAAAATGCAAGAGGCTGGCGTGTCTGTTTGGCTTGTTAATACAGGATGGACAGGAGGTCCATATGGAGTAGGAACTAGAATGAAACTGAAATACACGCGAGCGATGATTACGGCTGCGATAGATGGCACATTAGATGCAGCAAATGCAGATAATTATCACATTCATTCTGTATTTGGGTTACAACAACCAAGAACATGTCCAAATGTTCCTAGTCAAGTGTTGAGTCCAAGATCTACCTGGAATAATGACAAAGGCTATTATGAAACAGCTCATAAATTAGCAGCATCTTTTAAAAATAATTTTAAGAAGTTTGAATCTTATGCCAATGAAGAAATTATGGCTGGTGCTCCATTATTAGGATAGTAGTATTTAGATGCTAAAAAAGGCGCTACATTTTTTGTAGCGCCTTTTTTTAACCATAAATAAATTTATTTTTTATTGGCGGCCTTTATATACTTTTCCAAAGCCATTGTCATTGACGGAGTCTCAGGAGTTGGCGCTTGAATGTCTACACGCAATCCTTGTTCGGTTGCGGCTTTGACAGTAGTGTTTCCAAAAACAGCAATTCGAGTGTCATTTTGTTCAAAATTAGGAAAATTTTCAAATAATGATTTAATACCACTTGGGCTAAAAAATACTAATATATCATAGTAAACATCTCTTAAATCTGAAAGGTCACTTACAACAGTATTATAAAAAGTAGCTTCTTTCCAAGATACTCCTAAATCATTCATCATCAAAGGGACATCAGCTTTTAGCTTATCTGATGATGGTAATAAAAAAGATTCTGTTTTGTATTTTTTAATGATAGGAGTCAATTCAGAAAAAGTTCTTTTACCTACGTAAATTTTACGTTTTCTATACACAACATATTTTTGCAAATAAAATGCAACTGCTTCACTTAAGCAAAAATACTTCATAGAATCAGGAACTTTGAAACGCAATTCTTCTGCGATTCTAAAATAATGATCAACAGCATTTCTACTGGTTAGAATAATTGCAGTAAATTTAGAAAGATCTACTTTTTGAGCTCGAACATCTTTACTGGATACTCCTTCCACATGAATAAAACTTCTAAAGTCAATCTTAACCTTTTGTCTATTAATTAAATCAAAATAAGGAGAATTTTCCACTTTCGGTTCAGGTTGCGAAACCAAAATAGTTTTCACTTTCATATGAGACAATTTTTATTAGTTAATATATCTATATAAATGCTTTATATAATATAAGATATGGGGAAATTTCGAGAGCGCAAATATACAATAAAAAATAAAATAAATTGTTAAATATAAGACTTCTGTAATTTTTATAACTGTAAGATAAAATAAGCATATTTACTAGAAAGAGAATACCCGTAAGTATGAGTAAGATGTTTAAGTCTGGTTTAATTGAAAAATAAAAAATGAAATTGGTAATAATTAATAGTAATGATAAAAAATTACGATAACTAAGTTTTTCATATATATAGTGATCAATAAGCTTTTCAATTGAGAAAATAGCTCCAATCATTTTTTCAATACTCGTTTTTACTATTATAAAAACAAATACTACAAATAGAATTTGTAAAAATAAAAACACATTTGCTTTGCCTTTTTCTAAAAAGAACAAATTAACAAATAAGGAGGTGGATATTAATTGAATGACAAAAAGTAAAATACTAAATGGATGTCTTAATTCTTCAGATTTACCCTTTGCTAAAAAGTAGTTATTGGAAACAGGTAATCTTATAAAATCATTGAAACGTTTGGGATAAATAACTTTTAAAATTGCGATAATCAAAATACAACCAACCATAATTAAGGTTACCCAATCCAACGATTCTATGATTCTATTAGTGTATCTCAAATTTATTTTTAAGAAGGATAAAGGTACTATATTTTAAAGCTTAAAAAGAGACTCATTTATATTTTCATTTACATTTATTTAACCTAAAAAAGGTACATTTGTTAAAAATTAATAATATGGTTAACTCATTGGTGGTTATTCCAACCTTCAACGAAATTGAAAATATAGATCGAATTATTCGTCATGTATTTTCTTTGCCAAAAAAGTTTGATATTTTAATAGTAGATGATAATTCTCCAGATGGTACTTCAGCAGCTGTTCTGTTATTAAAAAATGAATTTTCAGATCGTCTTTTTTTAAAAAAAAGAAAAGAAAAGTTAGGCTTAGGAACAGCATATATTTATGGCTTTAAATGGGCATTAGAAAGAAATTACGAATTTGTGTTTGAAATGGATGCTGATTTTTCACACAATCCAAATGATTTATTAAAACTTTATGATTCTTGCGACCATGAAGGAGCTGATGTTTCTATTGGTTCTCGATATAAAACAGGTGTAAATGTAGTAAACTGGCCTATGAGTAGAGTGTTACTGTCTTGGTTCGCATCTAAATATGTGCGATTTATTACAGGAATGAATGTTACAGACACCACTGCTGGATTTGTTTGTTATAAACGAGCGGTTTTAGAAAAAATAAATCTGGATAAAATAAAATTTATTGGCTATGCTTTTCAAATCGAAATGAAATTTAAAGCACATTTACATAAATTTAATATTATAGAAGTTCCTGTGATATTTACAGACAGAACAGAGGGAGTATCAAAAATGAGTGGCGGGATTATTTCGGAAGCGATTTTTGGAGTTATTTCTATGAAATTTAAAAGTATGTTCACAAAATATGAGATTTAATGAATAAAGTATTAATAAAAAACGCCCAGATTGTTAATGAAGGAATCATTAAAAAAGCGGATGTTTTCATTGAAAACGATCTAATCGTTGAAATTGCTTTTAGTATTAGTGCTAAAACTGGAGATACTCAAATAATTGAAGCCAATGGTAAGTATTTGATACCTGGAATGATCGATGATCAAGTTCATTTTAGAGAACCAGGACTCACTCATAAAGCAACCATTGCAACTGAATCTAAAGCAGCAGTTGCTGGTGGAATTACTTCCTTTATAGAAATGCCCAATACTTTTCCGCAAGCTACAACGATTGAAAAATTAGAAGAGAAATTTTCGATTGCCAAAAAAACCTCTTGGGCTAATTATAGTTTTATGTTCGGAGGTACTAATGATAATTTAGAAGAAATACTTAAGGTAGATGAACACAAAGTAGCGGGCTTAAAATTGTTTTTAGGTTCTTCTACAGGAAATATGTTGGTTGATAACCCGAAGGTTTTAGAAGAAATATTTAGCAAAACTAATTTATTGATTTCTGTACACTGTGAGGATGAAAAAACCATTAAAAATAATCTAGAAAAGTATTTAAAAGAATTTGGGGATGGCATTCCAATAGAAATGCATCCAAAAATTAGAAGTGTAGAAGCTTGTTACTTATCTTCTTCAAAAGCAATTGAACTTGCTAAAAAAACAGGCGCAAGATTACATGTTTTTCATCTTTCTACCGAAAAGGAAACTCATTTATTTTCTAATAAACAACCTCTTGCAGAAAAGAAGATTACCGCAGAAGTCTGTGTTCATCACCTCTGGTTTACAGAAGAAGATTACAAAGCAAAAGGGACCAAAATTAAATGGAATCCTGCGGTAAAAAGTCAAAAAGATAAAGATGGCTTATGGAAAGCTTTATTAGATGACCGATTGGATGTGATTGCTACGGATCATGCTCCACATACCTTAGAAGAAAAAAATAATGGTTATAACAAAGCACCTTCTGGTGGGCCATTAGTACAACATGCCTTAGTCGCATTGCTAGAAATGTATCATAAAGGAAAAATTTCATTAGAGAAAATTGTAGAGAAAGCTTGTCATAATCCTGCAATATTATTTCAAATAAAAGATAGAGGATTTATACGAGAAGGATATAAAGCCGATTTAGTTTTAGTAGATTTAGTAAGTCCTTGGACGGTCAATAAAGAAAATATTTTATACAAATGTGGATGGTCTCCTTTTGAAGGTGTCACCTTTAAATCTAGAGTGTCACATACCTTTGTAAATGGAATTTTAACCTATCATAATCTAAAATTTCAAAACAAAAGTGTTCCGCAACGTTTAACATTTAACAGACCCTAATGAATATTTTTAGTTACATAATTATTTTTTGTAATTTGAAAAGAGTTGGGAAACTAAAGTTAATTCTGTCTTGTATTCTTACCGTAAGTTATACTTCCTGTCAAGATGTTAAAAAACCAGAAATACCAACTGATTTAATCTCACAAGAAATAATGGTGGATATTTTAACCGATGTCTATATAAGTAATGCTTCTAGAAATGTCAATAATAAATTAATCAGAAAAAGAAATTTACACCTAGACTCTATTATTTATAATAAATACGAAGTAGATAGTTTACAATTTGTACTTAGTAATGCTTATTACAGTTCAGATTTAAAAATTTATGGCAATCTACTAAGTCTAGCAAAAGATCGACTCGTTTTATTAAAAAAAGAAAAAGACAGTATTTATAAAATTGTATTTAAGCAAGACTCTATAAATAATAATAAAATTAGGATTCAAAAATTAAAAGAGAATCAATAAAAAATTAATGAATAACTCTCCGTATAATTAAAGGTTGAAATCTCTTCTGTAATTTTTTGTAACTCGTTCTATAGTTTTGTTAGTAGGTGTGAATTTAAAATCAATTTCTTTTTCAATCTTTGAAGCATCGTAAAATGAATTTTTATACAGACTTCTTACCGTAGCTTTTAGTAATTTCCTTTTTATTTTAAAGATTTTGTAAAAAAACCAATCTAGGTTTGCAAAACTGATCATGATCCATTTAGCAATTGTTTTGTTTGGAGGTTTTTTATTTAAACCATCAGATATTTTAGTAAGTAACTCTTTAAAATAGATGTTCTTAGCAACTAAGATATAAGCTTCGTTTTTAATAGGACTAGAAATTAAGTTAATCATTACTTTAACGACATCTTTAACATCTACAATGGAGACTCCACCTGGAGTGAAATAACGCAAGCCTTTAGAAATAGTTCGAAAAATACCTCCACTTGCCGAATTCCAAATGCCTTCTCCTATAATAACTCCTGGATGAACAATAATAGCGTCTAAACCTTCTTGAGTTCCACGCCATACTTGCATTTCGGCTTCATGTTTGGTAATTGCATATACACTGTTTTTCTCTTCAGGCTTAAATTCTGTTTCTTCAGTAGAAAAAGATTCATCAGTTGTTTTACCCAATGTAGCAATAGAACTGACATAACAAAGTTTTTTCACTCCTTCTGTCAAGCAAAAGTTTACCACATTGGCGGTTCCTTCAATATTTACTTTTTTAAGTACCGAATAATGCCTTGGGTTAAAACTTATAAAAGCAGCACAGTGGTACACGTATTCAATATTTTTAAAAGCAGCTTCTAAGGTAGTTACATCAGTAATATCTGCTATTATCCACTCTATTTTGTTGAATAGAGTTTGCGTTTCGCAGGTGTCATAAGAAAATACATTTTTTACAGCGTCTAAATCGCTAGAAACTCTATGTATTGCTCTTACTTTCTCGCCATTATTAACAAGTGTCAGTAATAAATGCGCCCCTACTAATCCAGTTCCCCCAGTTACTAATATCATAAGAGCAATTTAAGGTTTTTTGATTTAATGTTTTATCTTAAAATATAGAAATATATCTTTGTTGAAATTTAAAAATAATGGAGTTGATAAATTTTGTTGAAGAATTGCAGTGGAGAGGAATGATTCACGATGTGATGCCAGATACCGATAAGCACCTTATGGAAAAAATGCGTACAGCATATGTAGGTTTTGATCCAACGGCAGATTCGCTTCATATCGGTAATTTAGTGCCTATTATGTTATTAGCTTTCTATCAACGTAGTGGTCACAAACCTATCGCATTAGTCGGAGGAGCAACTGGAATGATTGGAGATCCATCAGGAAAATCTAACGAGCGTAATTTATTAGACGAAAAAACACTGCGTTACAACCAAGAGTGTGTGCGCAAACAATTGGCTCAATTTTTAGATTTTACTTCTGGTTCAGAAAATGAGGCAGTGATGGTGAATAACTATGACTGGATGAAGAATTTTAGTTTTCTAGAGTTTATTCGTGATGTTGGAAAACACATTACTGTAAATTATATGATGGCGAAAGATTCAGTTAAAAGCCGATTAACCAATGAAGGCGAGGGAATGTCATTTACTGAATTCACCTATCAGATGGTACAAGGATATGATTTTCTTCATTTATATAGAACCCATGATTGTACTTTAGAAATGGGAGGCAGTGATCAATGGGGGAACATCACAACAGGTACAGAATTAGTTCGTCGCATTGGAGATGGCAAAGGGTATGCTTTAACTTGTCCATTAATTACTAAGAGTGATGGAAGTAAATTTGGGAAAAGTGAAGGTGGAAATATTTGGCTTGATGCCAACCGAACTTCCCCCTATAAATTTTATCAATATTGGATTAATACTAGCGATGAAGATGCTGAGAAATACATAAAAATATTTACTTTTTTAGATAAAGAAACGATAGACGCTTTAGTTTTAGAGCATAAAAAAGCACCCCATATGCGTTTACTACAAAAGCAATTAGCAGATGAGGTTACGGTAACGGTTCATAATGAAGAAGCTTTAGAGAAAGCAATTAAGGCTTCTAATATGTTATTTGGAAAATCTACCTCTGAAGATTTAAAAAATCTTGATACTAGTACTTTTTTAGATGTATTTGAAGGAGTTACCCAAGCAGAAGTTTTAAAATCTGAAATAGAAAGCGGTTTAGATATCATTGGAGCATTGGCTGAAAAAACGAATTTTTTAAAATCGAATGGGGAAGCAAGGAGGGCATTAAAAGAAAATTCAGTTGCTGTTAATAAAGAAAAAGTTTCTGAAGGTTTTAAAATAACTACTTCAGATTTAATTAATGATCAATTTGTACTGTTACAAAGAGGTAAGAAAACTTATTTTATTATAAAAGTAGTGTAAAATGACCTCCATATTAAACAAACGAATTAGAGAATATTTTTAGCTAAAAAAATAGAAATCAATTAGGCTTCCAAAATAATAATGTGCCTAAAAATAAATACTAAAAACATTTATTTTGACCCATTAGATAACCATTAGATTGCATCCGCGAATATCACTATCGTCAAATCTTCCTGAAATTTCGAAACTACCATCCTCTTGTACTTTTCCTAAATCTTGAGTGGCTATAAAAGAACAAGAGTTTATATTGGCAAGATCGATGACATTGATACCACCGGTTTTATTGAATATTAAAGTTTGAGCATCCGCTGTTTCTCTGGTAAAGATTTTCATCCAGGGAGGACAGTAAAAAATTCCATTTCCTTTAGAATAGGCTTGTGAAAGTAATTCCGTCATTCCATATTCACTATAAATGGAAGCAACTCCAAATCCCTTTTTTAATGATTCTTGTAGTTCTTCTTTTACCATTTCTTTACGGCGACCTTTCATTCCTCCAGTTTCCATGATGATGGTGTTTTTTAATTCAAATTGTTTCGTTTCAATTAAATCTAATAAGGCATAAGAAACTCCAAGCAATATTGTTTTTTGTTTGGTTTTTTCAAGGTATTCTAATTTTTCAATTAGTGAAGAAATATCATTCAAGTAAAATCCGCTATTACTGTTTTCACTTTGTTGTATAAGTGTATCAACCATATAAATTAATGAAGAACCTTTTCGTTCAAAATAATTAGGTAATAGTGCTAAGATATTAATGTTTTTAGGTGTTCCAAAAAATAATTCAAATGCTTTCGTAAAACTCTTATAATAAATATCTAGGTCACTTACATAGTGCTTGCTGGTCATATTTCCTGTAGTCCCACTACTTGTGAAAATAACTTTATGAGTACTTTTTTTAGTTAATATTTGATGGCTTTTAAAAAACTGAATGGGAAGAAAAGGAATGTCCGTAACTTTTTTTACATTGGAAATATTTACGTTTAATAAATCACAAAATTCTCGATAAACATTTACCCGATGGTATTGATATTGAAAAGTTTCTAAAGCTAGATTTTCAAAACCTTTATCAGAAGAAATATTAAAAATTTTATTCTTTAAATTCACCCTATAAAAGTATGGAAAATAAAAAAGCTTCTGCTAAAACAGAAGCTTAAATTATCGTCAAAATGCATCATTAATTAATCACTAGCTTTTTAGTGCTTGAAATTTCATTTTGAATTATTTTTAGTGTATAAACTCCACTTTTAAGTTCAGAAATATTTAAGATACTTGAAGGAATAGACGCAGCCATTACTTTTTTTCCCAAAATATCGTATACTGAAACAGTTTTAACTCCACTAAAAAAAGAGGTTATATGTACATATCCATTTGATGCTGGGTTAGGGTATATAGAAAATGTTTCTTGGGAATTGTTTCCCAAATCTAAAATTCCAACAAATTGAATATTATCAAAAAAGAATGCTTCAGTACTTGCATTACATCTTACTTCAATTATTAATTGATAGAAAGAACCAATATCACTTAAACTCACATTACCTTCTTGCCAAGTTCCTTGAAGTCCAAGGTCATTTATGTTTTTTCCTGTAGAGTTTAAAATATCCTGTTCGGTATTATCTGTTAAATTTTTCAGATAAATTCTAACCCTGTCCGAGCCACTTGTATTTTCGGTGCCATCACCTTCAAATCCTGTATCTGCTATAAAATAGTTTATAAAAATATCAGCATCCATACCAGTTAATTCAAACTCATCAAACTCTAAAATAAAATTTCCGTCGACATCACTAATTTTATATCCGTGTAATCCATCTGGGAATGGATGATCACTACCTGGAGCAAAAGAGGTGACTCCTACTGAATCTCCATCTGTCAATCCAATTCCTGGATTGTCGTAAGGCACATAGAATGCGCTAAATCCTAGTTCTTCTCCTGTTGTGGTAAAATTAACAAAAGGTTCTCCGACATTATCAATCAAGTCGTGTGACATTGTTGCATCACCTGTGTCGATATAATTACCGTCAATCGCTTCAGGTTCTTCAAAACTTGTGCTCTCGTTTTGCGCAAAAGAATTTACGCTTATCAAAAGCATTACTAAAAAAGTAATAATTTTCATAATAAAAGGGTTTAAAAAGTGAAGGGGAGAATTTAAATATACAAAAAATATAATAAATATAATATGTTACCATATTGTTAATAATCACCAGAGTATTAATATCAAAGATATTTATGCATTATATTTACTTTTTATAAAAGGAATGAATGCATGAATAAGAGTGACACTAAAATTTTATTGGTAGATGATGAACCAGATATTTTGGAAATCGTTGGGTATAATCTTTCTTCTGAAGGATATCAAGTTTTTACAGCAAAAAACGGTAAAATTGCCATCACTGAAGCCAAAAAACATCTTCCACATCTAATTATTTTAGATGTTATGATGCCTATAATGGATGGTGTTGAGGCTTGTGAAAAATTACGTGCTATACCACAACTTTCAGAAACGGTAATTACTTTTTTAACAGCTAGAGGGGAAGACTATTCTCAGGTTGCTGGATTTGAAGCAGGAGCAGATGACTATATTACAAAGCCTATAAAACCAAAGTTATTGGTTAGTAAGGTAAAAGCGTTATTAAGAAGGTTTAAAGAAACCATAAACGAAAGTTCAGAAATTACAATTGGTAATTTGACTATCAATCGGGAAGAATATAAAATTATTAAAGGAGAAACAGTCATTAATTTGCCTCGAAAAGAATTTGAATTATTATCACTTTTGGCCTCAAAACCAGGAAAAGTATTTAAAAGGGAAGATATTTTAAATCATGTTTGGGGAAATGATGTGGTTGTTGGAGGAAGAACTATTGATGTTCATATTAGAAAATTACGAGAAAAAATAGGAGATGATAGCTTTAAAACAGTTAAAGGTGTAGGATATAAGTTTGAGACTTAATGGGAATTGTTTTTAATAAAACATACAAATTTGCATTTTTAACATCTATTTTGATTACGATTATTTTATCGTTAATAAATGGAATCTATTTTTTAGCAATCGATTCATTTTATATTTGGTTTTATTTAAGTGAAGTAATTATTGTTTTTTTAATTTCTTTTTTCATCATTCAATATAGGGTTGAAAATTTCATTTACAAGAGAATGAAAAAAATATATGATGATGTTAGCTTATTAGACGTTTCAACATTAGGAAGGCAAAAAATAACTACTAATATGGAAACTCTTACCAAGGAAGTGGAGCTTTTTGCTAGAAATAAAAAATTAGAAATTGAAGCTTTAAAGATTAGAGAAAATTATCGAAGAGAATTTATTGGTAATGTCTCACATGAATTAAAAACACCTCTTTTTACAGTTCAAGGATATATTGAAACCTTAATTGATGGGGCTTTAAATGATGAAAAAATAAGAGAAAAATATTTAAAAAGAGCCAAAAAAGGAGTAGAACGATTAACATATATAATCAAGGATTTAGATATGATTACCAAATTAGAAGTTGGCGAGCTTCATCTAGAAAAAGAAACTTTTGATATTATTGAACTTATTAAAAACGTTTTCGAATTACTTGAAATGAAGGCTTCAAAAAACTTAATTTCTTTGACTTTTAATAAAAAATATCAAACACCAATATGGGTTAAAGCCGATAAAGATCGAATACAACAAGTACTTTCTAATCTTATAGTGAATTCAATTAAATACGGTATAAACAAAGGAACTACAGAGCTTAGTATTGAAAACTTAATTATGAATAAAGTTTTAATACGGGTAGCAGATAATGGAGAGGGAATAAATGATGATGAAATACCTAGACTCTTTGAACGTTTCTATAGAGTTGATAAAAGCGGTTCTCGTGAACAAGGAGGAAGTGGTTTAGGGCTTTCCATTGTTAAGCATATATTGGATGCGCATAGTGAAAAAATATACGTTGAAAGTCAAATTGGAATTGGTTCTGAGTTTTCTTTCACTCTCGAAAAAGCTGAATAAGTTCCAGTAATTAAATGATAAAGTTTTTTTAGACCACGATTATTTCAGCAATAATTTATATTTTTTGCATGTGATATACCAGAAGATAAAACTATTTTACTTGTTGGTTTTTTATTACTTATAAAACATACTTAGAATAATTTTAGCTCAATAATATTTTCTTAATTTCGCCATATTAAAATATATAATTTTGGGAAGTAAAAACAAATTAAAGCGTTTTAAAGAAAACGAAACTTTTTCTAATGTAATTCAGCCAACAAGAGAAGATGTTCTAAATAACACCTTGATGTTAAAAGGGAATTGGAATCGAAATTTTTTTAAAAATGAAAACCCTATTGTTTTAGAATTGGGTTGTGGAAAAGGAGAATATTCTGTGAATTTGGCCACTATGTTTCCTAAAAAGAATTTTTTAGGAATTGATATAAAAGGAGCTAGATTTTGGAGAGGAGCAAAGACAGCTTTAGCAGAAAAAATAAATAATATTGGGTTTTTAAGAACTCAAATAGAATTAGTAGATTGTATTTTTGATGAAAATGAAGTGGATGAAATATGGATTACGTTTCCAGATCCTCAAATTAAATACAAGCGGACTAAGCATAGGATGACCAATCCAGATTTTTTAAGTAAATATAAAAAAATTCTGAAACCAAATGGAATGGTCCATCTTAAAACGGATAGTGAATATATGCACGGATATACTTTGGGACTTTTACAAGGTCTTGGTTTAACGATTGAATATGCTCATCACGATGTATATGGCACCACAAATGCTCCAAAAGAAGTGACAAATATTCAAACTTATTATGAAAGCCAGTATCTAGCTATTAATAAAAAGATTACCTATTTGCGTTTTAATTTTTCTTAATTTGAATTTTGTTATATTACGATCTTAATTTGCCTCCTATGGATTTTATTTATTACTTATTTTTTGGACTATTCGGGACCATTATATCAACATCTGTTCCTGGTTTGTTAAATATGTATGCTGCAAAAATAAGTATGAGTCAAGGAAAATACAATGCATATTTTTTTGTGGCTGGAGCAACTTTAGCTATTTTAATTCAAACCTTAATAGCATTAGTTTTTGCTCGATTTTTAGATAAAAACCCAGAGATTATCACCGTGCTTCAAAAAGTTGCCTTAGGAGTATTTATAAGTATTACCGTTTTTTTCTTTTTTATAGCAAAAGATACTGCTAAAAAACCAGAAACAGAGGAAGTTAAATCAAAAGCAAAATTATTTATAAGAGGGTTTTTTTTAAGTGCTGTTAATTTATTGCCAATACCATATTGGGTATATATTAGTATTACATTCGCCTCTTTTAAATGGTTTTCTTTTTCGCATTTAAGTGTATTTGCAACCGTAATAGGTTCTACGATAGGTGCTTTTGTTGTAATGCTTGTATATATATGGTTTTTCAGACCAAAAGAAAATCAACGAAAAATGAATTTGAATATGAACTATCTTATCGGAACCGTTACTGCTATTGTTTCGGTTTTTACTCTTATAAAGATTATTAGAACAATTTAATGGCAAAGGACATTGGTTTTTTTAAAAAAGTACATCAAGTAGCCGCAAAAATTCCTTACGGTAGAGTTACTTCTTATGGTGCATTAGCTAAATATTTAGGAAGCCCGAAAAGTGCTAGAATGGTTGGTTGGGCAATGAATGCATCTCACAACAATCCAGATGTTTACGCGCATCGTGTTGTTAACAGGTTGGGTTTGTTAAGCGGAAAACATCATTTTGGAGGTACTAATTTGATGCAACAATTATTGGAAAGTGAAGGAGTAGTGGTGGAAGAAAATCAAATTCAAAACTTTGAAAAATATTTTTGGGATCCCCAAAAAGAATTGTAATTAAATGCGGATATATTTTATTTAATTAACCTGATTAAAAACGCATTTCCTTGTATATTTGTATTTCAAAATTAATCTAAATTAATTATCAAATCATCTCTTGGTAATCCCTATTACTAAGATAATTATAGAGAAATATTGCTATGAAATTTAATAAGGAAGATATTTTAAAAGCACTTGAAACTATTACCGTTGCAGGCGAAGGTAAAAATATGGTAGAAAGTGGTGCGGTGAAAAATATTATGACTTTTGCAGATGAAGTTATTGTAGATATAGAAATATCTACTCCCGCTCTTCATATAAAAAAGAGAGCTAAATCTGATATTATCAAAACTATAAAGGAAAAAGTATCACAAGATGCTAAGGTGATAGTTAATATTAAAATTGAAGTACCTATTCAGCCTGCGAATCCAAACCTTATTAAAGGTAAAAAAATACCAGGAATTAAAAATATTATAGCAGTAGCTTCGGGTAAGGGAGGAGTTGGAAAATCAACTATTACAGCAAATCTTGCAGTTACTTTATCAAAAATGGGCTATAAAGTAGGAGTTTTAGACGCTGATATTTACGGACCATCAATTCCAATGATGTTTGATGTAAAAAATGAACGTCCGCTTTCAAAAACTATTGATGGTAAAAGTAAAATGAAACCTGTCGAAAATTATGGAGTTAGCATTTTGTCTATTGGATTTTTCACAACTCCCGAACAGGCAGTAATTTGGAGAGGTCCTATGGCATCCAAAGCATTAAATCAGCTTATTTTTGATGCAGCATGGGGTCATCTTGATTATATGTTGATCGATCTTCCTCCAGGAACTGGAGATATTCATTTGAGTATTATGCAGTCTATGCCAATTACAGGAGCAGTTGTTGTAAGTACTCCTCAAGCTGTTGCTTTGGCAGATGCTAGAAGAGGCGTTTCAATGTTCCAACAGGACAACATACAAGTTCCTGTATTAGGAATTATTGAGAATATGGCTTATTTCACACCTAAAGAATTACCTGAGAATAAATATTATATATTTGGGAAAGAAGGAGCTAAAAATCTTTCTAATGATTTAAATATTCCATTTTTAGGAGAAATACCCTTGGTTCAAAGTATTAGAGAAGCTGGAGATAATGGAAGACCAGCAGCCTTACAAGAAAACACTGCTTTATCTAATGCGTTTGAAAAGTTAACAAAAGGAGTAATTAAAGAATTAGAAAATAGGAATGAAATATTACCGCCCACTGAAGCTATACAAATGACTAATTCTGTGGGTTGCTCTGCAGCTAAAAATTAATTTATGTCTGAAGAATTAAAAAATAATGTACAAAAAGCATTGGATGAAATCCGTCCTTTTTTACAAAATGATGGTGGAGATATAACCTTACTATCTATTGAAAATGAAAAGACTGTAAGAGTCCAATTACAAGGTGCTTGTGTGGATTGTACTGTTAATCAAATGACATTGAAAAGTGGAGTTGAAATGACTATTAAAAAATATGCTCCTCAAATAGAAAACGTAATTAACGTATCGTAAATAAACGAGTCAGTAATTTTTACAGATCTTCCAAAATAAATTTAATTTTATCATTTCTTTATGAGATGATGCTTTTTATACTAGGTTTTAAATTTCTATGGGTATTTTCTTTATATTATTTAATAATTGAAGACAAGACTTTTTTTAAAGCGAATTATCAATAATTTCTTGAACAATTTCTGGATTTAATAGCGTAGAAGTATCTCCTAAATTATCAGTTTCGTTAGCGGCTATTTTACGTAAAATACGTCTCATGATTTTTCCAGAACGTGTTTTAGGTAATCCTGGTGTGAACTGAATTTTGTTAAGTTTAGCAATAGGCCCTATATGTTCTGTAATCATTTGATTGATTTCTTTACGTAATTTATCGAATGAGTTCTTTTCTAAAGTTTCTTTTAAAATTACATAACCATATAAAGCATTTCCTTTAACCTCGTGAGGAAATCCTACGATAGCAGATTCTGCTATAACAGGGTGCTCATTTATAACGTCTTCAATTGGAGCTGTTCCTAAATTATGTCCAGAAACAATAATTACATCATCAACCCTACCTGTTATTCTGTAATAACCTATGGTATTTCGCAGGGCTCCATCTCCTGTAAAGTATTTATTCTCATAAGTAGAAAAATAGGTTTCTTTATATCGTTGGTGATTTCCCCAAATAGTCCTAGCGATTGAAGGCCAAGGATATTTAATGCATAAACGTCCGTCTATTTGATTTTCAATTATTTCTTTCCCTTTTTCATCCACTAAACATGGCTGTATCCCAGGTAAGGGTAAACTTGCAAAGGTAGGTATGGTAGGAGTTATATTTGGCAGTGGAGAAATTAAGATTCCGCCAGTTTCTGTCTGCCACCAAGTATCTACAATTGGGCTTTTATTTTTCCCAATATGATCATTATACCAATTCCAAGCCTCCTCATTAATTGGTTCTCCAACAGAACCTAGTACTTTTAATGAGGATAAATCGTATTTAGTTGTATAATCTAAATGCTCTTTTGCTAATGCTCTAATAGCTGTTGGTGCCGTATAGAATTGGGTGATTTTATGTTTTTCAACAATTTCCCAAAAACGACCATAATCAGGATAGCTAGGTACTCCTTCAAACATAACGGTAGTGGCACCATTTGCTAAAGGTCCATATACAATATAACTATGGCCAGTTATCCAACCAATATCAGCAGTGCACCAATAAATATCATCGTTTTTATAATTAAATACATTTTTAAAAGTATAAGCGGTATAAACCATATAGCCAGCAGTGGTATGAACCATTCCTTTAGGTTTTCCTGTAGATCCTGAAGTATAAAGGATAAATAAAGGGTCTTCTGCATCCATAACTTCTGGTTCACATTCTGATGAGGCATTGTTTAATAGCGGTTGAAGCCATTTATCACGACCTTCCTTCATAGTTACTTCAGAGTTTATTCTTTTTGCAACTAATACTGAATTAACACCAGCGCAATCATTTAAAGCTTCGTCCACAATTTCTTTTAAATTGATGGTTTTATTACCTCTATAGGAACCGTCACTGGTAATTACTATTTTACAATCACTATCATTTATTCGTGTTGATAATGCTGTAGCCGAAAACCCAGCAAAAACGACAGAATGAATTACTCCAATTCGTGCACAAGCCAATACAGAAACTGCCAAATCAGGAATCATTGGTAAATAGATGCAAACCCTGTCTCCTTTTTTAAGGCCTTCATTTTTTAAAACATTAGCAAATTTATTAACACGCTCATGCAATTGATTATAGGTAATATGCTGTGTTTCTTCAACTGGGTTATTTGGCTCGAATAGGATTGCAGTTTTGTTTCCTTTTGTACTTAAATGTCGATCTATACAATTTTCGGTTATATTAAGTTTTGCTCCTTGGTACCATTTTATTTCTGGTTTTTTAAAATCCCATTCCAATACGTTGTCCCACTTTTTGTACCATGTAAAATGCTCTTCAGCAATTTTTTCCCAAAATGCTTCCGGTTCCCTTACTGATTTACGATATATCTTAAAGTATTCTTCAAGGTGCTTTATATGATAATTACTCATGATTTTGAATATTTAATTTAGAAGGAATGTTTGCAACAATTTACGAAGTATTTTACAAATCAAGTTTAAAGTGAGCTTATTAAATCCAAAAAACCTGTTTAATGATTTAGTATTTGCTAGAAAAGAGTCTGGTATTTAAGATAAAAAAAGCAGTGACTAATAAATCTGTTAAACTTAATACCCATAAAAAATCCTACTAGAAATGATCTAGTAGGATTTTAAATTTATCATAATTTTTATTTATTTAAAAGCATTTAGCCCTGTAACATCCATTCCTGTAATTAATAAATGGATATCGTGGGTTCCTTCATAGGTAATTACACTTTCTAAATTCATAGAATGACGCATAATAGAATATTCACCAGAAATTCCCATGCCACCTAACATTTGTCTCGCTTCCCGAGCAATATTAATTGCCATGTCTACATTATTTCTTTTAGCCATGGAGATTTGAGCAGTAGTTGCTTTACCTTCATTTTTTAAAACACCCAAACGCCAAGTTAATAATTGAGCTTTAGTTATTTCAGTAATCATCTCCGCTAATTTCTTTTGTTGTAGTTGAAACTGCCCAATTGGTTTTCCAAATTGAATTCTTTCTTTGCTATACCTAAGGGCTGTATCATAACAGTCCATTGCAGCTCCAATGGCTCCCCATGCAATTCCATATCGAGCCGAGTCTAAACATCCCAAAGGAGCTCCTAAACCAGATTTATTAGGTAATAGATTTTCTTTCGGCACTTTTACATTGTCAAAAATTAATTCTCCAGTAGCTGAAGCACGTAGAGACCATTTGTTATGAGTTTCTGGAGTAGAAAAACCTTTCATACCACGCTCCACAATTAAACCATGTATTCTTCCTTCTTCATTTTTTGCCCAAACGACTGCGATATCTGCAAACGGAGAATTACTTATCCACATTTTAGCACCATTTAAAAGATAATGATCACCCATATCTTTAAAATTGGTAACCATTCCTCCAGGATTCGATCCGAAATCTGGTTCTGTTAACCCAAAGCATCCAATAAATTCACCAGAAGCTAATTTTGGAAGATATTTCATGCGTTGTTCTTCATTTCCATATTTCCATATTGGATACATTACTAATGAAGATTGAACACTAGCGGTACTTCTCACACCACTATCTCCACGTTCAATTTCTTGCATAATTAACCCATATGAAATCTGATCCAATCCAGCTCCACCATATTCTTCAGGAATATAAGGTCCAAAAGCGCCAATATCAGCTAATCCTTTTATTATTTGATCGGGAAATTCTGCTTTTTGAGCATATTCTTCAATAATAGGAGAAACATCTCGTTTTACCCATTCTCTAGCGGTATCACGTATTAATTTATGTTCATCTGTTAATAAATCATCAAGATTGTAATAATCTGGTGCTTCAAATAAATCAGGTTTCATAGTTTATTTATTTATTTGTCAAAAGTAATTAATGCTATGCAATTTTGCACTTATTCTAGAGAGAAATTAATTAAATATTTCAAAATTATTTATTTAAATATAGTGCCAGTAGGCTATGAAAGTGATGTACCCCCTTTTCCCTTTTTGGCGAAAACCTTCCTGCCTTATAAAAAGAAGAATTCACTCCTTTTTGAACATTTTCTACTACAAACTCATCTTCCCGTTCTACTTTATCCAAATCGTTACCCGCTCCTTTATTTAATTTAGTTGGATCATATACATAAGAGATAAAAGACACTTTAGTTCTATTAATATCGATTGGTTTAATTATATTCAAAGAAAGACCCCATGGGTAAAAGTTAAACATCATATTTGGGAAAACCCAATAATAATAAGCAGCTACATTTTTACCATAATCCAAATGACCTTCTGGTAAGTCAAATACTTCAGTAGCTTCATTTGTATAACCAATTTGGAGATTGCAATGCTCGTAGATTTCTGTTTTATAGCTGCCATAATCAAGCATTTTGTTTAAACCTTCATGTACAAAAGGAACATGAAAACCTTCTAAATAATTATCACAATATAATGCCCAATTTGCATGAACTAGAAAATCTTTGCTGATGGAGGTGTCTAAGGAAAATTCATCTAATGGAAGAAAACCAATACGTTCTTTCATTTTATCGATTACTTTTGAAAACTGAAACTCAGGATTTAAACCTACAAACAATAAAGGTCCCCATTTTTCTAATGGAAACTTATGTAAATTATCACAAGGTCTTGGAAAATCATCTGCATCTTCAAACTCTGGCATATATTCAAATGCTCCATCTAAATTAAAGCGTCTGCCATGATACATGCAGGTCAGTTTTTTTGCTTTACCAGGATGTAAGGCCACTAAATTCCCTCTGTGGGTACAAACATTAGTAAAACAATTGATTTCATCTTTCTCGTTTCTTACGATGACCAAGGGTTCCGTTAAATAATTATCTAGAAGCACTAAAGGATAAACTGATTGAGGAAGCTTTACTAAATTTTCATCACCAATCCATTGCCAAGTTTTTAAGAATATTTTCTCTTTTACCTTTTCAAAAATATCTTTGTCTTTATAAAAAGTTGCTGGTAAAGTTTCTGCTTTAGAAATATCTGAATTGATATGAAACATTTTTTGCATGGCTAAATGTGTTTATTGTATTTTCGTAAACGAACTTTAAATTTAACTAATTTATTATAATATATGAAAACTAAATCTCAAAAGATTGGTTTGCTGACCACAACCTCACTAGTAGTTGGTAATATGATAGGTGTAGGTATATTTGTTTTACCTGCGGTATTGTCAAGCTACGGAAGTATAAGCCTATTAGGATGGGTATTTACTGCTACTGGTGCTTTAATTTTAGCAAAAATATTTAGTAATTTTAGTAGGATTATTGTTAATAAAAGTGGAGGACCCTATATTTACTCAAAAGCAGGATTTGGTGATTTTATAGGATTTTTGGTTGCTTGGGGTTATTGGATTGCTTGTTGGGTTGGTAATGGAGCTATTGCAATAGCTATAATAGGTGCCGCCAGCTTTTTTATTCCTGAACTAACAACCAATTCGATATTATCAGTTAGCCTTGGTTTAGCACTTATTTGGATATTTACTTGGATTAATGCTAGAGGAATTAAAGAGTCAGGTAAAATTCAACTAATTACTACCATATTTAAAATATTACCACTTCTGTTTGTTATTGTTATAGGACTCTTCTTTTTTGAGTTTGATAATTTTCCTGCATTTAATTTAATAGGAGAAAGTAATTTTTCAGCTATTTCTGCAGTTGCCACTTTAACGCTGTATGCTTTTTTAGGTATAGAATGTGCTACCATACCCGCAGGAAATATAGAAAACCCTGATAAAACTATACCAAGAGCTACCATGTTGGGAACTATTATTGTTACGATTTTATATATTTTAGGTACCGTTGTCTTATTTGGTATTTTACCTTTAGATATTTTACAAAATTCTCCTGCGCCATTTGCAGAAGCTGCTAAAATTATTGGGGGGACTTATGGTGGTTATTTTGTTGCTGTGGGTGTTTTAATTTCTGGAATCGGAGTGTTGAATGGATGGATTCTAATTACAGGTCAAATTTCTATGGCAACTGCAAAAGATGATTTGTTCCCAGATTTTTTTAAGAAAGAAAATAAAAATGGTGCTCCTGTTAATGGATTTATTGTCGGTGGTGTGTTGTCATCGATTGTGATGTTAATGAACTATACAGAGGGTTTGGTTGAACAATTTGAATTTATTGTTCAACTAACAGTATTGGTCATATTAATGCCATATTTATTTACTGCAGCATCATATGCTTTAATTGTCATTGAAAAAAAGCTTCATACTAAAAGTTGGATTAAAACATTTATATTGTCTGCTTTAGGTTTTGCTTATTCTTTATGGGCAATATATGGTTCTGGATATGAAACTGTTTTCTATGGTTTTTTGTTAATACTAATTGGAATACCTGTATATATTTATATGAAATGGATTAAAAACAAAAAAAACTAAAGTAAGCAACTTAGTTAATGCATTAATTGCTTTGCGAAAATACAATTAGCTCTTCAATATTCATCAATGACTTTATAAATGAATTCATAAATAATTGATATATAGTGTGTTTATAATTTAAAAATTATAAAAATGGTAGTTGTTTTGTATGCTTATGTTGGTTTAATATGGATACCTCTCCTAACCCCCCAAGCAGAAGGCATTTAAATCGTATTTTATTATCTTTACAAACTTATGAATCAGTTAATAGAAGAATTATTTTTTGTAGCTGCGTTGTTTTTAATGTTCTTAATGATAAATCCTAGAATGTTTGAAGACTGGCTAAGAAAGCACGGAGAATATAAAATGGCAGTACTTGTAGAACGGTTTTTAGTTATATTTCAATGGGTTATTCTATTTATATTATTAATGGTATTTATATTTATTATTGACCATAATTTAATTTAGATACAACTTTGCTTTTTTTATGATAATCATATAGTCTATCCCCTTATAAGTTAACGAAATAAATGGCGAATAATTTGCATACTTGCATCAATTTATATGATGCCATAATTTATTAAACAAGTAAATGAAAAGCCAGGGTAATTTTTTTCACTACCTAAATAATACGATTATAAAAATTAGAAGCCTAATGAAAACGACATATCATTCAGAATATCATCAATTAAAATCAGTATTTATTAAACCCGTACAAAATGCTTTTGTTTCAGAAAAACTGTTAGAGGAACAATGGAAAGAATTACATTATTTAAGTCAACCTAATTTTCAAAATTCATTAAAAGAGTATGAGATATTTAAAAAAGCAATTCAAAAAAGTGGTGCCTTATTAAAGGAATTTCCTTTTAATGATAATGTAACTATAGATTCTATTTATTGCCGAGATGCATCCATTGTAACCGATTTTGGGATGATTATTTGCAATATGGGAAAATCGGGAAGATTAAACGAGCCAGAAGCTCAAATGCAAGCCTATAAGAATCTTTCTATTCCAATATTAGGAATAATAGAAGCGCCAGGAACTTTAGAAGGAGGAGACGTTGCTTGGTTAGATGAAAAAACATTAGCTGTAGGTCATACCTATAGAACAAATGAGGAGGGAATTTTGCAATTAAAAAAGATGCTAGATCCCAAAGGTGTTCAGATAATTGTAGCTGAACTACCTCATTATAAAGGAAGGTCAGATGTATTTCATTTAATGTCTATTTTAAGTCCTATAGCTAAAGATTTAGCAGTTGTTTATTCTCCATTAATGCCTATAAAATTTAGAAACGAATTATTAAAAAGAAATTATCAACTGGTAGAAGTTCCTGAGGATGAGTTTGAATCAATGGGCTGTAATGTATTAGCAATTGCACCTAGAGATTGTCTGATGGTTCAAGGAAATCCCAAAACTGAAAAGGCATTAATACAAGCTGGATGTAAAGTTGTAAGTTACCAAGGTGAGCATATTAGTGTTTATGGTGGTGGTGGCCCCACTTGTTTAACTAGACCTTTACTTAGAGGATTGTAATTACATTTTTAGATAAAAATCGTTAACTAATTTTTTGTAGGCTTCGGTATAAACATGTCTTGAAATTTCAAGAGTAAGTTCTTCCTTTATTGTTTCGATTTTTTCAAATGTAAACTCTAATAAACTCCTTTTTACTTCGGAAGTTAGATTGCCTTTAACTCTGCAGATTCGCTTCGGAAATAATCCAACTTCTGAAGCTAAAGCAATAAAATTTTCTTCTTCTTTTCTAGGAAGTATCAAAGCAAATATCCCTTTTTCTGAAAGAAATTGATATGCAAAAATCACTAAGTCTTTAAAAGGTAGTGTATCTGTAAAACGAGCGGTATTTCTTTGGTTATCCTCAGATTTATAAGTGTCGGAATAAAAAGGAGGGTTTGAAATAATTAAATCGTATTCTTCTTCTATTTCTGATGCAAATTCTTGTGCAGAGGCATGAAAACAAAACAAACGATCTCCCCATGGAGAGTTTTCAAAATTCAAAACACATTGTTCAAATGCATCTTCGTCAATTTCTATTGCATCTAGTGTTTCAGCATAGCATCGTTGCGCTAATTGAAGAGATAGAATTCCTGTTCCTGCACCAATATCTAGGATACTTTGAGGTTTTTTTTCTAAAGATACCCAAGCACCTAATAAAACACCATCAGTACCAATTTTCATAGCACATCGATCCTGTTGAACAGAAAACTGTTTAAAGTCAAACTTCATTATAAAAAAAAACGTTTTGTTTTTAATATTTTTGATTTCCCTAATTTTAAGGGAAGTAAAAAATGATTAAGTTTTCTTTAGACTTGGAGTAAAATTAATTATTTCTAATAACGTATTAAAATTATTTTTTAGGTATTCCTAAAGATAGATTTCAATCAAGCCTTTTGGGACCTCAAGTTGAATAGTTTTATTATCTCTATCTACGTTTATAATAAAATTATCTATCAATGGAATTAATATTTCTTTTCCATTACAATCAATTTCAAATAGCGGTTGGAAAGTGCTTTCGTTGACTCCAGTAATTAATCCTACTTCTCCAAAAGAGCTATCTGTAACCTTAAAGCCAATAATTTCATGGAAATAAAATTTATTGCCAATTAATTTTGGTAATAAATCAAGGGGTAAAAATAAATGACTATTTATTAAAGGGTCAGCATCTTCATCTCCATTTATATTTTCAAATTTTACTCGAAGAAGTTCCGATTTATGAAGAGAACTTCGTTCAATAAAAAATGGAACCAAATTTTTGTTTTTTTCAACAAAAACTGATTCCATTTTAGTATAAGATTTAGGATCATCTGTATCTAATTTTACAAGTAATTCTCCTTTAAAACTATATTTTTTAACAATTTTGCCCAAGTAGAAGCAATCCTCCTTTTGCATAGTAAAAAATTTATTCTTCCTCTTTCTTAGCTTCTACAACTGGTACCTCTTCTTCAGCGGGTGCTGCTGCTTCAGCTGAAGCATCGTCAATAGATTCTTTTTTAGAAGCCTCTTCTTCAGTTGTTGTAGTTTCTTCTTCAACAACTTCCACTACAGGAGTTGCGTCAGCGATACGTTGTTCGTTAACTGCTTTTTCAGCTGCAAAAGCTGCTGCTTTAATTTTATCTTCAGCGTCACTAAGTAGCGTACGTTTGCTTTCTACTTCTTTATTTTTTCCTTCTAACCAAGCATTGAATTTTTCTTCAGCTTGTTCTTCAGTAAATGCACCTTTCTTAACACCGCCAGCTAAATGTTTTTTTAACATCACACCTTTGTAAGAAAGAATAGCTCTTGCTGTATCTGTAGGTTGCGCACCATTATGGAGCCACTGTACAGTTCCATCAATATCAAGATTGATTTCAGCAGGGTTTACATTTGGGTTATAAGTTCCTAGTTTTTCAAGGTACTTACCATCTCTTTTTGAGCGGCTATCAGCAGCTACGATCCAGTAAAAAGGTTTTCCTTTTTTACCATGTCTTTGTAATCTAATTTTTACGGGCATATCTATTAATTTTTGAGGTTCCCGACCCCGGTTTATAATTTAAGTTTGCAAAGATAATAATATTTTATTTTGAAATTCAATAGTTTGAACTTTTTCTTTACATTTGTAAAAACCCTTTTCTATTTATTTATTTATGAAAAACTTACTAATTCTGCTCCTTACAACCATACTTATAGTGGGCTGTGAAAAAATAGAAACAAATTCTCAAGCATTTGAAGCCAGTATCGAAGATAATTTTTACAGAGCAAGTTTTTCGAAAGCTAATTATATTGAAAATGGAGCATATTTTGTGCTACAAGGAAAAAACAGTAATCAAATAATAACTTTACGTGGTAAATATCCGCCAGAAGGAGTTAGTTTGATTTTTGGAGAAGGCTCAGAGAATTTTGCAATTTATGAAGACCGTAATGGAATGGTATACTCAACAGCTGTTCTTGGCGGTGAAGGATCGATGATCATAAATGAGGTTTCAACAGAAGAACAAACCATTACAGGAGAATTTAATTTTAAAGGTATTTCCATGGGTTTAGACACATTATCTATCACCGGAGGAGTATTCTATAAAGTTCCATATGATATTGATTTAGGCCCTGGAACTAATGCAGGTTCTTTTTCAGCTGAATTAGATGGGAATGTTTTTGTGCCATTGGATGTCGTTGCTAATGTTGTTGGAAATACTATTTTAATAAACGGTTTTATAAATTCTAAAGAAATACTTATCGGTGTACCTACTGATGTAGAAGATGGTACTTTTGATATTTTAAACGAAGGATTTGTTGCTGAAGCTGATGATGGTTCGGGTAATGAAACTAGTATATCAGGAGAAGTAACAATAAACACTCATGATACTATTGAAAAGACTATTTCTGGAACGTTTCAATTTCAAACACCAACCAATACGATAAATGCCGGACAGTTTAATGTGACGTATTAATAAAATTTTTATAGAATGTTTTAATTAAAGCTTGTCATTCAGATTCTCGAGTAATCGTGGCGAAGAATCTCAACAGAAAAGGCCTAAAGAATACAGCATAGTAATCTTTAGGCCTTTTTATTTACTCTTTAATAATCTTGTTCGCCATCAATATATCACAGATGGTTCATAAACATGAAGTATTAGTCAGAGCATATTTAAAATTAGTGTCGGAGATCTCTGCGATCTGTCCATAACTCAAATGAAAAAAAGTTAACAACTCTTTACAATTTTAGTCTATTATAAAAAGTGATTTTTATATTTTTAAACCTTTAGATTAATTACGATTTAAAAACAAATTTAACCCTTCTATTTTTTTATGTTTTTAATTTTTGATACCGAAACTACTGGACTCCCAAAACGTTGGAATGCACCTTTAACGGACAGTGATAATTGGCCAAGGTGTATACAGATAGCTTGGCAATTGCATGACAAAAATGGAGCATTGTTAGAACATGAAGATTATTTAGTGCAACCAGAAGGTTTTAATATTCCGTATGATGCCGAAAAGATTCATGGTATTTCAACCGAATTAGCACAAAAAAATGGAATACTTCTAGAGGAGGTTATTGAAAAATTTGAAAAAGCACTTTCAAAAACTATTTTTATTGTTGGGCAGAATCTTGGTTTTGACAATAATATTATGGGAGCAGAATTCCATCGGTTAGGAATAGAGAACCCCTTGCTTAATTTTCCGGCATTAGATACCTGTACAGAATTAACCGCTCAACTCTGTCAGTTGCCAGGAGGTAGAGGTGGAAAATTTAAATTACCAACTTTATCGGAGTTACATACATTTTTATTTAACAAACCATTCAGTGAAGCTCATAATGCAACTGCCGATGTAGAAGCAACCACGCGTTGTTTTTTAGAACTAATACGCCGTAAATTATTTACCGCGAAAGAATTAAAGGTGGAGCCTGATTATTTTGAAACTTTTAAAGAGATAAATCCACAACCTTTTAAGTTGATTGGATTAAAACATATTAATTTAAAAAAAGCATCTGAAAAAATAAGAAAAGACTTAGAAAAATTAACTCAAGAAGATGAGATTTCAACAGCTATAATAGAAGAAAATATTGCTGGTCTTGAGGATATTTCATTTGCTCACCTACACAATCATTCACAGTTTTCAATACTTCAATCTACTTCAAGTACTCAAAACCTTGTAAAAGCTGCTGCCGATAATAATATGCCTGCTATTGCTTTAACAGATTCAGGAAATATGATGGGGGCTTTTCATTTTGTGATGCAGGTTAATAATCATAATCAATCATTGTCGGAAGAAGATGCTTCTAAAAAAATAAAAGCCATTGTTGGTTGTGAGTTTTTTGTGTGTGAAGATCATTTAAATAAAAACCATAAGGACAATGGATATCAAATTGTCTTGTTGGCTAAAAATAAAAATGGTTATCACAATCTTGCAAAAATGTCCTCTTTGGCGTTTACAGATGGTTTTTATTATGTGCCAAGAATTGATAGAACCATCATCGAAAAATACAAAGAAGATATTATGGTACTTACTGGAAGTTTATATGGAGAAGTGCCAAATAAAATTTTAAACATCGGTGAAAAACAGGCAGAAGAATCATTAGTTTGGTGGAAAGAAACATTTGGAGATGATTTATATGTGGAGGTTTCTAGACACAATCAAGAAGACGAAAAGAGGGTTAATTCCGTATTAATCCCGATGGCTAAAAAACACCAAGTGAAGTTGGTGGCAAGTAATAATACGTATTACATAGCTAAAGAAGATGCCAATGCACATGATATTTTATTGTGTGTAAAAGATGGCGAAAAGCAGGCAACACCTATAGGTCGAGGTCGAGGTTATCGGTATGGACTTCCAAATCAAGAATATTATTTTAAATCTCAATCTGAAATGAAATCCTTGTTTAAGGATCTTCCAGAAGCCATTACTTCTATTTCTGAAGTCATAGATAAAGTAGAGTCTTATAGCTTAAAAAGAGATGTATTACTCCCTAAGTTTGATATACCTGAAGAATTTCAAGACCTAGAAGATGATAAAGATGGAGGTAAAAGGGGAGAGAATGCATACTTAAGAGGACTTGCTTATAAAGGTGCTAAAAAAAGATATGAAGAATTAACAGACGAAATAAAAGAGAGGCTTGATTTTGAGTTGAGGGTAATTTCAAATACAGGCTATCCAGGTTATTTTTTAATTTGTCAAGATTTTATTGCAGAAGCAAGAAAAATGGATGTTTCAGTAGGTCCAGGAAGGGGATCTGCAGCAGGAAGTGTAGTGGCATATTGTCTTTGGATTACGAATATCGACCCCATTAAATATAACTTGCTTTTTGAACGTTTTTTAAATCCTGAGCGTGTGAGTATGCCGGATATTGATATTGATTTTGATGATGAAGGTAGAGGCAGGGTATTGGATTATGTAATTAAAAAATATGGAAGCAATCAAGTAGCTCAAATTATTACCTATGGAACGATGGCTGCTAAATCTTCCATTCGTGATACGGCACGTGTTTTAGATTTACCCCTAAATTCTGCAGATCGCATATCGAAGTTAATTCCTAATATGACCAAATTAAAAAAAATATTTGGTTATACAGATTCTGAAATACGAAAAAAATTTAGGAATGAAGAAGTTCCCAGGGTTAATGAACTTTTAGTAATTGCTGAGGGAAATAATTTAGAAGCGCAAACTGTGAATCAAGCAAGAATTTTGGAAGGTTCGGTTCGTAATGTAGGAACCCATGCTTGTGGTGTAATTATAACTCCATCCGATATTACCAATTTTGTTCCCGTTGCGACTGCAAAGGATACCGATATGTATGTTACCCAATTCGACAACTCGGTAGTAGAAAGTGCAGGTTTGTTAAAAATGGATTTCCTTGGTTTAAAAACTTTAACCTTGATAAAAGATACCGTTAAATTGGTAAAGTTAAAGCATCAAATAGATTTAGATCCAGATACGTTTTCGTTAGATGATGAACCTACCTTTGAGTTATTTCAAAAAGGAGAAACTGTAGGAATATTTCAGTATGAATCTGCAGGAATGCAGAAATATTTAAAAGATTTAAAACCTACTGTTTTTGACGATTTAATTGCAATGAATGCATTATATCGTCCTGGTCCAATAGAATATATACCAAGTTTTGTGAATCGTAAAAATGGAAATGAAGAAATTCTATATGACCTTCCTGCCATGGAAGAGTTTTTAAAAGAAACTTACGGTATTACCGTTTATCAGGAGCAAGTGATGTTACTTTCTCAAAAGCTAGCAAACTTTACAAAAGGAGAAGCTGATGTCCTGCGAAAAGCGATGGGTAAAAAACTAATTGCAGTTTTGGATAAAATGAAACCTAAGTTTATTTCTCAAGCCACAGAAAATGGGCATGATGAAGAAAAACTTGAAAAAATATGGAAAGATTGGGAAGCCTTTGCAAGTTATGCCTTTAATAAATCACACTCTACTTGTTATGCTTGGATTGCATATCAAACCGCTTATTTAAAAGCACATTATCCAGCGGAATATATGGCTGCCGTTTTATCTAATAATATGAATGATATTAAGCAGGTAAGCTTTTTTATGGAGGAATGTCGTAGGATGGGGCTAGAGGTATTAGGTCCAGATGTGAATGAGTCGCATTATAAGTTTACAGTAAATGATAAAGGAGCCATTCGTTTTGGAATGGGTGCAATCAAAGGTGTTGGAGGAAACGCGGTAGCTACTATTGTTGAAACTAGAGTTGATGGGAAATATAAATCGGTATTTGATCTAGCTAAAAGAATTGATTTACGAGCAGCAAATAAAAAAGCTTTTGAAGGATTAGCATTGGCTGGTGGTTTTGATGGTTTCGATACTCATAGAGCTCAATATTTACATCCGGATGAAAAGGGGGTCTTATTTATTGAAAAAGTTTTGCGATTTGCATCTAAGTTTCAGGAATCTCAAAATAGCGATCAATTAGATATATTTGGAGGGGGTAGTGAAGTGCAAATTCCAGAACCGGAAGTTCCTCCTTGTGAGGAATGGGGGACACTTAAAAAATTGAAGCAAGAGAAAGAAGTAGTGGGAATCTATATTTCTGGACATCCATTAGATGATTTTAAGACAGAGATTACCCGTTTTTGTAACTGCACCGCTTCTGATTTTAATAATTTAGAAAATTTTATTAGTAAAGAAATGTGTTTTGGTGGTATGGTTGGAGAGGTGCAACATCGAGAAACAAAAATGGGAAAAGGATGGGCATTATTCATTGTAGAAGATTATAACGAAAGTTATGAGTTTAAAATTTTTGGAGAGCAATACCTTAAGTTTCGTCATTTTTTAGTACCCAATTCTTTTATCTTTATTAAAGCGTTTGTTAAAGATGGTTGGGTTAATAAAGAAACGCAGAAAAAAGGAGATCCACGACTTCAGTTTAATAGCATGCAAATGTTACAAGAAGTGATGGATAGTCATACAAAAAAGCTAACCATTCAATTGCCTATTGGAGATGTTAACGATGTTAGCATAGCGAATTTAAAAGAGATTATAAGTAGCCATAAAGGAGATAAGCATTTAGAATTAATAATTTACGAAGCCTCCGAAAAAATAAAAATAACCATGCCTTCAAAAAAATTCAAGATTGATATTTCAAACCAATTATTAAAAAAATTAGAAGATGAGCAGATAAGGTACAAGCTTAACTAATTATTGGCTTAGAGTCATAAAAAATTATGATACTAACATCATATAATCTAATCATTTACTTTTAAGTTAAAGTAGAATTATTGACTACATTTGTATAACAATAAAAAATATATATTATGGCATTAGAAATAACAGACCAAACTTTTGAAGAAACAGTTTTAAAAAGTGATAAACCCGTATTAGTTGACTTTTGGGCAGCTTGGTGTGGGCCCTGTAGAATGGTTGGACCAATCATAGAAGAAATCAGTAAAGATTATGAAGGAAAAGCTGTTGTTGGTAAAGTTGATGTAGATGCAAATCAAGAATTTGCTGCTAAATTTGGAGTACGTAATATTCCAACTGTTTTAGTATTTCAAAATGGAGAAGTAGTTGGTAGACAAGTTGGAGTTGCTCCTAAAGCTACTTATGAAGAAGCGTTAAACACATTACTTTAATAACAATCAAAACATAAGATCAAAAAAGGTTTGCTATATAGCAAACCTTTTTTATTTTAGGCCTAATGGACATACGTAAAGAAATCAACGAAATAACAGGGTTTAATAACTTAGAACTATTGGCTCATCAGGTAGTGGAAGGGTTTATTTCTGGTTTGCATAAAAGTCCTTTTCATGGATTTTCAGCAGAATTTGCAGAACATAAAATTTACAACCAAGGAGAAAGTATCAAGCACATCGATTGGAAGTTATTTGCAAAGACGGATAAATTGTATACCAAGCGCTACGAAGAAGAAACTAATCTACGTTGTCATTTAATAATAGACAATAGTAGCTCTATGCATTATCCTTTATTAAAGGATTTTGATATAAATAATCTTAATAAAATTGGTTTTTCAGTATTGGCTGCTGCCGCGATCATGAATTTATTAAAACGCCAAAGAGATGCTGTTGGATTAAGCATTTATAGTGATAATTATGACTTTTATAGCAATGAAAAGGGTAGTGAACGTCACCATCAAATGTTATTAGCTAAATTAAATGAAGCACTAGCAAATAAAAGAGAACAGGTAGAAACTAAGACTTATACCTATCTACATGAAATAGCGGATAAGATTAAAAGGCGCTCTATGGTTTTTTTATTTACTGACATGTTTCAAAGTGATTTAGAAGAAGAAAAATTATTTGAGGCATTGCAGCATTTAAAGTATAATAAGCATGAAGTTATCTTATTTCATACCTATGATAAAGAGAAAGAAATAGAATTTAACTTTAACAACAGGCCCAAACGATTTGTTGATGTAGAAACGGGCGTACACGTAAATCTATATGCTGATACTATTAGAACTAATTATGAAAAAGTTGTTAAAGATTATTTTAAAGAACTTAAAATACGTTGTGGTCAATATAGGATTAAGTATGTACCTGTAGCTGTTAATGAAGATTTTAGCACCATTTTAACAACATATCTAGTAGAGCATCAAAAGTTTGGATAGTAAAAGAAATAAACTTTTTTATTTTTTTTAAAAATAGTTTGCAATAAACAATAGGAGGTGTATATTTGCCCTCGCTAATAATCAATAGTAATATTGTAAGCACGGTCTGGTAGTTCAGTTGGTTAGAATACCTGCCTGTCACGCAGGGGGTCGCGAGTTCGAGTCTCGTCCAGACCGCAATTAAAATGTTGTGTTGAGTCCTTTAAATAGGACTAGGTTTATGTAGTAAACCGATGAGAAGCTTTTCCGAATAGGAGAGGCTTTTTTTGTTTATTGATGTTTCCTTATAAATACACCCATTTATCTTCTAAAAAAGTAGCCATAATTAACTGTTTATAATAATCTTCTAATTAGATTTGTGATTAATCAATAATTTAATATCATTTTAATCATGAAAAAAATAATTATAGTTTTAGCTGTAATAATTTCGGCTTGTAATCCTCAAGTAGAAAAAGAAACAGCCAAAGAACAAAAAGGTGCAGGTTTCTTTTTGCCTCTAGAAGGCGAAAAGTTTATAGTCGCAAGCGATTCTTTAACAGAAGTATGGATGAACTATATAAAGGCTCATAATGATCGAGATTTAGAAACTATTATGTCAATGAATACTGATTCTATTAGCATAGAAGATCAGGATGGTAGGCTTATTCAAGGAAACGAAATGCATATAGCAGCACTAGAGTCCTGGTTTACTGCTGAAGATCCAAAATGGGAAGTTTATTGGGCGATGCCTTATAAAGCAGTAAATGGAGGAGAAGAATGGATTATAGCTGGACATCAAGTAACAGTAACAATTGATGGTAAAGAAAAAGTTCAATTGCAAATGATTGATGGACAGATTGAAAACGGAAAAATTAAACAGTTTTATATATACAGTAGAGGCATACCAGAACCGCCAAAAAATGATTTAGATAAAGCTGAATAACTTTAACAAATTATTTTAAAAACCCTTGCCTACACTTGCAAGGGTTTTTATATTAAAATTAATTCCCACTTTTTCAGTTTTATAAATCTGTACTTATGAAAAATTACTACTTATTTTTTATACTTCTTTTAGTAACTCTAACTGCTAAAGCTCAAATTGTAGATATTCCTGATACTAATTTTAAGAATGCATTATTAAATCATGATCCTATAATTGACATTAATAACGATGGAGAGATACAGGAATCAGAAGCTGAATCTGTTACTGTTTTGTATGTTGCAGATAAAAATATTTCTTCTTTGGAGGGAATTCAATCTTTTATTTTACTAGAACTTTTATCTTGTTATAATAATCAATTAGCGACGATTAATTTGTCAAATAATTCCGCCTTAAGAATATTAGAATGCTATAATAATAATTTGTTAAATCTAGATTTGTCATTAAATATTGAATTACAACTCTTACATTGTAATGATAATCTTTTAACTAGCTTAAACCTTCATCAAAACGTAAATTTACAATATTTACATTGTTATAGAAATCTGCTAACAAACTTGAATATAGGTTCAAATTCATATATTAAAGTGATAAGTACTTCTTTTAACAATTTAGTTGATTTGGACATATCACAATGTCCCAATCTTGAATTTTTATTGTGTCATAATAATAACCTTGTAAACTTAAATACACAAAATAATAATAATTCTTTTCTGATTAGCATGTTGTCATATGATAATCCAAATTTGATGTGCATACAGGTTGATGATCTAGAAAATTCAGAAAATCGAGATTGTGAGTTGCAAAATAATATGGGTTGGTGTAAAGATAATTGGACAGAATACAGTGAATTATGTGAATTAGGAATAGAAGATAATTTACAATCACAATTTGTTATTTTCCCAAACCCTGCTAATGGAGTAATACGTATAGAAACAGATTATTCTATCAACTCTATAAAGGTTTTTAATACATCGGGTAAATTAGTATTAGATCAAAAAAATTCCTCTAATCAAATAGATGTATCTCAATTATCAAAAGGCTTTTTATTTGTAAAGATTGAAACAGATTATGGTAGTTTGGTAAAGAAAGTAATTAAGGAATAAATATTAAAAATACTACCTATTATCACCCTATTTATTAAAATTCTAACAGCTAATACTAAATTAAAAAAAACAAATTTTAACAATAATAGGTAAAACAACAAAAGCTGTTTTATTTGATAGAGATAGAGATGGAGATGATGATTTAGACGTATTGTCTGCATCATTTTCAAACGGAGGTAAAGTCGCTAGAATATAATTGAAAACAAAATGATAACTGACAGTAATAGTGCTTATAAAATCCTACCATCACAAAATAAAGACATTACCTATAATCAAGGGTTATAGAAAATAGAATACAATCCTTTATTTTATTATTATATTTACTAGTATTTTTAAATGAAAATTAATTCTTCTAAATACTATTCTAATGACTAAAGTATCCGTTTATTTTATAATTGCTTTTTTTTTAAGTGCACCGATTTTTTCTCAAACCTTTGAAAGGCAAATTCTGTCATCAGCAGATGATGCAGAAGAAAAATTTGATGGTTCAGATGTACTTACTTCTAGTTCTGATCTTGAGATGATGTATGATACTTTTAACGATCAAGGATTACAAACTATTGGACTTAGGTTTGATGACATTACAATTCCATCAAATGCTACAATTTCAAATGCATATATTCAATTTACTGCAGATGGAAACAACTCTGGAAATTTAACCATTACCATTAAAGGAGAAGATATTGCAAATTCTTCTTCATTTACAGATACAAATAACAATATATCAAGCAGAGCCACAACTGCTTCAAGCGCAGTATGGAACAATATTCCTTCATGGGTAGACGATGCGTCTGGGCTAGACCAAAGAACTCCAGACATATCGGCTATTATAAGTGAAATTATATCTTCAAATGGATGGCAAGGAGGCAATCCTATTACGTTTATTTTAACAGGTACAGGTAGCGAAAATGAAAAAAGAAAAGCAGAATCATTTGATGGAAATTCTGCATTAGCACCTAAATTAGTTTTTGAATACTCTTTAAATACTGATGTAGATTTAGAATTAACTTCGTGTATTACACCTACAAGTACTATGTATCAGACTGCAGCAGCAATTGTACAAGTAGAAATTACAAATTATGGAAATTTAACAGCATCAGATTATATGGTTTCTTACTCAATTAATGGGGTTTTAATTGCAACCGAACCTGGAACAACACCTCTATCAACAGGAGAGAGTACTATATTTACATTTATACAAAGCTTAGATTTAAGTGTTTTAGGTATTTATAATTTGAGTTTAGAAGTTTCTATTGCGAGTGATGAAAATTTGGTAAATAATATTCTAACCAAAGAAATTTCAGTACTAAATGAAGTAGATTCAGTTTTCTTTAATCAAGGAAGTTCCTGGCGTTTTTGGGATGATAATTCAGATCCTGGAACATCATGGAATACTTCAGGATTCGATGATTCTTTATGGCCCGTCGGGTTGGGTCAGTTTGGTTATGGTGATGGCGACGAAGAAACTTTATTAAGCAATGGTTTGGTAAGTTATTATTTCAGAAAAAAAGTCGATGTAATTGATGTAAATGCAATTGATGACATTTATATACACATGATTCATGATGATGGAGCGATGGTCTTTGTCAATGGAGTAGAAGTGTTGCGATCTGAAATGATGCCTCTAGGACAAATCACTCACACTACAAGCGCAAGGCAGAGTATAAACTCTAATATTCAAAATGATTTTTTTACTTATAAGATAGATCCAAGTTATTTTGTAGATGGTGAAAATATAATTGCTATTACTATTCGTAATAGAAATGCAACAGATGGAGACCTTTCATTTGATTGTTTTTTAACGCAGGACCATACTTATGATCAGGATGGACCCTATGTTTATTATGAGGGAGGAGAGATTATCGTAGAGGAAATAACACCAAGTGGATTGGTGAGTAATACATATTCAACAACAGATGGTTTAGAATTAACGTGCGACTTACCAAATATGGGAACGAGTTTTTCATTTTTTCTAAAATCAGAAATTTTAACAGAACCATCTGTTTACATTGAAACACCATCAAAATTTTTAGCAATTTCAGATTTTGATGGACATATTGAAGGTCTTACAATGGTCTTAAGAGGGGAAGAAATTATTGATAACGATTTTAATTGGACCTACGGAGATGGACATTTAATGATAAGTGGAGATTTATTTGATAGAGGCTATAATATTACTGAATCCATGTGGCTGTTATATAAATTAGAGAGTGAGGCGGAAGCGCAGGGTGGTAAAGTTCATTTAATAATAGGTAATCATGAAATGTTTAATTTGACTGATGATTGGAGATATGTAGAAACTAAATATTTTAATGACGCATATTTAATGGGTAAAAGAATGATAGAACTTTACGATATTAATACTGAACTAGGTAGGTGGTTGCGTTCAAAAAATATTATAGAGAGGGTTGGAGATTATGCATTTTTACACGGCGGTATCACACCAGAAGTAGCTGCTTTAAATTTAACATATGATCAGATTAACGAATACGGAAGAATGAGAATGAATGGTATTGCTTGCCCTAATAGTGATTGTACAGAAGTAAATAGTTCTGACGGTATTTATTGGTATAGAGGTATGGTACAAGAAGAACTTACACAAGTTGAAGTTGATAATATTTTAGATGGGTTTTCAGTTGAGTCTGTAATTTTAGGACATACTAAAGATGATAATATTCGATCACTTTATGAGGGTAGCGTAATAGCTATAGATATGTACCATGTTAATAATTTTAATAATGGGTTTATGAAAGCCTTACAATATGAATTAGGTTGCTTTTTTATTTTTCTCACAAATGCTTCAGGAGAAACTTATACTCAATTAGACTCAGAATGCGAACAAGTATTAGGCACTATATTAAATATTAATACAAATAATCAATTAATAGTATATCCAAACCCAACTTTAAATGTGTTAAATATTGAAATGCCAAAGGATATGCAAGGGGAATATAGGTATAAAATCTACAGTATGGATGGCAAACAAGTAAGCCAAGGAAGATTAAACCAAGAACTTTCGATTATTGCAATTAATAGTAGAACTGCTGGAAAATATATTTTAGTAATTGAAAATTCTAAAAGAATAATAAAAGGTTCATTTATTATAAAGTAATAATACTGTTTTGAACAACTGTCAGTTTTATTAATGAATTTAGCCTTTAAACCTGAAGGGAATTAGCTATTATTTTTAACATCTTGATAGACATTCTTAAGTCTTGTCTAATTAATTATTACCATAAATGGTTTTAAAAGATAGTTATATTAAATAGATATATAGCCCTTAAAAAGCACCTAACTTATTAGAATTAAAAACAATAATTAAAAATATTACTCTTGTTTTACAATTAATTAGTTATTTTTAAAAAACTTTTAAAAACAACAAAATGAAAACAAAAATTACCGTATTATTATTTCTTGCAAGCACATTGGTGTTTGCTCAAAAGAAAAAAAATGGAACTATTTTTATAGAACATCCAGCTATTGATGTAGTAAACCAAATGTATGAAGCCATCAATACCAAAAATACCGAAATGCTTTCTAGCCTAATCGCTGAGGATTTTAAAGGCTTTAATGGTGATGGTATGGATAAAGATGCCAAGGCACAAACTAAAAAAGAATTTCTTGCTAATATAAAAGCGTGGCAAACTCAGAATCGTTACTTTTCTATCAATCAAACCAAGAATGGTTATCCAGATGCTATAGAGTATAAAGATGAAGCGTTCAATAATGCTACTTGGGTATATGCTTGGGAATTATTAACTGGAATAGGAGGTACAACAGGTGTTAAGTTTTCACAGCCTAGACACTCACAGTATGCTGTAAATTCTGATAATCAAATAGTATTTCTAAGGACTTATATGAACCAAATGCCTTTTGTTGAAAGCTGGAGAAGCCAACGAGAACTCAAAGATGGAGAAATATATTCACATCATCCAAACATCAATACAGTTAGAAAAGCAATGCATGCTTTAGAATTTAACGATATGGATGCTTTTTACGAGGGATTTGCTGATAATGCAGAATTTGATGGGCTTTTTAATGATTGGAACAACGACCCATTAAATGCAGAGGAGTATAAGAAAGCTCAAGAAGACTTTCTTAGCTTAAATATAATTAACGGTATGGACTGTAATTGGATTAAGTTTTATGAATTTGATTCTCAAAGAGACTATGTGCAATCTTGGTGGAGAGTTTCAATTACCCGTAAGTCTGATGGTAAGGTTATTATTATTCCAGTACTTTTTAATCATGGATTTGATGATGACGGTAAAATTATTCGTCACAATGAACTATGGAACGAAGCAAAACTTCAATAGCCTTGTAAACTTTACTTTAAGTAGTGTTTTTTTGTTTTGAACACCTACTAAATGTATCTATAGAACAATTAAAATATTTTATTGATTCTTTAATTAGGATTGAGATAATGTTTTAAAACGATGAGAAGCTTTTCCGAATAGGAGAGGCTTTTTTTGTTTCTGGTCAATTTTTATAAATACCCTTCAAATTCCAACTTATTTTACCTAAAAAGGTGTTCCTAAATAAAGCTATTTATCAATAAAGTAATTCATTAAATAAGATTCTGAAAAATAAGGATATTTTAATTTTTTGTTAAGTTGGACATAGTCGTTTTTAATACTTTTTCTTAATGGTTCAGTCCTGGCCTCTGAATATAAAAACACATCTTGTAATAATTTAATATAATCTTTGTAGCTGTATCTTATAGTATTTAAAATAAATAATTTCATATACTTATTCTTTTTAGCAATATTTTTAGTCAATTTATAATAAAACATGGCCATGAAGTAAAACAAATTTTTTCGTTCCTCCGAAAAAAATAAATGTTGGTTTTTGCTCAAATCTATAAGGTCAATAATATAACGCATTAAAACCATATTTTTTGTGGTAATTGCGGTAATGAAAAGCTCAAATGAATATTCAAATATCTTTGATTTATGCTTTGAATGTATTTGATAATATTTATCTAGAATTGGCTCTAAATTATCGTATTTATTTGCTATTATTTTAACCGATAAAAGCCGACTGCATAAAATAGGATGTAAAGTTGTGTTAAAAGCTAATTCTTTAAAAGAATCTTTGACGGTTCTTATATTTAAAAAATTCCTAAACTCTTGGATTGCTTTTGTAAAAATTTCAAGTTCTTTCGTTTTTTTACTTTTATTAATAATTTTTGTCCAATCTGCATAATATCCATTAAGATTTGAATAATCAACAAATGTTAAATAAACACAACGTAAAAAATTAGTATTGTTTATAAATGCCTGGTCTCTCAAATTTTGTTTTCTTAGCAATAAACCAATCGAGTTTCCAATAAATAAGACTTCTGAATAAGAAAAATTTTCATAAGCTAATTCTTCTAACTCAAATACTTGATTTAAAATGGAATACTCCTTGTTATAAAGTAATTCCCTGGAAAGGATAATGATAAAGCTCACAAAATCTTCATGACTACTTTTTGTGTTTTGGACTAATTTTATTATTTCTGCTTTATCAGCATGATAAACAGCCCTAAAAACCAATACCGACAAGTTCTTTGGTTTTTGCTGAAGATACGTTTGCATAAAATGAATGTAATGCTTGTATCCAATAAATTTAGACAAGGTATTTAAGGTTTTTTTATTAGCCTTAACGTTTGGTGCCAAACCGAACAGTCTTCTTATTGTATTATAACTAATTTTAATATCAATTGTTTCTAATATTGCATTTGAAAGTAATTCGCAATCGCCTCTATTTAGAATCTTTTGGTCTAATTTGGTTTCAATCTCTTTTTTTAATATTGCAATCATATTTATGTATCATTTATGTATCAAATTTAAGGTTTTTTTGTTGTAATTTTAATTTTATAAAAAACAAATAGTTTCTAACAGATAAATGTTTTTATGATTTCTTTATATGTAACAAATAATATTGATCATAAAGTTCAATTAATCGCTTAGTTATTAATTTGATGACGCCGTAGAACTGGATAAAAAATACAATAAAGGTATGGCAGATCAAGAAACATACATTAACAGTGCAGTACGTAAATATAAAAGTGAATTAATTACATGGGGATGCATCGCTCTGTTTGTAATTCTTGCATCAATCTTCTTTTACATTATTATCGTTTAATATTAAAGTGGATTAGGATTTCAACTAATTTAAATGGTGTGTTTTAGGTTTTTTTTGTAAATAAAATAGTATTACATTGGATGAAAAATAATTAATAAAAATAATTAATGCCACATAGTTGCATTAATTTTGTATTTTTAGCATTATTTTAAATATTAATTTTAGTGAAATCAATAAAATAACTCGTAATATAGATTTTTAAGAATGCATAAGAAATTACTGTTTGTTATTTTTTTCATTGTATTTAATTTATTTGGCCAAGAAATCTATATTCATGATAATTCAAATTATTCTTTTAATAAGGAAAGTGAAGAGTTATTGGTTTTTCAAAATGATTCTGTTTTTAAATACGATATAAATAGTTTTCAACTACTTGAAAAAAAAGAAATAATATCTCCAACTAATTTTAATTTCTCACAATATCATGTACTAAATCTTAAACCCATTCATTTTGTGGAACTTAATGGAGGTAAAGTGTATCAATTAAATAATGATACCATACAAAGAATAGATAATTCATTTTCTCACAAAATGGTTTGGCAGAGTAATGTGTTTAAGTACAATGACACTATCTATCGTTACGGTGGTTATGGTTACTGGACCTCCAACAATAAACTTACCTTTTATGATACTTCCACCAACGAGTGGCAAATTATTAATTCAGCCAATGAGATATATCCTGAGGGATCAAACGGTAGTATTCATAAAATTCTTAATAATAAACTTTATATCATAGGCGGGACAAAAGTAAGTTTAGAAGATTTGAATCAAAGAATAAGTCATGATGAAATATGGAGCTTTGATTTTAAAACAAAAAAATGGAAAAACATTGGAACGTTAAATGAAAATATTAAACATAATAATAACGTCTTTGAAATAAATGATAATATATTTAATTACACTCTAAATTCTTTACAAGAAATTGATATAAGAAATAATCAATTAAAAAAACATCCATTAGATCCCCTATTGCAAAAAACTATCAGATTTTCTCACAAACCTTTTACACACAAAGAAAATATTTTTTTTTGGGTTTCGCATGATAGTATATATCTTGTAAAAAGAAAAATTGATACATTAAATCTTAATACTATAAGTGAACAAGCTCTGGTTAAAGACAATGGTGAAAATATCATAAAGCTAATATTACTTATTGCTTTTGCATTTATATTAATATTTATATTTCATGTAAGAAAGAAACATAAAGTTAACTCAAATAAACTTCAATTTGAAAACAACAGGGTTTTTTTTAACGGTCATTCCAAAAAAATCGATACCTCCGAAAATAAATTATTATTGCTGCTCATAAAAAATGACTTTAGGATGTCAACGGATATAATGCAAGAAAATTTTTATAGAGAAAATTTAGATCGAAGCCAAAATATTAGAAATACAAATAAACTTATTAGTGAATTAAATTTAAAATTAAAAATAATATTAGATACAGAAACTGATATAATTTACAAGATAAATAGTTCTTCAGATAAAAGAATGAAAATTATTGTTCTAAATCGGGATTTTATCAGACATTAATCATAACGTTAATAGTATTTAGTTCCGTTTTTGAAACTAATGGCATAGATCTATCTCTTTATTCGACATCAATTTTAAAAACCCCAGGCAATACTTTGCAACACTAATTGAGTTAAAAATAAGAATTTCAAAAAAAGTATTGCGACATAAGTACTTAAAATCAAGTTTTTACACGAAAATTGTCTCCCAAAAATATTCTAACTATATTTACGATTAATTTATAAATTATTATTATGAGTATCGGAACAGTAAAATTTTTCAATAATTCTAAAGGATTCGGATTCATCACTCCAGAAGAAGGGGACAGAGATGTATTTGTGCATGTAAATGGACTAGTTGATGAAATCAATGAAGGTGACAAAGTAAGCTTTGATGTAGAAGAAGGTCCAAAAGGATTGAATGCAACAAATGTTAAAGTAATTTAATTAATTATTTTAAGCATATTAGTATTTAGGAGCTTGTCCATCTGGACAGGCTTTTTTATTTTAGAACAAAATATTTTTTTAAATAGGATATTTAGTATTGCCCTAGGTTCGGCTAAAAAAATTAAAATAGAAAGGTTTCTTCACAGGTTTAATATGCTATTTTTTTACTTTTGAAAAAATTTAAAACGTCCCAAAGTCAATACCTTATATAATTAATGCTTATCAAATTAGAGCTAAGTAGTTTATTTTCAGTATATTTACAATTATCACAAAAAAATATATTAATTATGAGCATTTTAGCAACTTTAATTATTGGAGCCTTAGCAGGTTGGTTAGGCAGTGAGTTTTATAAGGGAAGTGGACTGGGTTTAATAGGTAATATTGTAATAGGTATTATTGGAAGTATCGTAGGGTCTAGCCTTTTAAGTTATTTAGGCGTTAGTTTAGGATCTGGTTGGATAAGTGATGTTTTAACTGGTGCTATTGGAGCCGTTGTGATTTTATTTTTGTTTAATTTAGTTTTTAAGAAATAGTAGTTTCTTTACCTAACAGCCTATTGCTAATCATTTTTTTTAAATAATTACAAGAACTCAAGGCAAAATAATTCCTTAAGGGGCTCTTATGCCATGAATATATAAACTTAACGATTAGAATCGTTTCGATGGCTTATTAAATGGAAAAAATAGGTTTTTAAAAAAAACTATTCCAGTGGTTTAGTACCTCCCAAATAAATAGTCCAAGAAACATACATGAAACTAAAAGTTTCATAGAGGTAGAAGCAATAAAACCTAGGAAGGATCCAAAAGCTGCTTTTAAAGCTTGGTCTCCTTTTGTTTTATTAAAAACAATTTCACCTATAAACGCTCCTGCAAAAGGGCCGATTAAAAATCCAAATGGGATGGGAGATAGAAACCCAATAATTAATCCAAATATAGCTCCAATAGCACCCGCTTTACTTCCTCCAAATTTTTTGGTGCTTATGGATGGCATCATATAATCTAGTAAAAATACACCGATGGCAATAATAAAGGTGACACCTAAAAACCAATAATTATTAGGAATGGCTGTGGTTAGTTCTAATAATAACAATCCTAACCAACCAAAAGGAGGTCCTGGAAGGATCGGTAAAATACTACCTACAATTCCTATAATACAGAAGCCTAAACCTATAATTATTAATAAAATATCCATATTAATTCCCTGTAAAAACAGGAATTTATTTAAATTATTGTTGTTTTGCAAAGATAAATAAAACAATAATCCATCAAAAAAAGAATGATTATGATACTACAATCCAAAAAAGACAAATTGAATTCCTATTTTGCTTTTTTGATTTTATGTAATAATTATAAATGTTATATTTTAATTTAGAGGGATTTAGTATTTTTAACACATGAAAAATAAACTATTTCTTTTCGTTTTTGTATTATTAATAAGTGGCGCTCAACTTCTTGCCCAAGAAATCAATTGGATGACAATTGAAGAAGCTGAAGCAGCAGTTAAAAAAGAGCCCAGAAAAATATTTATTGATGTGTATACGGATTGGTGTGGTTATTGTAAAAAAATGGATGCAAAAACTTTTAAGGATAAAGAACTCATTGAATACCTAAATAAAGAGTTTTATTGTGTAAAATTAGATGGAGAGGATAAAAATACACTTGTTTTTAAAGAAACAGAATTTAATTTTGTAGCTAAAGGTAGAAGAGGTTATAATGAGTTGCCTGCTAATTTTTTAAAAGGGAAGTTAAGTTATCCGACCTTTGTTTATTTAAATAAAGAATTAGAAATTTTATTAGTAATGCCTGGTTATAGAGAAGCTAAAGAAATGCTTCCTATTGTCACTTATTTAGGAGATGATATTTATAAAGAAATGAAATGGGATGCCTATATAAAAGAATCTAAGGGGAAACAATTAAATTAAGATGAAAGTAAAAAACTGTTTAGTTTTAGTTGTTTTATCTGTTTTAATTCCATCTTGTCAATTCTTTGAAACTGAGAAGATTTCATCTGAAACATTTCTTAAAGAAGAAATAAAATCTATTAATTGGAAAGATGTAGATCAACATCCTGTTTTTTTAAATTGCGAATCATTTACTGAAAAAAAACAACAAAAAAACTGTTTTGAAAATACGCTTTCTTCTCACTTGTATCAAGTTATAAACTCAGGCAATACGATGGTAACTGCTGAACTTAACGAAACACTTTTTTTAGATTTCCTGGTTGATGAAAAAGGAAAACTTGTTATTACTTCCATGAAAATGGATAGTTTGTTAAAAGTCCAAATTCCATCATTAGCTGCTAATATCATTGAAGGAATAAAAACATTACAGCCTATTGCACCTGCTTATAAACGAGGAATACCAGTAAAAACAAAATTTAAACTCCCCTTAGTAATTAAGACTAGTGACTAAAATTAAATTCCCAAAATAAAAACTTAATTGGAATTGACTTTTAGATTCTTGAATGATATCGATAATCGGTGTACCTAAAAATTAAATATCTATTGAGAGCATAATCAGTTTCATTTTTAAAATTTAATCAGGCTTCAGTGTGACCATAAAGAATCGTTTTAGTTTAAACAATAGCTGCTTTAATGGCTTTTAATCGATAAAAAATTTAAGTACAACCAAAAGTATTGTTTAGATTTGTCACTTAGTGCGAACATAAAAAGCTAAATTAGTAAATCTTTAATTTGAGATTTAAAAAATCTAATGAATTCTGATAAAATTATACTTGGTATTGATCCTGGAACAACTATTATGGGCTTTGGACTTATAAAAGTGGTTAATAAAAAAATGCATTTTTTACAATTAAATGAGCTTCAACTTCATAAATATGATGATCATTATTTAAAATTGAAATTAATTTTTGAACGTACTATTGAATTGATCGATACATTTAAACCAGATGAAATTGCAATTGAAGCACCTTTTTTCGGTAAAAACGTTCAATCAATGCTTAAACTAGGAAGAGCTCAAGGAGTTGCAATGGCAGCTGGACTTTCTAGAGAAATTCCTATTATAGAGTACGCTCCTAAAAAGATAAAAATGGCCATTACTGGAAATGGGAATGCCAGCAAAGAACAAGTAGCTAAAATGTTACAGAGTTTATTACAATTAAAAGAATTACCTAAAAATTTAGATAGTACTGACGGATTGGCTGCAGCTGTTTGTCATTTTTATAATTCAGGGAAAATAGAAATTGGGAAAAATTACACCGGTTGGTCTGCTTTTGTAAAACAAAATGAAGGACGCGTAAAAAAATAATTAATGGACACTTTTATAAAAACTAAAATACCCAGATTTAAATAAATGGCTGGAATTTATATTCATATCCCTTTCTGTAAACAAGCCTGTCATTATTGTGATTTTCATTTTTCAACAAGTACTAAGAAAAAAAATGAATTATTAGCTGCAATTTGTAGTGAAATTGAATTGAGAAAAAGTGAAATTTCTGTTCCTGTAAAAACGATTTACTTTGGTGGTGGAACCCCTTCATTATTAAATAAAGAGGAAATAGACTTACTAATAGGAGAAGTTTATAAAAATTTTGAAGTTGAAGAAAATATAGAAGTAACCCTAGAAGCAAATCCAGACGATCTTACCAAAGGTAACCTGTATCAACTTTCTAAAACAAAGGTCAACCGATTGAGTATTGGAGTACAATCTTTTTTTGAAGAAGATCTAACACTAATGAACAGAGCTCATAATGCTTTAGAAGCAAAGCAATGTTTGACAATGGCTACTCAATATTTTAACAATATAAGTGTGGATCTCATATATGGAATTCCGGGTTTAGATGATAATCGATGGGAAGAAAGTTTGGATACAATAATAGCTTTTGGGATTCCTCATGTATCATGTTATGCGCTAACTGTGGAGCCCAAAACAGTACTTAAAAAGCTGATTAAAAATGGTGAAATAGCTCCTGTTAGTGAAATAAATTCTCATCGCCAATATCTAATTTTATTAGATAAAATGAAGAAAGAAGGATACGTGAATTATGAGTTTTCTAATTTTGGTAAGCAAGGATATTTCTCTGAAAACAACACCGCTTATTGGCAGGGTAAATCTTATTTGGGGCTAGGACCTTCAGCGCATTCTTTTGATGGAAACATTCGAAGTTGGAATATTAGTAATAATATTCAATACATAAATCAAATCCAAATAGGTAAATTACCCATTAAAAGAGAAACATTATCTAAAACTGATCGATACAATGAGTATTTAATGACAGGATTAAGGACCATGTCCGGAGTTTCTTTAAATAAAGTAAAAAATAATTTTGGCATAAAATATTTAGATTATTTATTGGAACAAACTAAAATTCCTATTAATGATGGTTTGTTGGAAATTGTCTTAGCGAAGGTGGTAAAGCCATCTATTAATAGTAGGATTAGTTCATCGTCCAAAAAAGAAGAGTTTTTTACAAATGATAGCGTTTTAATAATTTCAGAGAAAGGAAAATTTTTAAGCGATGGCATTGCTAGTAATTTATTTATGGTCGAATAAAATGCTTATTTTTAAACAATGATTGTAAAACTAGAAATTAACACTATTGCAAAGAAAATTGATTTATCTAAACCAATAGATATTTCAATTCCCTTAACTGCTTCAGTTGAAAACCCTATAGCTTGGTATTTAAATGAGCCAAAAATAGAACCTGTTAAAGATGGAGATTGGATTGGTAAAGTGAGTAAAGGTGCTTCAGTTAATTTTAATTCGATAGAATTTAATCCTCATGCTCACGGCACTCATACTGAATGCATTGGGCACATTACCACAGAATTTTATTCTATTAATCAAACTTTAAAAAATTTCTTTTTTCAAGCTGAATTAATAACAGTAATACCCTATGAAAAAGGTGATGATTTAGTGATCTCTAAAGAGCAAATTAAAAATGCATTAAATGGAAGTAAACCAGAGGCTATAATAATTAGAACAATTCCAAATTTTGACACTAAGAAATCTAAAAAATATTCAAATACCAACTGGGCTTATTTATTAGAAGAAGCAGCCGCGTATATAAAAGAGGTAGGAATAAAACATTTGTTAATAGATTTGCCTTCGGTTGATAGGGAAAAAGACGAAGGGGAATTATTGGCCCACAAAGCTTTTTGGAATTATCCATTAGCGCCAAGATTGGATGCTACCATTACCGAATTTATTTATGTTCCGACATCTATTTTAGATGGGTGTTATATGTTAAATCTTCAGATAGCATCATTTGAAAATGATGCGACACCAAGTAAACCGATATTGTATAAATTTATATAAATACAATACAATTTAATAATTATTGTTTAATAAAATATTCATAATATGAAATTTCAATGGGAAGGTATAATGCCAGCAGTCACCACTAAATTTACGACTAAAGATACTTTAGATTTAGCGACGTTTTCACAAAATATAAATGCACAATTAGAAGCCGGTGTTCATGGAATCGTTTTAGGAGGAACTTTAGGGGAAGCAAGTACTTTAGAAGATTCTGAAAAGAGAACTTTAACTACCGAAACAGTAAAAATAGTAGCTGGTAAAATTCCTGTATTGATAAATATTGCCGAACAAACTACCAAAGGTGCAATTGATGCTGCAAATAAAGCTGAAGAAGATGGAGCTAGTGGTTTAATGATGCTTCCACCAATGCGTTATAATGCGGGTAATCGTGAAGTAGTGGAGTATTTTAAAGCGGTAGCCAATAATAGTAGTTTGCCAATTATGGTTTATAACAATCCTGTAGATTATAAAACGGAAGTTACTTTAGATATGTTTGATGCTTTGTTAAAATGTGAAACGATACAAGCTGTTAAAGAATCTACTAGAGATATTTCTAATGTAACTCGTATTAAAAATCGTTTTGGGAATCGTTTAAAAATCATGACAGGAGTAGATACTTTAGCATTGGAGAGTTTATTAATGGGAGCAGATGGATGGGTAGCGGGATTAGTTTGTGCTTTTCCAGCAGAAACAGTTGCTATTTATGAACTTCAAAAAGCAGGTAAAATTAAAGAAGCACTTGAAATTTACAGATGGTTTTTACCCTTGTTAGAGTTAGATATTAATTCTAAATTAGTACAAAACATTAAATTAGCTGAGGTCGCTACAGGTATTGGAACTGAGAATGTAAGAGCACCTCGGTTACCCCTAGTAGGAACGGAAAGAGCTCTGGTATTAAAGATTATTGAAGATGGGTTAAAAAACAGACCTCAATTACCAGATTATAAAAATTTATAATGTTAGAAATTAGACTCACTTGCGAGAATTGTAATAAAAGGGCACCCTAAAAGTAGCTGTCGAAAAACACAAAAAATTAATAAAATACAGAAAATGACAACAGGAGAAAATCATATAGGATTTAAGCGTTCCGCAAAAGGTGGGAAAACATACACAACGTTCAATCCAAAATTGAATATAGAAAACGAACAAATTTTTACAGAAGCAACTTCTGAAGAGATCAACCAAGCGGCTGAGTTGGCAGCGGAAGCATTTAAATCTTTTAGTAAAAAATCTGGATTAGAGAAAGCAAACTTTTTAAGAACTATCGCTGATGAAATAATTGCAATGGGAGATGATTTGATTGCAATGTATCAATCAGAAACTGGCTTACCAGAAGGAAGAGCAAAAGGAGAAAGAGGTAGAACCGTCGGGCAGTTAAAAAGTTTTGCAACTATGTTGGAAGAAGGATCTTGGGTAGCAGCAACAATAGATACTGCAGATTTAGATAGGAAACCAATCCCCAAACAGGACATCCGAAAGATGTTAGTTCCATTAGGACCTGTAGTTGTATTTGGAGCTAGTAACTTTCCATTTGCGTATTCAACAGCTGGAGGCGATACGGCCTCAGCATTAGCAGCAGGTTGCCCCGTTATTTGTAAATCCCATCCTATGCATGCAGGAACTGGTGAAATGGTTTCAGATGCAATTATACGGGCAGCTCAAAAAACAAATATGCCCAATGGAGTTTTTTCAAATTTAAATAGTGCTGGAATTGAAGTAGGAATTGAATTAGTGACGCATCCAGATGTAAAAGCTATTGGATTTACAGGTAGTATTCAAGGTGGTAGGGCTTTATACGATATCGCTGCACATAGAGACGAACCAATACCGGTTTTTGCCGAAATGGGAAGCATTAATCCGGTAATACTATTGCCAAAAGCGATACAAAATAGAGGTGTAGCTTTAGCGAAAACATATGCTGGATCTATTACTTTAGGGTCTGGTCAGTTTTGTACCAACCCAGGTTTAATACTTGGAGTAAAAAGTGATTCTTTAACGGATTTTATTAACGCTCTTTCTGAAGAAATAGTAAAATTAGAACCTTCTTGTATGCTTCATCCTACTATAATTGGAAATTATGAAAAAAATAAACAAACAGCAATACAGCAAGAAGGACTAACTGTTAATGCTGATTTTCAAGATAGTGTTGCAGTTAATTATGCTAGACAAGTAATTGTGACTGTTAATGGACTAACTTTCCTAAATAACACAACTTTGCATCAAGAGGTTTTCGGACCTTTTTCTATGATAGTATTGTGTAAAGATGCAAATGAATTAAAACAGGTAATAAGCCATTTAGAAGGCCAGCTAACTGGAACTATTTTAGGAGAAGAAGAAGAGCTTCAAAAATTTCCTGAACTAATTGACGCGCTTCAGAGCAGAGTAGGAAGAATTATATTTAATGGAGTTCCAACTGGCGTTGAGGTTTGTCCTGCAATGCTTCATGGAGGTCCTTATCCTGCTTCTATAGACAGTCGTTTTACAGCAGTCGGTGTTCATGCGGTAAACCGTTGGGTTCGTCCATTTAGCTTTCAAAGTTGGCCAAATAAATTACTCCCAAAGGAGTTAACAAACGAGAATCCTTTAGGAATTATAAGGTTAGTTAATGGAAAAAATTCAAAAGATAAAATCTAAGAATGTATGAAAATCTTTAAGGGACTATTTTTAGTGCTATTTCTTCTATTTATGAGCTGTTCTAAAGTGTCTAAGGTCAAGGATTCAGATTTGTTAAATGAAATAATTTTAGAAATAGAAGAAAGAGAAAGTTACGATGAAGTTGAATATCCCTTAGGTTTATTTTCGAGGGAATACTTTAAAAAAGAGGCGGAATACGCGAAGGAACAATTAATTAAACTAGCTAAGATTGATTTATTTTTCTTATCTGAAACGGAATCTATCTCCTTGAAACTATTAAAATTTCAATTACAAGATACCATTGATTACTATGAATTTGAAAAGTATTTAAACCCTTTGTTATCCGATTCAGGATTTCATACCAATTTTTCATTTATGGTTCGCCCATTTCATAATTATAAGCAAGTGAAAGACTATTTAATAAAATTGAATGCAATACCAAGTAGAGTGGGTCAATTCTTGCCTTTATTAAGAGAAGGATTAGAAAAAGGAGTATCACAACCTAGCGTCATATTTAATGGCTATGAGTCATCTTACAATGACCATATTGTTGAAAATTTTGAAGAAAGTTATTTTTATCAACCCTTTAATAATTTACCAAAAACACTAACCTCAACTCAAAAAGATTCGGTCTTAATTGCTGCTAAAGTCGCTATTATTACTAATGTCATTCCCCAATTTAAATTGGTAAAAACTTTTTTTGAGGATGAATATTTTCCGAAAACAAGAACGAGTATAGGAATTTCCGAAACTCCTAATGGCAATGCATATTATCAAAATAGAATCAATTACTATACAACAAGTACTCAGTATAGTGCAGATGATATTCATTCTATTGGATTACAAGAAGTAGCTCGAATAAAAACTGAAATGGAAAAAATAATTTCTGAACTAAACTTTCAAGGAAGTTTTTCAGAGTTTTTAAATTTTCTAAGAACCGACCCTCAATTTTATGCGACTTCTCCAGAACAACTTTTAATGATAGCTAGAGATATGGCAAAAAGAGCTGATGAGCAATTGCCTAGGTTTTTTAGAACCCTACCCAGAAAACCCTATGGAGTTGCACCAGTACCTGATGCCATAGCACCAAAATATACAACTGGCAGGTATGTAGGGACAAGTAAAAATAGTACAGACCCAGGATATTATTGGGTAAATACCTACGATTTATCCAGTAGGCCTCTTTATGTTTTACCTTCTTTAACAGTTCATGAAGCAGTGCCAGGTCATCACTTGCAAAGTTCATTAAATTTAGAATTGGGCGATAGCATCCCTCAATTTAGAAAAGACACTTACTTATCCGCTTATGGAGAAGGATGGGGTTTGTATTGCGAATTTCTTGCTGAAGAAATGGGAATGTATACTACTTTATATGAACAGTTTGGAAAATTAACTTACGAAATGTGGCGGGCTTGTAGATTAGTAGTCGATACAGGAATACATGCTAAAGGATGGACACGCGAGCAGGTGATCAACTACATGGCTGAAAACACAGCACTTTCTATTCATGAAATCAATACCGAAACCGATCGATATATCTCTTGGCCAGGACAAGCATTGTCTTATAAAATAGGAGAAATAAAAATTAGAGAATTACGTAAAAAAGCAGAAATAGAATTAGGAAGTTCATTTGATATTCGTGAGTTTCATGAGGTTGTTTTAGAACAAGGGACCGTAACACTTTCTATTTTAGAAAATAGAGTGAATAACTATATTGAAGATCATAATAATGAGTAAAACCATTTATAAATGTATTGATGCGCATACTTGCGGAAATCCTGTTAGAGTAGTAACTACTGGTTGTCCAGACCTTTTAGGTGATTCTATGAGTGAAAAAAGACAGCATTTTTTAAAAGAATACGACTGGATACGTAAAGGATTAATGTACGAGCCCAGAGGTCATGATATGATGAGTGGTAGTTTCTTCTTTGAACCTCAATTTCCTGAAAATGATTTTGGGATTTTATTCATTGAAACCTCAGGATGCTTGCCTATGTGTGGTCACGGAACCATTGGAGCAATCACCATTGCTATTGAAGAAGGAATCATAGAGCCATTAACTCCTGGAAAAGTAAGAATGGAAACTCCAGCTGGATTGGTTGAAATAGACTACAAACAAACCAATGGGAAAGTAGAATGGGTAAAACTGAAAAATGTAAAATCCTATTTGGCAGCAGAAAATCTGAGTATAGAATGTCCTGAGTTAGGAACAATCACCTTTGATATTTCATATGGAGGAAATTATTATGCAATTATAGATCCTCAGAAAAATTTTAGTGGAATACATAATTTTACTGCTGGGAAACTAATTCAATATTCTCAGATACTAAGAAAACGGATTAATGAAAAATACCCTAATAGGTTCATCCATCCAGAAAATCAAACGATAAGAGATGTAAGTCATATCCAATGGACAGGAAATCCCATCAATCCAAATTCCTCTGGACGTAATGCTGTGTTCTATGGGGATAAAGCGATAGATAGAAGTCCTTGTGGAACCGGAACTTCAGCTAGAATGGCACAATTATATGCAAAAGGGAAATTGGCCAAAGGAGTGGATTTTATTCACGAAAGTTATATAGGCTCCACCTTTACTGGAAAGATAGAAGAAGAAACCAAATTAAATGGTGACAAGGCTGTTATTCCTAGCATAAAAGGATGGGCAAAGATTTACGGCTATAATACTATTTTAATTGACGAAGAAGACGATCCCTATGCTCACGGTTTTCAAGTGATTTAACAATGAAAAAAAAAGTAATTATTATCGGCGGAGGAATCATCGGTTTGTGTTCTGCTTATTACCTGCAGCAAGAAGGACACCAAGTAACTGTTATTGATAAAAGTGACATTACCTCTGGAGCTTCTTTTGTAAATGCGGGATATATTACTCCCAGTCATATCATTCCTTTAGCAGCTCCTGGTGTGATCACCAAAGGAATTAAATGGATGTTTAATCCCTCCAGTCCTTTTTATATAAAACCGCGTTTGGACAAGGATTTTTTACAATGGTCCTTAAAATTTAAAAAATCTGCTACTGCTCCTAAAGTTGAAAAAGCCATTCCGATTATCAAGGATATTAATATTTTAGGAAGAGAGTTATATAAAGAAATTAAATCTTCCGAAAATTTTAATTTTCATTTTGAAAGAAAAGGTCTTTTAATGCTTTATAAAACAGATAAGGCAGGAGAAGAAGAATGGAAAGTAGGACAACGAGCCATTAAAGAAGGGCTTAATGTTAAAAATATTTCTGAAGCAGAAGTGAGGAAAATGCAACCTAATGCAAATATAAATTGTAAAGGAGCAGTTTATTTTGATTCCGATGCGCACATGACTCCCAAAGAGTTTATGACAGAAATGTTGTCTTATTTAAAAGCGAAAGGAGTTAGTATTTATAAAAATGAGAGCGTTCAAGACTTAATTGTTTCTGGACATAAAATTATGGAGGTTGAAACCTCAAAAAGAAAATTGAAAGCAGATGAGGTTATTTTAGCTGCTGGATCTTGGAGTCCTTTAATCACTAAAAAATTAGGAATTAAAATTCCGATTCAAGCTGGAAAAGGATATCGAATTAATGTGGAAAGAGAAACAGGGATTACTATACCTGCTATTTTAGTAGAAGCGAAAGTTGCGGTAACTCCTATGAATGGTTTTACACGTTTTGCTGGTACCATGGAAATTGCTGGAATTAATAATAAGATTAATACGATTAGGGTAAATACCATTGGTAAAGCTGCTTCCGATTATTATAAGGATTTAAAAATACAAGCCTATGAAATTGATAATGCTGCTTGTGGATTACGTCCTTGCACTCCTGACGGATTGCCATATATAGGAAGAGTAAGTCAATATAAAAACCTTACAATTGCTACAGGTCACGCCATGATGGGGTGGAGTTTAGGTCCTGCAACTGGTAAATTAGTATCTGAAATTATATCAGATAAGAAAACATCTTTAGATATAAATCCATTCCATCCCGACAGAAAATTTTAAATAGTTAACAAGACATGTCTGCAATAATTTTCCATTCACCGTCTATTTTCTTAAAGATAATTAAAAACACACCATTTGCATCACCTATCATTCTCTTTAAGTGGTATTCACCCATCACCCAATAACTACCTTTATCAATTTTGGAGATGTCTTTAATGGTGAACTTTAAGGTTCCGGAATCCTCCTTGGTTGGATATCCTTTTTTATAATTTTCTAAGGTTTTTAGCCAACCTTTAGTAAGTCCATTACTACCATAAAACTTTAGGGAATCGTTTTTCCAATAACCCTGCATAAAGCCTTCTAAATTATTATTAGACCATGCTTCTTCTTGTAAATTCATTACAGCCTTTATAGCTTCTTTATCAATTTTTTCTGTTGTTTGTGCAAATCCAAGACTAAAGGATAATAAAAAAAGTATTAAAAGTGATTCTTTCATAATTTTTGATCTTATAACTTATTAATATCGCGCGACTATTTTTCTGTACTGATCATAAAATCTTCAGCAAAAATCTTACGCAAAAAGTAAATTAGTTCGTCGGCATCCTCTTTTGTAAAAAGAAGAGGGGGCTTAATTTTTAAAACATTATGGTCTGGGCCATCTGTACTCATTAATATCCCATGCTCTTTCATTCGGTTTGCTAAATAATCGGTTTGTATGGCTAATGGATTTAAGTTAGTATCTACCAATTCAATACCAAGAAATAATCCTTGTCCTCGGACGGCTCCAATAATTGGAAATTCTTTAGCGAGTGATTTTAATTTCGATTTCAGAAATTCACCAACGACTAATGCGTTTTCTTGTAATTTTTCTCTTTTAATGACTCTTAAAACCTCAGTTGCAATAGCACAAGAAACAGGATTACCACCAAAGGTATTAAAATACTCCATGCCATTAGCAAATTTATCAGCAACTTCTTGTGTGCAAGCAACAGCAGCGATAGGATGTCCGTTTCCTAGTGGTTTCCCAATAGTCACGATATCTGGTATTACATCGTGTAATTGAAAACCCCAAAATGTTTTTCCCATCCGCCCACAACCGGTTTGTACTTCATCTGAAATACAAATACCTCCAGCTTCTCGAACCATTTGATAGGCTTTTGCCAAAAACCCATCAGGCAACTCTATTTGTCCACCACAACTAATAATGGGTTCAATGATAAACCCTCCCAAATTTCGACCTTTGATTTGAATTTTTTTAATTAGTTTTTGTACTTCATCTGCATATTTTTCGCCGGTATACTTGCCTTTATATTTTCCTCTAAACGCATCGGGTAAAGGGAAAACATGGGTGTGTTCCGGAGCGCCTTTTCCTCCTTTTCCATCAAATTTATAAGAACTAATATCTACACACATATTCGAATTACCATGATAACCAACTTCCGAAGCGATGATGTCTTTTTCACCGGTAACCGCTTTTACCATACGAATTGCTAATTCATTGGCCTCACTTCCCGAATTCACAAAATGCAACACATTTAATTCTGGGGCTAATGTTTTAATAAGTTCCTCAGCTAAAACAGTTATATTTTTGTGTAGGTAGCGAGAATTCGTATTGATCAATGCCATTTGTTCTTGCCCTGCTCTTACAACTTTATAATTTTCATGCCCTACATGTGCTACATTATTAACAGTGTCTAGGTATTTTCTACCCATAGAATCCATTAAATATTGCCCTGCTCCTCGGACCATTTCGATTGGGGTTTTATACTGTAAGCTTAAACTTTTTCCAAGATGTTTTTTTCGATAGTTGATAAGTTCTTCTTGACTCGTATTTTCTTTTTTCTCTAACTCTTCCGATTTAATCAACAAATTTGGGTTTGGACAAATACTTTTCCAAACTGCAATTTCTGAAATATAAGCTACACCTGGATAATCTACTTTAAAATTTAAAAGGGATAATAGCACCTGAAAATGTAGGTGCGGTTCCCAATTTCCATTTTCAAAATAATTTCCCAGATTTCCAATTTTAGATCCTTTTTTTATACAGTCTCCTATCTTATTTTTAGTAGCGCTTTTTTCACTTAAATGCCCATAAAGTGTATAAAATGTAAACGCTTCAGTTTGGTGTTTTAAGACAACTAAACCACCATATTCTTTAAATCCAGCATCATTATAAGCTATTACCACTTCTCCTTCTAATAAACTATGAATAGGTGTTTCTAAGGGTAACCAATAATCGATACCTAAATGAATACTTCTGCTTTCTCGACCATAATTTCCTATTCGTTCATAAGTAGAAGAGGTATAAATAGATCTGGGTTCTAAATATCCCCCAGCTATTATTTTATCAGGGACTTCTTTTTGAAGTTGCTTTATTTTAAACTGAAACCATTCCAAATTATTAAATTCTTCTTGATGCCCCATCCAAGTACTTGAAACACTTAAATCTATAGGATGTACTTTATTTAAATAAATTGATGGAAATAATTCCGAAAGTCGAAAAGGATGCTTAGAAGCCCATTGATCAAATAAATCTTCATTTGGATGTGGTGTAAATCCACAAGCTTCTCTAAAACTATAATGTGCAAAATCTGGAGATATTAATTGCCATTTTTCCAATACCTCCCAGGCTGGTTTTTCACTAATCCATAGATATTCATTGTCTGGTTCTTCAATTTTACTCATAGCAGCTCTAGTAACAATAATAACTAATCGCATCGCAATTGCATGGTATAAATGTTCCAATTCTTCCTCCTTTAAAGGAAACGCTGAATGATATCCTTTTATAAATGCTAGGGAAGCATTTAAGGAGTCATTATGCCTCATAACACCATATGCACATAGAATAGCGACATCATTTATTGTTTGTGTGTAAAGAGCATCACCATAATCTATTGCCGCTTTTGCTCTTGGATGAAGTAGATCTGAAGAAACAATTATATTATTGTCATTGGGGTCATTATGTACTACACTTTTTCGAAGCCTTGAATAGGAAGTTTGAATCGCTTCAAACTTATCCTGATGATGCGATAAAATCTCTTTTTTAGGACCTGAAAATAAATGAAGATAATCTTTAGTCCAAAGAGATTGAGCAATGTCCCAGTCAAAATAGTAATGTGCTTCGGGATGGTCAAAATTTTCAAGTGCCTTTGTAAGTACGCCACATTGTTTACCCAAACTAAATCGAAAATCTACTAATTGAGGATTCACAGAACTCCAAACTCTACCAGAAACCCAAGTTAGCATTCTTGCAAATCGTTTTTTTCCAAAACTATCTGTTATTTCGGAAATGGAAAGGTTGTTTTTATCTTTAACGACTCTTGGAGCAATCAGGTTTTTATCACTGCTCTTGATATATTGTAATAAATATTGCTGATAATCAAGGTATTTTTTGTTTTCCTCAGGACGTGATATTTTTAGAATATATCCTTCTTCATTTTTAACCTTTATTCTAAAATTAAAATCTATGTACCCGGGTAAGGAGGACGCTTTTCCTTGAATACCATACAAGTCGAATACTATTTTTTCAGCTTGTTTGACACTTATTTTAATACGGCTGTAATCCAT
>Ga0222717_10000027_pt1 | contig 112235 bp, 108 predicted proteins | sample C33_18DmetaG_FD_165053 | JGI IMG/M metagenome (GOLD analysis project Ga0222717, IMG submission 165053) | Estuarine water microbial communities from San Francisco Bay, California, United States - C33_18D | ecosystem: Environmental > Aquatic > Marine > Unclassified | place: USA: California... | reverse complement strand
ACCATCGGTGTCGAGACGACAGATACCACTTCCTGCAGGAGATATATAGCTTGCAGGGCATTCTTCACAGTTTGCAGTGTCTTGGTTGGTAGGATTGAGGGTAGGGTCAAAGCCAGCTCCATCTACCAAAACACCAAAACCATCTGCACAAGTCTGACTTACACATTCTGTTTCGTATGTAGCGTCTGGGTTTGCCTGAGGGTAATCGCACGCAGCACACGCACCACCTGACACGCCTTTCCCAGCAGGGCAGACATCACAGTTGGTTCCCTCGAATCCATCTTTACATGTACAGACACAGGACCCTGTGACACCACTGATATCTCCATGCCTACAGTAAAAGTTACCATCACTACCATTATCGGTGTCATCCAATGTGGCTGCACAGTTGCTCTCAGTGCATTCTCTGTTCACAGTAATGCTTGGTGTGACTATTTCATGGTAACCAGCAGCACACACTGACCAAGCAGTGCATACAGTACCATCGAGGTAGAACTCTCCAGTACATGAAGCACACTTAGCGACACCATTGGTATCACAATCATCACCTGTAGCACCATTTCCGTTGACACATGTGCACACTTTGGTAGCACACAGTCTGTCCTGTGTGATGGATGGAACCTGTGTTACGTATTCACTACTTTCACATGTGTCCCAAGCAGTGCATACAGTACCATCGAGGTAGAACTCTCCAGTACATGAAGCACACTTAGCGGCATCATGATTGTCACACGCATCACCTGTAGCACCATTTCCGTTGACACATGTGCACACTTTGGTAGCACACAGTCTGTCCTGTGTGACGGATGGAACCTGTGTTACGTATTCACTACTTTCACATGTGTCCCAAGCAGTGCATGCAGTACCATCGAGGTAGAAATCCCCAGTACATGAAGCACACTTAGCGTCATCATGATTAGGACATGCAGTGCCTGAAGCACCATTTCCGTTGTCACATGTACACTGTTTCAAGGTACACACTATGTCTGAAGTGGTAGTGGCAGCTGCTGTCTGATAATAACCATCTTGACAAACAGAAATCTCAGTTTCTCCACCATTTTCACAGAAATAACCTGATGAGGGGTCATTAGTACCACCACACACCCCACAGTCGTCATTTACGAGACATGACCCATCATCATTTGTGGCAGCTGCATCGTAATTACATTTGGTATTATCAGTACATCCAGCTACCTCAGCATCATTACAAACACCATCGCCGTCGTCGTCGTTTACATTAACCGTGCCAGTACCGTCTGTTGAACTACCTGCACATGATGCACAACTACCATGTTGTACAGAATAAATACAGATGTGTGACACGTCACCACCCACCACGTATGGTGCGTTTGCATTCTCATTGTAGTTGCATGCACCATTAACCATACACCCTCTAACGACTAACTGACAGTTTATAGAAGTAGAGAACACTCCATCTGCACTGCATGTTGCAGTGGCGTCAGAAGTAAATTTATCATAGTCTGTGGCACATGCAAGTTCACATGTGCTACCGTTAGCCATGGTCGTATTACAGGTACCAAGATCTGTATTGGCTGGGAGGGTGACATCACATTGGGCATAAGCTCCCGCTAGAAGTGATAATCCGATAAGAGACCTATACATTTTTACAAACACATGGGGTAATAAATAGTAGTAAAACTTTCATTTAACAATTATTACAACACTGACCTTCAATAAACGCAGTTGCATTTCCAGAATCTCTTAAAGCATTGCACATTGTTCCGTTTGAACTAGACACCTCAGCTGTACTATCTGCCTCTGTGCTGTCTGATGGACATAGACCATTGGCGCCACATCCTTCTGGACATGTATTTTCATCACATGCGAGCTGTGTGGAGCCTAGAAGGAAGACACGATTATGGCATGTGTGTGTTTTCACGAGTGTATCGTTGGACACATCGTAGTTTGTGGCTGTACCCCATGAACCACCCCAACATTGCATGTCGAATGTACCATCTATTTTTCTCGTCTGTTTGACAATGATCTTGTCACCATCCACAACCACAGCCCAACTACCATCAGCATCCTCAGTGGTCAGGATAGTGGTTTCGTCAGCAGTCCTATCGTCTGCCAAGTCGAGTGAGGCACAGTTGTCATCCGATGCACCCAATTCACATGAATCTACTCCATAGTTGATAGCAACTGCGATTTTCACAATACCTCTAGCTCGTTTCTTTACCTTTTCACTAAGATCTGCCTCCTCCATGATGGCTCTTGCCTCACGAATAGCCATTTTTTTGGTTTTGCCTTCTGCTCTTTTCTTGTAGAAGTCTTCTTTCGCGTGCTGTTTGTGGACACCTCTCTTCTCTAGGAATGAAGATTTGGCAGCAACCTCCGAGATTTTGGTAGATTGGTCTTTAGCACCGAAACAAAGTTCTGGGACATGAATATCAACTGATGGGTCGTAGTTAAATGCTGTATTGCCATCTTTGCACCCCTTCTTAAGAGGTCGGCAGCACTCTTTCACAGGAAAAGATCCGAGTGTTTCTGGTAAATTACTTCTCTTTGTAAATCCATCAGGGCAGGTGTGAGCATCGCATTGATGTCCAGGGTCACTTGGTGGCTCATGTCCACCAGATCCATCGGTACAGACCTCTGGGTTAAAACACCTACATGCACCAGATTGGTAGTCACAACCATATTCTGCAGGGCATGTATCAGAACCATGTTGACTACAGTCGTGGAGTTCTCCAGGTCCACTGGGAACTTCACATGCACAGTATGGATCCGGGGGGGGTAGGACAGTAATCACCCCTCTCATAGAAGGATGATAATCACACTTATATGTGTATTCACCTTCAAAAAGGGTTGCCTCTCCACTGTTTTCAAGTATACTCATTCCATTGTGCCATATTTGAAGAGGGTGACCACCAAACACAGTGCCTGTCACTTTCAGAGTGTCTCCATGACACATGGTGATAGGGGGGTCAAAAGACTCGGGACCACTATCTATGCTGACAGTGTAATTCGAATTCCCATCTGTACCTTTAAACTCGGCTGTGACAGATTTATCGCAACTGGGTGCACTGTTTCCAGCACCGTTACATGTATTATCAGCCGATTCCAGAAACACAGGGTCACCTTCTTCACACTGACCATTTGCCTGATATCCACAGCCTTCTGTATTGCAGCATTCTTCTTTGTCACCATTATGATGAGAACACTGTGCACTCACCAATCCTAAAAACCCAAGTGCTAGAAGGTATTTCATTTATGAGTCCTTTTTTGCATACTTATACTCCATAAAACTACAAAAGCCTCAAGCCAATGTAGAGGATATGTGCACCCGATGATGATACCAAGATAAGGGTGGATCATGGAAAATGAAAGAATGGTACTAAACCCTATCGTTTCGGGTATAATCCACAGTAGAAGGTATGGTCTTGGGTGAACAATGGCAAAGTGTTTCAGTATGTGGTGGCTTGAAAAGACGAAGTTGAGCATTCTTGTGGTTATATACATGTGTTGGAAACATGTGTCGATCTTTTCGTGACTGGTGAGTTGGCGGTAGGATGCATTTCGTTTTACGCTGTAAGCGTGTAAACCGAAGAGCATGCATATAAATCCCAAACATAACATATAAAACATGGTGTAAGTATAAATAATGATTCGATTTATTTCAGGGTTTATATTAGGCTATATGGTAGCAAAACGACCCCCCACAAAAGTGGAGTTGGAAGAGTTTCAAGCTGATATTCGTCGCTTTTATAAGTCATATATTAACCAGGAAAAGTAACTTTGGGCAAACTTTCTACAATGTTGTTCAGATATTCTTCGTCGTAGTCCATGTAGAGTTTGATGGCACCAACGATAATGGAAGCTTCTAGTACCTTTAAGAATACTACCATAAATGCCCCACAGTACTTAAACTGTACATGAACGAGTAACATGGTTACAATCCACAGTGCTGCCCACATTGTTTGTTTATACGGTGTATATATACTTTAAGAATATGCACAAGAATGTGGACATCTAGATGGAAGGGATATTGGCACAAATGCAGGTTGTATGCTGAGAATGAATTTGAAACTGTAAAACAGACAAGAGCTCAGAGAGGTCAGACCAACCCAACTAGAATTAAGCATCAGACAGCAGTTGGAAAAATGGGGGAGTTGATCGCCTGTGATTGGTTGAGAATGCAAGGGTTCAACTGTACGAATCCCGACTTCACGATATACAGTGGTCGTAAAAAGTCCTGGGAGAGTGACATGCACATTATTGCACATGAAAAGTTCAAAGTCGCCTGCAAAACCCAGGACGAGGAGAGTGCCAGAAAGTATGGAAGAAGTTGGATATTCCAGAAGGGTGGGCACGGCTATGGACATACAGATCCAGTGATTCAAAAGGGAGAGTCGCTGAGTGTTTTTGTGAGTTTGGATCTAAAGAATGAGCATGCTGAGGTGAAGGGACCCTTTCGTATGTGTGACATGAGACCCTTGTTCAAAGAGCCCAGAATAGAAAGGTTGAAGTTCAGCAAGGCAGCACTGTACTGGGAGGACATGCAACATGTGAAGAAATACGGTGTATCAGAGTTCTGTAAGATTTCACAAAACATGGAGTCTCCTAAACGAAAATCAGTTCCATCCCCCGAGCCTTCCCCCAAGAAGAGGAAGACCGAAGTCCAGGAAGTTCTCGAAGAGGTGGTGGGAACAGTGTCTACCCCCCATGTGATCTATGTGCTGGACAGGAGTGGTTCAATGCACCAATATGGGGACGAAGGTCATGGTAGTGTGCAGGCAGCTATTAAAGACCTCCCAAACACCCGTGGTGAAGACTGTTTGCTCTCTGTATTCACATTTGATGATAAGCACACAGATGTGGTAAAGGGTGTGAAAGCCAAAGATTACGAGCTTCCGAAAGAGTGCATGCATCCTAGAGGCATGACATCACTAAGAGACGCTGTGTCTAATGCATTAGAGTATGCAGGCACATTGGACCATCAAGTGTTTATGGTCGTCTTCACAGATGGGCAAGACAATTCAAGCAAAACTTCGCCAGAAACTCTGAAGAAACTAATCAAAGAGACGAAGGCAGACATCTCGTGGCTTGCAGGGGGTGAAGCAGAGATGGAGACAGCTACCTCGTTGGGTATATGTGAGAAAGACGTACTCAAGGTAGGATCAACAGGGAGTAGTATGGTCAGTGCACTGAGGGAATCTAGTTTAAAGGTCGATGTAGGGTTTAGCCAGGTTCAGAGAGATATTAGTGTTGTGTAGGATATAAAGATGATCTCTTTTTTTTAAATGCGATGTTATGTGTGTTTAGAACATTGTGTGTATATGTCCCCCTGCCAGTGTAGATCTCCTGTGCATAGAGGGTGTCTATTTCATCTACACTATAGGGGTTTCCACCACTGTCCAGTGTGTGGTGATTATCTAGAAAGTAGCGATTATCTCTTGTTAATCGTTTTAATAGTATTTAGGGTGTTGATTTTATAAGAAATGTATGTATTGTTTTTGTCACTGTGTATCATAGTGGCAGCTGTCGTCGTGCAGAGGTTTGCCAATCAAATCGACGAGCAGTTGAATGCATGCGGGACAGGTAGCTTTAAGAACGGAGTGTGTGAGTGCGTTCATCCGTATACAGGTACACACTGTGAAATTGTGGATTGTGGTTATGGTAAGATCGTAGACAGTGTATTTGCCTACGATACGATCACTACTCCAAAAGGTCCCTCAGGGTGTGCGTGTGAGTCACAGTATTGGGGGTACAACTGTGAGCAGTGTACATCAGAGTCCAAAGACAGGTGCATAGGTTCGTGTGACAACAACTATTATGGACCTAGGTGTGATATTTTGTGCATGGAAGGTACCGAAAATACAGAAGTGGGCGTGCACCATGTTGAAAGGGGGGGTACATATAACTATTATGTGGAGGATCATGGATTTTGCAATAGAGACGGTAGCGTACAATGCCGTGCCAATCGTGCAGGTGAACATTGTGAGATTCCTTGTAAAGATTGTAAATATGGGCAGTGCGACCTCGTCAACGGAGAGTGTGACTGTTTCGACGGCTACACTGGAGAATTTTGTGAACTGACCTGCCCTAATCGATGTAGCGGTTTGAATGGTGTGTGCAAAGAGATGGACAAAACTCCAATCTGTGACTGCTACGATGGTTTCACGGGGGGCGACTGTTCTTTGTCATGCTGTGTTCAAGGCAGAGGTACGAATCTAAGCACTGTGCATGGCACCTGTTTGGAAAATATCGGGGGCTGCAACTGTTCAAACGAGGTCTTCCCTGTAGAACTACCGATGGTATTGGAACTAAATTACTATGGTCAGGGGTGGCAGGGGGCAGAGTGTGACTGTCATGAGAATATCACATGTGGTGGGAGGGGCTTATGTATCGAAGGAGGGTGTGATTGTGCCCCAAACTTTCAAGGTATCCGATGTGAATTATGTGCAGACGACAAAATCGGTCCATTTTGCCAGTACGATAGATTCCAATGTCCGAGTGAAGCCCTGTCTCATGGCGAGTTTGTGCCAGTGAACAGACATGGTGATTACAAATGCAAATGTAACCCAGGGTTTGCAGGTGATAAATGTGAGGTGTGTGCTTCTACCGCCTATCCTAAAACTGGTCCCGACATGTGTACTTATACTATCCCTGATGCGCTCTGCCATAGTGGTATTGTGAACCCCAATTACAGTGGCACTGGTACTATGTGCACCTGTCCAGGTCACTTTGACAATTCAAAAGATTGTGCAGTGTGTGAGGAGGGTTGGTATGGACCTGATTGTGACATAGCGTGTGGTTCGGACTGTACAACCTCGGGAGGAGTCTGCACCAATGCTGGACCAGGCTGTGTGTGTCCAAAGGGCATGCAGTCTACCAATGGCGTGTGTGTCACATGCACTGGTGGTGAATGTAAGAATGGAGAATGTTGGAATGGCATTTGTCAATGTGATCCAGGTTTCTATGGTGATCTGTGTGAAATCACAGCTCCAAAAGTGAATGGTAAAGTGTGTAATGGGTTTTCCCATGTTGTGCGGGAGGAGAATGTCCAGTGTATGTCTGTAACAGACTGTACAGACATAAATCAGCCCGATAAACCTGCAAATGAAATGGTGGCAATACGAGCTGCAGAGTACGGTCGAGATATGTTTTGCCACCGAGACGACACCCCTATTACCCTCAGAACAGTTAATGGGTGTTGTGTAGACAGAAATGCAGACGGTTTTTGCGATGCAGATATGCTAGATAAAACGCCTGCAGAGTGCAAATATGTCAACGAAGTTGGCATGAATATAGATGGAGATTTCATACAGAATATATGCAACAAACGGGCTTTAGAAGGTGAAGTCAATGTATTCGAGTGGTGCCTGTCAAAAGAGAGAGGATGTACTAAGAATGGAGAATGTGCAGATCCTGATTTATGTAAGGATAGGTGTGATGCGTCGTTCGGACCAGCAGAGTGGATAAAAATATGGGAGTGGGAACACTCTAGGACGATGACAGATGTTATGAGCGAGCCTTGGAAATTCCCTGTCAACTTTTCGGATCCTTACGAGTACAGGGATAGCTACATTTATAAGAACCCATGCCCTAGTACGCATCCTGACCTGGGTGGTCCATACAATGGTAACCAGTACTGGTGCTATGTGAACGACATAGATCATGATTTGGGCGTTTGTAATATGTACAGTTCAGGAGTGACCCCTCCAGCAGGAGGAGCATGGGGTTCGAATCAACGTGCCTGTGTGTCCAACTGCAAGAGTATTCAAACGGTTATGTCTGGACGTGTATGTACTGAAAATGTAGGCGATATCACAAAATCAGATTATAAGGGTCAATTCAGTTTGGGAACATGTGCAGAAGTATGTCTTGAAGCAGACGGATTTATTTGGAAGTCAACAGGTAGCGGTTGTTACTGTACTACAGGAACAATTGACGGTTGTGAATCTAGGGAGTCTACTTGGAGTCAGTATAAGTTTGATGAGGATGCCAGTTGCTACCAAAAAACGGTACCAGAACTCGATGCAAAAATCGAAGATGTGTGTGTGGTTGGAGATATGTACGATGTGTGCAGAGATTATTTGATCCCAGACGATGCCAATGTGTTTAATTTGACACATAAATTTACAGGTAAGTGGGAGAGCATGCCAAACTACCAGGACTGTACTCTCACCAAATCGATCTCTACGAATGTGGATGGACAGAAAGTCATCGCGATCAACCCACCTGTTTATGCTGGTGTGATCGAAACTTTACAGGATAACACAGCAGTCTTTGCAAGGTATCAAAATGGAGACGAGGCTTTTACTGGAACTGTCAATCATATGATTGATAGTATTACACTGTTTGCTAAGGGACAGGTTGATGTGTTGATCTATGACTATGTATCTGACACATGCAGTGACTTTGTGAGAAAGGTAGGCTCGCATCATGATATGTGTAGCCAGATTAAGTTCTACGAGCTGGATTACGACTGGGGTGCCTTTTGTAAGTGGAGAACACCTAATAAAAAGACATACGAACTCTTGGAAAACGGTGCTCACTGTTCCATTTTTGCTCGCCCGACAGGACCCGAGACATCTGGTTGGGCGGTCCCTTTAGACCCTTCTGACCCACTGGCTGATCCTGATCGTGCCCAAGAGTGTGCAAACAGATGTTTAGCTGAAGGTTACATTTCATTTTTCCTACACCTTGGTGGGTGGTCAGAAGGACCAGGGCGATGCATGTGTGGAAAAACCGACTGTTCGCAAAGGGTAACTTATCCTGAGAGAGCTAGTTATAGGATAACACCAGATACACCGACAGTTTATACTACAAGAATGTCAAAGACAGACCCTAAACCTGTGGTATGTGACCCCAGTAAACCTGGAATAAGGGGTGGTTATTATGGCTGTGATGGTGCTAGATACAGTAATGATGCATTCGCTTCAGGTTATTGCCAGGGGACAACTAGTCTTATGAATCCAGATCATCCTAATTACATACCAGTACTGGACCACTTCCGAGACTATTACGAGGCATGTTGTGACTGGACTGGGAGCGAGTGTGTGGAAAAATCCACAGGAGTGCCGACATTTGACGACAGATGTTATCGCCAGAGTACTGTCTGTACAGCAGGGTGTGAGAACTACCAAGATGGCTGTGAAGGGTTACCTCTACTATCCGAATTTCCAACACCTATGCCAGCTCCGTGTCACTCTGGTTGGGATGCGTTCTGTCCAGACTATCTATCTGGGGCTGTGCGTGAAGGCACTTGCGCATATGCCAAGTGCGAGTGTGAAGGGTATGGTGTAGGTGGGGAGGCATGTGACCTCCAGTGCCCAGTGCCACAGGGTGTGACTTCGGAATTATCTTGTGGAAATGGCGAGGATCCTCCGATGGGACAGTGTGACAGATATAATGGTGCCACTGCTCTTGGATACGAACAGGGTTTGTGCACATGCTTTAATGGTGGAGACCCTACAAAGGGGTGTATTCTCTCTTGTACAGGGGACCAGGACTGCAGCAAAGATGTAGATACCAAATTCACATTCGCTTCCAGTCATTGTAATTACCAAGACAAAGTGAGTTACACAAGCGGGCTGTGTACTGTGAATTTGAGAGACAGTTTGTGCAACTTTTACAGAGGTAGGTGTGAGTGTGCGACCCCCTTTACACTATACACAGACGATAACCAGACAAAATACATGAACCCATTTGAGTCATATCGTGTCGCATTGATGCAAGGGTATGAAATAGATGAATACATGCCCTTTACCACGTATCAGGGTACACCACCGTCAGACCTTGTGGAAGCTTTTGATAACATTGATCCCAATTTTGCATGTTTCAAGGACATTGCCAAAACACAAGAGGTCTCTTGCGACTGGATTAGAGCATTGAAACACTTTGCAAGAGGCGGATCACATAGGATAGGAGATTGTCACAACTTTGCACCGGGTACAGACGAGGCAAAGCAAGTGCCCTGCAGTGGTCACGGATTTCCTGTGGCTGGTACATGTGCGTGTGACTATGCAGAAGAGTTTGATGTGCGTTCTACAGGTGTAGGGTTGGCTTTCGAATTACCTGGATTGACAGAGACACCCTGGAGAGGCAAAAATTGTGGGTTTTTGTGTCCAGGTTATGATATGAAATCCATGGACAGTGTGTGTAGTGGTCATGGACTATGTGCTTCTGATGGACGCTGTGGTTGCGATCAGGGCTGGACAGGCTATAAGTGTGACCTTGCCTGTGAAAAATCACAGAAAGTACTCTCCTGTAGTGGTCATGGGACTTGCAACGAACGTCTGTATCGCAGAGGGGACAGTGATGAAACAATTCCCGAATCATTCGACACAAATTGTGTGAGTGAACCTATGTACCTAGCTCGCGACAGAGTGGTTGAGTTTAATGGTGCGATTTACCACATGTATGAAAGTCTAGGGTTAAAGGTGGACATATATCCCAGTCCAAATAATCTAATTGGTGGGTTACCAGGTGGTATGATGACTGGTGGGCGTGGAGATGTGGATTCAGACGCATCCCTGATACAACAAACACGAGATGCTGTGTTAGATGACTTTTTCATCTATGGAATGTCTTTCCGACATCCTTATGGTTACGAGTCTACAGTACCCTACATGCCGTGTAATGATACTTTGAGTGTGAAAAGAGAAGAGGCAGTGTTACCTTTTGGTGTGCAGGGTACATCATCTGTATTCATAGACTGTAATGTACTTCCAGGTTATGAAGTCAGATGTGGCGAGTGCACATGCGAAGAGACGAGTCAGTCAGGTCACTGGTCTGGTCACGATTGTCGTACACCCGCATTAGGATACTATAATAAAGATGGAAGATCCAAATGCCCAGGCATGGTAGATGGTGTTCCATGTAATGGCGGTGGCACCTGTATGTGGGGTACATACGAAGGTGAGGGTACTATATTTACAACAGATGCCAAATGTTATTGTGGCGACCCTGGACCAGATACAACCCTTGAAACAGCACCCAGAACAGACAACAACCGGTTCATTGTCCATGCTATGAATGGGGACACACCACTGTATCGCAAAGTCATTGATTCTGTAGACAAAGTGAATAACGCCTGTCCAGATGGAACTGTTGAGTCTGGGGGTAGTTGTGTACCTGAACCACTACCTCTTGAAAACTATAATAATGATTGTTCCTGCAAATTTGGCTGGCAGGGGGCTACCTGTGAGACACCACGTATGATGTGTTTGTTCTCTGGAGTGGAGACAGATGGGACAAAGTGTGAGTGTTTGGACAATAATAATAACCGAAATCTTCTTGTAAGTGAACAAGGGTGTTGTACAAAGGGAACATTTTGGGATCAAGGGAGATTTAAGAGTTTCAATGCTATCAACCAATTCACAGAGATAGACGACAACAGTATGTACCTAAGCGAATACCAGCATGTGTGTAGTTTATCACCTACGGATGGAGATTTCGATGAATTGGATATGCATAACTATATTATAAACACACAAGAATACAATCTGGAACCTTCGGACTGTATTGGTGTAGATGGTATACCACTTTATAACTATGTTTATCGTCATGATGAAGATCTTACATCTGGTGCCGTTGAATACATGGAAGGGATCGATTTTGTTCAAGAATGTTTGCAACATTGTGGTGATATAAATAAAGGAAGTTTCGTTTTAACAGGTAATCAATGTCGGTGTCAGGACAACAAGGCTTTTGAAGATGGTAGTTCTACTGTTTTCCAAGAGGGTCTCACTGGTAGTGGTAAAAGATACGATATATTGTATCCACCAGGATGTTTCAAAGCGAATGGGAACCCTGTTATCAATTCGAAACCCGGACCAAGTATCCCGAATCATTATTTGTTACCCACGAGATTTCTCTTCTTAAAAGATGTAGTCACCACTACTACATACCCTTTACAAGAGTGCTTCAGTAAAGCTATGGATGCAGGTGCTGAGGGGTTTGCTTATGGAAATTCTGATGTTTGCAAGTATGGAGTTCTTGGCGACTATGACTCCATACCAGCTGATGCAGATACAGAAAACGGATATATCATACGTGAAGGCGATAATATAACAAGGCATGTGGATAAATATCTGCCAAACCCTAAACCATGTGGCTTAGAGTCTTACCTCACATATCCTAAAGATATGGATCATTTATGTGATTGTCCTATATGGGATTACGAAGATTGTGCACCGCCGTCACAAGATACACTCATATACTCTGCTGCGATGACAGATATGAATGCAACTAAACATTCGTGTATCAGCGCCTGCACTCTTGAAGACAAAGGAACAGCTAGACCAGTATTTGGAGAAACTTTCGAATGTTGGTGTGGCGATACATGTAGTGATGGTACTGGTGCCTACAGGTTGTCACATGACATGTTTAAGATACTGTCTGAACCTAATAAAATTTGCAATTTAGATTCAGATACATGGGGATACGTAATGGACGATGATACATGTGCTAGGGCAGCTGAATATTTGGGCAACATGCCCACAAAAGTTTACCCCCCAGCTGTGTTAGATGTCTCTTTGACACAATATGTTACATTTGGGTGTGGGCTATTTACAGATGGAGCCAACCAATGGCTTATCAATGGTGGTGAGGATGACACTTTGTCGAATACATATAGTCAAATTATTTGCCAACGTAAGCAAACGTGCGAATGTGAAGGGTTCTATATACGTGACGGAATAGCTCATTCGTGCCCAGCTGGAAAGTACAGTAACACATGTTCTGTCTCCTGTAAAGAGTGTCCTGTGGGGCAATTCTCACAAGAAGGTGCATCTGGATGTGGAGAATGTGAGGATGGTACAATACAAGATGGACCAATGACATGTTTCACATGTTTACCTGGTACATTCGCTGTCAAGGGAGATGCTTCGTGTAAAAACTGTGCTACAGGAAAGTACTCTTCGTCCGGTGTAAAGGAATGTACAAACTGCAATGCTGGACAGCATCAAAATGAAGTAGGTAAATCATCATGCAAAACCTGCACTCCTGGCAAGTACTCCTCAGCTGGTTTGGCAAATTGTGTAAACTGTGCTACTGGTCAATACCAGAATCAGAATGGTAAGACATCTTGTAAAACTTGTATTCCTGGATATTGGCAAAACCAAGGTGGTCAATCTGCTTGTAAAGATTGTCCTAAAGGATATTACCAGAGTCAAAATGGAAAGACGTCATGTTCAGCGTGTGGTACAGGTAAATATGGCGATCAACTGCGACGAACTACTAGCTACGATTGTTGGTTATGTGGTACGGGTAAATATAACAGCCAGACAGGTAGATCTAGTTGTACGTCCTGTTCTAGCGCAAAATACCAGGACCAGACGGGTCAGACCTCTTGCAAGTCTTGCCCATCTCCATATTCAGGATATACCAGATACTCTAGTGGATGTCAGGCATATAGAACATGTTCTACATATAATGACTGGAACTATATATGTAATGATGGCGATTATGTATGGGTTAAATATGGATTCCAACATTGGTACTGCTGCCATGCCTGTACGAATTGTGCTCGTTCTACAGCCCAGGGTAAATGTCCCTATGGTTTCACAGCATGGTTATCACCAAATAAACAATTCATGACAGGATACGACATATATATGTGTAATCCACCAACATCATCGTCTCCAAGGTTATAACGGTGTATTTACCAGCAATCATATTTCACAGAAAGCATGGCACTTGCCATATCACCTTTTAACCATGTCATCACAGATTATGAGTTTTTGGGGGATATCAAGAATGGGGCTCAAGATTGTAATATATGGCACATAGGTGCTGTAAAACCCGATGGGAGTACTTTCGAGGTGCACATACTGGTGGATACAAATAGAGAAACACATGATGGGTGTGTGGAGGTGACTGACCAATATTTGCTAGATAGGTACGCAGTATCGTTCAAAGAGGGGTTTCAACGTTTTGTAAATTGGGTAGGTCCTCAAGCTATTATTATATCTCACAACTGTTTTAAATCCGACAAGCCTGTGTTAGAGCACGAGTGCAAGAGACATCATATCTCCATGCCGAGTTGGTACTTTTACGATTCACTGCTTTTTCTCCGCTCTAAAGTTCAGAGTCTATCGTACAGATTACCCGACCTGTATCAACAGATCACTGGTAAACCTTTTAGAGAGACCCATACAGCCTTAAAAGATGCTGTTGGGCTGAAGGAAATTTTAGACAGGGTGCCCATTCACGGTCTTTATATGTATCCCAAATACTTAACACCATTACAGAACATCAAATGGGTGGGTACAGCATGTGAAGAGGCTCTTGTGAAAGCAGGGGTTCGATCTGTGGAGGACTTGGTACTCAAATATATGCAGTGGGTTCAAATGGATGGATGTGTGGTTACCTTGATGAAACAGTTTTTGTCTATATTGAACCTCCCATGTCATGATCTTACACCCATTGCTTCGGAAATTGTGAACCACTGGTTGCCTGTCACACATGGAGGATTGTCTACACATTGTTTATTTTAAAGATACATATTCGTATTTATTTCTTCTTTCTTAAAGTGTATTTCCATAGCTTTATTTACATCTTCGTACATCAGCTTCTTATCCCCTCCTGTCATCCAGTTACGCTCAGAGTACTGAATTTTACTCTTCAGCGCGATGTTCATAGTATCACCACCTGCGAATTTGAACTTTTTTGAGTAGAACAGATCTTTAGCTTTGTCCTCTACAGTCCAGCCGTGTTTCTTCAGCTGCAGTTTAAAAATATCAAAAATTTGGTCTGGTGTGTACCTGGGTATATCAAAGTTCCAGGCAAACCTTCTTCGAAGCCCGGGTTGCACTGCAAACACTTTCTCTACTTCGTCCCTGTACCCTGCTACAATAACCACAGTGTCGCTGTTCTCACTCATAAATGTATTCAGTTCACCCAAAGCTTCGGCTCCATATGAATCTGAGTCTGAATTTGACAGAGTATAGAACTCGTCTATAAAGATGCATCCTCCTTTGTGCCTGTGAAGTGCTTTTTTCGTTCTTCCCGCTGTCTGTCCCATGTAAGGTGCCACTAGATCGCTGCGATGTAGAATATTAAAGCTAGCTCCATCACTGAACACCTTCAGACTAGACCACAGGTCGTACAAAACCTTCGCTAAACTGGTCTTGCCACACCCTGGTGGTCCTGTGATACACGTGTGTAGGAAATGATCATCTGTGGCACCATCGTTACAAAGCAAGAATTTCAGTTGCCCCATGACATTTTTCTTTACTTCCTCCATACCCACGAGCTTCTCCAATTGCACTAATCTCTTATCTAGCTTCCCAAATCGGTTTTTAAACCTCTTAGCGTGGCGCATAACGCTGTTCGCCCTTTTTCTTTTGTGCATTTAAAAGCACGGTGTACTATTTATAGAGAAATATAGTTAAAAATGTTCTCGAACTTCGAATTCTATATACCGGATAATGATTTCTACGCAACCCTTCTTCAACTCGGATTAGAACCTGTTCACAATTCACACAAGTATACGCAAACGATTGTGTTGAAAAAAGATATTTCCACACAAACTGATATATCTAAGGGTATTCTATGGGGTTATTTTTAACATAAAATCTTGCCTGGCGTTTGGGTGGTTCTATTGTCAGTGCGACTGTAATTGCACCGAGCACATGCCACATGGAGTGCCACTCTACATTTCTGTAGCACAAAACACCTGCAATACCTACAATAACAGCTGCGACTATATTACCAGTTAAAGTTTTATTGTACCCTCTGTAAACTAGTAGTATTCCAAGGAGAGGTATTAAGATGTAGAGCTCGTCGATCTGCGCTTCGTAGGTGGACATAAGCACAAGAAAAAGCATGAAAGGTCCTATAAGAGCAGGTGGAAATGCGGTTGTGCCAAATGCATAGTAAGCTAAATACCTAGACATGAAACCATCGATATCTTTGAATTTTCCAGACGAATGCCAGACAACACTTGTGCACATAGTAAATAGTGCTATCATGGTGATGTCGAATCTTTGCATTTTTTGTGCGTAGAACGCAGTTACAGCCAAGGCTCCGTTCGTAACAAGAGATATCCAATCGTCCAGCTCGACACCATCTACGACAGAAATAAAGGCAGCGACTAAAAATACAGCATATGCCACATAGTAAACATAATGCATTTGTTAAGTGTACAACTTCTTTATATATCCTTTCCTAGAATAACATCTTTTTTTCTGCGACGACACATACATACACCAACGATAATCAGTGGGATGATCCAGGGATGCATGAAGAACACGGCGTCCCAACTATGCCACGAATTTCCATGAATGTGAACAATCTGTATGTTATCATAGGGTATTACATTCGTGTTAGGGTACCCACCTGCAGCCAGTGTGAAGCGAACAGGACCCGTAGAGTACATTTCCTGTATGTATGGTAGGTAGAACCAACTGTTCACCCAGGCGTAGTCTGCGTACTGTTGAAGAATATTCAGAAACACAGGATGCCTTCCCTCTGCTATCATGAGATCGTTGCTTACGCCTACAGAGGTCTTAAAAAAGCAGGCTTCGCACTTGGGGAAAGTAATGTCTCGTTTGGCACATATGTCCATATCTGCATAGATACCTCCGTGTACATACATAATGGCTGCTCTGCACACATCTGTGAACATAACACCTTCATAGTCTAACAACTCTCTTCTGTTCGGCATTGCCTCCATGATGACATTATTGCACGTGTCCTTGTCCCATCGTGTCACATCAAAAACATTCCATGACATTGAGCATTCCTCCCACTCTAATGGTGTGGGACCAAATGGGATAAATATCTGGTGAACCCTGTATGTATCTTTATCAACAACCCGAGAGACTTTCATATTGATTTCTGCTGAAAGGAATTGCATGGTGTAATAAATGATAGGCAAATATAAAATAGGAATACACCACAGTACTTTCATTCTTGTAATCAGGCATGTGTTTATACATAGTACATGCCAATGGCAACATCAGTGAATTCGTTTCTCCCTCTCATTCTCCTATACTTGTTCTTTATGTATCTTCTCAATTTTCGTATCCATCTAGGCATTTATGTACAACAGTCCAGTATTAATACCTGTAAAAATATCAGAAATGCTTTATGAGCGGATTGTACCTATCGAGTCTGCAAAATGTATAGAGTTGTCGGCTTGTCTGGAAAGCTCCGAAGACTCCATAAATAACATGGAAGAATACCTTGTCAAGTTTCGTGAGATGCTGGTCATACTGAATAAAAATCCACATACTATGTTGAACGAACAGCCTTTGTTCAAGTGGCACGATAGAAACAGCGCCTGCTGGAAATTTGAAGAGCACAGAATACTACACACTCTACATGAAATGCTCATATACAAAGCCAAAATACTTTTCGGTAAGTGCGAGTACAAACAAGCCAAGGTTCACCTGTCTAGGGCTACAGATGTTTGCAAAGAAATGCTACAACTAAAATGGTTTAAGACTCCTCTTGTTCTCAGCATGCCAGAACTTCAAACCGAATATCTTCTAGCACTCTTGTTTCGCACGAAAGGAACATATTGCTTCAACATGCACATGTTCAAGACATCTCCAGCTGTAGCCAAGATGGCATACAAATTTGTTGAGTTATCGAATGCAATGTGGAAGAAAGGGTCCTCAAAGAATTACGAGAACAAATTAAAAGCACACTACCACCATGCTGTTGCTTCAACTTCCGATGACTTTAAAGAAACCATATCACACAGCACAGCTGCAATTGAACTCCATGACGACCCCAAAATGAAAGAAGATCATGAGACATGGTTGAATCGAAATAACACTGTACACTTTGAAACACCCGAACCAGTAGAGTGTGGTGTCTTCACATTAGAAAGGGCGCTTCAAGTGGTCTAAGATGTATTTAACATTGTCTGGCGTAAATAATGTGCCTTCCATGGTGGACCAAGGAGAAAGCCTACAAGAAAATGGGGGATGAATGTGCTATATGTTTAGGGGTTATCAGAGGCAAGGGTTCAGAATGTGCAGCTTGTCACATGTACATGCATACAAAATGTCTAATCAGGTGGAAGTACTCGTGTAAAAAAAGGGAGGTGGATTTCACCTGTCCGCTATGTAGGTATGTATTTAAAGTCCATATAACTTCATAATGCTGCTGTGGTTCCCCGATCACGTTCCTCGTGAGACTGTGCTTGCGTATGTACAGGGGTTTCCTAGGGATTCGTTCCAGCAGATTTTGCAGGATAGGGTATATTCAAGATATCCTACATTTAATCATGTAAAGGTGTATATCGACTCGAACTTTGAGGAGATCGACACGACCTGTGCCATCTGCTACGAAGCTGGAGAGTACCAGCTAGACTGTGGTCATATCTTCCATAAGAGATGCATTATGCAGTGGAAGAAGAAGACGTGCCCCCTTTGTCGGGCGCCTATATAACGGTGTATCATTACATCATGAGAACATACAAAACATGAGTATAATGCCCCCGACTACGATTGGATGGGCATGGGAAAATAAGATGAAGAGAGAACAATATTTTCATGAATCGTTGTGTGGGAACTCGTGGGAAGACCAGGACTGGTGGGAGTGCTATCTGCTACTGAAAACAATGATCACACATATAGTAGGATACGATTTCGACATTGGTGTAAATATTTGTATTCTAGACTATCCTTTAACCCAAGAAAGTAAATCTGTGTGTAACTATGTCAATAGCCGCCTTTCCAAATACATGTACATGGATGGTCTGGAGTGTAATACAACAAAAGATGCTGTATGCATATTCAAAAAATTTCTTGATATGACCTTTCCCAGAGTAGGTGGTCGCAATGTCTTTGCAATGACACAAAAAACCAAGATCGAGGGTTCTGCAAGGGGACCCTATGGAAAATGCAACTGGCTGTACACGTACTCATGGTGTGGACTTGAAAAATTCATTCGAAAAAGTCAGATACCAGATTCATCACTGACACCCAGAATTCAAAAGTTCATTTGCCAACTCTAAGCTAGTATCACACACAGGACACTTGGGTTTCCATCTTGCCCATTCGTCGATACATTTGCGATGGTAGATGTGTCCACAGGGTAGTTTGATTTTGGTGAACTTGGAGTTCATGCAGATCACACAGCGGATTCTTTTTCTTGTGCGGGTGCCGACACAGTGGACCTCCTCGCCTTTGGTCATTTCCTCGTAGTAGGATTCCATAGAGTCTTGTACTGCCATGGCTTCGACAAGATCGGGAGTGACTTCGACCGAGAAGGTAGCGTTGTGAGGACGTTCGTCCATTTTGCGGGAGATCCACTCGTCCATCTCCTGATGGGTGGGCAACACGCCACGTTTTACCTCGGATATGTACCTGTTCCTAACTTTGCGATAGGAGGCGGTGTAGGGTGCCCCTATATCATGGGTCCGAAATATCCACATTTATGTACATAGAGAAACTGTAAATAATCTAATATAAAGCAACTTAATTTTTAATAAATGTTATACGAGTGGTGTATATTCATTCTAGGAATGGTACATGGAATTTTAGCATACAATGGCACTATCGCTTACTACATTCCCATTGTAGACCCCATGAGGTATAATTTTGTGCGAAATACATTTGGATTAAAAACGAAGTCTCATACTAGCATAAGGTAACTCTACAGCCCTTGCAACCGGTATATACTGCAAGGACTCTACTATCTTAGACGCTGGCGGTTTCGACTCTTGTTCAGGTTCTGGAGAAGAAAAATTGTCTTGTAATAGATTGATAAAATCCACCTTCTTCCCGATACCCTTTTCAAAATATTTAGAAACATCAGATAGATTTACTTTACCATCTTTGTCAGCTACATTTGCCAAGTATTGAGAAAACAATGCACCTGCAGCCCAATCTCCTAGTTTCTTTGATTCAAATGTTAGTTTCGCCATCTCTTTTTTACTGCCATCTGGTAAAGCATCTATTTTTGCCTGTTTCTTTTCTACTTGTTTATTCTGTGCTGCTGTAACTGTTTCTAAAAGACTTTTACTGGCTACCTTTCCCATTTCTTGAGCACCCTGTACCATTTGCCATCGAGCTTCTGTGTACGCATTGAACGCTTTTCTTTGTATGTTAATTGCCTTGGATTGACCCTTCTTTACACTTGCATATGACTTAAAGCACTCCCCACTGAATTCAAGGGTATCGGATACAATTTGTTCTTTATTATTAAGTTTTATGCCAACGGCAGCACATGCAACCCAAAGTATAGTCATTATTACAGGTGTAGCAATATTACTCAAAAATATGGGATTTGTAAAGACATTCGCCACCGCATCAGCTGCAGCTGCAGTTTGGTCTGCCCTTATTTGTTGTCCAATTTGAAACATTTTTTCGTCATATTGTTTATATGCATCACCACCTGATGTAGCATTCCAAACTGTCATATTCATCATAGTAGGACCAGTGTACACAGGGTTTACTGTTCCCTCGGTAAGCTGTTCATTTGCAAACCAAATACCACCAAATACCATGCCCCAACCAGCAGTAAAAAGCGCAAAGACTCCACCAGTACCTATAGTTCCAGCTGCAGCCAAACCCGCAATTGCCACTGATGCTGCACTGCCGATATACCCACCGATTTCTTGATTGTTGCTCTTAAAGTTAAATCTCTTCGTTTCAAACTCGTTCCAAAGTTTTTGTGTTTCATCATAATGTGTTTTATTGTAGTTACCCAGGAAAGAATTTCGTATTTCAGCTCTATATACACCATCAGATCCGTCCATATACACTTCCCAAAACCACGTTGAATCTGTATCCGTGAGTCTTTTGATCATGTCAGATAGGAATGTTTGAGGACTGACACCATTATACCACATTGCCACGACAATAAACACTGCCAATAATAGAATCTTTACAATTCTGGAAGAATTTTTTATAATCTCATACACAGATGAAATTGAACTCCATATACCTTGCCAAACTGCTGTGATAGCACTTCTTAAATTCCCTTTCTTAAGCTCGTTTAAAATGCGAATACAGAAATCTTTTAGGAGAACTGCATTATCCCTTATGATCTCTACGTAACTTCTATTATTTCGTTCGTTCACCAACTCTAATTCGACAAATTTTCGACATGATGTGCTAACCCTTTGTAAATCTTCCACTGTAAGTGTTTTGCCCTTTTCTTTCATTTTATTTTTCACATCGACAACAGTCATTGCAAACCAGAGACGAGCTTCTTCAGTGTTTTTAAAATCATCAAAACTTTCCTCTGCCACCTCAATAACTTCACGTGTAGAAACACCGACAAGAGGGACAGCTTCCACTGCATCTCTGACAGTTTTCATTGTGTCTTTGTATTTATTTGTTAGGAATTCTGGGGGAGGATGCAAGACACTGGCTCTTCTTCTTGGGTTTAGATATGAAGCATGCAAATCTTCAAAGTCATGGAACTTGTAGTCAATGTTGTGTTCCGCAACAAGTTCATGAAATTTCATTTATACAAGTAATATCTTTATTTATAGGTAAAAATACGGTGTACATTCGTCATGCAAATGTTACAGCCATGTGTATAGATCTATACAGAGATAAAATCCTGGTATATTCTGACTGTTTGACACCCAGTCCAATACCCAGTCCAATACCCAGTCCATTACCCAGTCCAATACCCAGTCCAATACCCAGTCCAATACCCAGTCCAATACCCAGTCTAGTATCTACTAGTGTAGTTGCACCTAGTTATTCCAACTTTTCATTGTTGAACTATACGCCAAGTAGTAGCAATCCTAGTCCAGTGATCACACCCAGTATAACTGGTATAGTTAATGATTTGGAAACACCATCTGCCACACCAATAATAAACACGACCATGAGTCCTTCCTCTAGTAACTCGAGTAACATGACCTTACCTTATAATGGGACATCACTGGCTTATACAGAGGACAGTACAGCTGCTTTAACTATTGTTATTATAGTATCTTCCTTTGTGCTCCTTTTGTGTATATTCGCTTGCATGCAACGATGCAAGAAAAATAAAAAAGTAACACCTGTGCAGATCAAACATAAAAAACACTGCACAAAGAAAAGCTGTAAATGTTGTTTATGCTGTAGGTCTTGTAAAAAAGCCCCACCAGTGCCCAATAAACCACCAGTCATAAATATTAAAGCACACGCGTATGTGAATCAACCACCTCTCCCAGGGGAATCTATATATTCATTTGAAGGGACCCCATCTGCTCCAGCTATGTCATTGCCGTCAACACCGATGAATAAACAATGACTATAAAAGAGTTTTTTTCCTTTTAAATGTCTGATAAACAACATAAAACTGAAGAAACACATAGCACCACCCCCTCTTCGAATGCTATGTATGCAGATGTATTTACTACAATCATTGTTGCAGCCATGCTATGTGGCACTGTACTCAGCACTACCCACATGTGGTTACAAGAGCGCCAGACTGAGTTGATGTATTTGCGTGGGACTAGTCCTTGACCACCAGTAGAAATAACCTTAGACGCCTTTCTAGCTCGTCTTGAAGTCTCTTCAGCTTTGCATTCTCATTGTGATAATTTCGTTGATACCAGTGTTCCCTTGTAGACTTAGACATGTATTTAAGTGAGTCTACACCTTCTTCTACAAGGACTTTGGATTGAAAAGCGGGGTGTGATTCTTCAATATCTTTGTATCGTTTCAAGACTGAAGTGACAGCTGTCAGTAAAGCATCGCTGTCGTCGTGCAGCTCTTCACTCTCCAAAACATAGTCAGATGTAATACTAAATATTTTATTAGCAACATGAGATGTCCCATAGTATACTACAGGAATAAACAACAGATATGCCATTCTTCATATATGTGTCTCTATTTATATTTATACGGTGTATTTACCATCCCCACTCTTTCATCAAAGATGACAAAGACTCGGAAAATATGCAAAGGTGATCTTGTGAAATATCACATGCACGAATGGATAGTCAAACGCAAACGAAACAATATGGTGAACCTCGTTAGACGCCAGGTCAACTCCGGACCAGCTATATGGGTTCCTCTAGCTCGTATCAAACATTCAGATCAGAAATGGAGATCTGCATTGTCTGCTGGAGATCCTGTCAGTCTTTTCCTGGGTGGTCATTGGGTGAAAGCAAGAATCTTTAGAAGGGAAGGGAACAATATCTGTATACAACCCAGTTTTACGAACTTTACCGTACGCATGCAAGATTCCTCTGGACATATTGCAAGAGCAGCACATGATTTTCCCTTATGGGAGGAAGATGTGAACAAGTTCGTCATGTATCAAGGGGAAATTCACATGGAAAGAGGTCCAGGTCTACTCTTTCCTTGGAATTATGCTTCTGGTATCACAGTGAATCAAAAGAAACCTCTTTTTATTACAAGACTTGAATTTAGAGCAACCTACACTAGTGGCATACCGATGTCCATGTACAATCACCTAAGTACGGATGAAATAATGTACGACATATACAACACGATGACACATGGGGTACCACAAGTGTTGGGTGATATAGCAGATCAATATACTAACCATAGGCTTCCCAGATTCAGCATTGACAATCAGAATATAGACCTTTACGCTGCACGGGCTCTGGATCATAATGACACAAGAAGGCTCAATGAACTCCTTAGTGTGGGGGGCAACACATCTGTATGGACTTTGAATGAGTATGCTATATACAATCATTTTAGCCGACCTTATTTCGAGCCAAAGGTTTCATACGATGCAGACCTTAACTTAGTAATTGTTGAACTTTACTGGACGGGTATTCGGATAACTATCAATAGTGCCTTGAAACGAATTTTGGAACACATTTCAACTCCGATGAAATATGCACCTGCCATCGTTGAAGTTAACCACAGTCCTGAGATATCGTATGCACTCTCCAGAATGCTTGGTATGGAGATAGAGCCACTCGAAAAGTTATATCTACGCAATGTTGCCCAACACTGGCTTACACTTGACAAAGGTTTTTGTAGTAAATCGATGAACAGGTATGGGGGGGTTGTTTGCATACCAGGTATTGATTTTACAACATTGACAAAAGAATTGGTAAAAAGAAGTCCAATGAAAACTTTAGTTGTTGTTGAAAAAGACACATTGTCAATGTGGAAAAAATTTCCTCGTTGGCATGGGAGAAGACGTGAAGACGGTAATGTTGTTGTGACGACAAGATCAACACTAATACGCTCATGGACATTGCTTCATGGGTTTAAACGTTTGATATGCATTGCTATACCAAAAGAAGGTACAGTGTACCACGATGTTATATGTGGAATGCCATCTAAAGTTCGCTGGGCTTTTTGTAACCAAGTATCTGGTACGGGTACATTTCATATTTTTGGATTACCAAATAGGAAAAGTGCATCTATAAAATTGTCGCGATTAGATATGGAAAGCATGGGTGTATTATTCCCAATCAAGACTGTTCAAAAAATAGTGTGCAAATCAAAGTCGATAACACAGACATCTATTATCGAAAATATACGCTTCATGCCCTACGGTAAAAAAAAGGAAATGGTATCCAAGTACTTGCTGAAACCATCACTTGTACCAGCATACATACGTGGTGAAAAACTAGACAGATACAATGGTACTATAGACTCGATTGCAACGAATTTTAACCTGGACAAGAACATTCTAAAAGAGCGTGTCAAAGAAACATGTGCAGTGTGTTTAGAAACGATCAGTAACCCAGCTGTAACACAGTGTGGTCATGTATTCTGTGCGACATGTGCAAACGAACTAGACAAAAGAAATATAAGCTGTGCACTGTGTCGGTCTAAAATTAATGGGTTTATGAGAGTGTCTAAAGAAGACACACCCGGGAAGATCGTCATGTACAAAGGTTCGTGTTATAGAGTGCACGACGATACTTCTTGGGGGACAAAATACAGTGTCCTAAAAGAGCACACCGATGCTACGTTTATCACACAATATAATTCTGTGAAGAAAGCATTGGAAAAAGCTTTCCCTAAAACCAAAGTTGTTACACGAAAAGCTGTAGACAGTGGGTTAAGAGTGAAGACATCTAAAGTAGTCATGGTAGAACCAGAAAGCATACCAAAATTTGATTATGCTTGGGGTACAGATTTAGAAATTATATCACTATGTTACACAGTAAAGGTATAAATACATCCATTTTATTAACAAATGAATCTAGAATACCAAGTGCGAAAACTTGATAACGGTTTAACATGCCTTTATGTACCCATGGACACTCCAGGCTCCGCATGTTCAAATATCATTTATAAAATTGGCAGTGCTAACGAACGTCCTGGAGAAGAAGGTCTAGCCCATTTTTGGGAACACCTGTTTCACAAGGGTAGTGTAAAGTACAATAAAAACACCCCAGGAGGGTGCATCACTGACCTTGAGCTGAAAGGGGGTATTGAAAATGCCACTACATCATTCTTTCGAACCAACTATTTTCTCACAGTGCCTGTGAATTTTATACCAGATGTTATTTCTAGAGAAGCCGACCGCATGAGGGGGATCGACCGCCAGCTTCTCATAGAGGGCTTAGGTACAGAGTGTACAGTTGTAGAAAATGAATTAGAACGGGGCAAAGGCAACCCGATGCGAACCATGATTGCTGCCCTCAATAAAAATGCCTACCAGAAAGAAAAAATACGAAAGACCACGATTGGAGATTACTACCCACTCGAACAGGCTGTCAAAGACAAGGGTGCAGCTCTTGAGAGATACTTCAAACGCTCCTATACTCCAGACAACGCATACTATGTATTAGCAGGACCATTCAATGAACAAACATTTACAATTGATCAGTTACACGACCAAGTGGAAAGGGAATTTGGAAGTATTACCACAGGTCGTTCGGATGCAAACGAGTACCCCGAAGAGCCCCCCCAATTGGGGATGAGAACATTCACAATCCCAGGAGACACGACCATGTGTACAATGGGGTTCAAAGGTCCTAAGGGTGTTCATAGTGACAGCATAGCTTTAACTGCACTTTCTAACTGTATGAAAAAACGCATGAATGTTTTAGAGGAAAGGGGCATATGCATGCAGTCGGAAGTTATGTGGGATCGGTCTCTACAGAGTAGTTTGTTCTCCATGTGGACAGTCGGGTTCAAAGACGTCGATGCAGTCAGATCTTCCATGATGAATGTTGTGTATGAAATACAAACTTCTAAACCTATAACACTCGCAGAATTAAATAAGGCTAAGATAGATCTCCGAAACGGATGGATTGCACAACTCCAGAGCGCACAGGGGGTTGCAGACGCATTTACAGAAGCCGTAGCCATGGGAGACGCAAACGATGTGAACACTAAATTTGAGAAACTAGCTGCACTTTCACCTTCTGATTTGACCCAGGCTGCTTCGCACTGGCTCATAGACACTGGCTTGACAATGGGTATCATGTACCCCTATAAAGTCAGTGAAACACGTCCTAACACAATGACTGTTCCAAAACTTAAAAACGTTGGATCTAGATTAACAGGTAATGTGATTTCACCCCCTCGGTTCGATCCTTCTATCAGTTTTGACTGGACTCACCATCTAACCTCAAGTGGCTCAGAACCTTCGAATGTACCTGGTGCATCTTGGAAACGCCCTGGTATGGTGCAGTTTAGTGTTACATTCACACCCAAAGTAGACACAGAGTGGTTTGCAATGTCTATGTCCTCTCTCGTGAAAGATCCTCATATAAGCTGGAGGTCTCTAGGACCCGGTGTCGTCATGGCTACATACTCTGGCATGCCTGAAGAACTGAAGAAGGCGAGCTTAGAGGCTATATGGGGTGATAAACAGGGATACATGTCAGCGGGTCAGCGAGGAAGGGCTATGCAACAGGGTATAGCCTACGATCCTAACAAGTACTCTGTGAAACTGTTGGAAAACTCTATATTCAATCTCCCTTCATACAATCACTCGCTAACAAATGCTATTTCTATTGTGAAGAACTCACCTAGAAGAGTTGTGTCAGTCGCACCAGAAGATAGCATGCTCAACATGATTCGTAATTACTTTAAGCATGATTCACAATACGAAGAGTACGTGCCACCAGCTAGTATTACACCAAAATCAATCACTGTTCCACAAAACAAAGACTCTATCAATGTTCTATTCGGACAAGCATTGCCAGGCATTGGTCGAGCTCACAATGATTTTATACCATTAAACATAGCTACAGCTGTATTGGGTTACGGATTCCATGGTATGTTAATGTCACGAGTGCGTATTCGAGATGGGCTGACATATGGAATTGAGGCTCATATTTCACCAGGTATGTTCCAAGTAGGAGCTACCTTCCCACCTCGTAACCTCGAGAAAGGTGTGAACGATATCAAGGCAGTCTTGGCAGACTGGAGATCTTCTATCACAGAACAAGAATTCGAAGTGCAAAAAGAAAGACTTAAACTTATGCCTGTCACATTGTCGGACAACCCAGCCACTTATGTCAAGGCTCAGCATACTTTCCTAGACGAGAACAGAATCAATGCATGTTCTTACAAAGATGTGCTCAATGCTTTTGACAAACACATAGACATTAATAAATTAGTACAAATACGAGTAGGATAACATATAAATGGTCTTTGATTTAGATTTAGATGACCTGTACATCCTTTGGTTTTGGTTTTAATACGATGATGGTGAATTTGTCATCAATAGAGAATCAAATAGATTAAAGTTTAGAGAATTACTCCTAAATTATAATTCATTATAAATACCTTTGTATCCATACTCTAGAGCAGTCTGGTCGTAACCACCTAGTAACATGTTAGTAAATGTTTCTATATTCCCTGACCTTTTCTTTAGTTTACCCTCGGTACCCTCAATTGGGGTAACACCACAGTATTCCAAAAGTTGTTTTGCTGTGAATCTCTCCTCGTAGTCACATATCATATATTTGTACAAACCAGAAGGTTTATATTTTCTGTACATACGTAAAAGTTCGGGTATTTTGCCATAGAAAAGAGGCTTCCCATGGTGTAGAAAGTAAGCAGTGAGTCCCAGTGAATACATATCCACACGTCCATCGTATTTTAGGTTTCCTTCTGATTTTAAAAGTTCTGGAGGACGAAACCATCTAGATATCATGTACCCAGTCATTGTGCCATCACATTCTTTCTTTCGTGTCAGCCCAAAATCAACTAGTTTGTAGACTTTACCAACTTTGACAATGTTCTCGGGTTTTACATCCCTGTGAATAAACCCCTTAGAGTGCATAAAGTATAGTGCTTGACCAATGTCGTGCAGTATCCGTCTTTCGTCTGCCCTGTCCATTGGCACTCCCATTTCCATACATATCTGAAATTTATTGTTAAAAAACCTGCACCAGTGGCGATCTATAATATGCGGGTGCTTTAAATTCATAGCTTCTTCGCGAAGACAAGCCATGACAAGCTCTATATCTTCAGGGTACTCTGGTATTTCAGATTCTTTTAATGCAAAGTACTTGTCGTTTACTTTAATTTTTGTAACTTTACCATACACTCCTGCACCGAGTATCATGGTGATTTACTATTCTACTGTTGGTGTTTATACACCGTTATAATCTATAATGATATTTAATCAGGTGTGCAGTTACTCCACTAATATACGAAGAAAATTGAGAGCAACATGGACTGTAATGTTCAGCCATGCACTTAGCAACCTCTCTGAATTCGTCTACTCTCTCTCTGGTAATACGGTCGTGTAGTGCAACATGTCCATCATATCTCAAAAAATTTTTGTACACGACATCCTCCATCTTCAAATGTGGATGAAGACATTCATTCAGCATGGCTCCGTCTATGGGTCCATTCAGAGGGGAAGTAATGTTGTTTTTATGCATCAAATCACTAAGATATTTTCCATCCTGATCTCGAATCATTTCTTTCTCCATCTCCTTCATCTGATATTCATACTCCTCGTCAGTCTCGGACTCACTCGTGCTATAATAATCGTACGAACTCATGGTGTCTGGTGTTTGACAACATTGGATATCAGTAAATACACCGTATTAAAAATAAAAAACTAAGTTTTGTTTTTATCCGAAAAAGCTTCGTATATCGGAAGCTGTAAGTGTTCTACCTATTTTATTTTCTTCTATCTTTCTTTTTTTTCTGCGATCTCCTACTGATATAAACTTCATCATACTCCCTGATTTTGCTGATGCAGTGATGGCTCTTCTTCGGAAGACATTTCTACCCACTACCAGATCCATAATTCTCTGAATCGGTTTCCACAGCTGTTTCTCTGCATAGTATGAATAATCAAGAGGATATTTAGTCAATTCTTCCCTCTCGATCGCTCTCTGATTCAGTGGCTCTCTCCCAGCTCGAATAAAGTACTCGACTCGTTCTCCCGCTTGGTACTTTCCTTCCAGTCGTTTTGCAAGTTCTACATGTGGTGCTGTTGTCTTGTAGTCTTCTGGCTTCTGTGACAGCTTTTTGGACATCACTAGGTCATCTGCAGGGATCTGACCGGCATACAACTTCTTCATTACCCCTTGCACGTGTGCCACACCCTCGTCAATCTTCCAATCCAACACTAGTTCAATCAACTTCCTTTGCGTCTTGATTACCATTGGACAAAAGTCTCTGCGAATGCACTCGAATCCTTTAATATCAATTTCCATCTTTTTCCCGGGTTCGTGTTTCTTACCAAAGTATCTCTTTCTCATATACAACACGAAAGGGGGTGCATATGCTTTCTCGTACTCCATCAGTACTGGTTTGAGAAACATCTGAGTAATATCCGAAGCCATGACTTCTCCTTGTTTATGAGCATTCTGAATGAGTTCTTCTTCGTTCTTTCCATTACAAAACTCTCTAGACAGTCTGACAAAACAAGAGTCTGTATTATGTACCACGAGTTTACCTGGTCCAACTGCAAAGTGATGATTATCAGTGGTCAAGTCATACACCCATTGATCTCCAGCAGGTAGTTCTTCTACTGAAAACTTATGAGGTGGCTTCCTTGTTCTAAATGACACCCGGTAGCCTTTCGTATGTTTGCTGATTGCTGATCTCATTCCAAGTCTATGGATTAGATACTGGTATCGAAAAGCATTCTCTTTCGACTTCATAATACGTCTGGCACGCTCCTTGTTATTACCTGTGGAACAGAGACCCTCAAAGAACCCGTGGATTACTCTTTGGGGTGACAGTAGTATAAATGTAGGAATCTTCCACTCTTCGTACTCGACCCCGTAAGTGCATTTTCTTCGTCCAAGGGATACACCCCACCACCATGCATCCCAGTAGTTAAGAGGTGAATATCTTTCCTCCTGGTCCGGGTACTCTGCGTGCATCAGGTCTCTCGTGCATTCTGTCGGTTTCACAGGAGTTCCATCACTTTTTAGCATGGAGTGGTCTTCTGTGACATCGACAAATGCATCCTCTGTTGTCACTCTGTATATTTTCTTACCAATTTTGTGACGAATGACTCTGTGAATTTTCGTCCAACCTTTATCGCTCCAGACTTCATAGTCAGTGAGATCACATGCTTCCTTGTCCCCATACTTCACGTAGGAGTGTGTGAGATCACTAATCTGCAGGATCTCAAATGCTCCTTTGTAACGCACCATGATAGGAGTGTCTGCTGCCACACTATCTCCATAAATGACCTCACTCCCTTTCCATGCAGGGTTGTTGTCCACACTGTCCATCGTCCTCAGAGTAAGTCCTCTTCCGTACTTTGTCACACTGGATGCAATGCGTGGCTCTGGTAAGTATCCTTTTTTTGCACCTGTAAATCCATAGACACTGTTCATCACCACTTTGAGAGCGAGTTGTTTACCATCCAATACAGCATAGTCGTCAGTTCCATAATGCCTTTTCATTTCTTTCTTGACCCTTTTTCTCTCATTATACATGGTTGCAAGCATGAGAGGTAGAATCCCTTGTCGTACTTTAGTGGTCAGAAAGCTGCAATTGTCCGGATTGTGCGTCACCTTGAGTCTCCCATCTACCCAATCATAGTCTGGTACCGTGCGTACATCTTCACCCTCGACCCATCCATTCTTTTCAATCTCTTCGTTGGTGACCAGTGTACTGTAGCACATATTGAGTGCTCTCATAATACTGGGATATAGACTTGCAAAGTCTACACATATGACTGCATCTTTGTACATACCCTTCTTCGGTGGTAATACTACAGCTCCCTGAAACCCATCGGACTGTTTGTCTGTTCTTGGAATAAAGATGTTCTTTTCTTTGCAGTAGTACTGCATGAGAGTGATCGTTCGTATCCCCTGTCCACGGTTAAGAATGTCTACAGCAAAGCACCCAGTCACTTGACCCATTTGCACCAGGTTGACAACCTTTTTTAGCTTGTCGAATAGATCCACTACGAGCTTGCAATCCTTCACACAATAGTCTGCTAGTTCTTTACGCCCCTCTGGGGTCTTAAACTTTTCAGGAATGAGATGGTAGGGCATGTCATCTTTACCTGTACCCATGAATTTTTGGCATACAGCTTCTAAAGAGTATTTTGACAGATTATGCTGAGCTCTCATGACCTCGTAACCATCCATAACCACAACACCCGGTATGTCCAGTCTGTATTGTTCTTGTGTCCCTTTTTGATTGGAGTGCGTAGTGATATGGCGAATGGTAGATACATGACCCCTCAGACGTGACCACTTGAACTCAATCCCTAACTTTTTGCATCTGGTCTCAATATAAGTGTTGTCAAACCTGTTGATGTTATACCCAGTGAGGATATCGGGACTCACTCGTTGCACATACCTCAGGAAAGCTTTTAGCATGGTTTCTTCTGTAGCAAATGAGTCATATCCTGGTGTGTCGTTCAAACAAAAGCACTTGCTCTCTTTCTTTGTATAGCACCCGATGGTAATCACTGGGTCCCTCTTCGGGTCTGGAAACTCACCAGGTCTAAGCAAACATTCGATATCGTAGCTGAGTAGGACAGGTTCGATATACCCCTTAATGGTGTTGATGCTCTTCAACCAGTATTCTGCATCACAGAATGTTTTCTTCCCCCTACAAGGGTTGACTTGTACTTCGAACAGACTACAAGGGCGTAGACCCTTTGCAATGAACCACTGTGAGTCTAGTCCAACTTGATCATTGAACATGGGCACAGCTTGTTTCCTAAGCACCTTGCGAGTCTTGAAAAATTCAATCACACTCTTAAAGTATACTTTGTAAAAAGCACGTTGTCCCCATTCAACAATGTCATTCCCCTTTACAATACGTACTGTAGCTGTTTGAGGAATAGCAGGCGTGGTTATTATTCTTCCAAGTGGTCCTGAGCTTGTCTCTGTTAACTTAGTAATATACCTTGGATCCTTCCCACATAGCAAATGTGGTTCTATCTTGGTATGTATAGCTGCAGACCCATCTTTGGTACGACCATATAGTGTGAGAACACTATTTGGTATATCCAGACTGCATGCAGTATGTTGGAACTGAATCATCTTTTGATAATATGTGCATGCCTCAAATACACCGTTCAAAACGGTACCAAAACGCGACTTCTGTGCATTCTAGAGCATGTTCCCATGATTATTAAAAAAATATTTTTTACTACTTTTTATAAAAATGCTATTAATACAAGATTAGGTGCTCAAACCACTAGAAGTCGCGTTTTGGTACCGTTTTGAACGGTGTATATGGGATGTGCATAAAATCATAAAAATGAGCACGCTACATGTTATCACGCATGCACTACTTTGGAGCCTTATGGAAGTCGAAACAGAGGGGAAACGTGGATGGATGTATGATAGCCAAACTACATGCAGTGGTATACTTGCATTTACATGGTACCACATCGTGATGAATATGATTGCTACACTTACAGTTACGTTTATCATACGCCCATCTGTAGTGGACAAAACACCAGAAGAGATTAAACGCACTATAGTCACGTGGCTCTACAATCTTTTACTGTGGTTTGTGGTAGAAGATGTAGGTTGGTTTGTAATCAACGGGATGACATACCGTTCTGCACCATGGCAGACAACCATTGCAACAGTCATGAGTACTTTGCTGCCTCTAGGGCTTGTGAGTTACATGTATGTGAACGAGTACAGGAGACAGTTCTATTGGGATTGGATATTATTGCCTATAGTGATCTACATGTGGGCACCTTTCGGTCAGCCATTCGATTCAAACGAACCATATACACCTAGACACTCGTATTGTAATTAAACTTTATATTTTGTATGAATAGTTTGTTGTATTGCCCATATTGTACAGAATATACAAGAGATATAAAGAACAGTGTTTAAAATGTAGAAAATGTTAGACTCTGGAAGAAATTTCTTGATTTCAATATCGTGTCCAATCGTACTGCTTCTGAATTCTCTCCAGAATTCGTACGTAGTAAAGTGTTCCATCTTATAGAAAACAGATTTAAAATCGTCTCTGGTGTTTGCTACATAGCCAATGTATACATCAATTTGAGATACAATAGGCAAGGCTTGTTCCAAAAGAATGTTTGCACCCCTCGGTGTCAAGTAATACATTTGTGTCCCTCCAAAACCACTCCTAGGTTGGACATTGCACCAGTACTCGTCACATTCTGACCTATCTGCGAATGGGAGATATACAATGGCTGCATGGTCCACCCCAGGTGGTATGCGTGCTATGGCGGTTTGCATGAAATCTTTATCCATACGAACATCATCCTCCAACACAATGATTGGTTGGTCCAACTCTACAGCTTTCTGCCACAAACCAATATGAGATAGAGAGCACCCGATAGCTGATGCTTTTCCCGTGTGCATAAAATCAGTGTCAAGATTTTTATCTATATGGTACCTTGCAAACGGAGAGACTCTTGGATCGTTATGTATGTTGAGTAACGATGCATCTACAGCTGGATATATGGACGTTTGGTTGTGTGGGAACACATCTTGCACTTGTGGGAAATGTTCGATACAGAAATCGCCCCTGAGGCGCTGTAGACATATCATAAATGCAGGGAACATTTTAACACATAAAAAGAACAAAACAGTTATACACCGTTATAAATGTAAATATTTATATTAGAAATGTCTTTAGATTCCCGCCGTGGATTTCTTATCTCAGGCATGGACGCAGTTGTATTTTCTCCAGATGGGACTAAAATTGCAACTGCTTCACCCGATAATGATATATTGATATGTGATGTGAAGACAGGCACATGCCTTCATACTTTCACTGGACACAAAGATATCATTCATTCAATGGACTGGCATGAGGATAAAATTATTTCTGGGTCACAAAATGGCGAAGTGGTTTTGTGGGATCTCAGTGAGTTTGACCTAAACACAGTGGACGAAGATTGGGATTTGGAAGTATCTACAATAAAATCGACTTTTTTGGGATTCCTTGGTAGCCCCATAAAAAAAGTCGCCATTTCGGAAAACGGGTCGAAACTGATGTCACTATCTCGAGATAGTCTGACAGTTTGGCAGGCTGATAACCATCGAGTAATCAAAGTAATAATAGGTCAACCAGGCGCTGAAATACGCGATACATGTTTTTCTCCAGACAGTAAATACATTGCAATTGCAGCTGCAGACGCATTGAAAATTGTAACTATAGGGGATGTGGTATTTTCACAAGGAGCTGTGTTTCAAATACCTGGGGACCATCGCAATATTGACTGGAAAAAAAATCATATTGCTACCACAACACCAAGCGACGGTGGTCGTATTGTACAGGTTTTCAAAATAGCAGGTGACATTTCAAATAAAATGGTTACTCGTATAGTAGAATTTTTTCACATGCAGCAGATACTCGAGCTTGAGCTTTCCCCAGATAGCATGCGCATTGCATTTTCTGGCAGTCTGATATTATACGAATTTGACATATCTACTAACACCATTGTGCTGTCTGCGCCACTCAAGGGGATCATTAATGATATAGAATACTCCCCGGATGGAACTTTTATATGCACTTTAGAACAAACGCCATATATTCACTTTTGGGATGATGTTGTAAAGCGAAAACAAATAATTGAATCACATGTTAAAGCTTATGTGAAAGAGTATGAAGATGGTAAAACAGAAATGTCCAGAGACATGATGAATGCATCAGATATTCAATTTCTTGAAGTAGAAAAAATGCGATATTCGATCAACGACCTGCGGCAAAAACTGAACGGCTATTTTCTACAATCTGAAATTGACGAGTATGCGAAGGAATTCAGCCTTACACGAGGTCTATCAGAGGAATACGCTGAGTACAGTAGTACACAGGGTCTAGGAGAGCAGCTCATGAGAAGAGAGTATAAAGAACCTATTTCATTAGAATACCCAGAATCAGCAGCAGGGGGGGGGTCATCAGGGAAGAAAAGGTCAGCACGGGGAGAGGGACCACGAAAAAGACTAAAAATAAGAAGGCGAAAACTTACAGACAGTATTATATTGCGTTTCTAAACGGTGTATATAAAAAATATAACGGTGTATGTATATTCACGACATTGAAATGAGAAACACATGCTAAGACCATGCTAGACTTTAACTTATTAAAAAAAAAACTTTCACGACCAAAAGCGAAGAGATGTACGAAGATGATCGTTGATCCATATGCAAGAAGGTCGGTGAAGCTGTCCGACACAGAAAACATGAAAAGAAAGAGAGAGATGCTTCGGCAGAGGAAATGGGTTGCCATGCAGGACAAAAAAAAGAAGGAAAAAATTAAAGCATACCGCCAGGCTCTTGTCTATACAAAGGCGCAAATACAGAAACATGAGATGGTGAAAAAACGATTCATAGAGATGAAGGATAAAGTATTGACACTTCTAGTATCGAGGAGCCTTGACAGAACAAAACATAGGATCAAACAACAAAGGGATCGAGAATTGTTGGCATCGCGAGACACATTTGAAAACGCCGAAGACTCTGACGATTACGATGCTTTAACCTGGGGGTTCGGGGGTGAATAAAAGCGGTGTATTTACGTGTACATGTGATATACAAAAATGATCTCTCCCATCATGCAAGCATTAAATCCATTTTTTAGTTTTGTAACAACTATACTGTTTTTACCATGGACTGTATGGGAAAGAGTGAGAGAAACCATCCGCACGTCGGTATCACTGAATGGGTACACTGCAATAAATCCTGACGGTGTACTTGCCGAAAGGGAAACCAAACAAGATGAGAACGAAGAAGCCACTGAAACAGATGAAAGTTGAAAAAATAGATTGTATAGACAGCATATGTATTGTAATTATTGTTGTTGTAGCTGTTGGGTCTATTTTAGTACAGCATTTGCCACTATAACGGTGTATTTAAAACATATAAATTTTATATAAAACATGTATCGTCCCATCAAGAGACGAAGAAAATGTACTTTTGATGTTCAGAGAATTTCGGATACCCATTACCACGCAAAAGCCACCATTGATTTCGAATCTCCTTTCCGTACAAAGAAAAAACATTATGAATTCCCCAGAGAAGAAAAACTTAAATATCCCTTAGACATTGGTATTCTTGAAGTAGCAGCATCTAAGGGAATGGAGGTCCTTATGCCACCCAAGTATGCACAATCCGACTATGGACCTACTATAACCCCCCCCCCAGAAGTGGATCTAGACCTAAGACTCTACCCTCATCAAAAGGAAGGTGTGTTAAGAGCTGCACATATAGGGAGAGCCATGATAGGAGACGAAATGGGTGTGGGGAAGTCTGCACAAGGTATATCATTAGCCAAACACTTTGGTGGACGTGTTTGTATTATATGTCCCTCCTATCTGTGTAAGAATTGGAAGCGAGAGATGGAGTTTTGGTATCCAGAACACGAGATCTCTATCGTAGGAAAGTCAGTCCCCGACACATCTATTATAATATCTTACGATCTTACACATCGTAGAGATTTGGGAAAGTTCAATGTTCTTATTCTAGACGAGTCTCATTATGTAAAGAACAAGAATGCAAAGAGAACAAAAGCCATTATGAAGATGGCTAAACAGACAAAACACCTGTTTTTACTCACAGGGACACCTGCACCGAACAAACCAGTAGAACTGTGGAGTCAATTATTTATGCTCATGCCCAAGGTGATCGGTAATTACACAAGTTTTACACGAAGATACTGTGGAGCAAAACAGTCACCTCTGGGTTTTGTAGATGTTTCGGGTGCCACACACAAAGAAGAGCTTGCTTGGTTAATGAAGAGCACTTGCCTTATTCGCAGATTGAAACGTGATGTCTTGCAACACTTGCCTCCAAAGACAAGAACCACCCTTGAGGTGGATGTTCCATGCAAGGGGATGAAACAAAAGTTTAAGAGGTGGAAAGATATTAACAAACTATGTCTTCAGCATGAAACCCATGAACTTATCTTTGAAAGGAAGCAGATTGTATCGGAGCTGTTTTTAATGACAGCTAATGCCAAGGTAGACGTGATTAAGAAAATATGTGCGGACCTGCCACCGAAGACCCTCGTATTCCACCACCATAAAGTATTGGGAGACGCAATTGAAGAGGTGTTGCCCTGTATGAGAATTGATGGATCTACTCCGAGAGATAAGAGGGACGAGTATGTGAAGGATTTTCAAGAAGGCAGGGTGGACTATGCTTGTCTTTCTATGCTTGCTGCAGGTACAGGTATTACTTTAACAAGAGCCACCAACATTGTGTTTGCAGAGCTCTATTTTGTCCCTGGTGTTTTAATGCAAGCAGAAGACCGTGCTCATCGTATCGGTTTGGAAGAGCCACTTACAATAACATATGTGATTGCAAATGGGTCTCTAGATGCTCATATGTTCAAGAGGGCTACAACCAAATTGGGTATCTTAGATAAATGTTTAGATGGTAGAAATGATCGTAAGTTTTTATGAGTATTAACTTGTAGTTTCTTTCAATAATGCAATCACTCTATTTTGCATACGCAGTGTATGGTTTTACCTTTGCCTTTATTTCCCTATCCCTTCAATTTCAACTAGTAAATGTATATAAGTATTCCTCTGCCGACCTAGCCTTTGCATGGTCTTGTGTCAGCATGCCTTGGGCTTTTAAACCACTGTATGGTTTTATATCGGACAAAACTGGTAGAAGAGCGAGTGTGTGTATAGGATCATTCATGAGCGCCCTTACATTAGTGTACCTTCCAAATTTTGGTGAGTATATCGTTTATGGCATGACCCTGGCATCACTGTGCATATGCTATGCAGATGTGGCGTCCGATTCTATCGTAGTGACATACACAAAGACAAAAGGTAAAGCACTGCAAAGCACATGCTGGACTTCAAGGTCGTTCGGTTCAATGATAGGTACAGGTTTGTCTGGCATGGCTTATGAGTATCTTGGGTATAATACAGTTCTAAGGGTATCTGCAGTCGGACCTTTTTTACTGTCATTGTTGATATGGAACATTTCAGAACCTTCTCAAGAAAAGTCATCTTTAAAAAATGCTCTGAAATCTATTTATGACATGAGACATTTTGTACTGATTGCTGTTTTTATGGGGTTGACCCCAGAGGTGAACAATGCCTTCTTTTTTGTTTTGAAAGATAAACTACAACCAATCGAACTGTCTATCATTAGTGTCACTGGATCTATGGCAGCGTGTGTTGTATCGTTCTTTTTCCAGTACATAGACGATTTCAAGTTTTGCCTCCGTTTAGCTGTAGCATTGGGCATACTTAGTTGTATACTAGCATTTTGTACATATGTAGGTGCTCCAGCATTTGCTATAGAGATGACGCGTAGTGTCATTGGGGGTGTAGCTGGTATGTGTTTCGTGTTACCACTTGTCATTAGCGCGGCAAAATTAAGCACAGATGGGTCTGAAGGTGTGTCTTATGCACTGTTTGTGTCTATTATGAATTTGTCTGGTGTTGTAGGTGAAATGGTAGAGGGTGTTGTGGTTCGGGAATTGGACGACATGGGGCTTTTCTTAATCGTAGCAGCTGTCGTATCGTGGCTGCCTCTATTGGTCATATGAGTTTTCAAATGTGCAATGTGCTGGTAGTTTGACATAATACTCATTTTACCACGGTAAATGCACTTTCTAACAGTCGGCATTTCATAACACAGGGCACACATATATATTTCCATAAAACGTGTGAAATGGATACGAGTACACTGTTTAGCTTCCTGTTTGTAGTAGTAGGGTTGATCATTATCACAACATTTGCTTGTAAACACGGTGTATTTGGAGAGAAATGTACAATGCAAAATGCAAACAATGGACCCCATCAGTCAACCACAGACAGAATCGGAATCGGAGTCGGAGTCGGAGCCAGAGGATCTTCCAGAGGATCTTCCAGAGATGCAAGAGTACATCACAGCCAAGTCGAAACTTCTGGATTTGAACAAGGAGAGGAAAGCAGTGATGGAAACTATGAAGAGGAAAGCAGACGAAGTGGAGGATTATCTTCGGACGAGCAATCTAAAGAGGATGAGGATTGGGGGAGTACAGTGTGAGATCAAATCCAGTAAACATGTGCCTTGGAATGAGAAAACCATAAGAGAACACATGGATGAAGATGGAAAACTTGACGTGGTTATATTTAAGTCTCAGATGACCACAATCAAAGAGAGACTTGTAATAAAATGTATAAATTAGTTTATATTGTATAGAAATGTTAGCCATTAGTTCTGGTGGTGATCACAGTGCATATGTCCTAGGCATGTTAAAAGGTGTCTTTGTCACAAAACCTCACATTACAGAGTGGAAAAAGGTATGTGGGATATCTGCAGGGGCTTTAATTGGTACTAAAATAGCACAGATAGATATAGAAGATAGAGTTAATTTTATTACAGATATAGACCACTTAATGAACTCCCATCAACAATTTACAAAATCTTGGTCTACTATGGGTACTGTTGTAAGTATGGCAAAAGCTTTCATCTGGCATGGAGGATTGTTTAAAAGTAGACTTCAAAACATAGTGGAGGAGTCATGGAGAGAAAAACACAGAGAACTGTACGTGGGCACCTACAATCAAACAGAAGGTAGATACCAATCATTTGGTCCCAGACCCAATATCCAACAAGTCACTGCCAGTGCTTCCATACCTGTTGTATTTGAATCTGTAAAGTTTGATAATATGGAATACTGTGATGGCGCCATTGCTCACATACTACCTATTAAAGAAATCAAAGCTCACTGGCGAGATGGAGATCTAGATGTCATGATATGTTACCCAACCAACCATAAAGAGTTTTTAAAGTCATCTGATTACATGACAAAATATCAGTTAATGGGCAGGCTTTTTAGTACTATCGGTGAGAATACATGGTACAATCTTAACAGGGATCTCGACGACTTGAGTGATCTCGTGGGTCAGGATGTAAGAGACGGGGGGGTGTTCAAGGTCGGGGACAAAACAGTACGCGTATATGTACCAAAAAAAGGATATTACTGTGATGTTGTAAATAGAGATTTTAAAATTTTAAAGAAAATGCACCAGCATGGCGAAAAGGTTGCTAAAGAAATACTAAGCACTGCATGACATGCATACATCTTCCACTTCGTTAACTTGTACCGGGTTTACTTTAGGGCGACTTCTTAGATAGTACATCCCTGTTTTAAGCTTAGCTTTCCAGGCGTAGAATAACATAGCATTCACTTTATTCACTGTAGGCTCAGCCAGGTGCAAGTTCATACTTTGACTTTGGCACACAAAGGGCTGGCGTTTAGCAGCGTGTTGTATCACATATTTCTGACTTATTTCCCAGACATTCTTGAACACAGCTTTGTGCTTTTCTGAGATGGGTGCATTCTTTACACTCCCATAGTCCCTCATCATCACCTTCTTAACAGCCTCCCAGTTGTTCACCTTTGATCGAAGAATATGATTCTCTACCATAAATTCTCCTGATAATACTCTACGGTTGTAGAGGTTGGATGTTCTTGGGTCTGTGCCTTCAGAGTTACCTAGAATCTGAGCTGTACTTGCTGTAGGCATCAGTGCGATAAGTAGAGAGTTTCTTAACCCATACAACCGAATCTGCTGTTTTAACCCATCCCAGTCGTGGCGAGTAGGTTTGATACCATAGAAATCAAACTGAAGAATACCTTTTGAAGCCGGACTTCCCTCAAAACTGTAGTGAGGTCCCTTCTCTTTTGCAAGCTGGCATGAAGATTTGAGTGCATGATAGTACATGGTCTCAAATATAGCAGCGTCTAGATCCAAGGCTTCCTGGGAGTCGTAAGGCATATCGTGCATCTGAAACACATCGGAAAGACCCTGTACACCAATGCCCATGGGTCGGTGTTTCATGTTAGAAGTTTCAGCTTCTGGGAGAGGATAGTATGTCTTGTCAATGACTCTATCCAAGTGGCGAACAACCTGTTCTACTGTGTTTCCGAACTTGTCAAATTGAAAAGTGCCCTTTACAAAGGCTGGAAGAGCTACAGAAGCAAGTGTACACACTGCTATTTCATCAGGTGATGTGTATTCACACACCTCGACACATAAATTAGATCCTTTAATCGTCCCAAGGTGCTGCTGATTGCTGCATGAGTTCACACGGTCCTTGAACATGATGTAGGGGGTCCCTGTTTCAATCTGTGACCGTATAATCTTCTCCCAGAGGTCTCTGGCTCTAATTTTTCGTCCTGGAAGAGTTTCTTCAGCTTGCACATATTTTGTATTAAAGTCTTCTGAGTGGTAATCTTGTAGGTTGATTGTCTTAGGACAGAACAAAGTCCAGTGTTTGTCTTCCATGACCCTCTGCATGAAAAGATCAGGCACCCAGAGTGCCGTGAACAGATCACGAGCCTTACTGTTTTCATCTCCGTGGTTTTTACGAAGATCCAAAAAGGCTTCGACATCTAAATGCCAGGGTTCCAGGTACATTGCAAATGATCCCTTTCTTCTACGACCTTGGTCAACATATCTAGCTGTCTCGTTAAAGACACGAAGCATTGGTACAATTCCATTTGATTTACCCATGGCTCCCTGGATATGTGACCCAGTGGATCGGATGTTGGATATACTTAACCCTATTCCACCAGCAGTTTTACTGATGAGGGCACACTGTTTGACAGTGTTGAAGATACCAAGTATACTGTCGTCCTGCATACAACCGAGAAAGCAAGATGCATACTGACCTTTAGGCATCCCTGCATTGAATAGTGTAGGGGTAGCATGTGTGTATTCTTTAGCAGATAGTGATTTGTAGCATTTGACAATCTCTTCTACAGTATCATATAGTGAGACAGCTACTCTCATCAACATGTACTGGGGTCTCTCTACAATGTTACCATGCTCGTCTCTCATGAGATAGGATCGTTCCAGAGTTCTCAAAGCAAAAAGATCATATGTGAAATCGTTATTGTGAATAATATGATCATCCAGCTGGAGACTGAGAACTTTATCATGGAACCCTGGGTCTAGAGGAAGGCTGAGCATGGCTTGAGTGAAACTTGAAGAGGTCTGCTTACGAACACCCATCATCTCAATCCTTCCAGCTACAAGTCCATATCCAGCTGCTTGAGCTGTATTGGCAAAGTAGGTGTTAAGCTGAGATGCTGATATATTCGAAGGAATGCCCTTCATGATAGTTTCGACCAAGCCATTCGTCTTCCCTTCACTCACATGGCTTAAAAAGCGATGTACTTTAGCCTTGGAGGCGGGTTCTGTAGATCCATTTCTCTTGGTAACGAGCATGTTGGTTAGAAAATCTAACGGTCTTATATACACCGTTTATAATATATCATTGGAAAATGTCAAACTTACAAAAGGGTGACGCATGAAACAATACATAATTTGATATATTCAGACAAAATAATAATTTGATGTTTTCTCAGCTAAGTTTCGCATGCATCTAGGTGTTTCAAAAATGATCATATATATACTTCAAAGATGTACAAATTCGTAATTAGACTGTTTCGAATGCTGTGTGACATGTCATAAAATAATTTTATGTATGACACATATTTTCAATACAGACACATCGTTTTGAGCTTTTTGGATAGAGTCAAACAGTAAACACCAGATATAGTCTGTGAGAACCTTTGCGCACGGTGTATACAACCTCTCTAGAATTCGTAGCGCAACAAAATGAATCTCTTTTTGCTCCATCGCAAACATGGCAAGAATGTCCGCAAGTACTGCAATCGCCACGCGGTTAAGATGGTACTCGAGACAGCACAGTTACTTTGGACTGCTGCACATGTAGGTGGTGCACCTGTGGACAATGCCAGTGTTACTCCATACAAACTTACTCATAAATGGCATCCCACCGCTATCTGGGTTAGAAAAACATTGGAAAACTGGGAATACACAATTAAGTTTGCTTTCAAGTTGTCACAAGAATACACACGCAGATACAAGAAAATACACAAATGCCATGCTCATTTTGTAGCTCTCAGGAAGTTGGGGTACTATCCACCTTTAGAGACACGTGAGATTAAAAATGCATGTGGTAAAATAAAAAAAACAAAGTGCACACCATTTCCTCTCGCCATGCCAGACGAGTGTGTCGTATACAGGAACAAAAAGGTCGATGCAATTCGCAGTTACAGAAAGTACTACAAGAAAAAAAACAAAGAGTGGACAGAAAAGGGCAGACCTATGAAGTACACAACTAAATTTTGTGAAGTATAAATCACATGTTATTTTTTTATAAATGCCTAAAGTAAAGAAACCTAAGTCTAAACCTAAACCCCGTATGAAACCAAAGACAAAACCTAAGATGAAGGGACGATGCTGGTCTGGTTATAAGCCAACTCCAGGTAAAAAAGCATACTCAAAGGGCAGTTGCATGAAAGGCTAGTCTTAGTATATTTAATATAGTAACAGAAGCTAACTTTATTCTTCATATATATCTGCAATGTCTCTGAGTTCTTCTAATGTCGTAGATTGGTGTCCACTTACTAGTAGGCGTGTATTTGATTTTTTACATAGATTAGCGAATACCTTAAGATTCGGTTGCTCATGACCATCGTTAATAATAATAGTATCAAATTGTTTATAGTTAACAAGCATTGGGTCTACTTCTATAATTTCTAGAGTCCTGCCCTCGGTGTCTGTGTGTGGTGTCCCCACTTTTACGTGTATCATTTAGCAATGTGTGTTTTAGTTTATAGTGTGGTCCTGTAATGTATTCACAGTCTTCCAAAAGTCTCTTCTTAACATGGCACACGCCCCTCCCCCGTTTACATTTTTCGTACATAAACCTGGCATAAACACACTTTGCATTCATTTTCATAACAACTATAAAAGGCTTATACACCATGCAAATGGATTACGAAGGAAAAAGTTTCAAGTCCACTTGGAAGAATAATATTCTTCGCATTAAAATCCTCACCATAGACGATAGTACATTTAACCTGATGAGGATCATATTTGAAGCAGCGGTAGAACATGATAAATTCAATCTAGCTATTGATACTCGTGAATTGGAAACACTAGGGTTCCGTAAATTATGGTCTTTTGGGAACTTTGCTAGTGAACTAAAATACAAACTAAACTTGTATGTGGGTAAGGTGAGTTTAATTATACCAAGAAAATACCACAGATCTGTTGGATTTATAATGAAATATACTGGTCCTAATTGTCAATACTACATTACAGAAAATGTAAAGGATGCTAAAAACTTTATTTCATAACGGTGTATAAACAAATCCAATCTTATTTAAACTATGATAGAGCAACAGTACCTCCATTTGTTGGAACGATGCTTATGTTCTCCTGTTCGTGACACACGTAATGCCAAGTGCCATTCAACTTTCGGTGCATTTCTGGAACACGACCTTCGTGAAGGATTCCCTGCTCTGACTACTAAAAAAATATTCTTTCGTGGAGTTGTAGAAGAACTTGCTTGGTTTCTGAGAGGGTCTACAAATGTTCAAGAGTTGAAGGATAAAAATGTCCATATATGGGATAAGAATGCAGATGCATACGACACAGAAGGTGTAGACACAGGTGGTATATATGGTTTTTTGTGGAGGCACTTTGGAGCCGAATACAAGGACTGCTACACAGACTATACTGGTCAGGGGGTAGACCAGGTAGCTACACTACTGCATGGACTGAAAGAAGACCCTGCATCTAGAAGACATATCATATGTGGCTGGTCTCCCGGGACACCTGCATCTTTGCCGCCATGTCATGTACTTTACCAGTTCTATGTACACGAAAACACACTACACGTGCAAATGTATCAAAGGAGTGCAGATTTGTTTCTTGGAGTACCCTTCAACATTGCAAGCACAGCACTTCTGACCCACTTGATTGCTCACGAGTGCAGTATGGAAGCTGGAACCATGAGACTTATCTTGGGGGATGCACATATATACGAAAACCACATATCAGCAGTCAGAGAGCAACTGGGTCGTATACCTAAACCACTACCAAAATTAAGCATTGTAAGAGAAGCTGATGAATTGAAGGATTTGCAAGTAGAGGGGATAGAACTTATAGATTATACACCAGAACCAATGATAAAGGCAGAAATGATAGCTTAAAGATCTGTTTTACTCTCAGTTTTTTTTAAAATTTGATTTACGAGTCCAATGTTATAGCGTTCCTTTATGTCCAGAACTTTTTTGTCCCTATCATTTGAAAGATCCATAAATATAGTCTGAAGCTTATCTACTTCAGCCTTGAAATCCTTCTGAACTTGTTCATTTTCTTTCGATTCATTCAAAATCATTTCTTTGAGTGCTTCATAGCTTTTACCTTTAAGACCTTCGATGACTTTCTTTTCTTCGTCAGAACAGTTTTCCAGGGTGTCAGTCTTGCATCCTGGTTTAAGGGAAGCTGCGAAACTCGACAGGTCGTCTTTTTCTCTACCACCTTTATAGTCCTGCAAATCATTAGGATCACCATATTTAATGGTAGGAAACCCTTTTACACCCACCTTATCACATAAGGGTTTTCCAGCTTCAACACAGTCTACATCGGCGACAAGAATGCTGTCAGAGCTTGCAAATTCTTCCATGACAGCATCCCAAGCAGGTTTCATGCGTTTACAATGACCACACCAGGGTGCGAAAAACTTAACGAAAACAGACTTCCCTGCTGTTTTATCATCCCAAGTTTGGGGTGTAAGCTCAATTGACTGTGCACCTACGATCAATAAGGTTACAATGAAGTATTTCATTTTACAAAAAGATGATGTGGATATACTCTATCTTTCTTTCTTTAAAAAGTTTACACACCTATTTATGTATAAGTCATGTATTAAATGTCATCACAAGCACAGAGAGCTGAAATAACACTTGAAGAAGCAATGGAAACATATGAAAAACTGGTAATACAAGCCCTTCTTACAAATGAGGGTGATTTATGGTCAGAGGCTCATGCTTTTGCGTGTGCAAGTAGCTTTTCACCTCAACAGTTGCAAACATGCCATTATAGTGTGGAGAGATGGCTACGTCTCCACGGGGTAACACCCATGAAAGATCACGAAAAGACTGCTGTTTTGACAATACAGTCGTCTATACGCAGATGGATTGTTTACACATCTTTGAAACAACAGTACAATATGTATTCAAGACTTGCAAAATTAGACAGCCCTGATCATTGTAGACGTGCAATGGCTTTAGAAAGAATATTAACATACGCATGGCACTATATCCATAGTCGATAGTATGTAGTATAATGCAGATATTGTTGTAACAGTTGCCATCATATATGGATCAATTGTCTCTATATCTTTGGGATCTGGTAGCATTTTTAGCAGGTAGAAATATATATTTATACACACATATTTCAGTCAAATGGGTAGCAACCACAGTCTTTACGGACGAAAGAAAAATAACGATGCGTATATACTCATGGAAGACAACCTGGAAAAACCATTCGATACATTTAAACACCATGTGGTATCGTACACTATGGATAAGAAAAACACAGATCTGAAATCCATCTATCTATACCGTGGATACATGAGAGAAGCAAAAGCGATCGTAAAGAATGGATATTTGGAGATTACATTTTACTCTAGTAAAACCGCAGAAAAATGGGATAAAGCAGAAGAAGAAATACATGAAGTCGCGTGGCTCTTTAGAGACTTCAACCATGCGTGGAAGCCTGTACATACAGATTACTCGTATATGAGAGTGTACCAGAAAATCTAATTTCTTTTTCTTTTTTTAGTTAATACTTTACTTATTGTAAACCACATTTCTCCTGAACTCGTCCTCATGCTAAAGTATTTTTCCCCTCCCTTGTGCATCTGTTTGACTGCATCACATGCTTTCTTCACATCGTCCATTCCTTTTATCTTTGTCCTATTGATGCTAATGAGTTCGTCATATTCCTCTGGTTTTTCTAAAGAAGCAACATAGCTGTTTGGATCAATCTTACTGATCACCACCATTTCTTTAATGCTTTTGGTCATTTCAATTTGTCCCAACATTTTGATGTTTTTGCATGTGGGTATTTCTTCCGAGGTCATTAGATTTGTGGACAAATTCTGAAAGATGAAAGGTCCGAACTCTATTACCTTGCGTGGGCACCATTCCTTGTAGTTGTCTGTCACTTTATACCGAATGGGCGTTGGTGTTACATTTATTTTCTTTTTCATACCTTTCCTAGAGTATGAGATCTCTACAGATGTATCCAGAGACATGATGAACTCGGTATTGTGAATGGTAATCTTACTTCCTCGTGTATTATCTTTCATCAACCCAAACATATCTAGTTCATGACCACCTACAGAATGGATGACATCACCTGATTTTAATATATTACACATGCAAGACATCGGATGCACTTCATTCACCACAGCCCCAGTGCCTCGAATCCTGTGAACTTTCTTAAAAGCATCTGTCATTGGGAGTAAAGAAAACCCCCACACTGGAAAGTACCCATATGGTGCAGTGTAAAACTTTAGGAAATAGTTGATCACACTATATGCAGGTACAGCGAATGCAATAGCCTCTGCACACCCTAATGTACTTGTACATATTCCAATGACTCGTCCTTTGTCGTCGAAAAGTGGTCCACCTGAGTTCCCACTATTGATACTCATATTTAACTGTAGCATCTCCTCCTCGTCACTTCCTCTCCCTGCTAACCACCCCGACGAGACCTGATTTTCTAATCCTTGTGGAAACCCAATGGTAGATACTTTACGGGTCTTGCTGGAAATCCGTGTTGGACAAAGCTCTGCTGTTTTAATATTGTTCAAATATTTGTTAGGGAGTTCGGAAAGAAACCATTTTTCATGTTTTGTTTCGGGACTAATGGATAGTATGGCAACATCCAGCTTGGGCACTACAGCCTCTACAAAGGCTGTAAACATGGATTTACCCATAGATGCTGTTCGAAGATAAACCAGACGGTCGTCTGCATCGTCACACACATGAAAGTTTGTCACGAAAAAAATTTTGTCTTCTGAAAAGAAGGGTAGTTTAGAAAGGAACCCTGCATTCACTCTAAAACAGGTTCCCTGGTACTCGTTGACATCTAATATTTTCCTAGGGTCTTGTTCGTCTGGTTCAGAGCATATGACATTGACTTGAAGAATACAACGACGAAGTTTTTCCATCTTTGAGAACACTAAATCGCCTTTATACACCGTTATTCTATACACGTATAAGTAATAACATCAATCTAACCAATGACAACCCCAAGGTGTCCAATATGTCACAATAGATACAGTGGTCAACGCATACCTTACATACTTCAACCTTGTTCACATGGGTTATGTAAAACATGTGCAGATGAATATATTGATAGACGAAACAATACAACATGCCCAACATGTCGGACAACTATACTTCGTCATACTGTAAACTATGATTTAAAGGAGATGTGTACAAAATCTCTAGAGGGATGGAAAGAAGTGCTAATGGAATCTTTATGTAAAACTCCTGGCATTGATGTGACTATAGAGGACTCCATTCTCCCAGCAGCGCAACTAATCGTGAATCGTATTACTGGAAATAGAAATTTTCACGAGTCTTTAGTAACTCTTGTACGTAATACGAACACAGACGATGCATTTGGCTGGGTGGATGCACTTCAGTTCCCTGCAGACTGGGAAGTCGAACGCAAATTGTCTAAGATAATACGCCACCACGAGTTTCTAGAAAAATATAGCGCTGGTTGGGTTTTAGAGTTCATGTAGGTCTACAAGGTTCCCAAACTCTGCACTTCGAGTCCTTTGTGTCTGTGCAGTTGTTTCCACTAAACAAGATGGCAGAGAACGTCTGAGGGTTTGTAAACAGCGTACACCTATCTGAGCCTTCGTCAACATCCCCACAGTCGTCTGGTTTATTCGTACACGTTCCTGAGACCATGCATTTCTGTTCATCGGTTTCTACAAATTCTTTCGTTCTAAAATCTCTTTCAAACACACCATAGTGAGTTTTAGGACACTGACGAGTTTTTGAAGCATTCTTAATATCTACAGCACACTGGCACTCTTTACAGCTCTCACCAAAAAGGTCGGGATAACACTTTCCATCTGTTTGTTTCTCACAAGCATCAAAAATCATCCCTTCAAACGAATCAGTGTGTTTCGCGTTACATCTGCATAAACCTTTACCTGCCCACATTCTAGTACCACCGTAACATGGTGGTGTAACACAATCTGGTCCAACTCCCACATCACACTGACATCTGAACCTATACTCTGGTACCCTAGATATATCTGCACATTTTCCATTCACACAAAAATTAGATGCACATAAAGAATCTCCTATAAATTCGCCACCACATGTACAAGATGCATTATAACATATTTGTGGATCTACGAGAGAGTATCCTGTCGGAATCGTATTCTTTTGAAGCTTTGCATTGTAATCGAGGTCACCATTACATTTTGGTACATCTTTACTACACCCTTGACCATACTTACCGTCAGGACAACAGTCTGGTCCAGCATGGTTATCCTTGCATTTGTCACAATACACAGAACCATCATAATCATTCATGCACATAGTTTCAGACACATCATATAGCAGATTTCTGTCTCCTTCAACATTTTCATATGTCTTATCGAATAAAATAGGTAAAGAAATGGAGTTATCGTTTCTACATGATGGTACCCATCGATCATAGCATTTGTGTTCTGATTCATACCCCGGTTGCATTTTTGTGCAGTGGGGAAACACATACTGGTATTTACAAGTATAGCATATGTCGTGTGTTTCGTTACCTACATTAATAGCACCCGGGGGACACTCATTACACGCCTCACCAACATATGGGGGGATACAAACACATTTGAGTTCACCCCCAATAACCCTCGATTCCCCATTCAGGCAATTTATCAAAGGTGCGGGGGTGGTGAGTTTCTGTTCATTAGTAACGACATATACACATGCTATAGATGTCAGAATAATTTTAGGTATCCTAGGAAATGAAGGTGCCAATATAAGTGCAATTATGCCTAACACCCAACCTGAAAAAAACTGTGTTGTTTCTTCATCAGAACTCCACACAAACACATTTCCAACGACTATGGCACAGAGCCCTAGTATCATTTGAATAGATGGTGATACTATTTATATGCTTAAATGTCCGAGGAGATGTTACCTGAAGACACGAAATATCTAGAAGATATTCTAACTTTATTCAAAGTAAGTAAATATAAGTTGTCTGAAACACCATCCAGATTCAAGATTATCATCCACCCCGACGAATTCTCTTTGAAAACCATGCACGATACTCAAGACCTTAAAACCCCAGTTGGCATAGAGGTAGACCTGAAACATGGTGTTTATATAGAGTGTTTAAAGTCCGGTGCCTCAAGAAAGAAAAGAAGGATTGCAATTGAGATATTCAAAGGAAACATTCCAGAAAAATACGAGTGTGGGAAGTTTGATGCAGCTGTACGTGTGTTATTAGGTATTGAAGATATATGTGAGTTTGAGACTGAGATTGAAAATAATTATCTTATTGTCAAAAACATCGAGTGTTTAACATATCCAATACTAAAACATATTGAACAAGAAGGTTTTAATATTTCATTTAACCTACCAAAGGCATCTATGACCATTTCACGCGCAAAGATACTGTGAAAGCATGTGTATAAGTAAACATGTATTCTTAGATATGGACTTTTTTGTTACATATATTTACAAAGTGCTATGTGGTCAACTAGAACCAAACACAAAAGAGTTACAATCTATGACAAACGAACGTGTAAAGGTATGCGCTAAATTTATGGAAAACTCTTGTCCAGAACTCCTGTACATTCACAATTCATCATATGTGACACAGATGAACTCAGTGCCCTTAAACTCACGATGTTGTTCATCTGGGAAGACACTGGGTGTCACAAATGGTGTTCAAATAATCACAAATGATGTGCATTTGTGTGTACATACAGACATAGCTGTAAAATGGTTCCATTACTACAGATTACGCCATTTTCCTAAATTTATGTGTGGACTTGTTCTAGAGTGGCTAAAAGAGCAGCCTTGGTACTTACACGGAGAAACATTCAGTGCAAGTCGTCTGTTGAACTCCCACTGGGTGAACACTTATAAAATTATGTATAAAGAAAGTATTCAAAGCTTAATGATTTGATTTAAAAATTTCATGACAGGTTCTTGAATATCGTCAGGTATAGCTTCATTGTATCTCTTGTGACAATGGTGGCATCCTACTGTGAACACATCTGGGGCTTTGTAAATATAGTATCTGTTGTTTTTCCTATGCATGCGTCCAGCCAGTTTGCACACACCTTTTTGTAGGTGACCACCCCAAACCCATTCCAGATCATTTTTCCACCTGTATTCTGATGCACCAGCCCAGTCTAAGACAGCCTCCACACACGGTGGAACCATACTATTGCGCATGGGAGCACTTGTAACTTTTTGAAGACCTAGTGAAACAACATCTTTTGAACGAACTGGTTGCACCAGTGTTCTAACCCAGTTTTCCATAGTCCATTCTAACCCTATAAGGGGGCGGTCCTGACCATACTTTGAATTTCCAAGCATGCGGAAACATCTGTTTCTAGTATACACACCTAAATCTATTTTAGGGACATCTTCACCATAAATGTCCACCAACCTCTGGTACAATGCTCTACCTTGAACAGGTGATTCAAGCAGATATTTTTCAGCCATTACAATAATGTGTGCACTTTGCTTCTTTCCTTTCGAAGCATCTAGAAACATGTACTGCACCGTGCCTATGTGTTCTCGAAGAGCATGAAACATTTTGTCCAGCATTTTTTCAAGTACACTCCACTGCTCTCTCACATCCCCATCGTCCAAGTCAAAAAACATGTGACAGGGGCGATCCTCAATGATCTCACAGTAATTTCTGTCCCCACTCTGCATCAGAGACCACATAGATGGCAGAGTGCGTGCCATAAACTGCTTGGCACCTTTTCTACTTACATCCATTGAATAAATTTTTTCGTCGGGCTTTGGTACTACATCCTTAAGACGCAACATATTTTACTTACAATTACATTTCCTTATGTACACCGTATATTTAAGGTCCAGAACAATTATAAAATGCTTACCTTTGTATTCACTCAATTGTTTTTGGTTAGCATTTCCTCATCCTTTAACACACTTACTATATACCACTATCCAAACGCTGTAGCACAGATTGCATTGCTCTTCTATACCCTGTACCCATACGAACGTATACGTTATCTGGCTTCAGGGTTATTAGGTTTGGCAGCTGTGTGTTCAGGATTGGCATGGGTGATCAGTGCAATACGGACTTGGAGGTATTTTTTCTTTCCTACAAAAGAAGGAGCAGTTTTTTTTGGTGAGTGTCTAACAAATGTATTCGTTATACTAATACAGCTTGTCCTCATGATAACCCAGGCAAAAAGTTTGTTTGAAAAGAAACGAGTAAAATTTTTAAAATATGTTTACACTACATGTGTTTACATTTTATTTTTCCATGATTTTGTATACGCTGGGCTGTTTACATATTCTGAAGACGCAACTAGGATATTTGGATATACTCAATTCGTTGTCCACACTCTCATCATGGGTCTAAACCAACAAAATATAGAACTATTCCAATATGTGTGGGTAGCACTTATTGTCCAACATGTGTATGTGCTAATCATGTACGACAGTCTGTACATTATGATTTTCACAGGCGTGTACATAGTTGCCGACCTTATTTATCTGATAAATTCAACTTTACAGCACCAAACCAGTATAGTGACCAGATCCATAAAACGAATATTAGGACCAGTAGAATCCCGAGGCGAGTAGGAGTCATTCTAGTCATTTTCTTCTTAATATAAGTAACTGTATCTTGAACTCTATCAACCTTTACGTGTAAATGCCCTATCTCTTCAGTCAGCTCTTGTCTTGAGTCGTTTATGTTCCGATTCCCCTCCTCTAATAAATTCTGTATTTTCTGAAGCCTCTTGTCCAGATGTGTTGTCATTTCCTTCATCATTTCCTAACCCCCTGTCAAGGTAAATAAGTTGTATGTGGCGACACACTTCCGGAGTAATGTAGTCCACATACATTCCAGGTTTCCACTTGTAAGATGTGGGCTCGTACATGTTTTCAATCTCTTCCAGCATAATTAACTCGTCCTCACTTCCAAGTACTCTGGCTAACAACTCCTTTCCACATGATTCGTGGACCTCTCCTCTGAAGAAGGCAAGTCTGTGTCGGATGATTCGGAGCGCGTCTTTGTATTTGGACATCTCACATATATACTTTCCTTTTGATACACCGTGTCTCTAGCTCGTTTTCTAGATTTTTTAACCCCTGCACGCTCCATCAAATTTTTTAACAGTTCGTTCTGAGCGTTCATTTACTAAATAGATAACATATAAATACACAATGGTCACACATAAATGGATGAGTCAAATGAAATGATTACAATTACAGTGGGTGATGAAGAAATGTCAATACCAGTAGTTTACAAGCAGGTCACTACAGGAAAGAGTTCTCAAAAAACATTTAAAAGTTCGATAACATGGTATCAAACCATGTCTTTAAGCTCTGTCGTTGCACACGATGGATTTTTTTACAAGTTAAGACTACCATATGCAAAAGAAAGGCTTAATAGTCACATTAAAATAAGAATAGACAGAAAATCTAGAGAATCAGTGGTTGCAGGTTACTTTAAAAACGTAGGAGGCGGAAAAGGCACGTATGTTAATCAGTATCAAAAATACACAGATTCATATAAAATGGTAAAGAAAAAACAAATGAAGTCAGACGGATTTATACTTGCATCTGGAGAGGCTAACTTTGATTATGTACCACCCAAACAGGACCGGCGTACAAAAAATATATCGTATGATGGTATATTAGAATACAACATCATTCGTCTTGCAAGTGGAAATCAGATCAAATACGACAAAGCAAGTAGTACTTATGATGAGGATCAAATTGTGAAAAGTTGGGTATCATCAGACAGTATTAATTTAAGAAAAATTAGACGTGATTTTTTGAACCCAAAAATAATGGATTCAAACATTGGTTTAGAATGCTTTGCAGCAGAGCTCATTTCGGACCATTACATGGTCTTCATTGCAGGTAATTGGTACATAACATTCAGCAACCCTAACAAATTTTTTTCAGAAGACTATCGTCTGGCTGACAGGCAAGACATTGCCAAAAAGGTCCAAATGATGAAAAAAAACTTTTTTGTTCATAAAAAAGATATGGACCCCCTCATTCTAGAAGTCTATGCTAAAGAAAGGATGTACGATGAAAGCCGTTTGGTCATGGTAAACGAAGAAAATCAAACATATTTCAGTTACAGTGACGTTTGTGATATTATTAAGAAAAAAGTTAAAGAAGAGACAAGACATATTTACGACGACGAGGAGGGAGTAGACATAATACTAGAGAAGATTAAAACAAAGATGGGAGACAAAAATAAAATAGGGGCTTTCTACAAGTATGTCACTCTACACCCAGTTTGGGATACCAAGGAGAGATTTGAACAGTGCATAAAGGACATGGGTCTTCAAGTGGGGGATGATGATGACTTCTGGGAATTAGTATACCGCCATTTCGATAAAGTGACAGACACAAATCTATCTGATGCTATGGAAGGCGCAGCGTTACTTGGTTTAACAGCCAAATTAACAGCCAAACAAGTTAATAGAAATTATAAGTCTTTAACGTACACTCAGTTGATGGAAATAGCAGGGCGCACGAGAAAAGAAGTCATGACCAGTTTAAAAGATAAGAAATTGAAGGACTACAAAGAAAATGAACCCATAGATCATATAAGATCTTATCTATACGATTTACTTGACATAATGAACATCAGTAAAGAAGACGATAAAGATATTGTAAACGTGTTTAATAAAAAACTAACCAAAAATGGCAAGTTTAATATCAAAGACTTGCAAAAAACCATGCTAAATGTGTCTAGAGTAAGACAGGGTAAATATGGACTCTTTAAAAATCTCATGGAAGGCACTGGGAGCATACCAGACGATAAAGATTTACAACAGAAAATATACAAAGAAATTTTAGATTTGAAAGATCAAATTAAGAAAGCAACTGACGAACTAGATAATTTGGCAAATGAAATAAACAAACTAGTAGATAAAAGGAAAGGAATGGGTAACGTAGGCGATGCTGTGGATCAAGACTACGCTGCTGACACTATAGCTCCACAGACGCGCGTGCTGGACGACAAGATAAACGAAAAACAAAAAATGCTTGAAAAACTTTCTCCTGGTGGTACAGACAACAAAACAATCCCACTGAACCGTCAATTATATGCGATGGGTGACACCGATTGGGTGTTGATGAAGGATGCACTCGGAAAGGCAGGTGTAAAAGCCATAAACAAGCGCGCTCAGAAAATCAACATTGTTATGTCCATAGAAGAATTCATGGATATGATTTCAAAATTTTCTGGTAACCTTGACGAAGAAAAACTAAAGAAAGAACTCCAGGCGTTACAGTCAGATGGAAACCCAGACGATATCAAAAACATAGAGTCGCGACTCAGCATTCTAGCCGAAAATTATCACAACGATGATTTTAAAACCTTGATGTCAGCTGCAAAGTACATCTACAATAATGTTTCGAGAAACAGCAATCTAGAAACCATTAGAGATCTCTGCAGTATATGCTCTTACGAAAACCACAATACATTTGCTGAAAATGTGAAAACTACTCAAGACAGGAGTAATTCAGATTGGTTTACAGCCGAACAGAAAAAAGACGAAGTTATCTACTCTCTGCAAAAGGTTCATAAATTTTTAGAAGTCATGGCTATTCTCCACTTTGTCACAGAATATACAGACAAAAACGAGATGGACATGAAAACAACAACAAGAACAAATGGAATACCATTTGCACTTCGGTATGATTTTTTCAAAAATGGTGTGGATATCTCCAAATTAAAAGAAAACACGTTCGTACAGTTAAAGACAGCAAAGAACTCTAATTTTCTTTTCCCTCGTGGTAAAATGATAGGATTATACGATAAAACAGAAGAAACAGCCCCTGGGAACCCTAGTAAGTACAAAGCGTTTCCTAAAAAAGCCAAAGAAATACTTGATCTAGACGATAGTGTTTTCGAATATGGTAAACCGAAAGAAAAGGCTTCCAAAAAGAAAACAACAGGTCGAGCAAAGAGCCGAGGTCGAGCAAAGAGTCGAGGACGAGGAAAGAGTCGAGGACGAGGAAAGAGTCGAGGACGAGGAATAGGGATGAGAAACGAAAGGAATATGACAACCGTTATGAAAGCCTACAACCTTGAACGACGAGACAACACCGCTATTGATGGAAACTGTTTCTTTGACGCTTTGAGGTTAACATTGGGTCTCGAAGATACTGCAAGTGAAATACGAAATAATATAGTAGATGAGCTAGTTCGTATTCTAGAAAAAGACCCTAACGACCCGATAAGTGAGATGATACAAGTGAGACGAAGGAATTCTTTTGTTTTACTAGACAAAGAAGAAGATGCTTACGATACCAAACTGCAAAACTATCTTGTGAAAATGAGACTAGACGGGTCAACCAGTGATGGTGTCACATGGGCAGACCAAGCCATTGCCCATGCTGCAGTTTCGCTGTACAAACGTCCTATATACCTCATCAACAATAACTCACATCGCAGCTCATGTATAAATATCATAAGGAAGATAAATGAATGGGATTTACCAGGTTATGAACCAGACAACTTTATTGTTCTGGGAAATGAACGGGACCGGCACTTTTATGGTACAAAAAAACTAGAAGGGTTTGAAAACGGAAAACTGATGTCTCTATACTTTAGAGAAAACATGAGATCTCGATTATCCGCTGGTCCACAAAACATGTGGAATGGCAAACCAGAAAATGAACCAGGATTCATGTCCCCGAATAAGATGCAGCCTCCCCGTAGTGGCACATGCGCAATGTATGCATTAAACAACCTCAACATTGGATCATATAATCCAGTAGACCTTCAACAAATCAATGGGGAAGAAGATTGGTGGACGACACGGGAGGTCATGATTGCGTTAGGTGCAGGTGTCGAGTTAGATGAAAATGGTAAGCGCATGGATACTAAAGATACCCATGTTGCATTAGAACTCATAGCCAGTTCGAAGGATCCATGGGACGCCCACGCTCAGGAATACTTAAACGCCGATGGGCTTATGGGCATGCTGTTCTTCTTTGAACCTAGAGAAGGGGGTCATTGGACTGCAATGAGAGTTGAATATGATAATAAGTATGATAATACCTTTTTTACATACTCCGATTCACTCCAACCAGGGAACGATCCTGAAGTAACGAATTCAGCTCTGACTACACAATTATCTGCACCTGATATGGTAGAATATCTTAATAATAACGAAGAGACAACATATGGTGATAATAGGTGGGACACTGCAATTATGGTATTTCAGTCTGTAGAACATCGAAAGGATTTTAAAGCTCAGATTACAGCTTGGAGAACTGGCAAACCAAAGAAAAAGAGAAAAATTGTCGATCTATCAGGGTCGAGTGAGAAAAAAGTACATACAGTCGATCTGTCAGATGAGTCGAGTGATAAAGAAGAACTGATAAAATTGTACACCGATATTGTAAATGAACTGACAGGAGAGTCAATATCTTATGACAAAATGAAAAAAGAAGATAAGGATAAAATTTGGAACAACATTCAAAAATTATTCCAAAAATACGCAAGGAAGTCCATGAAGAAACACCCAGATAAGTTTAAAGTATTACCAGACTTCAATAAGGAGCTTAACTTAGTTCAGAAGAAATGGGTACTGCGCAATTTTGTTGCATTGAAAAAGGATGCATCAAAAAAGTAGAAGTATAAAGCCATTCGGTCGTTATCAAATGAAAGTCGGTGATTACCTGTCCCTGGCAGCCGAAAACGACGAAATATGGTACGGGGAGGTCGTAGGGGTTAGTGGAGACAACGTAGAGGTATACTATATAGAAAAGAAAGATAATAATGTTTGGTCTTACTCTGAAGAGTGGTACGAAGTACCAAAGGGATGTGTTATTTCTCATGTAGAGACATCAAAACATGCAAATATCATAGGTGCATTGAATGAAATTGGGTTTCGTCCATTGAGTGATAGTACTTTTGCCAGACTTGACGAACAAGGAGTAGTACCTGTGGGTGATCCAGCATTTGACAGCATTGGAGAAGATGATTGTGTAGGGATACATCCAGAGATGACGGACTTTATTGTACCTGACAGTGAGGGGGAAGCTTTCACATTTGCAAAAACAGACAACAAGTTTGTCAGAGAAACACATCAAGCAGTGAGAGACTTTAACAGTTGGGTACCTAAAGAAGATGCTGTACGAATCAAAAGATTTATTGAACATATGGAAAACAAAGCATGTGTCCAGGAAAATTGTCGAACACGATTGGGTGAAGGATTGTCGTACACCAACCCCCCTAAATAACAAAATCAACATAGTATTAAAGCATGTCTTATTCCATTAAATGATCCCTGCGAATAAACCAAAACCTGTACGTCTCCGCTCCAAAGCTCTCAGAGAAGTTCGTGACGAACAATCCAAGACGTCAGCTGTCATCCCAACTGCTCCTTTCCACAGACTTGTTAGAGAGATGACAAAAAATTATTCAGATCAAGATATTCGTTTCAGAAAGGATGCACTTAGTGCATTACAGACAGATGCAGAGGACTTTTTAGTTGGAATGTTTCACGATGCCAACCTCATTGCCATCCAAGGGAAGAGAGAAACACTGCATGTGGATGATATTAAATTATGGAAGACTATAAAAGGAATCTAAACCTAATAAATGATTATTCTAAACTCGTGTAACAATGTAAAAGTACAATATAATGACTCCGATCCTAAAAAACTATTCAGTATGGTTGCTTTGAACAAGGAAGACACACCCAAACTTTCACTTTTCGATGACGTACTTGTAGATGAGAAAACAGCTGTTTTTCTTAGAGAATTTCCATTCGAATGGTTGGAGTCGGATAAAAATGACCAAATATATGGTGTACGAATAGATGCAGATAAAGAGACTTGTAGGGTATTTCTTAGAAAACAATTAGCCTCGAATAGAGAAATACTCCTCGATGACCAGTAATGCACATTTTAACCATATCCTTTGTTCTTCAGTCATGTTTATTTGTAATACTAAATGCTTAATACACCGTTAATTTTATCTCTATACTCGGAATGTGCACAATCCCATTTTCGGTACTATATGTTGTATCATTCACTTCACCCCTCCCTCTCACTTTCAGCATGACTGCAATCTCTACAGCTCTCTGTATCTGCTTCCCTCTAGCCTTGATCACTATTTCACTATGTTTGTATGACATGCCTTCTGCGATTCTCATAAGATGTGCAAAATCTAATGTCTTTGACACTAGTAAAATATTGTCCATTTAAGTAAAATGTAAATGGCTTATACTCATAGGACCATGTTTAAAACTGCCAGCTTTGTACAGGATTTCATGCATGTGTCTGTATCTCTAATTTCTTTCACAGTGATTGACCCGTCTTTGTTAGCATCACAATCAATAAACGCTTTGTCTACTCCAATTTTATTTATTGCCCATGAAACAGCTTTTGGAAGTTTTTTTTCGAGTTCACGAATAAAATTCCGGTTCACATCTCTACCATCTAACAAATTCTCAATTTTTTCGACCATGTTTTCTTTTGAATACATCCAACATCCATTCACCAACGGCAAAAACATCAATAATGTCCATTTCATTTTAAACCTCATCATCACTGAAATATTGAACAGATTTTGTACCAGTTTCCAGTATCACAATGTCTCTGTGCAGATCAAAATAAACTTTCCCTTTACTTTCCCTGACTGTACATCCACACTGAACAAGGGATCCGACTTTTACTTTTTTGTTCGATCGTACATACTTACCAGATTGTTTTTCCCAAACCCTTATGGGTGGATTCATCATTCCACCATAAGCCCTCTGAAACCTGGACAATCTCATATCCTTCCCACCATATGTGGCAAATGTATTTACCCAATCTAAAATGTTACTTTTGTTTGGTATGTTAAGTATGACACTTTGGGTACCCTGGTCCAAATTTGCAAACAAAACTCTACATGGATCCAACAGAGAGGTTTTACATCCAGCCGTATAATGCGATGGGAGATCTAAAGAAACCTCAGCAGTCCTAAGAGGTTCTGGGTGTACTTTTCTAGACGCTAGGTGGACTTTAAACAGTTCTGCGTTCATTTTCATGAACATTCGGATATTTATATGGTGTTATATTTAAATGAATTACCGTTCATAAATGGAGGATGTGATTATCAACCTCAGAGTCATAGCCTGTCTGGAACCTTACCAGAGATTACATACACGACAAACACATTTCAGAATTTATGAACACAAACTTCTCCCAGAATGGATTATTCGCTGGCTCGATGGTGCTACACGTCGAAGTGACTTTGGCAGAATCAGAGATATCTTTATGACTGCACACAACAACAGAAATTATCCTGGAATGGAAGATCAAATAATAAATGCAAAGCATGGGTTAGAAAGTCTAAAAAAAACATATGAAAACGACCAAACCATGCAGGCTCGTATTGACACTCTCATAGATATGATGTATAACGGTGTATCTGACGAAAGATAAACTTACACAATGCTAGGGTTTACACCAGAAAATAGTACAAAACAGAATTTAGAACACGGGGTTAGGCTACTAGCTTTATGTAATCATGGATCTATACAACAGATACATAAATGGTGGCAAGACCCTAACATGTACTATGCTTTTGAAACAAAGAAAGGGGCATCGTGGTTCGGAAGCCATGGTGGACCTACAAAGTTCATGGACATGGTTGGTACAAATGCTCCTGATGTAGAAGCACCGCCTCTACCAAATCCTTTCAAAGTACAACCACAATGTCATTCGTGTATGAAATCATTTAAAAGTTTTACAAAGCCAATGCCCATTAAAGTATATAGATGCATGTGTGGTACAAAAATAGTTCATCCTAACTGTTTTATGCCAGATTATTGTCCTATTTGTAGGATCAAAGCATCTGTATTTCTAAGAGAACAGTCTATTTCATCGTGTATTTAAATTAAGTGGGTATCCTAAGTTATCTCTACAATGATAGTAAATAAAACCTGCTACTGTTTTAAATGCATGTCTGCCAGTTTTTGTAGCTGTAATTTCTTCCATACTTTCATACCCTTCAAATGGATCCTGTAATGTAACTTCATTTGCATCAGCTTTGTTAAAAATGTCCTTAAACGATTTAGCAACCTTAAAATGAATAGTCTTACCTTTTTGATGTTCCCATGTGGGGTATACAACTGTATGATCGACCTTGTGTATTTTCTTCCTTCGTTTGGCACTCATTTTCCTGTTGAATAATGAATGAGGTAGAAATGGTAAGTCAACATACGAACCGTTCACACAGACTGTGACAATATTTTCACTCGGAATTTCACTTACTTTAAGAAAGCACTTTGAGTACCATTTCTCAGGAATCTCTCTGAAACCAGAAACATCATGCACTGCGTATTTAAAGTAGTCGCTGTGTCGTAAAATAAATACACATTTAGGTGTTATATTACCCTTTGTAATTGTACCATTGAAAGGTTCTCCACACCAAGCCACAGAATATCCGGTCAAGCCATATCCTTCTATGACTGTACCTTGCCATATTTTCAAAGTAGCATGGCATGCTTCAGGTAGTGGAAACATTGCTTAGTTTTACTAGGTTTTTATATTCAAGTAATTAAATGCGCAACTGCCTTACAAATGGTATGCGACTCACAGTAAATATCTGGAACATTTCCATATAAATGGAAAAAGAAATGATCAGATATTCCTTTTTCTACATTCATGTATTTTATAGTACCATTACCAATGACATGTACAAAAACCATGCCCTGTAGGTCTGAATATTGTGTACTCCACTGCATTGTAGAATTTGGCTGCGCGACTCCTTGGAATGTGTAGTGAGACTTTTTTGGAAGAAATTGGGCAACAAGTGCAGCGCACAAGATAATGAGAATATGTTTACACATGTTTAAAGGCACACAACATCCTATATATGTCTTGTTTATACACGAAATGTCTGTACCTAAGCTGAGTTTTCGTGATCAACCACTTAGGATTAAAGTGAGAAAGGTACAGGTAAAACGACAACGAGGTCCACCTGACATTGAGTCTCAAGGTCACGTACCATTGTCAACGCTGTCAACATTGCCAACCCCGAATAAAAAAGTTATATTTTTTTTTGGAGCTGTAACACTACTAATGTTTATCTTAACACTCAGAACATTTATCTATAAGATCAAAGTACACACGATTAAAAAACTAAAATGTGAGCAGCATAGTAGAGTTCTGACATGTTCTGGTGCTAAATCTGAAGGAACATTTGTTGTAGAAATCCCAGACTCTTGTTCAGGCTCAGTCTACGATATTGGTGGATATCCATTTTCTGTCGCTAGTCATGGTAAATATTACAAAGTCCCAGCAACTCAGCTTACAGTGAAAAGCGTGAACGGTAGGTGTAACACTAAAGCTTTCATTGACTCTAATGAAATGACTCTGTATCACCCCTTTACATGGGTCACTACAAATCAACATACCACGTTCACCATTATGGATGGAGACAACACTATAGTAGATAAAGTTTCTGCTTCTCTTTTTGATTCTGTATCTAAAGGGTCATGGATAGCATATACATACGATATACCTGGTGAAACTGCTATTGTTACAGGTGACGGGACAGACATCATACACATTTATAATGGTGTATATGAATGATCTAAGAACCTTTAAGATGACTCATGGAACAACTTATCACGATTGGGTTGGTCAGCATTGGGGACAGAATACAATTCATGTTCAAAAAAAACACAATATGTGGTACAATAGGACATGGAGGTCACGTACTGAATACAACCATCCATTGTCCAAACTCTGTACAGATCAAGACTTTATTTACTCGGTCTTACCCTTCACTAACTGCATGGAGCGAGGCATGTCTAAGAGAGGGTTTACAAGAAGAGAACACCAGGTATGCATCTTGGAAACGTGTTACGCATGTGAAAACAGGCAGAACCCTGCAAAGTTTAAGAAGTCAGTTAAACGTAAGTACAAAAATGGTAGGTGCTTCCAGACAGGATCTATTTGCAGAAATAAACAGACTTCAGATGAGAGTGACCCAATTGACACAATTGAAAGCAGAACCAAGAGAATCTGCATTAGCAACAGACAAAATATTACTGACACCATCCGTGATAAAGTTTTTCAAGGAGTGGGAAGCTACCTCATCGCTCCGTGGTTAACACCAGATGATCTACAAAGTGTAAAGTCTGCATTCAGGTGTGACTGGGATTGGGCTAGAACATGGCATGGGGGGAAGGTAAAGGACAAAGCAGTGGCTGTAAAAGTTTTTTTACACATAAAACAGGGGATCTCTATAGATTTTCTGAACGAAAAGTATGGTACCGACAAGGTGTTCAGTGCATTGTGGTATATATTACCATGTAAAGAATTCATTTTATCTGCTCATAGATTAAAACATTGGCAAAGTATACGAAAATTAGATCGATTGAAATAAACTATTTATATATCATTGCATGTATGAAATGGATGGTCTTGCATTCTTCTTATTATTATTAGGCAGCATATTCCTATTTATTCTTATATGTGTATGTGGTATTCGCATATGTGCTAGAAAATATGACCCGTCAAATAGTGTGGGTAGAGCATACAGAACAAATTTTAATTCAGGTGTTTAAATTAATTGTCTTAGTTCTTCTATATTGTAAGTTTTAAGTAGTTTGCGTATGCACATTCTAATTGTATTCTTTGTCTGGGTAAATGTAGATTTTGAAATTTCAAAATCATCTAAGGTGTTTGCATCAGGTAGAATAGTGTCAAATAATTCGTATTTATGTATGATTACATTCCCACCAACACTCATCCCCCTCTGCAATATGAAAAGCATAGCAGGGACAAATATATCAAAAGCAATCTGTCTTGGCATCTCTACGATGTTCCAAAGTTTAACAATCGTTGGATATACATCCTCTGTGATTTTTGGAATTTGTGATTCGAATCGTGACATGATTCGTAAAAATATTGGTTTCGAAAATGTCTCGGTGACTAAAATATTCATCATGGTACATGCAACTATACATTTGTTGCTATCTCTACAGTGTTTCATGTATCGGTTCACCTGTTTGACCCCCATCTGGCGCCCATGGTGGAACTTTTCTAGCTCTTGGCATTTTCTCACATGAGAACAAACTAGCAAGACAAGTGTCCTATGTACCTCCCTTTTGCAGGACTCGTCTTTAATATTAAGTGTATTGTTGAGTACCCTCCCATCCTTTGTTCTTGAATACATGTTGGGATCTCTTTTGTCAGATACGATCGTGGGTACACATTTTGAGGTTAATTTCCATGATCGAACGACCTCTGTCTCATTGTTCCACTGTACACCAGACACAGGACATGCCAAAGTGTGGTCATCATTAGGGACAGGTTCAAGGCAGCACTCTTCGGTACAATGGTGGACAGTGCCTGTTTTCTTACATATGGAAACATACTTTAAAGCTCTCACAAAATTAGATTTGTTCATCCATGGTTTGTTGTTTCCAGACCACCGAATATACTCCACACCATCCTTCTTATGAATATGTACATGTATTGGTTGAGTCTGGCACCCTGCTGTACACACATGTGCATCGCCCCCTATCTTCCTCTGTATATGATTGATGATGTGCACATCATTCATTTACATTCCTTAACTGTGATACTAATAGTTATGTACACCGTTACACATATACATAAACCACAAGTCCGACCAAACTAAGTGCACCCATAACATCCATAAAGTCAAGTGCGAGAAATAGAGGCAGTACCATTAAAGCAACCAGGATGAAAAATATGGTCTGCAAATGTGTTGTCGCTGCGAGAGTCCACGATATTAAATCATACATGTGTTATATAGTTATACATCCGATAAATAGCCCATACTATTGCTATAGTCATGGCAATGTCCCCATATCTATTACTTTTCCTCACAGCTACAATCTCACAATATGCATACGTGTTGTTGTATTTAATACTAATGTCATACCCATGCTTTACAAACACTGATCTGAATGTATCCCGGAGATCATCTGTGTACAATTCTATTTCTCTATAACGTACCTTGAATCCATCTCTCATGACTAGGGAACCAACAAATTCGTAATGCATGTCTTGGTTTTCATCTGATGTGATATCTAACCAGTCCATTGATGTATTTTATGCTCCATTTATATGAACTCGAAATAGTTTTGATGTAGTTCTAACATCTTGTGTGGCGGATTTCCCTCTACACTGTATATATTGTTTTGAACGTTGACGAAAGGAATTTGTGGTTCTGTTCCAGAGTGGAAATGTGGTATAAAAAGTGCCCTGCAGTATGATACTAATGGATTGGATGTGTCCTCACGTTTTCTCTTTGACCCACCCGAAAGTTTGTGTAAAATTGCGCGTATTTCGATTTGTTTTGAGTCCATTATAAAAGGTCGTTTACGCTTTTATATGTACGTGTATCTAAGCAGTGACGGACAGGTTACACAAATTGCTTCTGCAGCTACACCCGAAGAGTGTGGTGCATGCAAAAATGCAGATGTTTTAATGGTGCTTCAAGTGCCAAATCATATGGTACATGATATCGTTGGCAAGTGGAAACGAGAGTCTAGAGGAGACATATCTAGAGTAAAAAAGGGGTTTAAGTTAGCAAAACAGTACAACTTTAAAGCATATGTGTCAGACATCCCAGTAGGTGAATTAGAAACTTTGAAAAATTATAAACCACCATCAGAAGGCGCGCCTAAAAAAGTACCAGCTTCGTTCTGGGAAAATTTATAGTATAAATAGCCAGTACTCGTTGCATAAATATGGACTTATCCGACTTGGTACAGAGATATGGACAAATTCCAGCTGCATTGCAAGCAGAAGCGGATGCCGTGTGGAACCATCTTCAAGTGCAAGGCGATTGCCTGATCAGCGCCAAAGCTACTGCCAATTTTGGTGTGGACGACGAGAACACAAAACTCACAGGTCACAAGGTTCTGAGGGGTCTTATTGTTGGTATAAAACCAGGATACCAGATCTCTGATAAGGATTCATGGATTCATCCGAACCTCAACCAGTGTCGTAGTCTATTTGATGGCGGAGAGTATCTCGACTACACCGAGTTGCCAGATACCAACTGCAGTGTTGGTGTTTACAACACACAGTCTATAAACGACATAGGTGATATGGTTGCTAAACCACACACTATAGTAGACCTACATATGAAAGAAGCTGGCGATGTTCGTGTATCGTGGAATGGTAAATCAGTGGAGTCAGTGTATTCCACTGCATTGAGAGACAATACCTTGGCAAAGGTGCAGGAAATAGCAAAAAAGTTTGGAGCACAAGATAAAATCAGATCAGATTTTACCAATATTCTCTACAGGGGTAGAAATATGTACTACTTTTACAACAATGCGTACAAAGGAGAAGGGTTGGTACTCACAAGCCCACTCAATGGTTACAGACTAGTGAGTTCCAACGATCACGCTGCCGATTACATGAGTGATCAGCTCATTGATGTACCAAACCTTGATAAGAAACACATTGAGTCACTTTACAGCAAAGCCAAGTGGAACTCGGCAGAGCTTATTAACACATTCGTCACCAAGAAAAGTTACTCGTCAGAACCAGCCACCTACATGATGAAAAAGGCTAGTTTCTCAGACACACCTGTTGTGAAATTTATGACTCCTTCGGAAATCAACAAGATGACACCTTCGTACATACATGTGCAGGGGTTAGATTTGCGCGTGCACGATTTCTTTTTAGAGGACAAATTACATGTACCGCTTACAAACGATGTCATTCATCAGTTGATGGGTATGGGGAATGTAAAATTCATCAACCCGAAATTTTATGATTATGATGAAGGAAAATTAGTTTTACCTAGATACATTGTAAATAAATTAATCTAAGTATTTTTTTAAGGAAATCTGTACTTTACTTCCATCTCACACACAACCTTGTACAAAGCCGAACCCTCTGTGTTTGCCTGAAACCTTGCACCAAGATCTGCAAATTTGGTGTAAGGGATCTGACTAATCACATTGGAGTACAGCTGATTAATGCAATTGTCCACAATGTTCTTACTTACCTTCATAAACTCTCCCTCTCGGACAGCCTCACTCTGTAGATTAATCCCTAGCTGTTCCCAGTTGTTCTTAATAATCGACACGACAACATGATTCTCCGGGACATAACAGTAATCCTTACCCTTGAAACGGGTAATACCCTCATGCAGCTTTTGCAGATTGTATCCACCATACTGCTTGATCCAGCGAGAGTTCATCAGCCCCTCGGGGTGGTAGACCACCTCGTTGGGGCGATTGCGCTCATGTGGTAGAATGGTAGCCACATTACTGTAGCCTTCGTTCTGGTGTGCATGGTTATCCGAGAGGTCCGAAACCTCCTGGGCATACAGCCACCCCTTTGAGTTGGCAACATTGGCAGAATTAGCAAACAGATTCATACCAACAGTCACTGTCTCAGGACAGGAAGAGTGGACAGACTTGAGAGTCATGCTAGTCACAATTCCTTGTGTAAAGTCTTTTGCCTCAAAGGCAGCTTTCTCCTCAGCAGAGAGATCCGAAGCCATGGACGGCGTGAAGATGTGATCAGCATTCTGCAGGTTCACGACAACTCCATTAGCAAGTTCAGATCCATTCGAGTTGCACTCGAACACAACTCTACGAATAAGCTCGGGACTCACATCCGCAGAGACTTCCTCAACTTGTTCAACATTTGCACTGGGTTCAACCGAGACAAGTTCAGACACAGCAGGTCGTGACATTTAGATACATAGCGTGCCTTATAAATACCTTGTATTATTTCTTTAAAAAATGGCTTGGTCAGAAAAAACATTTTTCAATGTAAAAGATTCTACACATGGCAATACATCTCAAAATAATGATAGAATCAACCAAATGCTAAAAGATTTACCCCCTTTTATGAAAATTACTTCTAGAAAGGCAAGGAAGATGCTTGTGCGATATGAAGAACTAAAACAGCGTCATATCGAGAACTTAAGGGACAATAATGTCTTTAAATTTGTTATGAAGGTTGCTGGATTTACTAATGAACGCATTGAAAAGTACTGGAACGGGTCTGACATATCCCCATTCATGGAAAAATACACTCCCAAAAATATCAAAATCACCAAGGAAGATTTAGAAATTTTAAAACTCAGAGCCAGGGAACACGCACTATCGGACCTTCACCAATTCTGTACAGAAATTGTAGCTATACCTATGTACAGACCTACACAGACAGGGAAAGGTCACATGGATAGGGACAAATCTGTTAATATACCCGACCACTCTGCCCTACCCGATCCTACAGTAATAGTAGATGGGGAAGCATATAAAAGCAAATACAAAATGATATACAATATGTCAGATTCTGAATTCCAGGTTTTCTGTAAAAAGTTCCTGCTTATGAAAAAGACACTAGAGAAAGCATACAATGGAAAAAATGATATCGTCTGGTATACCTTCCTTGACCCCCCTGACCCGGAATATGTAGGCAATGTATATGACCATACAGGTATATTTGATTCTGACGAAGTGCAACAGGAAACATATGACGAGGTAAGGGAAACTGTTGAATTAGATAATGATGCTACTAATTCTCACTTTTGGACATGGATGGATAACACACCTATTGTACACTGGGACAAAACAACTGCCGAGTTTTGGTTCCAAAGGTATATAGCAAAGTGGCTCAGTAATGATGACAGAACAGACAGACCAGATATAGAACAATTTTCAGATCTTACCGAATTTAGAGATAGATTCAGAACACTGTTCAACAATTTAAAGTTGGATAAAAGTACAGGGAAATGGATGAGAGACCTCACTGGTCTGAGACTTACCAAAATGATCCGTGGAAGGAAAGAATTCAAAGACAGGGGGGTTGGGCTAGGACCAATTGCATCTGATGCCACTACGGGAGATGGGGGTCCACCACAACCCATTAGGAGACAGTCAGTTGGTGCACCAGATGGAGTGAGAAGAATTCGGCGACTGAACAATCGAGACAGATCAGGCATCGCAGTGGGTGTGACTAATTTTGAAGAGCCGGAACTTGCCGAGGGTGACCTGGATGTTTGGCGTCCAGAAGATCTTCCAACAGAGGTACCACTTGACTTTGTACGCCCTATATTCAACGAGAGATTTGCACACTGGAAACATGAGCTTGTTCTCGGAGAATACGAAAAACGCAGCATGCAAGAAGCTGACAAGTGGCTGCAAATGACTCCTTGGGCTATTGGGAAGATATACCTGCAACCTTCCATATATGCACACATGCAAGAAGCTCATATTGCCATTACAAGAAAATGGAAAAAGTTTGCACACCTCTCACTCGAAGACTGGTTATCTAACGAAGAGCATGCTTACTTCTTCAGCAAACTGGTATCACTATGTATAAAGACATCTGATGTGCTGTCAGGTAAAAAATATGGGTTGGACAAGATGTACATGAGGTTAAACCTTGAGAAACGCAGGATCATGTTTTCTATTTCCAAGCTGAGTGTACCTACAAGAACAAGAAAAAATATGGGCACATTGCCACCAACTATCACTGAAGAGAAATTATGGAAAGAATATCAGGTAGCTCGTGCAAAAGGTGATGCAGCCGAAGCTGCTAGAGTTCAATCCCGTATGCAGAGAGTTCCATTTTGATACACCGTTCAAAACGGTACCAAAACGCGACTTCTGTGCATTTCAGAGCATGTTCCCATGATTATTAAAAAAATATTTTTTATTACTTTTTATAAAAATGCTATTAATACAAGATTAGGTGCTCAAACCGCTAGAAGTCGCGTTTTGGTACCGTTTTGAACGGTGTATCAAAAACGCAATGTTGCATCCTGAAAAAAAGCATCGCCTGCAATGTCATACTCTTCAGTTTCAAGAGGGTAAATTGTATCGAGGTCTTCTACAATCTTGCTAGCCAATGGTCTCCAATGTTCATAGAACAGACATCTTTTAAAAAGCTCTGATAGTTTCACTGGCATATGCAATTGCAGTGTAGGATGCCTGCCTGCGCGGAAACATGTGTATATCTGATCGAGTGACGTAGGAACTGTTTCGATACTTTCAATATTGCCAGTCTCAAGTCCATTTTTTAATCTTTTGTCCAGTGTTTCAAACCTAAAATCCGATTCATTGGTTTTCAGCAAAGCCTTTGTGAGTAAAATATGAAATTCATTTCTCCCCACACCGCGATCATTTTTCTTGGGGTCATAAATAAGGTTTAGAAGATTCACAGCGATGGAGAAGACGTCAAATTTCGTTGTAACCGGCGCGTACTTGCATGTTTGACCATCCCAAACACGCTGTTCGGGCGGGTGCCAGTGTCTCCAATGTGTTAAACTCATATCCGTAAATGGAACTATGCTTCCACCCCCTGTCACCTCTGCTAATCCGAAATCAATTAATACAGGATCATCACCACTAAACATAATGTTACCACCATGCAAGTCGAGATGAACAACCTGCTTGCTTTCAAGAAATGCAACGGCTTCAAACATTTGAAATGTTTTTCTGACAAACCGTGTGCGTCTCCTCTCTATAGAATATTTGAAATGCTCGTTAAGAGTCGTGTCCAGTTTTTCTACAACCATCAATAAATAATTTTCATCACCATCAGGTGGTTTAGCTGTTCCATACAATGTCATGATATAGTTAGATTGATTACCTAGCCTACGCAGGATTTGAACTTCATGTTCAGTTTCTAGTTTTTCTTGGTACTTTATTCCATATGTAAATTCTGGAGAGAGAGGTCTACCTTCATAGTTTGTTATAATTTTATCAGGATTATGAAAAGTACCCTTTACAACAGTACCATAGCCCCCCCTACCAAGTCGTGAACGACTCATAATTAAAACTCCCGAATTCAGCCCTCTTGATGCAATAGATCCACTAGATGCACCACTATTCTTTTTCCTTTTTTTAGATCTTCTCTGTTCCACACGTTTTCTCACAGCATCCATGGAATTCATCATTTAATGTACGTATGGTGCCATATATAGTCAAAAATCCATCTGGAATATCTGGTGTGTAATATCACTAACACTGTGCCTCCAAGTATTGCTATTGTATTTTACTATATCCACCATCCTCATAGTTGCATCTGCTTCTTCGAGTGATGGCATTAGTTTTCTTTTCACATGCTCCTGAATTTCCAATAAAGAAAAATGTGAACATAAATAAACCATGAGTGCATACCATAACCCTACATGATGTCTCATTTTGTGGAATGCCTTTGTAACACCAGCAACGAAAGAAGCATAGTCTGCAGAATCTTCTCCGCCCATCATAATAATCATAGGGGTTGTGATTCGTATATTCATACGAAGCTTAGGATCATGACCTAACAAGTACGAAAAATCTATATGTCCTATTTCCCCACCTGAAACCACCATATTCTGCAAATGTCTGTCTCCTACTCCAAGTATATATGACAGGATACATGCACCAATTGCCGACCGGATAAATCTATGCCTTACACACCTTACTGTATCTTCTGGAAAACAATTATGGATATGACTAGACAGTTCGTAATTAAGTTCGTACAAAGTCTTTGCATTTGGCAGCATTTCAATCCACCCTCCATAATTGGTGACAAATACTGGATACTGCACGCACTTTGTCTCACATAACTTTTCAATCAGATGTGCAAACAACATAACTAACCTATCCTTTGTTAGGTCATCTGTTTTCAACAGAATATATCTGTTGCCTTTATCTGTTTTTAATATGAAAATACTCGGTTTAGATGCACTGTGCACCTCAACGGGGTCGTTTACATGGGTACACATTGTACTTGGGTCGTAAGGCAACCTAGCAGGTGTCAAAAGAGGAAATTTGTGCCCTTTTGTTAGTTCAAACATGTAACGGACCAAACTATCAGTATAAATAAAGTCCTTTTTGTACATGGGAAACATATCTAACATACGATTCTGTATGTCTTTGTATACACCATCTTTGTAGGTTGCACATTCATAGTATAGTGCATATGCTACATGAATGTTAGAACATAGTGGTACAATAAAGGTGGTGATAAATTCTTGTGCAGAAGGCGTCATGCTCCTGCGCAACCAATGTGGCATAAAACGAACATGGTCTTTGCATGTCATACTCTGAATGTACATACCAAACCACTTGCAAAGATCTGGTTTTCGAAGAAGCTGGGTGCATGGGAATGTGTTCAATATTTCTATTATGTGCAGGGATGATGTTGGCATGCAAACTGCACACTTCAATTCATGACAGGTTGATATTCGTGGAAAGGGTTTGATCTGTAGAGCTCGCACGACTTGTATGTCCCAGACAGAGTGACCACCCATTTTGTACGCATGCGTTTTCAATAGCTGTGTTTCTAATCTAGAGTATCTTTCGTATGGCATCTTTCGGCGTAGGTTTTTATATACAGACAATAAAGTCACGACTGCATGGTGCCATCTCCTGTTCAACGATAATAGATACATGTCTGATATGTTTATTGGAAGTAATGCCAACACCCTAACAATACTTTCTGACTTGTTTGTTTCAGAACATTTATCCATGCATGGGTCACATAGTCTTACGTCTAAATACTCTGATCTAACTTGAATAAAGGATGGGATAACACCCTTACCAGATGTACAGGAATGGCAAAAAACCTTTCCACACAACCTGCAGTGGTGTTTGCGAACAAAAATGGTAAAATATGTACCACATGAACATTTGTCCACATCGGTGTCAGACTGCCACATTTAAAATAATGAAGAGACTGTATATAGGGACAGTACACATAAGTAAATGTGGATTGAAAGAATACTTACATGGCTGGGATATGTAAGAACAGAACGAGAGAGCGTATATAAAGGGGGGGCAGTTAGCTTATAAATGGAGGACCAACAATCAAAATACAGACTAGCTTTGATTGATATGATGAAATATAAACCAAAACAGGAAGAGGCTAAAATTTGTTTCAAATGTGTGGGTTTTAAATCATTTGGAGGGTTAGAAGCAAAAAACGTGACAAAGGGACCAATGTGTGTATGTGACAATACGTGGCAAAATGTACATGCTCATATACGTAAAATGGAAGGGAAGAAACTTTTTACTATATAAATATTATACATGTTTATTAAAATGTCTTTTGTTAAGAAAACACCAGCAACGCCTGTGAATTCTGAATTCAAAATCGAACTCCTACCTAACCCGTCCATGAAATTCTCCGATGAGACCAAGTTTCAGCAAAACAAAGTTATCGATGCACTTACCCGTGTCTCGAAGGGTCTGTTTCTCCCCAACCCTGCAGTGAAAATCCAAGATAGTGTGAAATCAGGTCAACTGTACAACCGTGGTCTAGGTGTGAACAGGTTGGTAGGTGCCATGAAAAAGCATAACCTCGTCCTCCGTGTGAGTGTGTCGGGAGATCACAACGCGTGTGCCATGGCTACACATGAAGATCTCACTTCGAATGGGGTTATCTCTTCACCCAGTGGTTCGTTTTCTCTTGGTATCTCTGGAAACACTATTCGTCACGTCGACTTTATCTAAATATTCAGGTGTAGGGGCAGTTTTTTCTCTCAAATGTTCTGGTATAGATGTATTCTGAAGGCAGTGTTTTGAGTACACGTCCCAGCCTATCACACCATTTTTATACAAGTAATCCAATTCTTCAAAGGATATGTATGGGTGCACAGGGAACACCACGAGAATTTGGTGCCTCATCTTTGATGCAAACACATTCTTATACACTTTTAACTTTTTATAATCGACATAAAGTTTTTGATATAAATCTGTGCACATGTAAGACAATGCCTTTTTCCAAAACAAAACAGTATGCTTAAATGTATCTGTCACACCCTCTGTGTCACTCTTAAACAGTGAATCCCCTATCATTAAACTCCTAGGTACCCCCATGCCTGAACATATTTCTTCTTGCAATATCTTATGTATCTGGGTAATGTCTTGTCTTCCTGTATTCTGTGCAGTAGGTACTACATGCTGACCATTAGGCAACTGTGTAATGTTCCTGAGATTTTGCACCTGCTTTGACCCCCTTCCCATATATTGATGGTATAGCTCTTGTTGTCTCATAAGTATTTCCACATTGGCTTTAGATCGCTCAAACTTCATATCGGTTTCGGGGTCATCTTCTGTAGTATCTGCAAAAAAATCGTAGTCTACACCTTCATGGCGCTCTTTGTTGCTTGTCTCTACTACCTCTGAGAAATAGTCAGGATTAGACTTATTCTTTTCCATGATCAATGTTGTAAATCTCAGTTCCTTTAAGAATATACACTTATTCATTACACGAGCTACAGTCGAAATCAACTCACCTGTAGGCAAAGCATGCTCTCCAAAGTGAGTATATATAAAAACATTTTCTGTATCAATATGACTAGATGAGAGCCAGTAATCGTACTTATTATCAATAACCCTGTAATGCAACTCAAAAAGGTCTGGACGTACTACAGATGGGTACTTTCTTTTCGTCTCATCTTCTAGTACACTCACAACAACAAACCCCAAACACAATGCACTGTCCAAAGCATCTTTTACAAATGTCTCCCAGTATTCACTAAATGCATCTGCAACTTCTATAGGCGGTTCGAACACCTTCTTGTTCTTTTCAAACTGAATGCCATTTTTCATCAAATGGTGGTAGATCATGTCTCTACACATATGAAGGAGGTTGTCCCGCATGTAATCAGCCCACATGCGACAGGCGGCTTTCATATTAACGTGTGTTTCCATTTTAAACATGTATACGGGGTATAAATAGTGCTTGTAGACGATTTAAATGATGTACTATGTCGGCATGACATTCGTAGTATTTGGTCTAGCAATGGTTGTAAAAAATGCCATACAGGTGTATAAATTAAAGTAATATGTTTTTAAATGTGTCTACGTCTAAGTCAAATACCCTGGATACGGAAATTGTTTGTAAGAAACAAACTACTTGAAGACAAACCCCTGTTTCACAACTTTAACGATACAGATTCGTAATATTTAGAACTACCCTTGGATCTGCGTCCATTGACGTTGCCAGCATTGCGGTCCCTGTATTCACCATACCCATAATAAGCTCCTTGTCGTCTCCTTTTGCGAAGCTGGCTATTACGCTTTGTGTCCTTCCCCTCTGGACTAACCACCAACCATTCCTGTAAAGATTTAATCCACATAAAATGCCATAATGATACCAATGCCGAAAATTCACACAAAGTTCTATTTTCAGTAAAACAGTCGCACGAGTTAAGCATACGGAGGACAACCCATGCAGGTATGGACAGTCCGAATAGAATTAGAGATATAATAATACCTCCTGTAAAAGCCCAAATTGTTAGAGCTGCATTCAGAATTTTTCCCCAAACAGGATATCGTTCATTAGGGGCAGGTAACCATGTTGTGCGCAGTGGTTTTTCACTGTCTAAGAACGAGATGATGATTTGAGAGTTTGAATCAAGTTGGGCACACGCCGTTTGGACCGCTTGTGAAATCAATTCGAAGTGCATGCCTCCATACGCAATGCTATCATAAGCCTTCTCTACCTCAGAAATTAAAACCATCTGTTCCTTCCAAGTCGCGCGCATGTGTTCAGTTGTCTGTGAAACACCACGACTTGTTCCTTTCTCTCTTGCCACCATTTTTTTAATTTTCTTTGAAATTTCATCAAAAAAACCACCCTCGCGCGGAGTCATACGCCTACCCTCTGTGCTTCCAATTCTTTCCACTGTGTCCAACCAAATAATATAATCCCACTGCCACTTTTTTGCATTTGCTGTTATATCTTTCTGTAAGGTATTGAACCTACCAGCTGCATATTCAATAGGCGTGTACATATCGGTTTCAACATATGCCTCTGGTTTCGCACAGCAGCATAAAATTGAGAACCGCATTAATGATCTTGCATTAATTTGATCCACATGGGATTGAAAAAAACGCCAAAAGATTATAACATACGTAACCAATATGATAATATTTGAAACCCAAACAGCTGTAAGGAAACCTGGTTCCAGGTCTGAAACAGTTTCCCCTGCAACAGACGTTTGAAATATATTCCCATTAAAGTCAGTAGTCACTGTTCTTTCGTCCAATGACCATATACTGTTTGACCTCCCCATCCCGATGTAAGCAACAGCAAGTATTGAGAATGCGAACGACAGAAAAGATGTGAAAAATGTAACCAATATTATATTAAACACACTGTTAATATCCTTCAACACTGTGGGGTCAAAAATTCGCGAGTTGTCATAAAATGGATTAATGTGTGGATACACACCAGCTAAAAACCTTGCTTCTATCTGATCAACACGAACACCAAGGAAAAAAGATTCTATTACAGACGTAATGGAGAATGCCACTGTGAGGATAGAAGATATACATAGTAACATTTGTTTCCACTCTGGATGAAAGTAGGACTCGGAGCCAATCAGAACAGAATACAAACCAACAGCAGCGCCTAAAGTGAGTGTAGCCACCACTGAAACTTGATTGACTATTTCTGTATAATCTGATAGAATACTGGTTATTGTATCCGCCTGTTTGTCACGTAATTCAACGAGCTTCTGAATAGAGTCGAACCTCGATTGTTGGCGAGCTGTGTAGCATTCCAGTAATGCAATCGTATTGTCTCTTCTCTTTTCCAATCTGTTCGATAAATGTTCACCAGCATCTGTAGCAGATGGTTCATCTGTATCCTTTGCACCCTGCGCACCAAACTCATATTTTTTTGGCTTACCAAACATTATTCAACTGTACGTTATTATTTATACTTCATATTATGAGATCTCGTTTTCATAGAATGGCAATTACTACACAATGCACATAGATTCTTCAACTCGTCCAAACCCCCATCTCTCAACTCGTCCATATGGTCTATATCGAATGCCTGAGGGTGGAGCATGATCGAACATTCTGGGTTAAACGATGATGAACATCTGTACCCCTGTCTATAGGCTATGTTCCACCTATACTTTCTTGCCACTGCGCGGGTCTTCTTCATATCTCCCTTAACCGCTTTGACGATCCCATTGATATGGTACCCATAGGATGTTGGTGCTGTTTCGATATACCATTCTAAAAACTTAATGACATCCAACTGAGACATCCACTTGTCCTCCACTGCATGGTAGTCTACCTGGGGTAGTAATAATCTCATCTGGCAAGGTCCTGCATGTTCACATATAGCCTTTTCAATGTCTTCCAAGTTGTAATGCCACGATCTCCTCATAAACATTTTCTCTATCATTGTCAAGCAAAAACCCACGCTATATATGTACCAATTTCTTATGTAAAATGTCACTCTCGGAGTTTGCAACTCGTTTCAAAGTTCTCCACGAAAGATGGGGGTATAGATGGGACACTGATCCGAACTATGAAACTTTAACATATGGCGATCTGCGACAGTTTCAACACCTCACGGATTATATCATGCGGTTCTTAGCACAAAATGGAAATATATTCGATTCGGATGTGGACACAATGTTTGGAGTTAAATTCTACATTCGAGGAAGCAGATTCAACGTAACAGACGCTGCACTAACAAAATACATAAAAGACTGTGGACCATACTTTAAGGCAAATAGAAAAGTATGCAAACAGGCGTATGACTATCTTAAGACATGTCCCCCTTCCAGTACCCGATGTCTATTACAAGTGTCTCTCCAATGGATGAAGATAGTCCGGAAATACCGCATGAGATACAAGAAAAAGAAAGACATTAAAATATCAAGTTTTACAAAACTAATAAAAGCAACTGCTATATTAGAATGTAGAGCATACATTAAAGAAACATTTGGAGATAAATTAAAGGCAAAAAGTGTAAAAAGTGCCATTAAACAAGTACAAGAGTATGATGTGGATACATCCAGTGGTACATCGGACTACACATCTGAAGAAGACACTGCAGATCTCTCAGGCACACAACTGAGACTATAGTATTTATATGCAGTTGCACTCATAAATGTTCAGATGCTTCAAGAAGCCCATCTCGGTGGAGAGGGCTATCAAGGAAATGCGCCAAGTCGAAGCTGTACTGCAAGACATGATTTACAAATATGAAAAAATAAAAACAGAAACTCGCATTAAATTTAAACAAGAGACGACAAAGAGACGGAAACTCATGCATCTAAGACGCATCAAGACGTTAGAACACCACATCACACAGTGTGAGGCAAAACTTATCACATGTGTCAACAAACAGTACGCTTTAGAGCAACTAGAAGTAAGTAAAATGCAAATCGAAGCCATAAAGTCAAGCACCAGCATATTTAAAAGCTTTTCCAAGTATAACCCTATCCACAAGATAGAAGACCTGCAGGAAAACATGGAAGAAAGGTTGGAGGATTTAGCAGATGTCACCGATCTACTCACATCTGGTACTGTAGAATTCGACGACGACGAGCTTATGGCAGAGTTAAATGACATAGAGGGAGAACAAATGATTGAAGAAATGCCAGAAGTGCCTACAAAGACACCAGGACGTGTGGAGACACGTATTGCAGTGTCTAATTAAAGCGCAGCCAGTCAAAATATCCTTTAGGTGGAGGGGGCATCGGAGGTGGTGTTCTTGGAGGTTCTGTGGGCATGAGAGGCTCATATAATCCTTTTTGTTCCAAGGCGTCTGCAAGTTGGGCTCTTAAGTTAGCGATTTCACATTTTAGATACGCAATATACTCTACAAGATGTGACATTAATTGATTATATTTATATTATTATACTACCTGATCTCCCTTCTTCGGCTCTTTACTCGGATCCATATACATAATTGCACCATCACGGACTGGAAGCACACCAGCATACGGGGTACCCCAGTGACCCTTGCCCTGGTGGGTGAAAGTACCATTGGTGTATTGTGCACCACGGAAGCACACAGTGTTCACCTGCTGCACTTGGTGCAAGTAGGCTTCATCCGTCCTGTTCTGGTCAAGCTCCTCAATGTACTCGAGCGATCCGAGAGCATCGGCACCCTCAAAGTGTAGCTCATCGCTCGGCTCGTAGTCACGATGGGCACCTGCAAAGCGACCTGTAATGTCAATAGCGTCGGCAAGTTTCTCCCCATCTCCACGAGGAACCCTCCATGCAATGAGCGACTGTCTGCAATCCGAACTTCCAAGAGATCCCTCCTGGATAGCCTTGCCGAGATCACCCGGGTCGTCTGAGTAATTTCCACGTCTAGCTCCCGGCGGAGGCTTGAAGAATGCATGTCCCTCACCACTAATGTACCCTTGTGCAAAGCAATCAGGTATAATCGTGTAGTTGCGTGGACGCTTCACGACTGCCTTCGAGTAGAAGGTATAATTACCGAAATGGGTCTTGACAGCTACATTATCGCTCAGCTGAAAATCATGATGTCCGTGATAGCAAGCCCCAAGATCCGAACCACCCTTTGCAAGGATAGCAGAGTGCATCGTGTATGTCTGGAATGGTCTTAGCAACAGAATGTCGTAGCGGTGCTTGTCAATCTGGGCTGTCTGAGTAAAGTGTCTATGGTGAATGAGGAGATCAGCTTCCTTGATTTTGGCTCCAACTACACGTGGATCAAACTCTCCTTTGAGGGAAACCTCGATGTCTTGAAGCATTGCTACAATGTCTGGTCCAGGTACCGGCACAGAGAATGTGGTGTCAAACCTATCTGAAACAACCACAGCCCATTTTGCAGCTTCTTCTTTCTTTTCCCTCGGTGTCTTTTTAGCAGCGATAGCCTTTTTACTCATCTCACTGAATGTGCTGTGAAGACCATTAAGTGTCTCCTTCATACCTGCGGCACGTTGAGCACGTCCCCGAGGATCCTCACCATTAAGAGCCATGGTGTTAGCTTCAGAGTAGGTGATCTTCACATAGTCGTCCTTATCGGCACTGTAAATGTGAACGAACGGGTCACGGCGAAGCTCCTCTTCCAACACTTCACCAAGAACAGGCTCACCCATACCTGCCTGGATAGGTTTATCAAGCATAGCTCTCAGTGCCTCGTTGATGGTAGACATGAGGTTGTGAGGCTCCTGGGAACCAGGGATCACAAAGTACTCACCACACATGCGAGGGCGAGAGGTGAGATCAATAAACTCGTGCTGGAAATCCACATCGAAGGACTGAGCCTCAAAGACCTTGGATCCTCGGAAGGTAGAAATACCAGTGCGATCCTGAGTCAGAGCCTCATGGGCTCCCTGACCACGGAGGTGATACTCGGTCTCACGGGGTGGCACCATACTTACGTAGATACCAGCCTTGGGCGGGAGTACCAGTACATTAGGTACGATCCCGTTGATCTTCATATGATGCTTGATCTCTGCATCCATTATGTATACACCTTTAATGTCCTTCTGCAAGCAAGCCCACATCTGGCGCTCGTGACGGAAAAGAGTACGAGGTCCCTTGACAAATCGGGCGAATTTACGTCGGTACTCTTTGTAATAGTTCTGACCAGCGAACAAAGCATGCATTACACCAAAGTAGCATGTGGTATGGACAGCGTCCGAAATTTGCTGCAAGTTCAAGGCGTAATTCCTCCGACCCTTTTCAGTCGTCATAAAGCCATGCTCTAACTGAAAAGCCAAGCCACGTCGGACCAGATTATCCGTATGTCGTTCCGACTCTTGCGTAACCAGTCGGGAAATTCCCTGTTCTGGAACGACGTCAGCTAAAGTGCGATTGAACTTCCACACGTCCCATACTATATGCAAATCTTCGGTGTATTCCCAAGGCAAAAGCTCCCGAGTGTAAAACTCGTCCTCGGACCGAATCATAAAGTCGAGAATATCCTCGAGCCTTTTATTCCGACCTTCGTAAGCTTTCGGAAGATTAAAGGTCTCGTGGGAGAGCTGATCATCAGCCCTGACATCTTCATGGTATCCACTTGGAGTACCAAAGAAAGGGTCCCACTTATTCGTGGGGGCAGTTCCTGTAGATCCGACTTCTGTAACAAATGGTGCAGCACCGTGAGACATTTTAAGTGAAATTTTCACGCTTATATATGTACACATTTTACATGTATTTAGATGCCTATGGAGTCAAAAAATGGGTGGTGTCCTGTCATGGGCACAGGATTATTGGCAAAGTGAGATTTTTGTGACTGTACTGGGCTTGGACAGCGCGGGTAAATCAGCTCTGGTACACAGGTTACAGTATAAAGATATAGAGGAGCCCCTGCCCACTATGGGGTTCTTTGTGCACACACTCAGGCTGAACAACACACTTATGAAAGTCGCAGACGTGGCTGGACAAGATTCTATGCGAGGTCTGTGGTCAGTAATGTACCATAGGGCAGATGGTATTATCTACATGATCGATGGCAATGATATCGGGAGACTACCTCTGGCAATCTCAGAGCTACAAAAAGTGATGGTATATCCTGCTTTGGAGGGTAAACCCTTCCTGGTGCTGGTGAATAAGCATGACCTGAATGCTTTTGATGCCTCACTGATAAAGAAAGACCTACATAGTGGTCTATGGAGAGTGTACAATGTATCGGTAAAAACAGGGGAAGGAATTCAAGAAGCGATGACGTGGTTCCATGCAAACTTGATCTGAGGGTACTTATGGGCAAATGCTTACTCAAATGCCATGGCTGCCTGTCATGGTACTTGTTGTGTTCGGAATGGTAAGTATAGCATTTATGGCACAAATGCCCAAAGAGAGAACTGAAGGTCCTAAGCTAATCAGAAGAGTAGAACAGATAGAGCCTGTGGTGGCAGAGCCCGTGGTGGAACCTGAGCCTGTGGTGGAGCCTGAACCTGAGCCTGAGCCTGTAAGCACAATGATTAGACCACTAACACCACCAATAAAACTAGAAAAATCTGATGATAGGTACCAGCAATTAAAATATATCACTGATGCATTCAAAGAACACAATGTTGTTTATTACTTGGGTGGAGGTAGCGTTCTTGGAGCTGTGCGAATCGGTGGGGTGATGAATCATGACAAAGATATTGACATTGCTACACTAGATGCTAATGAGGAAGACATTGAAGAAGCATTAAAAGATGCGAAGGTTCAATGGGAATTTCAAAACAGTGGCACTGGTCCAGGAAATTCTGGTTTTGGATACAAAGTCACATTGAAAAACACCAAAACTTATATAGACATTTGGCTTATGTCTATTTCTGGACCCAATGTAGTTTGTGTTGGGCGCCAGAATGGATGTAAACGATGGCTAAACAAGTACCATGTAAACCCAGAACAATTGACGCAGAAAACTGATGTTATTTTGCCTCTGCGTGAACTTAGATTCGGAACAGAAATGTTAATGTTTCCTAATAAAGTATTAGACTATTTGAACAAACGATACCCAAATTGGAAGACAAAGTGTGGAGGTTGGCAAAGAGGTACACGAGAATGTCAACCAAGTGAAAATGAATATTTCAGAAATTATTACGAAGGTAACTTAGAGCTGTTGGGTGCAAAGGCTGATAAGAGAAAAACTGTTGGTATTGTAACTGTCATGACAAAACAAAATAAATGGTGTGAATGTGGCACAAAAACAATGCAAGCTTATGCCGATACACATGGATACAGTTACTATCTCATTACAAAGGAGAATCATTTTCTTAAGCATGTGAAATTTCAAAAATATGCAGCAGTGCTAGACAACATGAAACACGATATTATGGTATTGATGGACTGCGATATAGCTATAACTAACCCCCAGATAAAGGTAGAGGAAATTTTTGAAGAGTACAATAACGACATTATCATTGCAAGGGATGCTATATGGAAAAAAGGTGTCCCAATAAATTCTGGAGTTATAATTTTCAAAAACAGTCAATTTAGCAAGGGTGTACTAGAAAAAATGAAATACTCGTCAAAGTCTACATCTAATAAATATTTGGGCAAAGCTCTGGTTGATCAGCCTGTACTCACACATTTGTTAGTAGAAAACGGTATCAAAGAGCACCCGACAACGGCATTTGAGAAAACAAAACATATTACAATTGTACCACAGCGTGTAATGAATGCATTTCATAGACGTGGCATTAGTTTTTTCAAAAATGATCCAGAAGACTCTAGATGGAGAAAAGGTGATTGGTTAGCTCATGTAACAGGTTCCTCTGCACGTGTTAGAAAAGAAATCATGGAAGAAATAGGAGCCTGTAAAGATAAAAACACTTTAATTCATGATAATCATGAGAAGACAACACTCGTTCTAATGGGGTTCAGTCCAAAAAGAATTCCAAATTATAAATCACTGTTTAAAACTTACGGGTCAATGACGAATATACTTGACAAAATTATATTTATATGGAATAATCAAGATGTTGATCCGCCCAAAATACCCAGTACAGACGTGTCTATACAACTAGTGATAAGCGAAAGAAACTCACTAAATAATAGATTTTCTATAGGTAAATATGTCAAAACATCTTCCATAATATCATTAGATGACGACCGAATTATTGACAAAACACTGGTGGACAAGATGTTAGAAAACCACAAACTACATCCAAAATCATTAATTGGACCTTTTGGTAGGTCTTACATTAACAATAACTACAGGTATGACATGAAAGGGACACTACTTATCTTAACAGGCGTTGCAATGATTCCTACAACGTATCTAAATTTATACACTACCAACACACACATTAGTGATTATGTCGATTCTAAAACGTGTTGTGAAGACATTGCAATGAATTTTTTAATTTCAAACAACGGTGGTGATAAAATATATTTACCTGGGAATGTCAAAGATTTACCTGAACCAGATGCACTTTCAAGAAGTACTGATTCTGGCACATGGACAAAAAAAAGAAGTCAGTGCATTGTAGATTTGAAAAGAATACTATTTAGCCCTGGCAATCTTATCACTTCAAAGGCAGATGAATTTACACCCATACGTCCATTCAATAAACAAACGGATTACTGGACTCGTGGTTGGGACAACGAAGCATATCATGCCGCAACAAAATATTTTTGGCGAAAGCAAAATGGTATTGTGTTCGAAATGGGCGCACTTGATGGAAAAAAATTTTCTGTAAGCAATGATTTTATTCCATTAGGTTGGCAGCGTGTGATTGTAGAGGGTACCCCAGAGTATTGGAAGGACGTAGAAAAACTTCCAGCAACACAATATATAAAATCGGCTGTGTGTAACCTTAGCAGTGTGCATTATCTGGTAAACAATGGTAACGATGCAGAAAATGCTGTGAATGGGATTGCTGAATTCATGTCACATAGTTATTTAAAAAGATTTTACCCTGATCTATATGCTCAAATAAAATCTGGAAAAAAAATAAATTGGAAAGCAATAAAAGCTCAGGTTATTGAAGTAGGTTGTACTAAAATGTCTACAATTTTTAAGGAATTAAAAATTGATCATGTAAATTTCGCAGTTATTGATGTTGAAGGTGCAGAGATGGATGTTATAAAGACTATTGATTTTAAAGTGGTTTTTGATGTATTTTGTGTAGAAACAGATGTTGCAAATCGTCCTGATGGGTTTAGAGAAAGAGTCATAACTTTTTTAGAAAACAAAGGTTATGTACACGACAATAACATCGGAAGGAATTCTTGGTTTCACCATAAATCATTTACTCCGATTACACGACCAGATAATTAAACACCTGTATATTTAAGCATTTTATTCCTCTCTAATGAGATTCTACTCACACTGGATTCATGTCATCTGGCTCTACAGACTCGTAGACATATACTACCCATTTGCATCCAAAAACTGGAACACTGTCACACTCGTACTCTATGGTATTGTTGGTGGATGTGACTATGCCAATCGTATGTACCCTGTGTGGCATACCCGCCTTCATGCAGTCAACGAGAACCCTAACGTTGCCGACCGGTTCTCACTGTCCGAGTTTGCAGTGGCTCTTCTTGCAAGTGTCGTGTCTGCATACTGGTTCCTAGACACTCTTCTCCCACCCTGGGCATGGGTCATTCTTCTCATCCAAGCCTGGGTGGGTGATTTCATACTGAAGAGATTGTGGAAGAAACATCTATCTAAGCTCACACAGGCTACATATCGACATGTGCCGATCTAGAGGTATATTGGTACTTACATCTATACAGAATAGGATAAGCAAACCCTTTCCATTTGTCTATTTCGATCTGGTCTACCATCTGTGCAATATCCTGTATGTGAATAGGAAACAGGTCTTCCCCACAATCGCATGGTGTACATCCACGAGGTTCCCTCACGTGGACTTCTTTCGCACCTAGAGCTATATATGTGGGGTTGTAATTCAGTTCCCTTACCTTTCTACCACAGCAAGAAAAGCCTTTGTCTACATCGTACTCTCCGGGATGATGACAACACTCCCACCTACCCATACTCATCATCTTAGAAGTGTATCTATCACACCGAGGACAGACGAACAGTTTGTCCATTGGTGAACTACACAATCGTTAAATACAGAGCCTTGGTTATGTCTTTTACTGGAACTTTGAATTTATGAATGTTTGGTGTTTTTACATGGATTCTTATATATGTCTGACCGATTAAATTAGCATTGTGCCAAATGCATCTATGAGCCAGTCTTGGTATAGAAGAAGCAGATGTTTGAGAGTGTAGCAGACCATTTAACTTAACTGGCATCAATTCAATGATTCTTGTTTCGTTTGAAGCAAAATATTGATTATACAGACCACCACCGTGAACACCTACAATTGCGTATGCATCGCTAAATATAGAAACAGCATCAGCCATGTTATCTGTACCTGAAAATGTAATAACATTGAATCCTTTGTTTTCGATTGCTTTGATAATCTCATGTTCATTGGTAACAAAACGTCCTCCATTATGAGTAGAATGTTCGGATCTGTGTATCCATATAACTTTGTTGGACACCTGCTGATGACCCATATAAAGAGATCTCAGATCACGAATCATATTCGGGTGAGCCCTAATCTGACTATTTTTAGGGTAAACACATGTTTTCATTTCAAAACCCTCTGGGTTAGCTTCAACTAAATTGTCCCCGAAGAAACCCAACACTGCCCATAAATCGTATAGTATTTTATCTCTGGGGTGTTCTATAACAGCAACAACACTCTTGCTTTCTTTGTACACCTGCCAGATACGAGGGTAAAGATTATCAAACCAATGTTGAAAACTCCAACCCTCACCTCCCCTTAGTACAGTAAAATACCTATTTTGGGTTTGATCATAACAGTTTCTATATTCCCATTGTGACACCCAATCTTCCTTCATTGATTCTATATTCTCAGGTTGTAACATAAAAATATCTTCATCATTTTTGTTCAGAAACAGGGGCTTAATATGTTTAAAATGTGGTAATACATAATTGCTAATATCTCCAAACCCATACCACTTCCCATCCACAATATCCACTCTATGCAAAGAGTCTTGTGTTCTCCTATCATATTCTTCAGTCGTCATCCCTTCTGATTCGCCAAGTACATCTATATAGTAAGTCACAAAGGATTCCCAGCAAGTGGTACGTACATTGACCTTCTTCAGGTAATATATATCCATATACAACTCTATGTCGGAAGTGGAGACATCACAAGGTTCGCCTTGCAGGTAAGAGATACATTTGCCCATACAAGTTGTGGTACCCATACACTGTTCCTCGCTGCAACCGTGGCGTAAATGATACACCCGTTCTAAGGATTGTGCACTAGCCAAAGTAAAAAGTAAAAAGATCCACATTATAAATATACATGTATGTTAAATAGACCTACAGTCCCACCCATTTTCTGTCTAGTATATCCACAGCGTGCTGCCACATACAGGCTGTCTTTCCATCTGCAGTCATCTCCCGCTCAGACCACGAATCGACATCGATAGCTTTCATACTGATCACCTTGGCACGGGGTACAGATCTGTAGATGCTGGCAAACTCTTCCTGACACTTCACCTGCTTGTCAGTCTTGACACTAATCTTTGCGTTTAGCCAGGTCTGTCCACCACATTCGTGAAACACATAATCGTTGAAAATCTTATCATCCACCAACAAATTGTGACCAAACACAATGTCACTACCTCTATCACAGAATTGACTCATGTGTTTGGACAAACCCTGCACCTTTTTTCGGTATGCTGGGTCGTCTACGTAGAGTACCCTATCAGCAGCGTCGGAATGCCTTACTGAATGTCTATATGTCACTCCTGTACTTGTATCGGATAACATCCATGCCACAGTAAGAATCACAAACACGAATACCAGTATCCAGTGCATTGGCTTCAGTTTTTTTACTCTTGGTGTAGAAAACAGATTCTGCATTCTTGTAATAGACAACGTATAAATACAAGACATGTGTATTGAAATGTCTACACTGACACCAAAGCAGGTGGGGGATGAAATGTCCATTTACACATTTCGCCCTGGTAAGCCAGTGCTAAAGCGTGAGTTAGTGGCTAGTATAAGTAAGTACTACTGTTTCGACAAGGGACATTTGCGCATAACTTCCTCTATACCACCTGGTTTTGTACCCGTGCCTGAACAAGTAATTCTGCAGTTTTTTGGTACAAAATATTCTATTAACATTAGGAAATTGGAGCGATCTATCGAAGACTACTATAAAGGTTACACGCATTTCAAACAGGGTGGTAGACGACCAAAAAGACCAACAATTCGGTCTCTTTACCTGGAAACCCCTAGTGAATTTGAATTGGTGTTGAGACCACTTGTTTCATTTTACTGTACCGAATTGCGTCAAAACTTCGGCTCTATACTAAATGCTGTGGAAAACAAACAAAACTGGAAAACACAGGTGAATGCACTCGCCGTCCTTGCTGAAACAAAACGCAAAAATAGGTGGGTCAATTCTACAGATGAGGGTAATCACAAGTTCATGTATGTGCGACTGCGTAATTTCAGCAGCTTTGAACCTGTTCCTGTGAAGTCTATCCCTGCTTTTATTGCACCTTATCCCGTAGCACCAGAGAGGTCAGGAGAGTCAGGAGAGTCAGCTGGGTTAGGTGGGTTAGGTGGGATGAGCTTGGAAGACAAAGATGTTGACATGTTGGAACGAACAAACATGGGTAGGAGTCGAAAATATAGAAAGGTGCTAATGTACATGTCTCCATGGAAAGATTGTATAAGAGCCAGTAACCCATTTCAATCGAAAGCATACCAAACAGCATACATATTAGCACAACATAGCTTCGAACTCAGGTACAATGAGTTTAAAAAGGGTATAGAGAAGAGAAGAGCAGCTTACAGGAAAGAGTGGGCATCGTACAAGGCATTCAAAGACGATCAAAAAAGCCTTAAGCCCAAGCTTCCATTTGTTGACAAACCCGATCCTGTTGAGTTTGACAAGGAGTGGCGTGAGTTCATTTTCGGAATGAAACAGGAAATGAAGAACATTGAATTTCAACCAATCAGGGGGAAGCAGGGGGTAGCCACTGAAACAAAGATTATAAATGAAAGGAAGACTATGCTCGTCCCTGTACCTTCTCTCCAAAAGCCAGCTCGTGTTATAGAGACAAAGGTCATTCCTCACACACAACCTACAGAAACAAAGCCACCTCTACTGCTACCAGAAATTATACTGAATGAGACAGATCTACCTGTTGTACACGAGATGATGCGTACATCGGACCCAACCCTGCTGTTGATAGAACAAGATTTTAAATATTCAAAACGTATAGTGGTGAAATAGACTATATAAGAAAGTGCATGTATAATTAATGCGCATGTTAGTTGCTTTCCTGGCTGCAGACAGTGATCTGCTGGAAACACATGTTCTCAACAAGGCAGCTGCCTGGGTGGCAGGTTGTAGTAATCCAATGATTCACACAGAAATCCTTTTTGTGGATCGAGAGACACCAGGTGGTTTTGTAGGACGTTCATGTTCTATTCATTATGGTGGTAAAGTTTTCTTAGAACAAAAGAAGTTTAGTCGCAAGCAATGGCGATTTCGTAGTATAAGTGCAACGGATACACAGATCCAATCAGCTCTAAAGTTTTGTCAGGATCATATTGGCGAACCGTTTAATAAACTTGGTTTCTTCATGCAACCGTTTGTTGGGTCACGACTGGCTAAAAATTCATGGTTTTGCAGTGAAATAGTAGCAGGAGCACTAAACGCTGCAGGTGTGCAAGTGGAACCTTCATTGCACCCTCATGCTTTGTACAAAGCGATAGCAGATGAAACGACACCAGACTGTCCCAGAGTATTAGAGATGAAGTTCTAAGTAGTTGTAGAATGAGGCATATGTTAGCACACATGATGTTAATACACATGGGATAAAAAAATACACCATATGGGTCAATAACCAATACGAGCGTATACATGTAATAACAACCCCCATCAACCCCGACCACCCATATAACTTCCTATCATATATATCCCAATAAAAACACCATAATATCCACCCTATCCAATAGATTGGATCTTCAGTGTCTTGCATGCATGCTATATCTATCAAACTAAACCATTTGACACGACCACTCATTTTTAACTTTCTTTTTGCACACAGTCTGGTCAGGAAGAGAACTAAAATCTGAAGGGCAAGCATTTTAGAGAAAAGAAAAGTATTTATACGGTGTATGTGTGTGTAACTCAAACTTTCAAAATGAACTTTGACGACCAGTTTGAAAAAAAACTACTGACGCCAAATCATGGATTTCAGATTATTCGCAAGGCAAAACGACAACGAGTCAGTACTGAAACATATCCTGAGATTATGGAAATGCAAGGGGAATTCAACAAAACTGTAAAACAGACAGTCGCACAGACACACTTCTTCAATCGTGAAAACAAGAACAATGTATATAAGTATGTTTCACCTCACGATATAGAATTTGTGCAAAAACTTATCCAGAAAACACCCATTGCCAACTTTGACATGAATCGTAACCAGAATGTTGACAAGTACAGGGACTCCATTGAACCTGTTACAAGAAAATACGAAGAGTCATTTATGTGTGAACCTACTGGTGACCAAAGAGCTTGTTGTATGGAAGAAGCTTGTGAAGGTAGGTGCATACCACAATCTCCTGAAAAATTTGTACTACGGGAATTTCTGTTACCCTCGCAGCAGAAACTGTACGAAGAAACGAAACGCTACCCCATTCAAAGGTCACCGTGTATCCTTTGTAAACGTCTTCAGATTGCAAGACTTGTAGTCTCAGCAAGAGCAGCAGGTACCGGTATGAAAGACGACTGTCTGGTTCAAGACTACTACAACTTTGTTAACATACCCGGAGAGTACGACCTAAAAGACTGTCTCCTCTCTAAAAGAACTGTATGGGAAGGAATCGTTTCTCCAGTAGTATTGCATGTTCGGAATGCATACAAGTTTGAACTCGTCAATGGGAAAAAAACATACACACAATGGAAGATTCCTTTTTTAACGTCTCTGCCCGGGTCCAGCTCGGGCATTACCCTTTCCTCAACACAGACTTGTTAAGAAAACATTTCACAGGTCACAAGTACGAATACATATTCACGAGATCTTTTTCGGATATAGCATACATGATCAACACAGAACCTGCCAAACTATGGAACCCCTCGTGGGGTGGTAAGATCTACAATGCTATAGGACATATTTTGGATGTACTCAACACACTATACAAAACCACATCAAATGAAATCCAGTACCTCATAGGGATTAAACAGGACATGTTCATACCACTAATGTTATACATGGAGAATCATAGCACGTCTGACGACCACATGTGCGAAGATAGTGGTGAAGGTGCACCTATTGAAAAACTTCTACCAACAAAGGCTTTTCACGAAGGCATGTTACCTGACAATGTATCAGACCTTATGAAATGTTCTTTCTGGTCAGACAATGGTAAAATGGACCCCATTGTACACTTACTAAGCAAGTCTACCCCTCAAAGATGCCAGATAAGAAGTCTAACTCTCATCATGCTCAACTACTGTAAACTCCACGATAACGTATACGATTTCGTTACGAATGCACTCAAGTGCTCCATGTTAGGAGCTTACAGAGGTTGTAAACGACCCTCCATACACATTCGTAAAAAAATTTACGATGTATTTACAAACATGACCCGAAAAGACTTCTTAGTCTTTATGCAAAACAGACATCAACAATTGCTCTTTTTCACGATCAAAGAGTACTTAATATTTGCAGCTAAACACATACCTGCTCTGCATAGTGAGCTTCAAGTCAGATACAAGTGGGGAGAGTTTGAAAAGAGGGTGACATCTACCATGAACACTGTCAGATCCATGCTGACTGTAGATAAACTGATGTCTTTCATTGGTGTAGAAAGATACCTTACAGGTGTAACAAGACTACAACCTCACCTGTACAGACCAAGAAAACATGCATTTTGCAGGGTCATAATGCATGAGTGTGAACACCACGACGATACTACTGGAAAGGCAACTGTACGATACAAACACTGGGAGTTGATGTACAACATGCTTATACGTGTACCACTTGCACCCATGCCTATTAACTGGCTTTTAATATTCAATGTACCAGAAGAACATGTGAGAAAACTCAAGGAGCTACAGAGTTCTTACAACACAACTGGTATACGGGGAAACATCAGAGCATTCATCACATCGCTTAAACGAAACCATTTTGAAGCTATTAGAGCACTTGCAAGAGCCTACGACAGGAAAATCAATGTCAGAATGTTCACTTTACCTGTTCACATTACTATACGTCAAATTAGGGCTTTAAGACAGATGCATAATGTGCCAAATGGTGAACAATTGCACCACACCATTGGAAAAACTCTCGCCTGCATGGAATGTCAGCAGTTCAAAGGGTTTGTAGCCTACAGAACATCCAAGAAAGTACATAATATACACGCATATGGTCAGACCAGAGTTATTGTGGATGACGACACGGGTAAATTATACTGTGGCAAGAAAAGTGATAAACTTGATAAAAAGAGAGATGTGTACACTTACGATTGGGAGCAGCTTGCAAAAAATGAAGAAAAAGTCGATAGGAAAAGTGCAAAGGAAAAAAGGAAAGAACAAACCAACAAACTGTGCAAACAGAAAGAACTACAAAAGATTTCTCTGATCGGGAGCATGTTACAGTTTTATGGTACACTATATACCATTTGTCCACAATGTGCAAACTTTATGAAGTACGACCCAAGTTCCATGTACAATGGGTTTTACTGTGGATGCTGCATGGAGAATGGACACCTCTTTAGAGACATCAGGTGTGAATGGTGCAAGACTAAACATCATTTAGAAAACATAAAGGTAGTAGGAGAAAAGAAGACGATACACCTGTGCAAGACTTGTCATAAACCCTGGATAAGAAATGCATCGGGTGTATTGACAATAGAAACTATACGTAGAGGTTTAAAAGAGAAATGGAAACGATTACAATCAATCTAAGTTTTATATTTCAAAAATACTAATCCTAGAACAACTAGCACTGCTACTATGTCCAACCATGGTATTTCAATAACTTCAAGATCTTCTTCCAACCGAACATGCGACATTAATATATTTATACGTATGTAAATATTAATCGTATAAATAATCCAAAAGATTCATATAATGTCAGATCAAGAAAAGATCCAGATGGCAGCCCTTGGAATACTTGGTCTTTTAGGCATGCGTGACAGGAAACCCAAGAATGAAGAAAAGCAACAGGATGACCAGGATGAGGATGACCAGGATGAGGATGACCAGGATGAGGATGACCAGGGTGATCAGGATGACCAGGGTGATCAGGATGACCAGGGTGATCAGGATGAGGATGACCAGGATGAGGGTGAACAGGGAGACGAGGATGACAAGGGAGATCAGGATGACCAGGGTGATCAGGATGACCAGGGTGATCAGGATGACCAGGATGAGAAAAAGACTAAAATAAAAGAGACAGGTGAAAAATTAGCAGGTTTTTTGAAAAGAGTACAAGAAATGATGGAGAAAATAAATCAAATGGATAATACAGCTGCAGAGGGTAAGAGTGCCGAGATTACCAAACTAACCATAAATACGATAGACGTGGAGCGCGCATTATCCGAATATGAAAAAGAAATAAAAAGGTCCAAAGATATAAACGAACAATACGATTATGTTACAGATTTGTACAAGAAAAACGTATTTAAAATATTTGAAAAACGAATTCTTAGGTGGGAACAAAGAGCTAATGAGATGATTAAAGGGTCGGAAGATGATGAAGAGGGTGAGATCACCGTAAAAACAATCAAAAACGCGAAACAGGCTGCTCTGATTGAAATAGCAAAAGGACTCGGATTCAGAAATACTTCAGGCTATAAAAAAAAGTTCAAGGACTGGGTTAATGAGCAAGGGTTGGTAAATAAATTCTCAAGGGTAGAAGATTTAAGAAAAGCACTGGAAGCAGCTGTCGAAAATGGATATAGAATAGAAACTTCAAAGAGTAAGAAACCCCCTACCAAGGAAAATAAAAAAACTAATAAAAATAAGAAACCCCCTACCAAGAAACCTAAAAATGTTGCAAGCATCCTTATGGAGGATATGAGAGAAGATTTAGCAAAAGAAATTGCATCGCCACCTGGAAGTGAACGTCCAAAAGTTCCTATACCTGCGGATTTTGTTCAAAAAACATTTTTGAATGAAATGGGAAAACAAGCCAATACTCCTCTCGCATTTAAGAATTTTTTAGGGGAAGTTTTCAGGGTAGCAGACGAGAACAACGATGGAGTATTGAGTCTTTCCGAGATGCGAAAGTTTATTCAGAATTACATGTTGCACAAGTATTTTAACATACCAACGAAGGAAAATTATGAAGAAGGTAAAGGGTATACATGGCAAGAATTGTTTAATAGGATTGATAAGATCAAGAAAGATGACAAACTGTCACTAGAAGAATGGGTTGAAATAGTGCCGAATATAATGCTCAGTTTAAAGAACGAAAATGTTACCCCTGAGCCACCGATAGTCGAAGAGAACAGAGCAAAACCCACAAGCCAGATTGGCAGTGTTATAGATAAAATGGGTGATAACATATCTGACTCTGACTCTGAGTCTGTCTCTGGGTCTGACTCTGAGTCTGTCTCTGGGTCTGTCTCTGGGTCTGATATGGACGAAGGAGAGGATGATTTGAATTATGATTTTAATGAAGTCATCGGTGATGACAATGAGGAGGGAGAAGAAGACGATGACGCCGATAATGTCGCTAATGTCGGTACTGTTACGGGTAGTGTAAGTCCAATAACACCATCATCAACATCATCACCAGACGATACTACAACAGATGAATCAGACATTTATGAGCTGGGAGACTTCCAAAATATTCCGAAAGCACTTAATAACGCAGCTGTTCGACAAAATAATTTACCTGAAGGAAAAACTTTTATATTCACAGTCAGAGAAAATACATACAAAATATTAAGATTTAGAAACCCCAACAATAAATCCAAACCAAAGAGAACTGGTAAAGACAAAGAATACGAAACATGGAATCCGGAGGCAGAACCGAAGCTGCCAAAGACGCCATTTAAGTCCCAAGCAGAATTCCAACATCGGCTCCGTTTCTAAAACTTAAATGCACCGACTCTTGTAGGTTCGGAAGCTGCGCTTGTCTTAAAGTATAACTCTTGATCTGAGGCAGATATGGGTACATTAGCCTGTGTAGCACCGACAGATCTCATTTTTGCCCAAGACCATTTCAATTGGTGAAGCTGCTGTGGGGTTAGTTCTAGAGCATTTAAATCGTGTATACTCATACAAGTCTGTATCATTGCATCTGCATTTACTCGTAGTTGTTTGTAGTGTCTCCACTCAAATTGTTTGAAATGTTGTGGTTGAAACCCCATCCTTGACATGTGATCAAACGTAAAGCCAAACTCTATAGCATCGTCGATCTTGTAGGGCATGTCGTTCCAGGCGATTTCGTGCTCAATAAAGTCTTGTGGGATGAACCCTTGCATTTTAAGTGTTGTCAACGATGTACCAATAAGTTTAGGGAGTTCTTTTTTTGAATAAAAGTGTTTGGTCCAAAAAGATTCTTCACGGGGTTGGCGTCTGGCTGCAATTACAGATTTTATAGATACAAGTAGATGTTCACCTAAATCGGCAACTGACATTTTAAAAGAATACAATACATTTATAGTTACCTACTCTTAACCGGATGGAGCAAAATGTCCACTGTACTACCTTTCTTACTATAACTCAAAACTTTTCCTACGACCTCTTCCCCATCCTCAGCTTTTCTGAATAGGAATCGCACCTTGCGTGCATGGATACCATGCTGAATCGGGTACTTATTACACACATCCCAAGTCAGTAAAGCACCTGGGTGTAGGGTCGTTGGTCCCTCGTTCATCACAGTAATAATCCCACTAATACAAGCTACAAATCCCTGGTCAAACTTCGAGATCTTTTCAGCCTTGTGACCTGTCACAGCCACTCCGATAAACTTGCACTTTTCTTTGATCCACTCTTTCTTGTCGTCATCAGTTCCCTGACGCTTTTTTAGAGGCATGCCCTGCCAGCCGTTCACAGTGGAGAAAACACGGGCATATCCATCTGAGATACGTCCGGGAGCCTGTTTAGATACGAGGATCTCACCCTCAGCGACATCAAAAACTTCGTACTCGCTCACGAAGTCACATTTACACTCACCAATCTTCAAATCTTGGCGAGCCTGCTCACGTCTTTTCGTCATCCAGGCTTGGTCATATCTGACATTGAGGCTGAAGGAGGGTCCTGCGAGTCTTCTTGCAAGGGGTACACTCATTTCTTAATATACAAGGTAGTCTAAATAGTCATGAAAATTTGTTGATTATATCATTAAAATCTCTATCTGGGGTAGATCCGTCCTCTGTTGAGAATCGTGAAGAGCCAGAGCGATCTTCCCTTTAGTAGGTGGCTCAAAAGCTGCCTGACTCACCACACCAACATGCCACTTCTTTTCAAAGTGGTCAATTTGTTTATCAAAAACTGCTGCAGGGACTAGTGTGTCTGTCTCCACGAAGCACTCGTTCACAGTGGGAATTATCTGAAGAACCACTTCCGACTGAGGCAGAGTGTGGGCATGGCGGTTGGGCTGTTTCAACCAACTAATTTTTCTCCAAACGAGAGCAAGACCGACCCTCTGACCTGTCCTTAACTTTTTCCCCCAGAAATTGGATACCTTGGCACGTCCGTAGACATCACACTGGATCAACCTTTGCTTTGGGTTTGTGTATCGGGGGAACCCGAGATGATCTACTTGCTTGCCTGCATCGTTGCGAAAGACTCCGAAAAACTCGTAGTCATCTGGTTTCACTGTTTTTTCTACATCTGTTGCAGATTGGGCAAAGAGGAAGTTCATGGTGGGGACATCTGCACAGGTAATGAGAGAAGACCGTCCTTTCTTATCCTGTTTGCAAAAGATGAGACAGCCTGGTGCATAGTCCTTTTCATAGTGATCTGCCCATGGGCGAATCATGAGGGGAATCGACCCTGTAGGGTTTGTCTCGAGATACTTTACAGTGCTCCTAGACTGTACAGGGATCGAACTGGAAATAGCTGGAGGTCCCTGAGGTCCACTAGGACGATTCGGCACGCTCGGCATGGCACCCGGTCCTGACGGGTAGAAATGCTTCGAGTAAGGAGGACGTTCACGTTTGCCTAAAACAGAAGTGATTGCACTCATTTAAGTGATTTCAGCTACCTATATATAGTCCTTAATTTAGGATGAGAATGCATACGGCTGGCTCGAACCACTTTTCGCCTCTGTCTTTTTTTGCAGCGTGTTCATGTATTTCACCAAATCTAGTTTGTGCCTACTTAGTTTTATAAACTCATTGACATGGTGAGGGTTTAGAGTCACACTACCAGTCTGATGACTCCGTACACCAATATTTTTTTTGTAATGACGTTGAAGTTTGCAACAATATTGGATATCGTCTGCCACCTGTTGTGTAGGGTTCACTACATGTTTTGTGTAGTGTTCCTTGCATAGTTCGGGTGTGAGTTTCATCAACTTCTTTCCTTGGCGTAACAAAGGCGCTGTGTGTTTATTATACATATTGCATAGTACACTGTATATCTCATCTTTATCGATGTTGCCAGTCAGGTTCCTTTCAACATCTGTCATCGAACGGATAATATTATCGTCTTGGTACTTACACAAAGGACATACACCAAGATCTGGTTCTTCCAATTCACAAACCTCTTCCTCGTCCACTATGTTTGTGGCATAATTCATTATTAAAGCACAGCAAGCTCATATATACTTCCCTGTGAAGAAGTAGATGATTTTTCTGAAAGTCTCAGTCTTAGGTCTGAAATGTTCAAACCATGTGGTTTATCGGCAAAATGTACCCATACAGGAAACACTTCTGCTACAGAACCATGGCAATAAGCAACTCCACCATGTACCACACTGAATTGCTTAAAGCTCTGTACCATAATTGGGACAATAGACTTTTTTACAGCATGTTCGTGTTTAGGGTGATTTTTCTCTAAACATACGAAAAACTTCATAAAGTCTATCTTGTAATTGTTCTGAAAATATGTCTGGATGATTTTCATGTCCACAGCGTCCTGGTGATGTAATCTAACATCATCTGGATCATCGTAAAGCACATTCTTCTGTACCATTTGCAGTAAACATACAGGTTGTCGTTTGTACAGTGCTGAATATGTAGATATGCTATCCCCCAGCTGGTCGTGCCCAGCAATCTCTTTATCACCCCAAAAGGGTATCGTTTCCCACACATCTGTCAGTAGTTGATCACGGAACTTGCGAAGAATAAAATGACGAAGTTCATCCCTAAAGAAGGAACCACATGGAACAGACATCTCTTTCCTATCATAACCGTCGTACATATCCAATGTTTTATGAAACCAAAAGAAGCGAGACAGACATGCCATGATCTGTTTCGGATGTATCTTCATCTTATCACCCTCCTTCAATCCATTTGGTATATCTTCATGCAGCTGCATTGTCCATTTTTTGGCATTACTCCATATACAGTGTAGATAGTCTAACAAAGGTTTACGTTCTAGTTTGTACACATCATGCCACCTCATAGCTAAAGCATCTAGAGTAGTTAGCATGTCTTCCACAGACCATGATTCAGGATTCTTTTTAATCATAAAATTGTTTCGGATCACCCAATCCTCATCATGATCGTAACTCGGCACCATAGCATTCAAGTATGTCACCCATGCCATCATCCCTTTCGTCCACCTAGGTAACATTCCGGGTACTCTGTCATGTAGGTCAAAGTAGTTATTTAGAATCAATTTTTTGACAGCCTTTGCACACTTAAAACTCTGACCCAAGTCGTACACATCAATAAGCCACAATAAAATGTCTGTATTACCATTTGGTTCTATTGTCAAAGCTTCGTCTTCTGTGTGTACTCTCACAGCGAGGTATGTGCTTTTGTACATTTATGGGAACAATGTTATGTTTATACCCATTTAGGTTGAAGAGACACACCCATTTTAAGCCGCACAGCTTGCAACTCTTGTTTGTGGGTCACAGCTTTGACTTTTATTTCTAGTTCATTTATTTTTGGAGTCTCTAACTTCATCGTTTTCTTCTCATATGTCCCATCTTTCGCACTAAGCCATAGAACAGCAGTGCCTACAAGCATAATGTATTCATATAATATATCGGTTTCACATTCTTCCAATAGGCATGCGTTTAAGTCGTGGAATGTTAATAATTGGTACACCAATATAATATAAGTAATCCATGACAAAGCACTTTTTGGCACTGCAGGTGGAATGAATCTAAGTGAAATAACCCAAGCAAGTCCTACAAAAGGCAAAGGGATGTATAGAATATCACCTATGTGATACACGCATGCAAAGGCATATGCCGCAGCTACAAAACTATGCAACACAAGTTGCAACATTTCATTACAATCATAACCTATATATATGTCGCGGTGAGTGAAAAAATGAGTCACCCTGGTCAGAGAAGAGTTCCTCACGATGAAGAAGAAATCGAACTAACAGGAACACAAATAGAAATGGCTGAGGACTCTGACATCGCACCGGAGCATAGTATGAGAGAAGATGCAGGGTTGCTGAGAAATGTAAGAGTCAAGAAAAGAAGCTGTATACACAACACATGTAGAATTGTCATGGGTATTGTCGCTACAGCTGTATTTACTTTCATGCTTATTCAATTATGGGCTAATTATGGTGACACCATAAAACAGAGAGTGTTTAGTCCACAAGTTGTTGGAGCCGGATGCTTTGACGAAGAAGGAAAACATGGAAAATTATTCGGAATGCAATTTCATAAATGGGTAAATAATACACTACACATTAACATGACAAAACCTGAAAACGATTTAATACAAGTAGAAATACAATCCCCTCAGTCATGGACTTATGAGTGGGACGAAGATTGTTTAAAAATCGGGATGGAGATTGTAGACCACATTTCGGTCATGGTATGGAGTATTTAATAGAGCACAATATGCATAAATGAATGGGTTTGATTTAGCGTCACACATTTTTGCAATCTTACCTGTGTGTATGTCATACATAACAAAACAGCATAATTTACTCGCTTTCACTGTTATTACTACCATAGTTTCTTTCGTGTACCACCTCAATGAAACCAAATTTTCACTGCTTTTTGACGAATTCACTAGTTGTGCACTTATTATCATCACATTTATGGTATACATGAATCAAGTTTATAAACCAACATATATAGCGCTGGGTTTACTGTTGTTAGTTGTTGTGATAGAATACTACGTAAATCTAGATCTTATAGAGTTTTTCGTTGGAATAATAGTTTTCGTGGCAATAATGATTTTCTTCTATGAACGCAAAACACTAAAGGGAACACCACAGCGGCTCAAAATAAAAGACACATATTTCATATCTTTCATTAGCACACAACTAATTGCAGTTGCTTTCTTTATATGGGATAAAGAACCATATGCTCACAGTTTATGGCATTTGTTTGCATTTGTGTCATTAGGTTCTGCCATTGCACACATTCACGAAAACGATGAAAATTTGAAAAGAATTATATTCTACTGTCTAGGCTCTATCCCGTCAAGGCTATTCATAGCAGCTATTCTCATACATTGGAGGTCTTCCACATATCCAGACAACATTCCCATTGCCATAGGGTCCATTGTTTTAGGTCTCCCTATGATAGCAAGACCGTTGATGTGGTTTTTAAGAGGCGAGAGTTCAGCAGCAGCATTAGTACTCCACGGGGTTTCATACATTGGTATTGGAGTAATGGCATTCTTAACAGGGGAAAATATGTTGGTTGTGGGCATTTGGCTCGTCCTAGACACTGTTGTGTCTGCCCTCATGTGGTATAACAGAAACAAAGACGAGGTAGCCCTGATTAAGAGTAACCATATGGCTGCAGAAATGAATACAGAGCCTAAATATAACAAAATACAATTAGAAAACCTTAGATTTTAAAATTCTTCATCTAAATTAAATTCTTCTTTATGACTCGACAATGCGTACTCTGAAACTCTTCTCTCAAAAAAATTTGTTTTTGACCCTATAGAAATCTGATCCATAAACTTGAAGGGATTCTTCACTTTGAAATACGGTGCAACATGTAGATCTGAAAGTAAAATGTCAGCTGTATATTTTACATACTGAACCATCAACTCTTGATTCATACCTACAAGACGTTCAGGCAATGCACTGTTTCTTACCCACACCTCTTCTACCTTGACACTCTCCTTTACAATGACCGTAATCTCTTCAGCTGACAAATTGTGCATGAACTTGTTGTACAACCCGACTGCAAAATTTCTGTGAAGACCTTCATCTCTTGATATAAACTCATTAGACAAGGTTAAAGCTCTGCACTCATATATCTCCTTAATCCAGTAGATACCACAAAATGAAGAGCTAAAATTTATGCCTTCTACACATGCAAAAGCTACTAATCTCTTTGCAAAATTCTTGTACCTGTCTGGTTCTACAGACTCTGGGATGTCAAAGTGTTTCTTTGCAAACTCTGTTTTAGCTCTTACAGCTGGAGACCTTCTAGTATCTTCAAGAAGAGCGTTCACACTGTCCTGATCCCCAATATAAACCTCAAGCAATTTGGCATATGTTTCTGCATGGATCTGTTCATTGAATGTTTGGTAACCATAGAAATATCTAGCTTCAGGTAACTGTACCTCGGAACAGAAGTTCTCTACCAAATTCTCCACAACTATACCATCTGCAGATGCAAAAAATGCAAGGATCTGACGAATAAAGTTTTTCTCTTCTGGTTTCATCTTGTCAAACTCGGCTTTGTCATTGCTAAAATCAAGCTCTTCCACTGTCCAGAAAGAAGATATGGCATCTTTACCCATTTTGAAGATGTCCGGATGCTTGATAGGGTGAAGTACAAAACGTGCATCTGAAGGATCGAGTAATTGTGAAGCTGACATTGTTTTTGACATCTTTTACTTACGCACGTACACCATTATATAAGGCAGCTTTGAAAACTTTGGGAGACCATCAATTTTTTTGACATGTTCGTCATTGATTAACATCCATCCACTGTCGGTTTTTACAGTTGCCGTATAGTGTCCACCATGCAAACCTCCATAATGATTGCATATGCCCACGAGCTCATACCCATTCCAATTCTCCAGTATAGGCACACTGTATCTCAATTTCTTCTTTAAGTTAAATCTCTTGTAGTGAATACACACTACATCACTTAGATCTATGTCCAGTGTCTTTGTCATAAATGTCTCTTCACACGACTCACATTTGCATTCCACAACTTCAGGCTTCATCATGTTTGGAATGCCGTCCTCCATATCACCGTTGATAGACAGCGTTACAAAGGGGTCAGACCTTGTACTAAAGTGACCATTCTTACATTCCAAAATTGTCTTACTCGTACCCTCAAAAGGATTCTTTATCTTGACACTCTCGTAGAGCTTGTCCAACATTGTCAATAAGAATTCATGAGCATCATGCTGATATATCGGATCAAAACCAAAATCCTTTAAACATTTAGAAAAATCATTTGGAGAAGAACCCTGATAAAGAAGATCCACAAAATGCCCCAAACACTTTTGATCTGGCATAACCTTTACCAGTTTCTCCACCACTGGTTTTACATACCTCAACACCTGAACCACACTATTCATGTAACATGTGTTGCCTAAGTTATCTAGTCCACTCATGTTATAAAACATACTTCAATGTTTATACACCGTGTAAACAAAAATCACACACTATTAGGCTGCTAACGACACAATAAATGCAGTGCATTGCGAAACTAGACGACATAGGGTCGCCGTCGTATATCGTTACGTGTTCTGGGACAAGGGAACATGCATTCGTTGTGTCTGTAGAAAACAAAAAGTTCTGGAAAAAGTCATGGCTTCAAGGAAACGCTGACGATGACAACGACAAGATAGATCAAATTAACAGTCAGTTACCAGACTACCCAGAACTGACAAAATGTTTCACAGGCAAATATGGTAAAAAGTTATCCGAATACTACTTGGGTTCGGGAATCATTGGTTTTGAGGATCAGGTCATTTTGGAAATGCCCGATGCCATATTTCTCCAAAGGATGTCTGCAAGGACAAAAACATTTGACATGGTGTTATTCTATGGAAACAAATCGTTAGTGTTCAGTGTAGTGGACAAATCAGACCTGGACATCATTCGGAACTGGTACCCCCATAAAATATACTCGTGTGGTACAGACCCACTACCAATAAAAAACATGGAAGAGTGGTTGGACAACAACAATTGTGCCACAATGTATGATGACATATACGAACAGCTTTTTAATAAAGAGAATTCATCAGCTAGTGAATACGAACCAGAATCGGAACCTGAGTCGGAAGACGAATCTTGTGACGAATCCGAAGAAGAGTCCGAAATTTCAGAAGAAGAATTTGAAGAATCAGACCAAGATGGGGACTACGAGCCAGAAGACGAGCTGGAAGAAGATTTAGAACCACCTTCTAAAAAAATTAAGGTTTAGGTGTAACTATATAATCTGTAACTGTATTACCCACAAACTCTTGTAACGATAACATTCTCCCCTCAAGTATATTCATACACATTTTTTGTATACCCTGTACAAACAGTTCGAATCGTCGTGGTTGTGCATTCTCCCCTAGATTCAACTCTGGGCATAACCATATTGCAAAAATAATCAAAGCTAGCTTGGGTAATCTATCGTGCTCTGCTTCTACCTTGTTTACAATGTTCAAATACCTTTGTTCAGTAATCACTGTGCGAAGATGGGTAGCTATCTTTACGACTATGTGTTGTACATCTTTATATCCGAAAAAAATTGCATATATGTTATCTTCTTCTGCCTCTCTATGTTCCAATCTCTCTTTCTCATCAAACGACATTTGCAGAAATACATTCACACGTGTATACACCGTTATATACAAATTGAAACAGAAGCACCCATCGTTCTGTGAAACAGTAGCATGCTTTTTTCTACAGGCATATGCAAAAACATATTCTTATGATATAATATAGACTGAACCATAACTTGAACTATAGACTTGAACATGTCATTGCAACTTGATGACAGTATCTGATCCCACAGTATTAGTGTGTCCTGTAATGAGAAAACATTCCCATACATAGTAGGCATCATGGAGGACACGAGGCTCGTAATAAAAGGCATGTGTGCGTCTGAAAAAAGTATAGTCAGTCTAGGTTCCTTCTCGTAACACCGTAAAACCACCAGGTTTGCAACCGAACATATTGTATCAAGTGCAGATGAATCTTTAGAATTAAGCGGATATAATGGTAAGACTACACGAACCAAAGATTGAAGAGAATAAAAAGTGTCCTCCACTGCAGTGCTTGGATGATCGTGATAGTATACATAATATAGTGGAAATGTTAGATAATTCAGACCCTGTGGGTACCCAAAACCCTCATTCACTACAGAAAATGTGTTCAGTATGTCGCGAAGGGTTTCAAGGTGAGGTTTAAACCATCCTGTGTCCGAAAATGTTCTATTTAAATCCAGTAGGATCTGATCGTCATAAGGACCTACTGTCAATTCAATAGGAGGATATGGAGAAGAGGGACATAAACACTTGCGCCATAAAGTGGCTCTCATTATAGAATAAATCCTTTATTTTTATACTTTTACAGTAATTCACGACCCACCACATCTGCAAACATATATGCTAGGAGTGCACTCACAATTTCCATCTGTACAGAATCACTAGACAAAACACCCGAGCCGGTGAACCCAATAGTACCAGCTGCCACAGCCAAAGATGAGAGAACAGTCGTGGTCACTGCAAAGCGAATAAACTTTGAGCGACTCAACGCACCAATCGCAGCAGGCTTGAAGACATCGGATACAATGCCGAGAAGGACAACTCCAACATGAATAGAAATAAAAGTCACAGCAACTATCATACTGTCGGACATCTCCCTGTCCAATGGTCGCTCTTTTATCTCACCGTCCACAGTCACATTACCCCCATGCACCTGAATATGATCAAAATTCTCGTTCATGACCATGGCTGCAAACACAAGAGATACGAGGAGACCCAGAAGAGTCAACCAGGTACGGGGATTATCCGTAGTCGGAGAGTTAATACCAGTATCTTCGTCTTCACTATCCCAGCTAAAGTACTTGAGGAAAGACTTGCCAGTCATCATGAAGTCCAAAATGCTGTCCAGGAACCTGCAGAGGATACCAATCACGAAGAATGAAATAGCCACAACTGACCCTGTGGTATCATCCAAAGGATGTGACCACAGATAAGCCGAAGACAGAAGAAGTCCAGTGGAAGCTAACTCACGATAGTGATGCTCAGTACTTGTCTTGAACAAGTCCTTGCCAATGTAACTAATACCAACAACCTTCAAGAGTGCAGATGCGAGAGCCACGCCTTCGAGAAGAGCAGTTGTGGGAGCATTTTCGTCGGTAAAGCTTCTTGTGATCAACACAAAGCAGACAATACCAGCAAGAGCCTGGAGTAAACGGATGAATACCTTCCTGTAGTCACTGACTATAGCCTTCTCCGGCACTGGTTGACCGTAACCGACACGCATAGCATCTAGGAAAATCACACCGAGGACCACAACAACGGCGTTCTGGGTCTTTTCCTCTGCGAGTGCGAGACCTGCAGCGTACAAGTTCAGAGTAGACACGATACCAGTGATCACGAGACCACCTGCACCTCCAGTCACCCATTCACTCTGACCAGCGACACGCTCAAGTGAAACGACAATAATGTAAATAGCGAGAAACAGTGACACAAGATTAGACGCAAAGAAAGACCACAGACCATCATCCATTTGACCGTTCGCAAGCATGTACATGAGAAGACCAGTAGAGACAGTAAGAGCTGCACCGCGCGCGTGCTTGAATTGATATCCAGATCTGAGTGCGACACTGTCGCCTATCACTTCTTTCTTCATGCTGATGATGCGCGCATCCTCACCGTGCTTCACCTCTGCTAGGAACTTCGCTACAAGGACTGCAACGAACAAAATGATCACAAACGTCATAGTGGAACCCTGATCTGTCGCGGTGGATCCAACCCAAATAATGTTGCGCTCACCTGCAGCATCGAGTGTCCACAACATTGAAAGAGACACCACCAACATAGAATGGATACCGTGCTTGAACGTAGCAAGATAATCATCGTACACTTTACTAAAGGTGGCACCTGCAAATAGATTTGCAACTGCTGAATCGCTATCAGTAGCAAACATGTAAGATACTCCTGCCGAGATAGTGACCAGGGTTAATGATATTCCAGACAAAAATACAATACTTCTTGCAGTGAGCTCAGTCACGCCAAAAGCTGACATGGGTACATTCGTCACTTCGGTCATGAAGACAAAGACGAGCGCACAGACTGCAATGCCAAGTTCTAACACCCACATGAAGCGCGAAATGCCAAGACTGTACTCTACGACATAATTCACAAAGTATTCAACAGGCATAAACAGCATATTCAAAAACGACATAAGCATTGCAAACCCCCTCGTGACTGACTCGGAACATTGTGGTGTACCAAGCCGTTCCAACAAATCTGAGGATAACCCCATTTAGCATACATCGTCCACATTAATATAGTCTAAAAATTTTGTTACGGTGTATTTAAAAATTAAACATATCTACAAACCATGTCCAAGCGAGATATTGCTGTTCAGCTTCTTAAAATAAACAACATACCAACAGGGTATGAAAACATAATATACAATGCCAATGTAGAATACGAAAACACAATAAGAAAAATACTAAGGGGTATACCTCTGCAGGCTGCTCTAGGTATACAAGAGGTCCCAGATAGTGTCACACAATGCAGGTGTGGGAGCTTCAAAGTACTAGAACAAAGTATGCAAACGAGAAGTGCAGACGAAGGGACGACGAGTTTTTATTACTGCACTGCCTGTCAACGCCATTGGAAAGTATAAATGAATCACATAGATTATAAATGAGCCAACGAAGATGGAGACTCCAGGCTCTCGTCCAAGCATGTCCAAAAGCAGATTACCAGGGAGACATTATAGACAAAGGCAGGTTCCAAATTGCTCCTCAGATTGTATCTGACCACTCTTTCGAAGGAAATTGGTGGTACATATGGTTCAAGGGGGTCATACCAATACAAATCGGGGATTTAATACAACTAGATAAGTCATACGCTGTAGAAGATATACATGTGTACAGAAATTATAAAAGAGGTTCTGTCCTCCTAAAGGAATAATCGTTTTCTTACAAGAGCCTGCTCCTCTTTTACTTTAAGATCCACAGGCTCTCCCTGGAGTGCCATACGAAGCTCATCAATCGCAGCCCTGGCTCTTTTAGCCTCCTCGTCCGACCCATCTCTCTTCTTCAACATATTCACAAATTCCAGAGCAGTGGAGTGGTGATCTGCCTCCACGGTGGTGTACGCCCACAGTGTCCCAGCACAGTTCGCCACGATAATCGTGATCCAGATCCATGCATTGTTTCCAGTAATCACAAGCACGCTCACAATACCAAAGACACCTGCCACAAACTCCCACCATAGTAAACTCAGTACCTTGGGTGTATTCCACGACCGATCGTCTTTATCCATCTGTAAAAGTTCACGCTGGAGCTGTCCGATTCTTGTGTACAACCAATTCTGAAACAGTTTGATGATAATGGTCCCAAGCAACACCCCAACGAGTGCCCACAATTGCTTCTTGCACTGTGCGCCAAATAAATGCAAGTCTGACGAAAAAGGAACTATATGAGTCAGTTCACATGTACCCTCAGCTACATCCCCAAAGTCCATTTTATACATAGAAATAGCACTATATATAATCCACAAATACTGGTGTCTGGGGCTGAAGAGGTTACACCTGTAGGTTGAGATATATAACACTGTCCCCCTATAGAATTCAACATGGTCAAACTTGCATCGTCGAAATGAAGACACTTGCGAGAAGGTATTCCAAAGAACATCAAACCCCCTTTATTTGTATGTGACATAGAACTACCAATACGAAACCTATCTGGGTGGTACAGCTGAATACCACCAACATACATCTCAGATCTCAACTCGGTCAATAAATGACATCCGGACACTACCTTGTCACCTGTATTTGTATGAATCTCATTGTCGAACTCATAAGGAAAACAATAATCACCAACAGAATACCCCACACTATCAGGTGTTATGCTACTACTTATGCCCACACCATGTAGTATCTCATGGCGCAATACTGAACGCAAATCGTAATGATTTCCTATATTACAATCTCCATCATCCACGTTCCACCCATTGGGTACATAAGGGTTCACATCAATATATATATCACCTGTCAAATTATACTTGTTCAACGCACCCGACTGCCACTCTTTATTGATCAAAAACATGGTTCGGCTAGCTGTGGCTAGTACATATCGGTAGTTGGTATTGTTAAACTTTTCGTAGTCGTACTTTGCTATAATATTCACATGATTTAAAGAACATAAAGAATTAATTTCATTCCATACTTCCATCACTACTTTATTTACATCAGGGACATCTACTGGTTCAGCCGGGTGCTGCTCCAAGTAGTTCCACTGACTCAGTGCATATGACATTTAATAACACTCAACCTCATGGTTATATGACGGATTACTCATTTTGCTACAATAGTAATCTTGTAAAAATTTAGACTGTTTCAACTCCCGCTCAAGATGCTCTATCCTAGAATATGCTTCTACCAACATACGTTGAAGTGCCTCACACTCTTCTGTCCTAACCCTCTTGTTTGATTCATGAATAGATATGCGTTTTCTCTTTAGAACTGGTTGGACAAAGTACTGGCGTTTTGAAGGCTGAAAGCTCTCTGGTTCACGTGAACGTTTCATGGTTTATAAAGAATTCACTTTTGATATATACACCGCTATATCTGCACGTGATTCATCCTCCTTGATTTTTCACTCAATCGTCGTCTCTCAAGATCACACATTGGCACATCGTACTTGACATCAATAGCAACCTCGTCGCCCTCAAACTCCTGCGACAAGGAAATAAGAGAAAAACGAACAAAATCCACCTCGGTCACATTCTCGCATCGGTCCCCTGCATACTTTTCATACCCTCTGGAAAACTGCAAATTGAAAGCATTCGATGCTGTAGCTGCTGCAGATGTGTAATTACCATCGCTCAAAAGAGTCAAACGCTTTTTCAAATATATATCCGGTGTGTCGAAACACCCTCTGAATGGGCAATTCAACTTGTCTGTATTCAGGATGCATCTCTTTAATGTAGACTCCTTGGGTATGCAAATCTGAACATCTGTAATCCAAGTTTCGATATCCTCCAACTCCATCTGCACAAACACTGTATAAAACGATCTCGTCACATGAAGTTCCGGGATAAGTTGAATCACAGCATTGTTTCCATAAGGACAGTCGATCAAACTAATGGGCACGATCACCTTGGTTGTGTCGGGTGCGTCCATTGCACAATTGCTGCCCGTGATGGACGTACAGGGATACTTGCGCACCATGAACTCGTACTTTTGATCCACAAAAGGATAACAGTTGGTCTGTAAGTTAAAGCACTGGGAACGCATAGAAAAGTATGTTCGCACTGCATTGCTTTCGTAAAGGTACACAGTATCTACATCAAACGCATCCATATGAGGGAAAATAGGAATAATGCCATCATGAAGAGGAATGTGCATCACACCATTCTCCACCTCGTCGTCCACATAAAAACGCAGTTGGAGACGCGCATGGTCAGGATCACACGATTCCGTGTCTTGTTCAGCCTGAGAAATACGAATAATATCCTGGGAACTTCCAGCCTCTGCACACATACCGTCCCAACAAAGATAATTGGTTGTCGTACTTATAGACTTGCAGTCGTCGTGCTCTGTACACACTGTCATACAAGACTCGTCAGAAAGAGGATGAATGCAATCACCAGACAGAGGGAAACAGGCGTCCACCGTGCAAGGGTTTCCATCAAAACAATTCTTGAACGTTTCCCAGTACTCTCCGTCCTTGCACTGCGCCACCGTGCACAAATCGGGTTGCAGGGTTGTATCAGGAACAGCAGTGTACTCACAACCAACGTCTGGGTTACAGGTTGCAACCTTGCATGTTTCGTTTGGGCAGATCACAGGTTCCCCCACACACTGCCCAGCCTGACATATATCATGTATCGTGCACCTACTGCCGTCTGAACAAGAGTCACCGTCTTGCGAATTATCAGGAACAAAAATACCATCCTGCTGCGTCATGCAAGGTCTTGGGATGGCTATACCACGACATACGCCATTATAACACTGATCGCTAACAGTGTACGACAACCCATCATCGCATGGAGAGCCATGTTCCGGTATGTAAATACACGACCCATCAGCACCGCACTTTGAAACTGTGCAGTCGTACTCAATACAGTCTGTATCTGTCTTGCAAAAATCTGTGACAATATCAATCAAACATATACCACGGCACCTAGCACGCTCACCAGGTCCCGCCTCGCACTGACTGCTACTCGTGCAGGTTTGTATCACACTAGTGAACGAGAAGACTGTCACTGTGATGGTAATAAGCAACATTATCGCAGAGATCATGATACCGACACCACAGTGGGCACAATCGATTTCTTGTTTGCCACATATACATGTGTCTTTATGTCTCTCCTCACGTTTCATTTATAAGTTGTGTGTTCTTATTTATACAAAACAAAAAAATTCAGGTATAATACACTCGTGACATCATAACAAATATGAAGTCTTTAGGAGCGCTTTTGATATTGGGTGCTGGCACTTTTGTATCAGCTGACAAACAAGATTTACGTATAGGTGGTTATGTAGGTTATGGTGTTGTCGATAATGTACCACAGAATCTTATCAAGAATAATGCAGGTAAATTGCAACTATCAAACTTTCCAGACAACAAAAATTTTCAAATCTATTGTGAAAAAGCATCGGAGAAAGTCGAGCGATGGAACAACTTAGAGGCTCACGAAGCAGCATGGCAATTCCCTATTGAATCATTTGTTATTGATGATCAAACTGCAAATGGTGAAGGAGGTGAGCCCGATACATCTGACTTTTCCACTACAACCACACTTGTATTCGCATGTAAGGTGCAAGAAGAAAGAGAAGGTGTGGGGTGGAAAGATTTAACATCACTGTCAGGAACTGAAAACACTAATGGTGGATCTGTTGCTTTATCTGGTGAGTGGGTAAGAGTTCATTTCAAAGGCTCGTGCAATGCTAATTTAATGGATACCGACACCACATTTACCACTAGTATCACTGGTGAAAATTACAATGCTGGACGATTCTACGAAGCACCACTACGTTTGGATGCTAAATTCCCATGCATTCATCCTGTTGGGTTCACTAGAGACATCCATTTAGATCTCCAGTACAAAGCTACCGATGATGCGCGGGCTGCGCTTATTGTTGAAAACGACATCACCACCAAAAAATTGACGTTTACTGCTGGGAATCGCGACCTAAAATCTGATGGTAAAGAATTCGTAATGACTTTATCAGATAACCCTGCTCAATTCGACCTTGGAACAGCGAAACCCCATCCAGACTATTATAATTCTGGTGTGGGAGCATGCGACTCTGACAACGACGAGTCTCTTTGTAAGGGGGGACTCAAAGCTACACTGGAACTTAATAGTGCTAATAAATCTTACTCTGTCCCTACAGCGCTTGTAAACTATGAAACACAAGCCACTGGGTTTAAATTTAAACCATGCACAGAGGTCGGGCAAATTCTATCCAATAATGACGTTGTCTCAGCAGCAAGTATTTTTGAGATTTTAGAAGCCTGTTATGGTAAAGTTGTAAGAGATAAGGTCAAATCGTGGACGTCTGCTACAAACTCTGTAGAAAAAGACCTACGATCAGACATATATAGCCTGGTCCTTGAATCCAGAGATGATAGTGATGTTGGTGGAAAAGGATCTCTGCTTACAGACATGGTTTGTCCATTCACATGTCCTGACAGAAATAGCAACGAATGTCCATTAACAACAGACAACACAACTGACTCCACCAGTCATTCTGCTATGAATTGTCTGCATGTTGGCGTGAAAACCACCTCACACACACCTAACTTTTGGGATAACCGCTGCGCTGCAAGGACAGATGGTTTAGAGAACCCAAGTGACGCACTCACTTCTGTTCTTAATGGAACTGAGTTTACACAATCTCTTAGAGATCCTTACTCGTTTGTTTACAAATTCACACGAAATGGTCAGTTTGTGAACCCGGATCCTGTAGAGTTCAAGAACTACACTACAAACCTTCATGTGGATGTTACGAAACACGATGTGGAAATGTTTCTACAAGATGGTGAATCTTTAACCGAAATTAACAACAATGCAGCTTTCTTCACTGTTGAGGGTAACAACTTTGTTCAAGAAGTTACACTTAACACAAACGAAGTCCTTGGGATTAAAGACGTACCTAGATATGTCACATCGTTGACTCTCTATGGTCAGGTATTCCTCGACTGTACTAGGTCTAAAGTGAATCTTTCAAATGCGATGCCAATTATTATTGGTACACCACTAAAGACATCTGGAAAATTCCAACCAGTAGGGTTTGACAAAGACAACCTGGAAGCTCATAACCCATGCAATCCACTATTTGAGTATGTGAGAGATTCTGGAGCAGGGCAGAATGAAAATTATGATGTGACAGGAGTTATGTACGCAGGTGCAGGGGA
>Ga0222717_10000025_pt1 | contig 114973 bp, 110 predicted proteins | sample C33_18DmetaG_FD_165053 | JGI IMG/M metagenome (GOLD analysis project Ga0222717, IMG submission 165053) | Estuarine water microbial communities from San Francisco Bay, California, United States - C33_18D | ecosystem: Environmental > Aquatic > Marine > Unclassified | place: USA: California... | reverse complement strand
AGCCCGCTCGATATACGCCCTTCCCAGCACGAGGCTCACCTCGCCCACTTTACGGACGCTCGTTTGGTTAGATATGTCGGCTTCGGCGGTCGCGTGAAGGGGGCTTAAAGAGAGCAGGAACGCTAGCAGCGGGAGAGAAGGTACGCGTAGCCAAGACGCGCGCATGCCAACCCTTCGGCCTCGGGGTGTTATCGCGCTTGTATGTTGACTGCGTTGCATTGGGTTTCTCATTTACTGCGAACAAATCCCTAGTGGAGGTTAAAGATAATTCAAGGATGTACAAAACGGGGTGATTGCGGTCACATAAGACGCTTGTCGCCCTTTTTACCGAACCTTCTCGTGCCTATAATGCGGCTGCATCTTTAAGGTAATAAGAATTTTTCCATCCGGCGGGACCGCGCCCTTGTATTAAGTTAATGCCTCCGCTGCCGCTGTATTAGTCGGCGCATGCATTTTGATTAACTAGTAGTATGGCTGCGCCCCGAGGGATCGCGTTTTATGGTGGTAACACCGCAACTGCTCAAGACCTTCCCGCTTTTAAGCGGACTGCCCTACGCGACTCTCGAAGGGATCGCGGGGCAGAGCAGCGTGCGTAGAGCTGCTCGACGAGCAATTGTACTTAACGCCGGGCAAAACGAGGAGCAAATTTGCTTCCTGTTCGAAGGCCGGTTGCAGGGTGTCGACTTTACAATAGATGGCCGCGAAGTTGGGCTCTATTTCGTCGAACCTGGCGAATTTTGCGGCGAACTGTGCCTATTTGATGGAGGAGCGCAGCCTGAGTTTGTCATGGCTCTAACGCCCTCGGTTATTGTCAGTATCCCACTAAATTCAATGCAGACGTTGCTCAAAATGCACCCCGAGCTGTTTGCGACAATCAGCGCAAAGATCGCAGGCCATGTCCGTAAAATGACTTTCCAGCGGTCATTGCTCGGCCTGCCCAACATCGCTCAGCGGGTGTGCTGCCAGCTTTGGATGCTGGTACCCGAGAAAGATAAGGAGAAAGAAGAAGCACAGATTCGCAATCCGCCCACTCACATGGAGATTGCAATAATGTTAAACATAAGCCGCGAGACGGTCACCCGTGTATTTCAGTCGTTGCAGAATCGGCAGATAGTTAAACGAGATGGCACCAGCTTACTTGTGGTTAATAAGGTTGGCGTTTTGCGCGGCTACGCCGAAGGTAAGCAGGAGCTTTAGTCACCCTAACGCCGAGTTAGAACAGTAGGGCGTTGAAATACAGCGGCGCGCCCCAACCTAGGTAGAGCTCGATTAGCTCGACTAAGGTTATCGCTAGATTAAGACACGAAGCTAACAATTACAGTAAGCAAACTAAGATTACATACTATGAGCTCGCAGAAAAAAAATAAATACCCAGAACTCGCAGCGGCCTTTACCGACGTCAAACGTTACTTTATTTACGCCGGATTTTTTAGCGCTGCAGTGAACCTTTTAATGCTCGTGCCTGTAATTACATGTTGCAGGTTTACGATCGTGTGGTGTCGTCCGGAAGTTACTCGACGCTCGCTATGCTGACACTGCTCATGGTCGCGCTGACCGCTGCATTGGGAGGGTTCGAGTGGGTTCGCTCTATGATTCTGATTGCGGCGAGTAATCGCATAGAAAAAAATCTGCGGCGTCGGATCTCTGACGCCACGTTCAAGCGCGCGCTATTAACCGGCGGCTCGGTAAGCAACTCACAGCCGCTAAGCGATCTTTCGAGCTTACGCCAATTTCTCACAGGCAATGGCCTGTTCGCCTTTTTTGATGCGCCTTGGTTCCCGATCTACGTTTTCGTGATGTTTATGTTCCACCCGACCTTCGGCTATGCAGCAATTTTTGCCGGTATTGTCATGATCGCCCTAGCCTACACGACCGAAAAGGTAACAAGTAAGAAGCTGCAAGAAGCCAACTCTCAGGCAAACTGGATTAGCAATCAGGTTAACGGCACGTTAAAGAATTCAGAAGTTATTGCTGCGATGGGTATGGCGGACGATCTTCGCCACCGTCAAGAGAAGCGCTTCGATGGGGTGCTTACCTTGCAAACCGACGCGAGTCGGGCCGCGGGCTTACTGCAAAGCCTGTCAAAAACTTTCCGCATGGTAATGCAGTCTTTACTGCTCGGGCTAGGCGCACTGCTGGCCCTGCGTCAAGAAATCTCACCCGGTATGATGATCGCAGGATCTTTGCTGCTCGGCAGGGCGCTTGCGCCGATTGATATGCTGGTAGGCACTTGGAAGGGCTTTACGCTCGCTCGCGGCCAATACGATCGTCTCGGTGAGCTGCTCAATCAAATTCCGAAAGACGCAGACACCATGTCTCTTCCGGCGCCAACCGGTAAATTGTCGGCCGAACAGGTGATGGTTGTGCCACCCGGCTCAAAGAACATCGTAGTGCGCGGCGTAAACATGGAACTCGATGCAGGCGAAGCGCTTGGCATCGTGGGTCCAAGCGCCTCGGGTAAGTCGTGTCTCGCGCGCGCGCTTCTCGGTATTTGGCCAACTTACAGCGGCAAGGTCCGTCTAGACGGCGCAGACATTTTTACGTGGGATCGTGCCGAGCTTGGTCCCTATGTTGGCTACCTGCCGCAGGACATCGAACTTTTCGACGGCTCAATTTCTGAGAACATTTGCCGCTTCGGCGATGTCGACCCCGACAAAGTAGTCGAGGCGGCTAAGACAGCCGGCGTTCACGGCTTAATACTTCATTTGCCCCAAGGCTATGACACTGTCATCGGTGGATCGGGCGGTATTTTGTCGGGCGGTCAGCGGCAGCGTATCGGTCTCGCCCGCGCGATATACGGCTCACCCAAATATCTAGTTTTAGACGAGCCAAACTCGAACCTCGATGATCAAGGCGAGCGCGAGCTTGTTCAGGCGATACAACGCATTAAGGCAGAAGGCGCAACGGTTATTATCATTACGCACCGCACCATGGTGCTGCAGTGTGTCGACAAAATTTTGGTCATGCGCGACGGCGCCGCCTCTCACTTCGGTCCGCGCGATCAAGTGCTCGCAGCGCTGTCAGCACCGCAGGACAAAAAGCCTGCGCTTAGACCCGCCTAGGCTCAGAGTTTCGTTACATCGCCGCGTAAGAGTTGCACAGCTGCGCAAGACAAGAAGAGATGCTTGACTTAGAACAACTAGACCAGAGGCAGGCACACGACGTGTCCGCTTTTTGAATTCATAGAGACAGCCAGCCGCTTGATTTATTGGGCAGCAGGCATTGCAAACGAGAGATCCCGTGGACGACGAAAACAAGAACGGCCAAGACAACGAAGCAACCGCTTCGACCAATAAGCAAGCGCTTGCCCGCGTGCCGGTGGCCAAAATGCCCGCAGGTCAACCGATCAAGCCCTCCGCGGTGGACGATGCGGCAACTGCCAGAGCAGAGTCGGCTGCCAAGCCCATCTTGCCAACGCGGCAGGCCAAGCCGCAGGCGGCGGGCGTCGATGATCTTGCCGAGACCAGCATGGAGATGCCGCGCCGCGTCGGGCTTTCTGTTTTTATTCTCGTGTTTGTCGTGTTTGGCGGCTGGGCGGCAATTGCACCTCTTGACGGCGCCGCACACGCGCCGGGACAGGTTACCGTTAAGACGTATAAGAAAGCCGTGCAGCATTTAGAGGGCGGCTTAGTAAGTTCGATACTCGCGCAGAATGGTGACGTAGTGGAGGCGGGCGAGCCGCTCCTCGAGATGGACGATACACAGCCGCTGGCGCAGCTCGAGATCGCTAACTCGCAGCTAGTCGCCCTGCATGCACGCGAAGCGCGCCTATTGGCCGAGCGCGATGAGCTAACTCAGATAATTTATCCTGCCAGTCTGACTAGCGAAAACGCAGCGGAGGAAATAGCCTCTCAGACATCCATTTTTGAGGCGCGCAAGGCGGCGCGCGAAGGCAGCATCGAAGTGCTGGAGCAGCGTATCGACCAACTCAAGTCCAAGCTCGTTGGCCTGTCTGCGCTAAAAGACAGCAAAATCGCGCTCGCCAAGTCCTTTGCGGACGAGCTCGAAGACACCCGTGCGCTGCTCGATGAAGGCTTCTCAGACAAGGCGCGCCTGCGTCAGGTTGAACGCAATCTGGCAAGCTACCAAGGCGAGGCGGCTGACCTGTCAGCGACCAGTGCCTCGACCGAAGTGCAGATAGGCGAGACTCGCTTACAGATACTCCAGTTAAATCGAGAATTCCAAAACGAAGTAGTAAATGAGCTTGGCGAGGTACAAACTCGACTCAAAGATGCACAGGAACGCAGCACAGCACTGCAAGACATCGTGAGCCGCACTACCGTGCGCGCACCGGTTGGAGGCGTGATTAACGGTATGCAGGTACACACCGAAGGCGGCGTTATCGGCCCAGGCACAGTAATCGCCGAAATCGTCCCGCTCACCGAGGAACTGATTCTCGAAGCGCAGGTCTCTCCGCTCGACATAGACCGCGTCTACGAAGGGCAAGAAGCAACTATTCGTTTCTCGAGCTTTGGCAACCGCACTCCGACGATTGTTGGCTCGCTGCTGAGCCTCTCTGCCGATGCCATCCAAGATCAGAATACCGGCTTAACGCATTATCTTGCTCGAATTGAAGTGTCGCCCGAGGGCATGGCAGATCTCGGTGATCTCGAGTTGCTGCCGGGCATGCCAGCAGAGGTATTCATTGCTACTGGCTCACGCACGCTGCTGCAGTATTTATTTAAGCCTTTCTCCAATGCATTGGCCCGCAGCTTCACTGAAGACTAACTGTTATGCATAAAAATCTTTTATTGCTGCTTATCATTAGCATCAGCCATGCCCATGGCACTATGGCTGCCGATGGTCTTCCAGAGCTTAACAATACAGCCATAGCAAGAGCGGAAAATTCTATCGGCCGTACGCTGGAAGATTTTTTTACCGCCGCGATCAACTACAGTCCCACCCTACAGATCGCTGCAGAATCGCTGAATATCGGGTCGGCGCGCAAGCAGGCTGCCAACGGCAGGTTGCTGCCACAATTGAGCGCCAATGCCAACGTGTCTGACAACAGGAGAACGATTTCCGATACCAGTCAGCTACAGAAATTCGATGGACGACGCTATTCGGTTCAACTCTCGCAGGTACTGTTTAACTGGCAGGCCTATGCTGCGCGAAGCGCCGCCTACCTTGTCGAAGATCAGATCGAAGCCGAATACTATGGCGCTCTCTCAAACCTGTTAACCGACGTGGCGGAGCGCTACTTCAACGTGCTGCAAGCACAGGACGCTCTCGACTCGATTGCCGCCGAACTTGAGGCCGTGCAAAATCAGCTGAACCAGATTCAGAGCCTTTATGACAGACAGCTGGCACAGATAACAGATCTGTACCAGGCACGGGCGAGCGCTGCCGCTGTCGAGGCGGAGCAGTTGAATCTGCAGAGTGAACTCGCCATGAGACGCGAGGCATTGCGCTCCGCTAGCGGCGTTACGGCAGGTGAGCTTTCCAGCCTACGCGAAGAAGCGGCCATACCTCCTCTCGAAAACAGCATTAATTACTGGGTTAGCCAGGCAGAGAAGAACAACCATCAGATTGTGGCACGGGAGTTTGCCGTTGAAGCCGCCGACAAACGCGTGGATGAACAACGCGGTGCGTATATGCCGCAAGTAAATTTCGTCGTACAGCGACAGGATTCGAATGTGGGTTTCGACAACATGCCGCTAAACAGAACCGACAATACCTATGTCGGGCTGAACGTTACAATCCCGCTCTATGCAGGCGGCTCCAACAAAGCCGCGGTCCGCGAGGCTCTGAGTCAGCACAGTATCGCGGAAAACGAATTGCGACAGGTTCAGCTGGAAGCCAACGAACAGGTCAGAATTGCCTATATCCAAGTGCAGGCCGCAGAAACACTGATCGAGGCGGCACAGAAGCTTGTCGATTCCACCGCCCTTGCCTCTACGGCCATGCAACGCGGCTTCGAACTCGGCGCGGTAACCAGTGTAGACGTGCTGAATGCCCTTCGCGATCAGTACCGCGCGGAGCGGGACCTGCAGCAAGCTCGCTACGATCACATCAAATTTCTTCTCATGCTGAAGCGCGAAACAGGGCTACTCACCGCCGACGACATGCTCGAAGTCGGGTCCTGGCTGGAAGCGCCTGCGCGTTAATCTCCCCCTATGATCAATCTAGAGCGCATCACTACCGAGTACGTCGAAGTCGAAGACCGTATTCGCCTCACTGGCGAGAGCGAAGACAACCAAACCATCGTTCTATGGTTAACCCAGCGCCTGCTGACACAGATAATTTCGCATCTGCTCGGCCTGATCGAGAAACAGTCGCCAACCCCTGGTGAGAAGGGAGCGCCAACGAGTAGCCTCTTACAGGGCTTTGCGCAGCAAGCTGCCGAGGCCGAACTTGCACCGGAACAGCCCGTGAGGGCTGTCTCGTCGTCAATAAGTTGGCTTATTCCGGAAGTGGATATTACGCTGAGCCCGGAGGGCACGCTGGTGCTCTTATTCAAGCGTGATATAGGTGCGGTGGCGGGGCAGGACGACGAGGGAATGGCGACGCTGACGGTAGTCTCCAAACAACTGCGCCAATGGCTGGGTATCTTGCACGCGCAGTGGCGACGCGCGGACTGGCCACTCGCGATCTGGCCGACTTGGATGGATGAGTCGCCTGCTCCCGGAAGTTCAAACCCACTGCACTAACCGCGATTCCTGATGTTGCGATCTCGCGCCGTTAGAAGTACAACTCGATGATTTCGTGTGTAACTGCTCTGAGCGACGTGGCCAGTTGCTCTTCCGAGTAGCGGTAAAAGCCTTCTGCGTGACTGACATTCGCCGGCAGTGTGAAGGTGCGTCCCTTGTCCAAGGACAGTACCAATTCCTCGTAATTATTTTCATCGTTCTGGCTCGCATAAATCGTCATGGCCTGTTCCTTGCGCGGCCGCTGCTCGGTAATATCGATGAGCACGTTGACCGGGTTCTGTACACCGATCTCGTAGGAATACGCGTTCACTGAAAGAGACTCTTTGCTTAATTGCTGAATAGCTGCCCAAACTAGCAGTGCCGTGACACGATGATCCGGGTGTAGCTCTAGGGGCCCCGGAAAGAAGACACTGGCAGCGCCGAGACTGTTAATCTTATGCGCAATTTTGCTCACTGAGGCTTCACTATATACGAGGCCGCGATCGGGCTCCTGCCAGCTGTCGAGGCTGGTTATGCCGAGCAGTTTAGCCGCAGCCTGAACCTCCTGTTGCCGGGTGTCTACTAGGTCCGCCGCGCTGCCGCCCAGGGCACCATCGGTCATCACTACCAGGTGGGTCGCGATGCCAGCCTCCGAGGCTTTTAGCAAGCTACCCGCCATGCCATAGGTCTCGTCGTCGGCGTGTGGCGCGAAAACCAGCCAGGGGCCCGCTGGTAACTCCGAGGTCTCGAAAGGGATGAGCCTGTGTTCTGGATTCAATTCAGTTTCTGACATAGCAGGGCAGTATAGTGCAGCGTGACTGGGATTGCGGAAGCCCTGATTATAAGGGTTTACGGCACTATTTTTTAGTCTTTTCAGGCGATTCGTGCTTAAATTCGCAGTCTCACTACCATCGATAGAAACACGACAATGGATCGGGAATGCTGCTGACAATACTGCGTGAATGGATGCTAACCCCCTTCGCCAATTACCGACTCTTTCATAATTTTTCCAGGCAGGATTTCCTCGTCCAATTTACAGCTTCGATTGGAGGCTTCCTTTGGCTTATCCTCACGCCCGTCATTCACATCATCATCTATTCCTTCGTTTTTAGTTATATCTTTCAGATTCGATCGGTCGAGGGTTTCGGCGAGACGACCTTTGTCGTGTTCATGATGGTAGGCTATCTGCCTTGGTTCGCCTTCGCCGATTCAATCTCCAAATCGACCGGCCTGCTTTTGGAGAAGGCGCCCCTGATTACGAAAGTAAAATTTCCGGTGCAGATTATTCCCTATGTGGGCACTGTCATTCCCTACTTAACACATGCCATTGGCTTCGGCATTCTGCTGTTGTATCTGGCAACTCAGGGATATCTGAACTGGATGTGGATCTATCTGCCATTCATTTTTTTCTTTCAGTTTCTCTTCGCCCTAGGTTTGGTTTCGATACTCTCTGCACTCAGCGTGTTTCTGCGAGACCTTCAGCAGTTAGTCGCTCTGGGCGTGACGGTCTGGTTTTTCCTCACGCCGATCATCTACCCGATAACCATGTTACAGAATGAAGATGTGAGAAACCTGTTTTTATTAAACCCGATGCACAGCTTCGTCAGCCTCTATCGCGAGATCGTCTTGCAGGGTCAGGTTCACTTTATCTATCTACAAATTATTATTCCGGTGTCGTTGATCACCTATTTCTTCGGTGGATGGCTATTCATGAAGATCAAGCAGGCCTTCGGCGATGTACTCTAGACCGATCAGCGAGCGGGAGAGCTAGCCGTGCCACACGTCTCGGTTCAGAATCTCAACAAGGATTTTAAGATCTACGAGCGGCCGCAGGATCGCCTGTTCGAGATCATACTCCGCAGGCAACGGCATCAACTCTACCATGTACTGAGTGATATATCGTTTGCGGTACCCGATGGTAAGAGCCTCGGTATCATCGGCGACAACGGCGCCGGCAAGTCTACGCTGCTCAAGCTCCTGGTCGGGACGCTGCAGCCCACCAGTGGCGAGATCTCCATCGAAGGACAGGTCGCGGCACTACTGGAGCTGGGAGCCGGGTTTCATCCTGAGTTTACAGGTCGCAAGAATATCTATCTGAACGCAGCGCTATTGGGTGTACCCGATGACAACATCGCCGAGTTGGAGAAAGACATCATCGCCTTCTCCGAGCTGGACTATTTCATCGACAGACCGGTGAAGACCTATTCCTCCGGCATGTATGTGCGGCTCGCGTTTTCGATTGCCACCATGGTACGCCCCGATATCTTGGTCATCGACGAGGCCCTGTCGGTCGGGGATATGGCGTTTCAGAAGAAGTGCGTGCAGCGCATGAACGAATTTCGGCAGCAGCAGAAAACGATGATTTTCTGCAGTCATTCAATGTTTCACGTGCAGGAGCTGTGTGATATCGCGATCTGGCTGGACAAGGGCAAGATTCGCGAGATAGGTGACAGCGACAAGGTCGTCGGACACTACGAAGACTTCTGTAACAACAAGAAGACCTACAACAGCATTCGAGAGGACATACCTACCGAGCGGGATACCTCACAGGAGGCCAGTAAGGCGAATGCCAGTGACGATATACAGGATTGTAAAATCAACTCTATCGCGGTCAAGTCACCCGATGGGAGCGATATCGCTACGGTCAAGCCTCTGAGCGATGTGTTGCTGGAGATGGAAGTCGAAGTCCTGGTGGACACTATGGAGGGGCATTTCGGCTTCGCCTTCATGAAATCTGCCGAGGAACCAATCGCCTCCTTCCTCACGACCAACGCAGACGAGATCGAGCTCGGCGTGTTCGCCAAGGGCGACATCGTTAAGGTCTCTCTAGTCGTTGAGAAGGTAGCCATGCGAGTGGGCGAGTTCTATGTGCTGGGCGGCCTGGCCGACAAGAGTGGCCTGCTGTGGTACGAGACGAAGTTCAGTAAACTTCTGGCCATGGAAGCCAACAAGGGCGTCGGGCCCATAATAATGAAATGCGACTGGCAGCTCGATAAGAAAGGCTAGGGCTTAATCAGCAGACTATAACTCGATGCCGTATTCCTCTACCCGCGCCGGTGCCGTATCCGGCAATACGCCATAAGGGTCGACCTTATAGACTCGGGGCAAGGCATTGCCGCTTCTTACTTCTATCACCTCCATATAAGCCTGCCGAACACTATCGCGGGGCTGGGCAGTATCCTCGCCCCGTTCCTGCACCTGAACTGCCCCCGGGCGATCGCTAACGTCTTGTCTTGGATAGACGAATAATGAATAGATGTTCGAGGTATTGGTGCCCAACCACTGGGTGAGCTCCTGTAGGTTCTCGAGGGGAATAATCTCTGCAAGCTCGGCCTGATTATTTATGTCTTGTAGCTGGCGGTAGGCGATGACTGTTTCGATGAGTTCATCATCCAGGCCCGGCAGTAGTCGCATTGCCTCACGCGTCGCCACGTTCAGATTTACGGTGCGTGCGTTGCCATAGATAGTAAAGGCGGCATCGAGGTTGATACCCTCGAGAAGCTCAGCGAACCCGCGTACATGGAGAATTTCCTCCACGGTATCCAACTCAGGATTATTGCGCGGGCTATAGCCTTGCTCTAATTCCAGGTAGTAGTCCTTCTCGGCACCGTTCAGCCCCTCCAAGTCATTAAGGTCTGTCCAGTCTGTCCACGCGGCGAGAAGATCCTGCACCTGTTCCGGCTCCGCCTCCTCACCGCCCAACAACTTTTCGATAAGCAGCTGCATATTGCGCCGTGGAATTCTGTTCAGGTTTATCTTTCCGGCATGATCAAAGATGCGCACAGCCATATTCTCATTCTTGGGATATTTCAGCTCCAGGTCTTCACCGTCGAAGCGATAGGCGGGCGACAAGAGTTCGCCTTCTTCTGATTCTTCTCTTTCTTCCCCGATGGGTAGGGGCATGCGCTCCAGCATCAGCTCCATCTCGGCAAAATTGACCGCCGTCATTAGTTGCGCCCAATTCCAGCTCGCGTCGCGGTTATGGACAACTGTCTGCGCGGACAGTCTGACTTTGCTCGCCATTGCCGTAACCAGCACCGTCAACAACACGGCCGTCCATAAGACAATTATTATGACGGAGCCTTGCTGTTTGAAGCTCTTAACCATGACTTTCACAGGCCGACATTCGTCGTAGGACGAATGCTACGGTGTTGATTGTTCTTGATGCGCGCCACTATCTCCAGCTCTTCGTTCACATCTTCATAGTCTCTATCGGGGATGAAACGCACATAAACCGCCAGCGGAAGGCTCAGCTCCTCGTTGCCAATCCATTCGTCAACCCACACCCTGTCCTCATTGAGCTCCTGATATAGGTAGCTGAACTCGGCGCTGTAGTTCGCAAGAATTAGCGTAGGCTCGCTCTCGCTCAGACGCTCCGTGGGATCGTCGCTGAAAGCTGGCACCAAGCTCAGGTAGACACCCTCGTCCGCCACAGAATAGATCTGCCACACCGTTAGGCCCGGATTACGCTGCGGCGAGACTGCCGAGACAAAGCTTATGTAGTCATCTTCGCCAAAGAAATAGATCTCGCGGCCCAGAGTTTCGATGTTTGTATAACTATGGGGAAAGGCGCCATGTAAGGCCCTATCGATCTGCAGAACTGCCAGGGCCTGATCTAGACTTTCATCCAGCACGCGGGAATTTCGATTCCAATCGTCGGCCACTATGTAGACACCAGTGCTAAGAAGACCAAGCAGCAGGGCGGTCAGTCCCAAGGCTAAGATAATCTCAACTAATGTAAATCCTTTCTGTTTCATTGTTTCTGTGCTTTTGTTCTGTTCTGTTTTGAGGAGCATCTATTGTGGAAGGTCGAATTGAATCCAGCGGCTACCCTCGATGACTTCATCCCGTTCTCGATTGATGATTTCATAGGCCTGAAAACCATAGATACTTGCCTGGGTCTTGCGCACCGGGTCTTCGAGCAGGTCCAGTGCGCGAATCTGATAGCTGTCGTCTTGCAGAATCTGTTCGACCTCAGAAAATTCATCTTCCAGCAGCGAAAAATTAATAGCTGCGCGCAGGCGGGTGGCCTGCACAAGACTCTGCTCGGAGCGCCAGGAAAGCTGTTTGCTACCGCCTACCAGGGAAAACAGGCTTCCTAAGACAAAACCCGTAATGGTGAGCGCAACGATTACCTCCAGGAGAGTAAATCCACTGTGCCGCCTGTTGAGTTTTTTCATCACAGATCTTCTTCGTAATCTCGGGTCGATACTCTGCCGTTGAATGGATCGATGTCGATGATGCCCGACTGCTCTGCCTGAGCGAATAGCAGACTGCCCCCGGTGCTGCCTCCTTCGGGGTAGAAGGTGACTTCGGTTACTTCCTCGATTTCGATTTCTCTATCGGTGCTGTCACGGAAACGCAGCGCTATACCGGAACCATTCCACTGCGCTACAACATTGCTAAGACTGAGTTGCGAGCTATCTGACTCTGTCCCACTTTGCTCACCTCGCTCAACTAGGGGGATCACGTTGAACCTGACTGTGCTCGCCTGGCCGGTGACAACCGCCGTGCGCCGCGCATAGTTAAGCAGCGAATGGGCTTGGCGCAGTTGCGTATTGAAGGTGCGTGCGTCGAAGCCACCGAGATTCGGTACGACGAATATGCTTGCCATGGCGATGATGGCGAGCACCAGAAGAATTTCGAGTAGGGTGAAGCCACGCTGACGCGCTAGCTCGAGTTGGCCTTTGGCTCTGTTGGATGAGGTTCTAGAGCCCGATGTCGGCGTCATCTTCTTCGCCGCCGCTCATGCCGTCGGCTCCATAGGAGAGAAGCGTGAACTCGCGCCCGTTAGATTCGTAGACATAGTCGTTATCCCAGGGGTCGGTCGGGACTGCTCTGCGCAGATAGGGGCCATTCCAGGACGCCCTGTCTGTGTCGTTCTCCATGAGGCCCTCCAGGCTATCCGGGTATTCGCCTACATCCAGGCGATAGATATCCAGAGCGGCTTCCAGGGTGGAGATTTCGGTGAGAGCTACATCGCGCATGGCCCCGGCTTGCTGTCTGAACAGGTTCGGCGCGACCATGACCGCCAGCATGGCAATGATGGCCATCACGACGAGTATTTCGATGAGAGTAAAACCCTTGCTGGCCGTTGCGCCGCCGCTCAATGCCCCATTGCTTGTCTGCTTCATGATTACCGCCTGTAATTTTATCGTATCGCCACTAGATGCCTGCGCCTTCGATGAGGTCGGAGGCCATATCGAAACGGTCCAGTATGTCTTGATATTCTAACCCGATTTCGGCGTTGAGATTGATGATCTCCGGCCGCAGAACGATGAATAGCTCGCGTCGCTCCGTCGTCTCTTGTTGATAAGAGAACAATCTGCCCAGTAGCGGCACCCGATTCAAGCCCGGAACACCGCTATTTAGATTTTCGGTATCGGTCTGAATCAGTCCGCCCAGTACGACGTTCTCGCCATCGCGCACCACAACGGTGGTATTGATCTCTTGATTGTTGAACACCGGATTATTGTTAACGCCCGTTGCGCCCCCGTCTACCGAAGAGAGCTCCTGGCGGATAATCAGATTCACTATGCCGTCGTTGTTAATCTGCGGCGTGATCGACAGCACGATACCCGTATCCCGGTACTGAATATTCGTGGTCGAGATACCCGCATTGCCCAGGGACTGACCCTGCTCTACAGGCACCTGTGAGCCTATCTGTATATCACCCTCCTGATTATTGGCTACTGTCAGCGATGGCCTGGCCAGCAGTTGCACATCGTTGTTTATGGCTATGGCATTGAGTGTTGCATCGACTTGAGACGCGCCATCGATGAATGACTTGGTAAACAATAGACCGCCCAGCCCAGATTGCGGCGCGAAGCTTGTAGAGGTATCGGTTGAAATAGTATCGACAGCACTGTTAGCCGCGATGCGTGACCAGTCCACACCGAACTTGGTTGCATCGCTGAGAGTAATCTGTGCGATGACCGCATTTATCATTACCTGCAGAGGCACGGCATCGAGCTGGTTGATGGTGGTGAGCAGTTGTCGATAGTCACGCGCGGTGCTTCTAATCAATAAACTATTGGTCGCCTCGTCGGCTACGATCTTCACACGGAGATTTGCCGATACCGCCGTCGTAGTTGCAGTTGCAGCGACGTCATCTGCAACCTCAACTACCTCAACATCAGACGGCGAATTGTCATTGCCGCGATTCGGTATCGCTAGCGCCTCGTTATTGTCGTCATCTTCGAAAACGTTCGAGAGTGTCTCCGCGAGTTCCGTCGCAATCAGGTTGTTGACCTGATACTGAAACAGCTGCTCTACCTGCTCCTGCCCATCGGCGTCCAGAATCTGTATCCAGCGCGATATCTCCTCGAAGCCTCGAGTTGCAGGGGCCGTCACCAGAATCGCATTGATACGCTCGATGCCCCTAACCTGATAGGCCGGGGTAGTGCCTTCGATAAGCAATAGAATCTCAGCTAACTCGTCGGCGACTTCCACCGCGTTGGCGTTAAACAGTTGGTAGAGATGAATCCCCTGATTCTGAAACGGGTCGGCATCGATAAGGAATAGCAGTTCGTTGATGCGCTGCAGCTGGGATTCGCTGCCTGATATCGCCAGAGTGCCATTACCGACGAGGGTTCTCACTTCGCCGTCTGGCGCCAGCAGAGGCTGCACCACCTGCAGGGCTGCCTGCGGTGAGATATAGGTCAGTGGCGTAATCTGCAGGATACGAGCGGCCGTGCCCTGGCCCAGGGTGTCTGGCGTTGCTATCTCGACGGGAAGGGCGCTGCTTATCTTGCGTGCGTTATAGATATTGCCTTCGCGGTTCAAGACTATGCCCGCATCGCGGCTTAACAGCCGAATCAGTGGCCAGATATCGGCCTGTCTAAGGGGACGCGTGGCAGAGGTACGAAGATTGACTTTGTTGTCGATGGTGGGGTCGATAATAATTGAAACATCCAGGGCATCGGCCAACTCTTCCAATACCAGTCGCAGGTCCGCCTGCTCGTAGTTTAGCTCCACCACATCATCGGTAGCGACCTGCTGCGGGTTTGGCACGGACTCTTGCATGCCGTCGTATTGTAAGGCATTGCCGTCTCGGTTGATCTCATCGATGAGAGCCTGCTGCTCTCGCGAGACTTCACTGCCGTCTTCCGGCAATGCCGCAGCCGTGTTACTGATGGCCGTATTACGTGCGTTAGGAGGAGTGCTCGATTGCGCGCCGATATCGGTATCGGATTGAACATCCAGAACCGCACAGGAGGATAGTAAAAAGCCCAACAGAAACACCGCCAGAGGGTTTTTAATTACTAGTAAACGTTGCTTCGACTTCACGATGTTCTCCGAGAATTAAAAATCTACCGAATTCATACTGAATACGGCCGAAAGCATAGTGATGGTGATTCCACCTACCGCTATGGCAAGAATTATTATTAGGGCAGGCTGCAAGGCAGCTACCAGACTGGAAATTTGATTGCGCACCGTGGTGTCGAATGTGGCCGCCGATTTAATCAGTATATTGGCTGTGCGTCCCGACTCTTCGCCGACTGTAACCAGCTGGTGCAGAAGAGTTGGAAATTGATTGGTCTTCTCCAGCGAGACACCAAGGCCGGCGCCGCCCCTAACGTCCTCTTCTACCTGGTGCAGATGGGTAGCGAGTACGGTATTGCCAACAACCTCTCTCGAAACACGAAGCGCACGAATTAAAGGGATACCTGCCCCTAATAGCGCGCCCAGTGTCCGGGCAAAGACCGCGCATTCCTTGTAGAGAATCAGCGTGCCCATCATGGGAAGAGAGAGCAGGAAGCCGTCTTTCTTAAGCTTTGAGGCTGGCTCTTTATCCAGGCGCTTCCAGAAGAAAATAAGTAGCCCAATAAACACCGGAACCAGATAACCATAGCTTTGAATACCACTACTGAGCGAGAGCAGGAAGGCCGCCGAGGCTGGAATCTCAGTCCCCGCGTCTTCGAACATTGCCGCGAACTGAGGCACCACGAATACGAGTAAGAGAACGACGGAGAGTACGCCGGTAATTAGCAATACGATCGGATAGATCATTGCCGAGATTATGGCCTGTCGCGTTTTCGCACTGGTCTCCAGAAATTCCGCTAGATCGGGTAGAAGCTGATCGAGTATGCCGCCTTCTTCGCCGGCACGTACGATGTTGACGTACATCCTGCTGAATACTCTAGGGTGAGCCTCCATCGACTCGGCCAGACTTCTGCCTTCTTTGACTTCGCGCAGCAGGCTTATCACAAGCTCACGCATCGCCGTCGATTCTGTAATGCCCTCTAACAGGCGTAGCGATCTGTCGATGGGCACGCGTGCCTCGACCAGTGTGCACAGGCCATTGGTAAAATCCAATACGTCCGCCTGAGAGATTCGCCTGCGACGAGTCGTCTGGGAGGCTTCTCTGGTCTCCTGAATCTTTACCGGTGTTAGGTTCTTCCCTTTCAAGATACGCACGGCCTCACGCTCGGTATCTGCACTTAGCTGACCGTTTAGCATCTTGCCCTGGGCATCGAAGGCCTGGTATTTAAAATACAATGCGCTCATATTGCTCTGGTCACCCGCACTACTTCTTCTGGGGTAGTCATTCCATCTGATAATTTCTCCAGGGCATCCTGCCTGAGTGTCTTCATGCCTTCTCTGATTGCTTCGTCGCGAATAATATTCGCGTCTGCGCCGGCCGCGATATGATGACGAATCGCATCGGTCATAATCAGTAGCTCATAAAGACCAACACGGCCCCTGTATCCGGTTTGACCACATCGTTCGCAGCCACTGCCACGACGGATCTCGGCTATGGAATCTATGTCTATCTCTAGCGCCGCCGCCTCATCTACATTGAGAGGGTGCACTTCGGCACAGTCGGTACATACTCTTCTTACTAATCGCTGAGCTTGAATGGCGAGAAGGCTGGAGCTAATCAGATAGCCCTGCACACCCATGTCTTGCAGCCGGGTTACCGCCCCTGCCGCATCGTTTGTATGCAGGGTGGAGAAAACCAGATGCCCGGTAAGCGCCGATTCGATCGCGATCTCTGCGGTTTCGTGATCGCGAATCTCGCCTATCATAAGAACGTCCGGATCCTGTCTAACGATCGAACGCAAGCCCTGTGCGAAGCTCAGCCCGATACTGGCGTTGGCCTGAATCTGGGTTATGCCATCGAGTTGATACTCGACCGGGTCTTCCACGGTAATTATTTTCTGCGCCTCGCTGTTTATTTTTTCTAATGTTGCATACAGCGTAGTCGTCTTACCACTGCCGGTGGGGCCTGTTATCAACACCATGCCGTGGGGCTGATTGATGATGCCCTGATACTGCTCGAGGATTTTCTCTGGCATGCCTAGTTGTTTTAGACTAACGGCGGTATCGCTTCTGTCCAGGATTCTCAGTACTACGGATTCTCCATGCACTCCTGGCAGGGTTGATACGCGCATATCGAGCTGCTTGTTACCCACCTTGTAATCTATGCGGCCGTCCTGAGGCAGACGCTTCTCGCCGATGTCCAGCTTTGCCATTAGCTTTAAGCGCGAGGCTACCGCGGTGTGAATCTTTATGGGCAGTCGCTCAATTCGTGTCATGATGCCATCGACACGGCAGCGTATGTCGAGGTAGTTCTCGTTCGGTTCGAAGTGTATGTCACTGGCATCGAGATCCAACGCACGAGCAAATAGATGGTTAACCAGCCGAATGATGGGTGCCTCAGATGCCAGATCGGCCAGAGCCTCATCATCGGCGAAGCCGGAAACAAACAGGTCTTCGTCTGTATTCTCAATCTGCGGCGAGAGCTCGGCGCGCCAGTGGCGCATTAGACGGCGCACATCATCCCCGGCACCCACATCAAACTGTATATCTTCATTCAGGATAAAACGTATCTTCGCGCGCAGTTCTATACTCGGCGTCTGTTCACAGATGAGCCGGCCAGACTCTGCAAAATCCTGTGCTGGTGCTATGCCTTCTGGCTCCAGCAATTGACCGAATACAGACAGGGTCATTGCTGACGGATCTCTCTCCTCGAGCATCCCGTCAACACCCTGCTCAGACCTCTCTTCAGATCTGTCCAGGTCGGCTTCTGCTGCTTGATTCACCATCTCGCTCATCTGTTACTCGCGACCTCTGTTACCAGCCCTTCGCTGCGAGCAAATCCAACGACTGTGATAGAACCGCTGTATTGGTTTCGGCTTCGATTCACGGTAAAGCCGGTAACCCAAAGGCGTGGCGCGGAGGTCTCCAGCCTTTCCAGAAACCGAGCTGTGTTCATCTGATCACTTGTGCGAAACGACATCTCTTGACTAATAAGTAGCCAATCGTCGCTTATCAGACGGTCTGCCAGACGCGTTGAGCTCACCGTAATGCCTGTGTCTCGCGCATGCCCTGATAGAGCTCGTTGAATATTTGCCTCGACTATAGGTATAGTCGCGCCAGAGAATAGTTGATTGTGCAATTCATCTATCTGCGATTCGACTTCGACGCGACGCTCGCGCCAGCTCGCGGTGTTCTCGATCAGGCGTTGTTCGCGAGCGATGTCTATCTCAACACCTTCGATGTTGTCCTGTCTCTGGGTATACACTGACTTGATAGCAGGCCAACCACTAGTGCTCAAAAAAATCAGAGCCACTACCGCCGCTAATATCAGAATATTTCTTTCGCGTTGAGATATTTTCATCGTAGCTATGTCTCGATACTTTATACTGACCACTGATTACTCATCGGGAAAATAGCGCACCATATACGCTTCGAAGTTAACGGCGCTAAGTCTTAGATCGATATAGTATCTGTTATTGTTGGTCGCTCTGGAGAAAACGACTTCGGTAAACATCGGGTCTTGCTCCAGGCGCTGCAGAATCGCCTGGGGCTCATTGCTGCTACCCTGGATTTTTATCAAGCCATCGGTCACTTCTAATGAGGTCAGCGTGTCTGGCCGCAGTATGTTCTGCAGCGTGAACATCGCCGCAGCTATTCTTTGTTCGGGGAAATCACTGATAAGCCCCCATTCGTTTTCAAAGCTGACAACCGCGGCTTGGTCCTGCCGGGCATCGCTTGCCATTGCTCTTTGCACCTCTAAGTTTGCAGCAAGGGATCGAAACTCTAAAGATTGCGCAATGAACGGAATCGCTGCGACAAAAAGTATCGCGACGACTGCGGCAGCGGCGGCGATGTATTGCCTGCCCTGCGCCGATCTGCGCGTCACGTTAAGCGCGCCATAAGGAAAGAAACAATATTCCTGATTTGTCTGGGCTTCTAGAAACTGGAAATAATCGGAGGGCTCTCTCAGATCAATTGTTATGGCAGCGTTTTCCAGTTTCTGACTTTCTTGCCACTGTTGCTGAAATACGTCTTGCTGTAGGTCTTGCTTTGGCACGGTAAGCAGAGACTTGAGAATATTGTTTTCGATTAATGCGCTTGTTTCTGTCTTCGCGTCTACATCCCGTATTTTTATTTTTTCTTTGTTTGTATTTTCTGTACTTGTGTTTACCGAATGGACATTCATGAAACGCGGTTTGACTGCCGCAAGAAAAATGTCTTGTTCAGCAAATGCATCGAATAGTTCCGAGAGAATTGATTCTGTCATCCACAGAGCAAGATGCTCGTCGCCCTTGCTTGCCGATGCGGGATTGATCGCAAGCGACAGCGGTTCTTCGAGGCTGGGCAAAATGCTATCTGCCTGAATCTTTAACGCAGCCACTAAGTTGTCTTTGGCGAGGCCGGGCATCTTCGTGGTCGTTGCAACAAAATAATTCGCCGGCAACAGCAGCAATGCAGCGCAGTCTTTCCGTTGTTCGGTACTAAATTCGGTACTATGTCCGGCGAGCAACTGTGCACAGGCTGCTGCGATCGATTTTGCCTCTTTTTGCCCTGGCAGCTGCCTATGCTCTAGCTGCTGCGTCTTTCTGGTTTCGAGGTGGACAATCTTGTCATCGAAAAGCAGGAAGCTGGCATCGACTTTCTTTACCAGATCACGACCCGACGCGCCCTGAAGCAATGCCCGTAGCTGGGGCGGCAGAACAGCGGCTAGTTTTTCTCGCCACTGCGAGTTGTCGATTGCGAAGCTGGGCATAGGGCTCGTTTTTTCTAAAACTTTTAACCGTCAAGTCGGTAAGTGTCGCCTTGGACCGGGGAATGCACCACTTGGGTCGACAGCTAAATTATTGAAAAACATTAAATCTCTGGTGTAAGACTCTTATATCGGCAAAATAGTTCTAAGGCGCAAAATTGTTCGATACCCAGAGATTTCAGCGCATGGGCCGCTAATGGGGCGGTAGGAGCTTTACCGGCAACCGGCAATAAAAAAGGCCACCCCGAGTTAGCTCAGGGTGGCCTTGGTGTTGCTCTCGTTGGCTAGCGCGGAACTTACTCGCCTGAGTTTGAAAGCTGCTGACGCTCTTTTTCTACAAGAAAATCAACAACTTCGAGCATATCTGCCTGTGTGCGAACAGTCTCGCCCGTAGTGACGAGATACTTTCCGTTCACGATCATGTTTGGCGTGCTGCGAATTTCGTAAGCCTGCATGCGCTGCTTCGCCTGATTCACCTTGGTGCGAACGGTAAATGAGTTAAAGGCCTTGCTGAAGTCATCTTCGCTGATGCCGTACTCGGCAAACAGGGCGCCGATCTGGTTTTCGTTCTGCAGTCGGTTGCCTTCGATGTTAATCGCGTTGAAGACAGGCTCATGCACTATATCCAGAGCATCCATGGCTTCGGCCGTGTAGTAAACCTGTGCGTGAACTTCCATGAGGGCGTTCCACATAGCTGGAAAACGAACGAAATCGACATCCTCACCCGCTGTTGCTTCCCAGTTGGCTATTAGCGGCTCGAATCGAAAACAGTGTGAGCAGCCGTACCAGAATGCTTCCAAAACCTCGACCTTGCTGGAATCGTTAGTGTTTACGGGGGCTTGCAGCTCAGTGTAGTGAGTACCTGCTACATACTTCTCAATTTGAGCAAAGCTAGAAAATGCCAGGGGCATTAGCATTACAAAGGTTAAAATCTGCATTGATCGCTTCATTATTTAACTCCGTCTTTTTAACTTTCTAAACTGTCTTTGGCCTGACTTTAGTCTAATTTTAATCTATCTACTCGAGTCTATTGTGTATTCTATTGTCTATTTAAGCCGTTCTTGGGGGCTTGCAGCCACCCAGTTCATTGGAAAAACATTAGCACAGGGCTCTGCTTACCGCTATCTCATTGAGTCCAAACCAGGATCGGTTCGACGTAATTAGTAATTCACGCCTTCTACTGCTAATGCCAGTTTATGCCCTAGTTAAGGCCGGAAACGTAGCTGGCAAGCGCCTCAAGCTCTTTATCCGTAAGGCGTTCAACGATTGTTCGCATCATCGCGCTGCCATCATTCTGCCGGGCTCCAGAGCGAAAGCCTTTGAGCTGCTGCAGAGTATATTCAGGGTGCTGACCACTCAGTGAGGGAAAGCCGGCGGGCGCATTGCCCTTGCCTGTCGGTGAGTGACAGGCGGAGCATGCTGCAACAGCGATCTCGGAGTTTCCTGCCCGATAAAGCCTCTGGGCCAATTCCACAGATTCTGGGTCTGCGCCCTGAATCGTAGTCTGCTGCGAGGCATACCATGCCGCGATGTCTTCCATATCCTGATCGCTCAGGGAGATTACCATGGCTGCCATGGTGGCATTATTTCTGGCGCCTGATTTGAAATCTTGCAGCTGCTTGACCAAATACCTGGCGCCTTGACCCGCCAGTTTTGGGTTCATCGCCAATTGGCTATTTCCGTCGGCGCCATGACAGGTGGCACACAGAGCAGATTTTGCCTGACCTGCTGCCGCATCGCCCTGGGCGAGGAGTAAATTAGGTAATAAGCCGACAAAGGCGGCTGAAAGTACTGCTATTACAATTTTCTTCATGGGTTTTCCCGGTCACTTCCTACAAATTCAGATAAACTAGCGATTCGGCAATGGAATCAATAAATCGCGGTCGCGAATTATAACGCAAATTACCCACTGACTCTATTTATCCTCGCATTCGTCGATAGAAAGTGATTCCGCGGTGAATGCAGCTAACTTAACAGGATAATGGGGATGCAGGGGCCTTTTCAGATGATGCTTCAGGTAGTGACTAATCGATGAACTATAATCAGGCACAGTTCGTAACCAGCGCGGCAACACTTAGCGCCTGCCCAGACGATAGCCTGGCCGAGGTGGCCTTTGCCGGCCGCTCAAACGCGGGTAAATCCAGCGCTATAAATACAATCACTGGTCAGAATCGACTGGCGCGCATCAGTAAGACGCCTGGGCGAACTCAGCTGATCAACTTCTTCGCACTGGACGAAGGCAGACATCTGGTAGATCTACCCGGCTACGGATTCGCTAAAGTGCCTCTCAAGGTGAAGGACAAATGGCAAAAGGAGTTAGAGCGTTACCTGCGACAACGCGATGCTTTGGTCGGCTTGATTCTACTAAGTGATATTCGTCATCCCTTGAAAGAATTCGATCGCATGATGATCGACTGGGCCGTGCAGTCAAATCTACCCCTGCATCTATTGCTGACCAAGTCAGACAAGCTAAAGAGAGGTGCGGCGCAGAATGTGTTGTTGGAGGTGCGCAGGGAGCTTTCGCCGCTAAGCAATGTGTCTGTGCAGTTGTTCTCTTCATTAAAGAACGTTGGCGTTGACGAGGCTAGGGCGACGCTTGACGAATGGCTAGCGGTACCGGCCAATGTTATTGAAGAGATCGGCGAGACCGACGAAAAGAAAGTTTCCGACTAGCGTACTGGCTTACACACTATCGTAAATACAATCTTAAACACTAGCTTGCGCAATTTTAGGACCGCTAGTGCGCCTCGTCCCAGTTATCTCCCACACCAATATCGACAACCAGGGGCACATCCAATGCCGCCGCCGTTGTCATTCTAAACTTCACACCATCGCAGAGAAGGTCGAGATCTTTTTCGCTGACTTCAAAGACCAGCTCATCGTGCACCTGCAATATCATGCGCGCATCGAGTTCGCCCATGGCGAGCCAGTGATCGATATCGATCATCGCTCGCTTGATAATATCCGCCGCGGTTCCCTGCATTGGCGCATTGATAGCGGTACGTTGCGCAGCCTTTCTCAACATGCCGTTGCCTGCATGAATGTCAGGTAGATAGAGTCTGCGACCAAACAAAGTTTCAACATAGCCTTTCTCATCCGCCAAGGCCTGAGTCTCATCCATGTACTTTCTGACACCCGGATATTTTTCGAAATAACGATCGACATACTTCGCGGCCTCACCGCGGCTAATATTAAGCTGGTTGGCAAGGCCAAACGCTGACATGCCATAGATCAGGCCGAAGTTAATTGCTTTTGCACTGCGTCGCTGTTCGGCACTAACTTCCTCGAGGGCAACTGAGAACACATCGGCGGCCGTCGCCTTGTGAACATCTTCTGCACTGGAGAACGCGCGCAGCAAGCCTTCGTCTTGGGACAGGTGCGCCATGATTCTAAGCTCTACCTGAGAATAATCCGCCGCCATCATTTTATTACCGGCATCGCAGACAAAGGCTTGGCGTACCTTGCGCCCCTCGGCTGTACGAATGGGAATATTCTGTAAGTTTGGATCCGTAGAAGACAGGCGCCCGGTAGCCGCTACGGCCTGCTGAAATGAAGAATGAATACGCCCGGTACCCTTGTTGATTTCCAGAGGCAGCTTGTCCGTGTAGGTAGATTTTAATTTGTTCAGGGAGCGATGCTCCAGGATGAGACGCGGCAGCTCATAGTCTTGCGCCAGCTCTTGCAACACAGGCTCAGCGGTTGAAGGCTGGCCCGTCTTGGTTTTCTTAAGCACCGGCAGTTCCAGCTTCTCATAGAAAATGCTTTGCAGCTGCTTCGGCGAACCAAGATTGAATTCTTCCCCCGCTATCTCAAAAACTGCTAGCTGCAGTTTCTCCAGTTGCTTGCCCAACTGTTTGCTCTGCTTGGCCAGCGCAATGGAATCGACTTTGATGCCATTGCGTTCAACCGTGCTTAGTACTTCGATAAGTGGCAGTTCATAGTATTGATATAAGCCCAACAGGTGCCCATTGCTGCTTAGATTCTGTTGCAGGGTCGCAGACAGGCGCAGAATGTGGTCGGCTTTCTGTGCGGCATAGGACGCAAAGTCCGCCAGCGCGACTTGTGGCTTGCTTAATTTGCTGCGCCCTTTACCTAACAGGCTGTCGATATCGATAGGCGAAAAATCCAGATAGTTTCTAGCTATATCGGGAAGCAGGTGTTTGCTGGCGACAGAGTTCGCAACATAGGAAGCCAGGTGCACGTCGTTCTTTATCGGCTGCAGCTTGATCTCATAGTTTCCAAGGACATGACAGGCGTGCTTCAGGTCGAAGCCGATTTTTACTATAGAAGGGTTTTCTAAAATTGGCTTCAACTGCGCAAGACACTCTGCCAGATTCAACTGGGCAGGGACATCCTCGTAGTCATGCAGAAACGGAACGTAGAATGCCTTGCCCATGTCGACACACGCGGCGATGCCCAGTATTTCCTGATCAAGGAAGTGTTCCCCTATTGTCTCCAGAGAAATACTAAAACTCTTCGCTGCGGATAGTAGATCGACAAGTTTGGTGAAACTTTTCGCGTCCACAACTATCTGATAGTCGATGTCTTCCTCGGCAACCGATACATCAACCTCTTCCGTTGCCGCTTCGTTTGCTGCTGCCGCCTTCGCCTTAGGCGAGCCGGAGACTCCCTGATCCTCTAACTCCTTTATCCACGACTTGAACTCCATTTCTGTAAACAGTTCGTGCAGCTTCTGCTGATCTTCTGCCCCTGCTACCAACTCAGGTATCTTGACGTCCAGCTCTACATCCATCTTGATCGTGGCGAGTTCGTAAGAGAGTCTTAGCAGGTCGATATTCTCGCGCAGCTTCTCGCCGACTTTGCCGCCAATGGCGTCGGCATTTTCAATTATGCCTTCCATGGAGCCGTATTCCTGTAACCACTTAACCGCCGTCTTCGGACCCACGCTAGGAACGCCAGGGATATTGTCTGACTTATCTCCCATGAGAGCGAGGTAGTCGATGATTCTGTCAGGGCCGACGCCGAACTTCACCTCGACAGATTCGGTGTCGAGTAGTTCGTTGGTCATGGTATTGATGAGGGTCACTTTGTCGTTAACCAACTGGGCCAGATCTTTATCTCCTGTAGAGACAAGTGTAGGCATGCCGATCTCGGTGGCTTGTTGTGACAGGGTTCCGATGACATCGTCCGCTTCCACATCGCTGACGATTAACAACGGCAGGCCCATGGCCTCAATGATCTGATGTATGGGTTGTATCTGGGAGCGTAACTCGTCGGGCATAGGTGGACGATGCGCCTTGTACTCGGTATAGATATCGCTGCGAAAGGTTTTGCCCTTGGCATCGAATACGATGGCGATATTGCTGTCCTCATAGCTTTTTATGAGACTGCGTATCATATTGATGACACCCTTGACTGCACCGGTCGGCTGCCCCTTGCTGCTCACAAGTGGAGGCAGTGCATGAAAGGCGCGAAACAGATACGAGGATCCGTCGACGAGAATTAATTGTTTAGGGTCGGCCAACTTAGGTTCCTTCTGCAAAGTTATTTTCTGACTAGTAGATACTCAGTTCGATTATTCGTAAAGGCACTCGTAAAAATCATCGGCAATATTTGCGATGAATTTGCTGTAGCCATTCTCGGACGAAGTCACTGCGTTATCCAAGTTGCTTCCTAAGAGATCAACGACTATCGAATTCAATTCATGGCCACTTAAGACCGTAGCAATCAACTCCTCACTCGAATCGATTTCCAACAGGAGACAAGACGGCTGCCGTTGATTTATGCGTTCTCTCAATTGCACTATTTCACGGATGCCCGGTTGGGTTTCCGGATCGCGCAAGATGACTATATCGTGTTGCAGAGAAAACTGCTGTTCGAAGTATTGATAGGCATTGTGGTAGACCGCGTAGCGAACTGTCGTCGCCGCCTCAAACTTCCTGGCGATCTGTTGGTTTGCTTGGGCTATTTCCGTCTCGAAGTTTTCCAGGTTTTGTCTGTAGTAGATCGCATTGCTCGAATCTATAGCAGAAACCTGCTCGGTGATCTGCGCGGCAATCTTAAGCGCGTTGGAGCTATCCAGCCACAGATGTGCATCGAGCTGCCCTTCGCTAATGTAATGCCGTTGCAAGCCATCTATGTCGATAGCAGTAATCGTCTTTGCCCTGAGTGCGGACTGCAGGAAAAAATCTTGCAGATGTGTTTCAAACGGAGGGCCTATCCATACCGCCAGATCTGCCCTGGCTAGCGCTATACGGTCAGAGGGAGACAGGGAAAAATGATGCGGTGACTGCTGTGGATCTACAATCGAGGATACACTGCCGTGATCCTTTATTACCGCCTGGGCAATCAGCTGCAGTGGTTTAATGGTGGTGACGACGTTTACATCGGCGTAACTTCCTGTGGAAAGCAGGGCAGTTAATAATAGGGTCACATAGGATTTTAACATTGGCTAGCTTCAGGCGTTCCCAAGAAATTCAGCAAAGCGTGTGCCAAAGGAAAGTTTGACAACGATGCTATGATATACCATTGTCCTGCCTGCTCCTACGCGAGTATAAATGCGCAGTAAAGAAAGCGCAGGGCCGCATTTTTAATTGAATTTTTAGGGACTGCTAGCAGTCATTCGAATGGAAAGTTCCGATAACGACAGCAAATCAGCCTTAGAATCTTCTGGAGAGTTTTCTTCAGGCGTTCTGCTCGCGGCAAGATCGATAAATAAGGAATTCGCCGACAAGAAGATACTCGAGAATATCAGCCTCACGATAGAAGAAGGGCAGATTGTCACTCTAATTGGCCCAAACGGGGCCGGTAAGACAACCTTGGTACGGATAGTGCTGGGGCTATTACAACCGGATTCCGGCGCTATCTATCACAGACCAGCCCTGCGCATCGGCTATATGCCACAGAAAGTGCAGGTAGAGCCCACACTGCCCCTGACAGTGAGTCGATTTCTGCAGTTAGCAAATCGGCACGACCGAGAACTGCTAGGCAACACCCTGAACGACCTTAAGATAAGCCATCTTCAAGACCACCAGCTGACGTCCATTTCCGGTGGTGAGCTGCAGAGGGTGTTGCTAGCACGCGCACTATTGCGCAAACCAGAGCTGCTCATCCTTGACGAACCTGCGCAGGGCGTAGATCTTGGTGGGCAGGCGGAGCTCTATCGTCTCATCAGCGATATAAGCGATAGCCAGGGCTGCGGTGTACTTATGATCTCTCACGACCTTCACCTGGTGATGTCCTCCACCGACGAGGTCATTTGCCTCAATCACCATGTCTGTTGCCACGGCAAGCCCGAACACGTTAGCAATGACCCTGCCTATCTAAATCTATTTGGTGCCAGCGCCTCTGGGGATCTCGCGGTCTACACCCACCACCACGATCATGAACACGGCATCGGTGGTGGCGTAAAGGAGCATCATCATGATTGATTCGATGACGCTTTTCTTCACTACCGATTTTGTACTCTATGCGCTTGCGGCCGGAATCTCTTTGTCGCTAGTGGCTGGTCCGCTTGGCTCATTTATTGTATGGCGCCGTATGTCTTATTTTGGCGATACACTCGCACATTCTGCTTTGCTTGGAATTGCCCTGGGCCTAATTACCGACAGCAATCCGCAGCTGAGTATAATTTTTAGTTGTTTACTCTTCGCTTTTATTTTGACTCTGCTTGACAGGCGCCCGTCACTATCTACCGACGCGCTGCTTGGCATTCTGGCCCATAGCAGTCTTGCTCTGGGCATCGTAGTTCTCGCCCTGGCCGACTCGGTTCGGGTTGATCTCGAGGCTTACTTGTTTGGTGCGCTGCTTACCATAGGAAATGCAGATTTAATCTGGATTCTTCTCGTTTCTACTGTGGTTGCAATAGTACTATATTGGTTTTGGAACGATTTCGTATCAATAACAGTTCACTCTGAAATAGCGGAAATTGAAGGCGCAAACGTAAAGCGGCTGAATTTAATACTGGTTTTGCTCATCGCGCTTACAATAGCCGTTTCGATGAAAATCGTTGGGGTATTATTGATTACTTCCTTGCTGATAATCCCGCCTGCAGCAGCACGGTCGCTGGCAAATACGCCCGAGCAGATGGCCGTCAAGGCGAGCCTGGTTGGAAGTGTTTCGGTAGTGCTTGGTCTAATTTCGGCTTTCTATTTTGATGTCCCGGTGGGGCCGTCTATCGTGGTAGTCGCAACGCTAATTTTTTTGCTTTTCTATTTCTATCCGGGCGTTCTAAAAAGTAAAAACTAATCAGTTTTTAGCGTACTAGTTCACGGAATGCTGTCAGCAGATCTCGATCGCGGTGAGGCGCACGCATGACCGCATAATAGTTACCCTCAGGGTCTATCACGGCAATGTGACCACTGTGGGTGATCAGATAATTGTCGTGGTTCATAACATTGTCATCTGCGCCTTGAACATCATTTCCAATATCAGGGCTGGCATGATCGTGGGAGTTCGACGCCTCAGATTCCTCAGTATCTTCAGTATCTTCATAGACGACATACAGCTGCGATGCCAATTGTGAGATCGCCTGTGGGTCGCCGCTCAAGCCAATAAATTCTGTGTTGTAATTGCTTAGATAGGCCGCCATGGTTTCGGGATTGTCTCGCTGCGGGTCTACTGTTACGAGAAACACCCGGGGTTTTACATCGTAAGTGAAATCGAGGGCTGCATAGAATTGACGCAGCTCTGCCATCGTTAAGGGGCAGATATCCGGGCAATTGGTAAAGCCAAAGAAAACCAGGTTCCACTGGCCTTCGAAATCCGCGCGAGTAAAGGGCTCCCCGCGCTGATCGCGCAAGGTAAAGTCACTTAATGATAGCGCTTCGGGATAGATGGTGACGCCAATGTCTCTTAATTCGCTCTCGGTCTGCCGCTCAGCCCGCATTTGAAAGAGGCTGAATAGGACTGCAACGATTAGCACATCGAAGGCAAGAAACGCGATAAGCGCCATCTTTCTATTTGGTGTAATTACCATGGGGAGCCTGAACTAGATCAGGTAGTGATCAACGACCAGGGCGATGAAAAGCAGCGCCAGGTAGGCGATCGAGTAGCGAAACGTATCCATCGCGGTGCTTGGCTTAGGCTTAAACATAAGCAGACCTGACCAAACAATAAAGCCAACACCCAGGGCAAGCGCTGATACCAGATAGAGCAGGCCACTCATTCCGGAGAGGAATGGAAAGACACTGACAAGCACCAGCATCAGGGTGTAAACGATGATATGGATCTTGGTGACGTGCTCGCCGTGAGTAACGGGCAACATGGGCACACCAGATTTCGCATATTCGTCCTTACGGTGAATGGCGAGGGCCCAAAAATGGGGAGGAGTCCAAGCAAATATGATCAGAACCAGGATTAAGGCACCCGCGTCGATAGTGCCCGTTACTGCAGACCAGCCAAGTAAGGGCGGCATAGCTCCGGAAAGCCCGCCAATAACAATATTTTGCGGCGTCGCATGCTTTAGATAACCGGTGTAGATAAAGGCATAACCCACGAATGAGGCCAGTGTTAGCCAGGCGCTAAGTGCATTCACCCATAGCAGCAGTATTGCCATGCCCGCTACGCCGATGACTATGGCGAAGACCGCGGCCTGCTTTGGCTCTACTCGCCCCTGAGCTACCGGGCGGTTGTGGGTGCGCTTCATGATTATATCGATTTTTCGATCGATCAGATGATTCACCACGGCGCCCGAACCGGCGACCAGTGCGATTCCGAGGTTTCCCAAGATGAGTATATCCAGCGGCACCATGCCAGGCACGGCCAGAAACATGCCAACCAGTGAAGTCAAAATCATCAGCATGACTACGCGCGGCTTGCACATCTCGTAGAAGTCGCGCCAGCTGGCAGTACTAATTTTTGAAGCTATCTCGTTCACGGGTCAACTTTGCGCTGTTTGATGGGTTTGAATAGCGAACTATAACAGATACTGAGCGTCCGTTCGGCGTCCTGCTTTCGAAGCGCGGGCATTCAACCATGTTTGGCTTTGAATCTCAAGATTATTGGCAAGAAGTAATAGCCAGTTCCATAAAATATTCCGGCAGAAATTAACCAAAATGGCGCCATCAATTCGACACTGACAGGAAGGTGTCAAAAATGCTTGATTTCGCGCATGTTTTAAGGGTTTTAGGGCCCAGATCACTTGCAGTGAATATCAATATTCTATAGCATTCCGGTGCGCGTGAGGTGTGCGAAAAATCTTTGAAATCCCAGATGATTCTGAGGCTTTGCAGAACTGACGATGCCCGATCCAGATAATAAATTACAAGGATAGCGGCCGGTCAAATCTTTCATTCGGGAAGACACAATGAGTTCACTCATTGCTATGCCTGCTGACAAAGTGCTGGCGATTTCAAGCTAAAATTCTTGTTCCTCTGGAACGCGATGTACACAAAAACTAATTTCCCCTAGCGTTTGGTGGCCAGTTGCTGCCCTGCAGCCTGGGATACGTTTGTAATTTTTAAAGAAGGAAGGCGGGTTTATGACTTTAGCGGTCGTTATTTTCTTGCTGGTAATTGGATCAATTATTTTCCATTTTGCCAGCCCCTGGTGGTTTACAGACATTGCAACTGACTGGGGATCCATCGATTTCACTATCAACGTTACGTTCTGGGTTACTGGATTCGTATTTATCGCGGTGAATTTATTCCTCGCCTATTGCGTCTACAAGTTTCGACAAAAAGATGGCCATAAAGCTGTTTATGAGCCTGAGAACCACAAGTTGGAAATCTGGCTTTCGGCAATCACCACTGTCGGCGTAATCGCGATGCTCGCACCAGGCCTATTTGTCTGGGCTAGCTTTGTTACTGTGCCAGACGATGCCACTGAGTTCGAGGCCATGGGTCAGCAGTGGCAGTGGGCATTCCGCTACCCGGGTGCCGACGGCATCATGGGTACGGCAGATACTCAGCTGGTTACCGAGACCAACCCTTTCGGCGTGAATAGCGCTGACCCGAATGGTCAGGATGATGTCATCGTTGTCAGTCCTGAGATGCACCTGCCACTGGACAAACCAGTCAAAGCCCTGCTGCGCTCCAATGACGTGCTGCATAACTTCACGGTTCCTCAGTTTCGCGTGAAAATGGATTTGGTACCCGGTCTAATTTCTTATCTGTGGTTTGAGCCAAACAAGGCCGGCCGCTACGACATCATGTGTGAAGAACTCTGTGGCATTGGCCACTTTGTCATGCGTGGGGCCGTGGTAATAGAAACCCAAGCCGAATATGACGCATGGCTTGATGCACAACCAACTTTCGCAGAAACCCAAGCGGTAGCCGCGGCCAACCCCGCTGCCGGCCAAGCACAGTATGCGGTTTGCGCAGCATGCCACGGTGCACAAGGCGAGGGTAATCAAGCATTGAACGGACCGAAACTGGCCGGGCAGCAAGCCTGGTATATCGAAAGACAGTTGAAGTATTTCAAAGCCGGAGTACGCGGTGGCGAAGGGGATACAAACGGTCAGGCAATGGCGCCGATGGCAAATATGCTTGTCGACGATAACGCCATCCGCAATATGGCTGCCTATATCGCATCATTGCCCGATACAGCTGCCACGCCAACGATTACTGGCGATGTGGCCAATGGCGCCAGCATCTATGATCGTAACTGTGCGGCTTGCCACCTGGATAACGGTGACGGCACTTGGTACACAGATGCGCCGAAGCTTGCCGGTATGAGCGATTGGTATTTCGTTACACAGATCAGCAATTTCCGAGCCGGTATTCGTGGCTTGCATCCGAGTGATGACTATGGCGAGCAAATGGTTGGTATGGCTACTGCCATGTCAGGGATCGAAGAGATTGAAGACGTAGCGGCCTATATCAATACACTGAGATAGAGCGCTACAACTAGATTGGTTTTAAAAAGAATTTTAGCTTAGAAAAGATAGTTAACGAATTTTAGCCGTAACTGGCTGATACAAAGATTATAGAGTTAGGAGGTTTTAATGGCTTACGTACCATTGGCTGATCAAGATTCCGAAATGGAGATGCATCATCCGCATAGCTGGGTTACTAAATACGTTTGGAGCCAAGATCATAAAGTTATTGCCATTCAATACGGTGGCTTGGCCATCGCTGTAGGAGTTGTTGCCTTAGTGCTTTCATTGCTAATGCGCATGCAGCTGGGTTTCCCAGAGACATTCGATCTGATTGACCCGAGCTCCTACTACCAGTCAGTAACTATGCACGGCATGATCATGGTTGTTTACATGCTGACGGCCTTATTGCTTGGTGGTTTTGGCAACTATTTGATACCGCTTATGTGCGGTGCCAGAGACATGGTGTTCCCATTCCTCAACATGCTAAGTGTTTGGGTATACGCATTGTCGGTTCTCATTCTCATGTCTAGCTTCTTTGTCAGCGGCGGACCGACTGGGGCCGGGTGGACTTTGTATCCTCCGCAGACTTCCATGGCGGGCACACCGGGACACGACATGGGCATCGTCTTGATGCTGTTGTCTCTAGCCGTGTTCATCGTTGCCTTCACAATGGGTGGCCTGAACTACGTGACTACAATCTTGCAGTATCGCTGCCGCGGCTTGACCATGATGCGCCTTCCTCTGACTGTTTGGGGAATCTTTATCGCGACGATTCTTGGCCTGTTTGCTTTTCCAGCGCTGCTTGTTTCGGCAATCATGATGCTCTTCGATATGCTGCTAGGCACTAGCTTCTTCATGCCGGCGGTTATCGAATCAGGCACACCGCTCGATCATAACGGTGGCAGCCCGATCCTGTTCCAGCATTTGTTCTGGTTCTTCGGTCACCCTGAGGTATACATCGTGGCACTGCCGGCTTTCGGCCTTGTCTCTGACGTTCTCTCCACTCATGCACGAAAGAATATCTTCGGCTATCGCATGATGGTTTGGGCGATCATCGCCATTGGCGGATTGAGCTTCATCGTATGGGCACACCATATGTACGTGAGTGGTATGAACCCCTACTTCGGCTTCTTCTTCGCTACGACGACATTGATCATTGCGGTACCTACGGCACTTAAGGTGTACAACTGGGTGCTAACGCTTTGGGAAGGCGACATTCGCCTCAACGCGCCAATGTATTTCGCCATCGGCTTTATCTTTACCTTCATCCACGGTGGCTTGACTGGTTTGTTCCTGGGTAACGTGGTTATCGATTTGCCACTATCCGATACTTACTTCGTGGTGGCTCACTTCCACATGGTAATGGGTGTTTCACCGGTACTGGTTATCTTTGCGGCGCTATACCACTGGTATCCAAAGGTTACTGGTCGTATGTACCATGAAGGCATGGCGAAAGCTCACTTCTGGTGTACTTTCCTTGGTACCTACGCGATCTATCTGCCAATGCACTACCTTGGCTTCTTGGGTGTTCCGCGTCGTTACTACGCAATGGGCAGCACGGATTTCATTCCAGAGTCTGCGCAGGATTTGAACGCAACGATTACCTACGCCGCACTATTCGTAGGCGCTGCGCAGCTGTTGTTCTTCATCAATATCTTTTGGAGTCTGCGTAACGGCGAGAAAGCGGGTCCTAATCCTTGGGGTTCGGCTTCTCTAGAATGGCAGACACCTGATACGCCTCCGGTTCATGGAAACTGGGGTGATGAGTTACCAACTGTTTACCGCTGGGCTTATGATTATAGCGTTCCTGGTGCTCATGAAGATTTCATTCCACAGAATGTGCCGGAAAGCGTCGAGCCTACTGCGGATGAGCAGCATTTCGATCTTGATCATGATACGTCCAAGGCAGATGTATGAGTCTGTTTAAGCAACTCACCGATAAGCCCTGGGAACGAAAGGGCATACTCGGCGGACTAAACCCGGAGGGCGCCTTCGAGTCCCGTCCGGAACGCGTCGCCTTAGGTTTTTTCCTGGTGATCGCTTCGGTTATTTTTTCGCTGCTGGGTGTTAGTTATGTCATTCGGATGTCGTTGCCAGATTGGGAGCCACTAGCCGATCCTGCTCAGCTCTGGTTGAACACAGGCCTGCTGTTTATCAGTAGCGTCTTGTTCCAATGGGCGAGAAATACAGCCAAGGCCGGCAAGCAGAAGAATTTGATAACCGCTTTCATCGGCGGTGGTGTATTTGCCCTGCTTTTTATCATGGGGCAGATGCTCACTTGGGATAGTCTGCAAGAAGCGGGCTATTTCGTCACTTCAAACCCGGCTAACTCTTTCTTCTATCTGCTAACGGGTTTGCATATCGCGCACCTGTTGGGCGGACTCTGGGTGTGGAGTAAGACCTCCATTCGATTGCTTTCAGGTAGCAAGCCTGAGGATGTGAGCCTGAGCATCGAGTTGTGTTCCTTGTATTGGCATTTTTTGCTGATTATCTGGTTGGTTATGTTTGCGATACTTTCCAATACCTAATCACCAACGTACTTGGGCAATAATAGCTCGCTAATAGAAAAATAAAGTTTAATTAGAACGTTTATAGGAAATAAGCATGAGTGAAGCAGCAATAAGCGGAGCGGGCGCGATGCCTGGATCTAGCACTTTAGTCGACGATTGGAGTGCTGATAAACAGGCCTACCATGTACCTTGGGGCAAGGCCATGATGTGGATCTTCCTGGTGAGTGATACGTTTATCTTCACTTGCTTCCTAACAGGATATCTCCATGTTCGATTGTCTACTACCGAGCCATGGCCGCTGCAGAGTGAAATCTTTGCGCTATCCTTTGGCGGAGATCCTATTCCGCTGATCTTGATTGCGATCATGACCTTTATATTGATTACCAGCTCTGGAACGATGGCGCTGGCAGTTAATTTTGGTTATCGCCGCGACAAGGTAAAGACTTTCTGGTTTATGGTTGCTACCGCCGCCTTCGGCGCCTCTTTTGTTGGCATGCAGGCATTTGAGTGGAGCAAACTGATTCTGGAAGAGGGTGTACGACCTTGGGGCAACCCATTTGGGGCCGCCCAGTTTGGATCTGTATTTTTTATGATTACCGGCTTTCACGGCTTGCACGTAACTGCTGGTGTTATTTACTTGTTAGCTGTTGCCTTCAAAGTAAAGAAGGGGCATTACGACAAGAAGGGTTATGAGATTGTAGAGATTGCCGGCTTGTATTGGCACTTTGTGGATCTTGTTTGGGTATTCATTTTCGCATTTTTCTACTTATTGTAAGAGGGGACAGAGATGTCATCTGAAGCAGGTCAACAACATCCTCTAGGGATTTATTACAAAATTTGGATTCTACTATTCGTACTGAGTTCATTCTCTTACGCAGTGGATTATTTTAACGTACAAGGGGGCATGCGCTGGGGCCTGGTTTTACTCTTCATGGTTTTGAAGGCTGGCTTTATCGTCGCAATCTTTATGCACGTGGTTTGGGAGAGGATGGCACTAGTGCTTACCATTCTCGGGCCACCGGTTGTACTACTGCTATTGATCGGGCTTATGACGATCGAAGGCAACTATACGTCCGGAACGCGCTATCAGTTCATGGGGCACGATCCGAACGCCGTTGCCCTAACCCCGGCTGATCTTCATGGTGGAGAACACGGCGAGGAAGGGGAACACGCTGAAGAAGAAGCCCACTAAATCTTCTTCATAAAAAAGGCCGCTCTAAGCGGCCTTTTTTATGACTGTGGCAAATAGAACTGTTCTTATAACGCTCCTTGTAGCGCTTCTCATCACTCTTCTAATAGCTATGCCTGAACGCGAAGCTCCGCGATAACCGGCGCGGTATTTGGCCTAACACCTCGCCATAGAGCAAAGGCCTCCGCAGCCTGTTCCACCAACATACCCAGGCCATCTATACTCGGTGCAGCACCCTGTTGTTTTGCCCATTGCACAAAAGGGGTATCGCTCGCTGCATACATCAGGTCATAGCAACAACAGCCGTCGGCAAGCAGACTCCCGTCTAATTGGGGCATTTCCCCTTGCAGGCTGGACGACGTTCCATTAATGATAAGGTCAAAGCTGCGGCCTTGGTTCGCCGAATCTTGCAGTGCCTCATAGGACAGAGCCTCGACCGCTGCCATGGATTCGAACTCGTCTACCAGGGCCTCGGCTTTAGCTAGAGTCCGATTAACTACCGTAATTGTAGCGACTTGCTCATAGACAAGTGCCGCTAGTGCCCCGCGTACAGCCCCGCCCGCACCCAGTATTAACAAGCGCTGGCCACTAAGATCTACGCCGTTATTCTGTCTGATATCGGTAACCAGGCCGATGCCATCTGTATTGTCGCCACAGATGTTTCCCTCATCATCGAGAAATAAGGTATTTACGGCTTTCGCGAGCTGCGCTCTTGGGGAACAACTTGCGGCTAATGCAAACGCGTTTCCCTTGAAAGGAACCGTTACATTTAGCCCCGCACCTCCTTCAGCGAAGAAGCTTCTCACGAAGTCATCGAAGTCACCCTCCTCTAGAGGTATCGCCGTGTAGCTCATCGCTTGATTCGTCTGCTTTGCAAACAGGGAATGGATCAGGGGCGACTTACTGTGGCTAACAGGATTACCGAGGACTGCATATTTCGACACGCTGGGTCTCTCTTCTTTTTATTTTTGTATTTTTTATTTCGCTATTTCTGGCTTCTATTTTTAGAACTGCTTATAGCACTGCATATCGCTGTGCAGAAGACTACTATACCCAATCTCTGGGCTTCAGAAACTCGGAGGTTAGCCTTTCTTCCGCACTGCCTTTTTCCGCGTGCCAGTCATAGATCCAGCGAGCTACCGGAGGCAGAGACATGAGGATTGATTCTATTCTTCCCACACCAGATTGAAGCCCAAACAGGGTGCCTCGATCGTAGACTAAGTTAAATTCGGCATAGCGACCGCGCCTATATTCCTGAAACTGCTTGTGGTGGTCTGTATACGCATTGTCTTTGCGCTTTTCCACGATAGGAACGTAGGCTTCGAGATAACTGTTTGCCATAGACTTAATAAACGCGAAGCTTTTCTCGAAACCCAGTTCATTAAAATCATCGAAAAACAATCCACCGATGCCTCGCGGTTCTTGCCGGTGGGTAATCTGAAAATAGTCATCGCACTGTTTCTTGAAGCGAGAATAGTATTCTTCACCGAATTCCTGACAGGCGTTCTTCGCCTGTTGGTGCCAATGGACACAGTCTTCCTCTATTCCATAGTAAGGGGTTAGATCATAGCCGCCGCCGAACCACCAGGCTGATTCTTCGCCCTCTTTATCGGCGACAAACATGCGAAAATTCGCATGAGAGGTCGGCACGAAGGGGTTCCGAGGGTGAATAACTAGCGATACGCCCATCGCTTGCCAAGCGCGGCCGGCTAAGTCAGGCCTAGTCGCAGTGGCCGATGCGGGCATTGCGTCACCAAACACATGGGAAAAGTTTACGCCGCCTTTCTCAAATACTTCGCCGTCGTTTATAACACGGCTAATTCCTGAGCCACCCTTTTCTCGATCCCAACGATCTGTCTTAAAGTCGGCTGTGGGATCTAGTGCTTCCAAGGTGCTACAGATGTCTGCCTGCAACTCCAAAAGAAATTCTTTGACGGCATTCGGTTCGATCGTGCTCAATGTGATTCCCTCTTGCAGATGTTGCCAAGCTTCGCTTGAGCTTTGTTAGAACATCCTACTTTCATAAGTACTTCTTTTAAGTATTTTGATACTTTTACCTAGAGTTGGCTCTGCGTTCGGAATTCTGACTTCTGACTTCTGATAACTACTATTGCATAAACAGTCACCTGCCCACGCACAGCAAAGGCTATTCATTCAATACTATCTGCAAATTTATCCTCAAGTCTTAATCTAGATCTAGTTTCCTATTCGACATGCTCATTGGCCGACGGGGAGACTACAAAGCTTTCCGATATAGACGCTTTTTCAGGTTAAGAATTTTAGATGCAGGAAGGCTATTGGCTAAGGGAGTCCTGCAAAGCCTTGTCTTGGGCTTGCACTTTTTCACTGTTCGCTACACGTTCAGCTTTCACCCGTTCTGCCAGGCCTGTATCTGAGAGAGACAGAATTTGGGCGGCTAAGTAGGCGGCATTTTTGGCGCCCGTCTTGCCTATAGCCACAGTGGCTACAGGAATCCCCGCTGGCATCTGCACCGTAGAGAGCAAGGCGTCCAATCCGCTAAGTGGCCCAGAGTCTATAGGAACACCGATAACTGGTACCGTAGTGTGGGCTGCTGTTGCCCCAGCGAGGTGAGCGGCAAGGCCTGCACCGGAGATAAATACTTTACAGCCACGTTCCTGAGCATCGCTTATGTATGCCTGCGTGACGCTAGGTGTTCGATGTGCCGAAGTGATCTTGATTTCATAGTTGATCTGCAACTGCTTCAATATGTCCGCAGCAAACTGCATGATAGTCAGGTCGCTCTCGGACCCCATTAATATAGCTACAAAGGAATTGCTCATGATGTCTAAACCATAGAAATTGATAAAAGGGGAAACTACCCCAGACGGTTATGCTATGCAAGAAATCTAGTTGGATCTAAAGTAACGCCCGCCTTGTTAGTATATCAACCCCTCTACTTCGAGTTCGATAAGCTGCCTGTGCAATTCTTTACATGGAAGTTCGCACTCTGCCTGAATCGATTCAAACAGGCTGCCATGATTCTCGATAACGCCCATTACTTGCGATACTGGCCCAGCATCGGGCATTGCAAACCCCTTGTTTGAAAATGCTGGCTCACGCTTAGGCTCCTCTGTGCCGTTGTTTACACCCAGTTCGTCGAGGATATCCGCGGGCACCTCGACAAGTGTCGCTCCCTATTTAATTAACTCATGGCATCCGCGACTCTGCTGGCTACTAATAGGACCTGGCAACGCAAACACATCCCGGTTTTGTTCGAGTGCAAGCCGGGCAGTTATCAAAGACCCACTGTTAGTAGTTGCTTCGACTACTAAGGTGCCCTCACTTAAGCCGCTTATAATGCGATTTCTTCACGGGAAGTTTCGAGATACAGGGGGCGTTCCCAGGGGAAATTCTGATAGTAGCGCGCCATTTTCAATGATGCGATCGGCCAGCCTGGCGTTCTTGGGGGGATAGACTCGATCTATTCCCGTTCCCACTACCGCTATGGTTTTTCCATTGCCGTCGAGGGCACCCTCATGAGCTTTGGTGTCAACACCAGCGGCGAGGCCACTACAGATTTGCATGCCTGCCGCAGCAAGTTCTCTAGCCATCCAGTAGGCGCTTCTTTTTCCATAAGCCGTCGCGCTACGACTACCTACCAAAGCGAAATTTCTTCTCTGCACAGACCCGATACTGCCTCTTACAAAACGTATGGGTGGTGCCGTATCTATCTCTCTCAGCAACCGTGGATACTGCTTTGACTCATAACACAGCAACTGATTGCCAGGCTTTTCTGACCATGCCAGAGCCGCTTCGACCTCCTTGAGAGACTCTGTGTAAGTCTCCTCGCTCTTTAATAGGTCAATCTGATAATTGGTGATGCCTTGTTTCCGGTATTGCATCCTGGGTAGATCAATCAGGGCCCGTGCCGAACCATAAAGCGCGAGTAACCTTGAGAATAAGGGGACGGGTATTCGCTTGCTTGCAAGTATGCTTAAGTAATACCGGCAGGTTTGGGTATCCATAGTTCATCCGTGAGCAATGGAATTAAGCTTGCCATCGCGCCTTGCGGCCCAAATTTGTGGCTAAGCGAAATACGGCGACGACTGAGACCCTCGGAATCTCAATCACCGTCTTTATATAGTGTAGTAAAAAATAGACTGGATGGCGTAATTAGGAGCTAACTACTTGGTCATAGAGCTCTGCAGGCTCGGTGCCGGTAAGAATTACCGCATAACTCAGCTGATCAAATGTTTTATAAACCAGGAGAGTCCCAATGTCGTTGCCGGGGATAGCTAAATTGTCTTGATTGAACAGACTGCGCATTCGTTCCCGAAATGACATCTTTGAGCGTTCAGCCTCATCGGTCATGCTGCTGCCTTCATTCTTAATTGACAATATCTCCCCAATTGCCAGATCGTCGGCTAGTCCCAGGTTTATGACAACGATGTCTAACTGTGAGGCGAGATTCTCTTCCCCCATGAAGACGATTATCTACCCAGACATCTCCGCTGTGGGTTCAGTTGGAAATATGGTCGCATCGATAGTGGAGACCTCTCTAGTTAGTAAGCGATCACAAACTCGTATTTCCTTGGTTCCATTATTTATAAGCAGCTTCCTCATATCAGGGGCTACGTTCTCGGTGATACTGGCAAAGCCCAGATATTCAACTTCTGTGCCCAACGCTTCTTCCTCTGTTGTACTTATTAACCCGAAAACCCGCTTCCTTTTCACCCCGTCTCCGTAATAGGTTCGACCGGCTCGGTAGATTTCAAAAGACGTTGTGCCAATCAGAAAGGAGCCTCTTGCGAAGACTTGATCCCCTGTGCCTATGATTAAATTGTCGCCATCGTTTGCCACTATATAGGGCGCAGCGTCATATTCTGCTGCGGTGATTATGCGATTGCGAGAAAAACTGTTCTCTATAGACTCCAAGGGAATAGCAGGGATCGCGCTCTGTAGCTCTAATTCTCGAATCTGGGGAGATACCCTTGAAACTTCTCTATCGCCGCGTTGGACAAAAACCCGCGGGGTGCCGCCCAATATGCTCAGTTTCAGCGTATCGCCTGGTAGATCAAACCGGGGTTGTCGAGGTACTCATCGGGCTGACATATGTCGGGCCAAAGTTGGGGATCACGCAAGAAATGGCTGGCAATATTCCATAACGTGTCGTTATCTTGCACAACATAGCTAGTAGGGTAATCAGCAACTAGAACACCGGTTTGGCCCTGCGCAGACATGATTGTGCCTAGGCTAGCTATACATAAAGCCAAACCCAGTAGTAATTGTCTGATTCCCAAATTTTTCATTCTTCATATTCCGCGCTAAAAAGCGTTGAGTTGATATGTTAGCAATACGCTATAATTATCACTAGAAGCAGTTCACATACTGCGACATACAATTTCTGCAGGCTTTAACGACCATGTCAATTTTACAAATTCTGGAATTTCCTGACCCCAGACTAAGGAAAATAGCCGAACCCGTTACTGTTTTCGACGGAAAGCTGGAAGTCTTGATCGAAGATATGCTCGAAACGATGCACGAAGCACAAGGTATCGGGCTTGCCGCTACTCAAGTGAACGTCCATAAACGTTTACTGGTAATAGATGTATCGGAAAATGGCGATAGTCCTCGAGTATATATTAATCCGACGTTCGAGATACTCGATGACGAACTTTCTGAGTACGATGAGGGCTGTCTCTCCGTTCCTGGTTTCTACGAGACCGTATCCAGGCCCCGAGCAGTGAAAATATCTGCCCAGGATGCCAAGGGCGAGGTATTCGAGCAGGTTGCCGAGGGTATCTTGGCGACCTGTATACAACATGAGATCGATCATCTGGATGGAAAGCTATTCGTCGATTATATCAGCACCCTGAAACGGCAAAGGATTCGCAGCAAGCTCGAGAAAGAGCATAAGAAGACTGCCTGAGCCAATGGAAAAATTGCGAATCTGTTTTGCAGGAACACCTGCTTTCGCTGCCGCGCATCTGCAAGCATTGCTGAAGGCAGGTCACGAGGTGGTAGCCGTGTATACGCAACCTGATCGCCCCGCTGGCCGTGGCAAGAATTTACAGGCCAGCCCAGTGAAGCAAATCGCGCTCGAGAACAAGCTCCCTCTTTTTCAGCCCACCAGCCTCAAATCGATCGAGCAGACGCAAACTTTCGCCTCTCTCGATGTAGATCTTATGATTGTTGTTGCTTACGGACTCATTCTTCCAAAGGCAAGTCTCGACACACCGAGACTAGGCTGCCTGAATGTCCACGCTTCTTTACTGCCTAGATGGCGAGGCGCTGCGCCTATAGAGCGCGCGTTGCTCGCCGGAGACAAGGTGACGGGTGTCACAATTATGCAGATGGACGAGGGGCTGGATACTGGCGCAATGCTAGACAAAGAGTCCGTAGAAATATCCGACACCGATAACCGTATGCACCTTGAAGAAAAGCTACAAATGGCGGGTCAAACGGCATTGCTGCGAACGCTTGCCGATCTACACAGATATCAATCGGCTGCCTCTATACAGAACGATGCAGACAGTTGCTACGCTGCGAAGTTAGAAAAACGCGAGGCTTTTATTGATTGGAACCTCAGCGCGCAGGAGATCGATAGACAGATTCGAGCGGGCATTGGAAGAAATCCTGCCTATACGCTTTTTCATGAGCAACGCTTGCGTGTACTAGAGGCGGCTGTAACAGAAGAAGAATTTACTGATAGCCCTGGAGCTATAGTAAAGAGTGACAAAAAATCATTTACCGTGAGTTGCGGATCTCATGCATTAAATATTCTCCGCGTGCAATTGCCAGGGAAGAATCCAACCGCGGTTAGTGACATCACGAACTCCCGCCCAGAGCTATTCGCCAAAGGGGAAAACTTTTCCTCTGAGCCACTGTCGCCACAATGAACAGCGGCAATAGTAATAGCAGGGCTATCGTAGCCAAAATTCTTTGTGCCCTACTCAAGGATAGAGGCTCTCTGGGTACGCTGCTAAACAACCACAAAGATCATCCAGAGTTTGGCCTAATTCAGGAAAGCAGCTACGGCTGCTGCCGCTGGTACTTTGCCCTCGAAATGATTCTCCAGGAATTGCTCAATAAACCTCTAAAGAAACAGGATCTGGACATCCAGTGCCTGATGATCTGTGCGCTCTATCAGCTCAGAGAGCTGGAGGTCGCAGAGTATGCCGTTATCAACGAATCGGTTGCCGCAGTTTCCGGTTTTAAAAAGCCCTGGGCAAAGGGCTTGGTAAATGCCGTTCTGCGTGGTTATCAGCGCAGAAGAGAAGAGATTGAGAAGAAACTAGAAAAAGATCCACTAGATCGCTCTCTGGCATTCCCAAAATGGCTAAGTACTGAAATCTCGAATCAATGGAAAGATTCTGCTTTATCGATATTGAACAATAGCAATCTACGACCACCCATGACCCTGCGGGTAAATAGGGCGAAGAATAGGCTTAGCCAATATCTCAGGTCTCTTACCGATGCCGGCCTAGAGGTGAGTGAAGGCGAGCTAAGTGACACCGCCGTGTATCTACACCAGCCGGTGCCGGTTAGCGACCTACCAGGCTTTGATGAGGGGCATTGCAGTGTTCAGGATGAGGCCTCCCAGCTAGTGCCCACGCTGCTGCAGCTTGAGCCCGGCCAATCCGTTCTCGATGCCTGTGCTGCTCCGGGCGGAAAGTCCTGTCACATTCTTGAAAGTGAGCGCTCGCTTACTGGATTAACGTGTATTGATAAGACGCAGTCAAAGCTCGATCGGATTCAAGAGAATCTAACAAGGCTGGATTTAGAAGCCAAATTGGTGACTGGCGATGCCAACGATACCGACACCTGGTGGGATGGCGATCAGTTCGATCGTATTCTGCTGGACGCTCCCTGCTCGGCAACTGGCGTCATACGCAGGCATCCAGACATCAAGTTGCTGAGGACGCCACAGCAGGTGGAGAGCCTGACCTTGGTTCAGGCCGAGCTACTGGTCAATTTATGGGCTTGTCTCAAACCCGGTGGCCTCATGCTCTATACCACCTGCTCTTTACTTAGGCAGGAGAACGAAGAAGTCATCAGGCGTTTTCTCGATTCCACGGATAGCGCTAAATATGAAGCCATAACAGCCGATTGGGGAGTAGAATGTGCTTTGGGAAGGCAACTGCTCCCGGGCACAGGTTTAGGCCCTGATGGCTTCTTCTACTCGGTGCTACGAAAAGATATTGCCTAGAATTTCTAGAACCGCTCATTCGATCAACAGTGTAAGGCCAGCATGAAAATAATTATCCTCGGCGCCAATCAGGTTGGCAGCACTCTTGCCGAAACCCTTGCGAATGAGGCTAATGACATCACGGTCGTCGATGCCGACACCGAGAAGCTCCGCGAACTAAAAGACCACATCGATATAGGCACAGTAGCCGGCCGCCCCTGCCTACCTGATGTGCTGGAGAGAGCGGGCGGTCAAGACGCAGATATGATCATCGCCGTTACAGAGAGCGATGAGATTAATATGGTCGCCTGCCGCGTTGCCTACTCATTATTTCAAACTCCCAAGAAAATCTGTCGAATACGCGCCTCTTCCTATCTGGTTTCGGACAAATTATTCGGTCAGCAAGGTATTGCGGTAGACACGGTGATCAGCCCAGAGCTTATAGTGTCCAGTGACATCGAGCGCCTGCTTGCTTTGCCTGGATCATTGCAGGTCTTGGACTTCGCCGACGGCAAGGTGCAACTCGTTGCGGTAAAAGCCTATTACGGTGGTCCGCTCGTTGGACAGGAGATTCGACTGCTGCGCCAACACATGCCCTCGGTCGATACGCGAGTGGCAGCAATCTTTCGCAAAGACCGCCCCATCATTCCGGAAGGTTCAACGGTTATTGAGGCCGACGATGAGGTCTTCTTCGTAGCAGCACAGAAAGATATTCGAGCCTGTATGAGTGAGCTGCGACGCATGGATAGGCCCTATAAGCGTTTGATGATTGCCGGCGGGGGAAATATCGGCATGCGTCTCGCGGAGAGGGTTGAGGATAAATACCAGGTTAAGATTATCGAGAGAAACCCCGAGCGCTGCTCACTGATCTCTGAGACGCTCAATCACGCAATAGTTCTGAACGGCGAAGCTTCACAGCGCGATCTTCTGATAGAAGAAAATATCGCTGACACCGATGTGTTCCTTGCGCTTACTAATGATGACGAAGCGAATATCATGTCGTCGCTCTTAGCCAAGAGGCTGGGCGCAAAGAAAGTCATGGCGCTTATTAATAATTCAGCCTATGTTGATCTGGTACAGGGGGGCGAGATAGACATTGCTATTTCTCCTCAGCAGGCAACTATCGGCAGCTTGCTAGCTCATGTTCGTCGCGGTGATGTGGTTAACGTACACTCTCTGCGTAGAGGTGCCGCCGAAGCGATGGAAGCAATCGCACACGGCGATGAGGCCTCTTCGAAAGTAGTAGGTCAGGCAATTCAAGATATCGACCTGCCGGAAGGCACAACCATAGGAGCCATCGTGAGAAACGATGAGGTCCTGATCGCTCATGACAACACCGTCGTCGAAGCGGACGATCACGTGATCCTGTTTCTTGTGGATCGCAAGCGGATTCCCGAAGTAGAACGCTTATTCCAAGTCGGCTTCAGCTTCTTTTAGAAGCTAAAAATTATGCACGCCTCAATCATCGTAAAAATTCTAGGTATCTTACTAATGCTCTTTAGTGCATTGGGTAATCTGCCGCCGTTGCTCGTCTCTTTTATCTATGCCGATGGTATGGCAAGTGTCTTTACCGATTCGCTGTTCTTCATTTTTAGTATCGGTTTCTTAATGTGGATCTCAACGATTCGATCGAAGGCGGAGCTGGGTACACGCGACGGATTCCTAGTGGTTACCCTATTCTGGGCTGTGCTCGGGACTGCCGGTTCGTTGCCTTTCATTCTCTCCTCGGCCGTCGAGCTGTCGATTACAGACGCCGTATTTGAGTCTCTCTCTGGGCTTACAACTACGGGCGCCACGGTGATTTCAGGGCTTGACAAGCTACCCAAGTCGATTCTGTTCTATCGACAGCAGCTACAGTGGTTGGGGGGAATGGGCATCATCGTGCTAGCCATGGCCTTACTGCCAATGCTCGGTATCGGTGGTATGCAGCTCTATCGCGCGGAAAGTCCCGGCCCGGTAAAAGACAATAAGTTAGTGCCGCGGCTTGCCGAAACAGCAAAGGCGCTTTGGTATATTTACCTGACGTTAACAGTAGTGTGCGCGCTGGCGTACTGGATCGTTGGCATGGATCTATTCGATGCCATTAGTCATAGTTTTACCACGGTAGCTATCGGCGGGTTCTCTACTCACGACGCCAGCCTTGGCTATTTCGATAATGCGGCCGTCGATATGGTCGCGATTATTTTCATGTTTATTGCCGGGGTAAATTTTGCCCTGCATTTTACTGCTTGGCAGAGACGAAAAATTGGGCACTATCTTTCAGACCCTGAATTTCAGTTCTATGCATTTATCCTGGCACTGGTTTCGGTTCTTACTGTTTCTGTTCTCTATTTTTCCGATATTTATTCAAGCCTGTTCGAGGCAACAATAAAGGGTGTCTTTCAAGTGGTGTCGATGGCGACAACCACCGGCTTCGCTACCGCTGACTTCAATTCCTGGCCTCTGTTCCTACCCTATGTGCTTCTCTACGCGGCTATCATCGGTGCCTGCGCCGGCTCTACTGGCGGGGGCATGAAAGTCATTCGCATCTTGTTGATTTTTAAACAAGGGTTTAGAGAGGTACAGCGACTAATCCATCCCCGTGCGGTTATTCCAATTAAGCTTGGTGGCCAACGCGTATCGGATAGAATTGTAGAATCTGTCTGGGGATTTTTCGCGGTCTACGTGATGGCATTCATGGTCATGCTGTTAGCACTGCTTGCAACAGGTCTGGATATCATTACTGCCTTCAGCGCAGTAGGCGCCTGTATCAACAATCTTGGCCCAGGCCTTGCGAACGTAGCGGTAACTTACGAGCACCTGCCTTCTGCTGCAAAATGGATACTGTGTTTTGCGATGTTACTGGGGAGGCTGGAGATTTTTACTTTGTTGGTTTTGTTTACCCCGATGTTTTGGAAAAGGTAAGCTGATCAAGTTTTAATAAAACTTTTGTCCATCTGGGCGACGACGGAAGCGCTTATACTCCCACTGGTACTGCGCAACTGTCATAAGCACACAACTCTCTACGGTTTTGTTTAAACCACGGATAGACTTCGCCAAATCTTCGTCATAGATTTCTTGGTCGGCTTCGTGAATGACCAGCTTAAACCCCTTTCCCCTTGGCAGACGCTCGGTAAAGCCGCAATAGACTTTAGCCTTTGACCGCGCAATAAGCTTGCTAACCAACGTCATCGTCAATGCGGGCTCTCCGAAAAACTCTGTGAATTCTCCGCTTTCGTCGTTAGGTACCTGATCAGGCAGAACTCCCACCAACTCTCCCTTCTGCAGGGCCTTAAGCACCAGAGAGACACCCTTGCGATCGGTAGGAGCCAAATTGATACCTCCGCGAGACCGGGTTCGTTGCAATAGCCTATCCAAGGGTTCAAATTTCGGGGGCTGGTACATAAACGTGGAAGATATATTCTGACTGGCATATAAGCCGAAAATCTCCCAGTTACTGAGATGGGGGGCGAGAAGAATAATGCCATTATTCTGCCCTGCTGCCTTTTTAAATTCCTCCACGCCTACTGTCTCGGTTACCAGAGAAAGGGTTTTATCCAGCGGTAGCATCCAGGACTTTCCCATTTCCATTGCTGTGCACGCTGTACTGATCAGGCTTTCTTTAGCCAGACGGGAGATCTCCTCTGTGCTCAGTTCCGGGAAACAGGCCTTTAAATTAGCGAACGTTGTATCTCGGGCTCGATTCGTAACATGGAACAATAGTGTCCCCCAAACAGCGGCTAGGCCATGAAGAACCCGCAGGGGTAACCTCGCTGTCACGAAGAGAAAACAGAGTAAAAAATAGTACTTAATTGTAGCGATAGTGATTTCTCTTTTTGGGCGGGTCAGTCGATTTAATCAGAAGGAAATGGAAGCATAATTCCTATCCATACACAATCAGCTCAATCCGAGTTAGACAGCTGTGAAACAGGCTGCAGGTGGATTAGTTACTGATAATCGAGGATAATTGCAAGCCTTTGACTTTTTGTTCATTTAACAAAATAGAACACTCAAACCTATCTAAGTAAATCGGCCAACTCGTGAACAAGAATACCGACAGCAGCACCTTTCAAGGACTCATTTTTGCCCTGCAGCAGTTTTGGGCGAAGCAAGGATGCGTCATTATGCAGCCATTGGACATGGAAGTGGGTGCAGGAACCTTCCATCCTGCCACGTTTTTGCGTGCAATCGGTCCCGAATCCTGGAATACGGCGTATGTTCAGCCCTGCCGTCGCCCTACTGATGGCCGTTATGGGGAAAACCCAAACCGCTTACAACATTATTACCAGTTTCAGGTCCTATTGAAGCCATCACCTAAGAACATCCAAGAGCTCTATTTGGAGTCTTTGCGTTCGATTGGTATCGACATGGCGATACACGATATTCGGTTTGTCGAAGACAATTGGGAATCACCAACTCTTGGTGCCTGGGGTTTAGGTTGGGAAGTCTGGCTAAATGGCATGGAGGTAACGCAGTTTACCTACTTCCAACAAGTGGGCGGACTTGAGTGTTATCCGGTCAGCGGAGAAATCACCTACGGCATAGAGCGAATAGCCATGTACCTACAGGGCGTAGACAGCATCTATGACATCGTTTGGACTGAAGGCCCGGATGGAATTGTTACCTATGGGGATATCTTTAAACAGAATGAAGTAGAGATGTCGGCCTTTAATTTTGAGCACGCCGATACCGAGACCCTGTTCAGCAATTTTGATGATTGCGAGAAGCAGTGCCAATCACTGATCGAGAACAAGCTCGCCTTGCCTGCCTATGAGCAAGTGCTCAAGGCCTCGCATTATTTCAACTTACTTGATGCCCGCAATGCCATCTCGGTAACAGAGCGACAAAGATTCATTCTTCGCGTTAGAACATTAGCCCGATCTGTTGCAGAGGCCTATTTTGAAAGCCGTAAGGAGCTCGGTTTTCCCCTGGCTACCGAAGCGCTTCGTCAGGAATTTTTGGAAGAATAGTCATGTCAAAAAAAGATTTTCTAGTCGAGATAGGTACAGAGGAGCTGCCCCCCAAGGCACTGCTCAAACTGTCGAAGTCGTTTCAGGCTGGCGTAGTAGATGGTTTAAAGAAGGAGTCACTCAACTACACTGATGTAAGAGCGTTCGCTACTCCTCGTCGATTGGCCCTGTTGGTGTCGCAGCTGGACGAGAAGCAAGAAGACAAGCAAACAGACAAATTTGGGCCCGCCGTTAAAGCTGCCTTCGATGCTGAGGGTAATCCCACGCCAGCGGCCAGTGGTTTTGCCAAATCTTGTGGTGTTGAGGTATCTGATCTTGGCAGAGCAGACAAAGACGGCGTAGAGAAACTTAGCTATTCGTCAACGCAGACCGGTAAGTCCACTACCCAGTTGCTGCCATCAATTATAGACACAGCTCTGGCTAAGCTACCGATTCCCAAGAGAATGCGCTGGGGCGCGTCTCGAAATGAATTTGTTCGCCCGGTTCACTGGGTGGTATTACTGTTCGGTAACGAGGTCGTTAAGACTACTATTCTTGGTGTGAACTCTGGCATGGAGACCATGGGTCATCGGTTCCACTACCCAGAGAAAATTAAGATCAGCAAGCCAGGTGACTATGAATCGCTACTGGAAGATCCTGGTAATGTCATCGTAGATTTTGCCAGACGCAAAGAGATGATTCGAAGCGCTATCGTTGCCGAAGGCGAGAAGCTTAATGCCTCAACCGTAGTAGATGAAGCACTTCTGGATGAGGTGACAAGCCTGGTTGAATTTCCCGTTGCCCTAACCGGCAGGTTTGACGAATTGTTCTTGGACGTTCCCTCTGAAGCCTTGATCCTGGCTATGAAGTCTCATCAGAAATGTTTTTATCTTCTCGATAATGATCAGAAACTCTTGCCGTATTTTGTCACCGTGAGCAATATCCGAAGCACAGACCCCGCTCAGGTTATTGAAGGTAATGAGAGGGTTATTCGCCCGCGACTGGCAGATGCAAAATTCTTCTACGAGACAGATCAACACAGCTCACTAGAAAGCCGCCTGGAACAATTGAAGAAGGTCGTGTTTCAAGAGAAGCTGGGCACCGTCTATGAACGTAGCCTGAGAGTTGCAAACCTTGCAGCTTTTATTGCTAAAGACACCGGGGAAGATGAGTCACAGGCACAAAGAGCGGCAATGCTTTCGAAGTGTGACTTGGTAAGCAATATGGTCGGTGAATTCGCCGACTTGCAAGGTCTTATGGGATCTTACTATGCGAGAAACGACGGTGAGCCTGAGCCAGTAGCCCAGGCGATCAATGAACAATATATGCCTAGATATGCCGGGGATGAGCTCCCTTCTACCCCAATAGGCAGTATTCTCGCGGTATCCGACAAACTGGATTCGATAGTAGGTTTATTTGCTATAGATCAGCCTCCTACGGGCTCTAAGGATCCGTTCGCTCTTCGGCGCTCGGCTATCGGGGTTTTAAGAATCCTAGTCGAGAACGAGATGGACTTGGATCTCATGGCCTGTATCGAAGCTTCTCTTCAGGGTTTCGAATCGATCGAGATTGCTTCTGACACCGCCGAGAAGGTTTTCGAATTTATGCTCGAAAGATTTCGAAGTTGGTACGCTGATGAAGGAATCTCCGGCAGCGTCTTCCAGTCTGTCATGGAGCTGAAGCCACGCAAGCCCTACGATTTCAACAAGCGAATCCAGGCTGTCTCTAGCTTCACTCAGCTAGAGGAAGCCGCAGCCTTGGCCGCATCCAATAAACGAGTGTCTAACCTGCTCGATAAGGTTGACTCAACGTCGCTTACAACAGACATCGATGAGACGCTGTTTGATGGTGAGGCAGAAGTCTTGCTTTTCCAACAGCTGAAAGCTAAAGAGTTAAACACGACCCCTTTGTTCGATTCGGGTAGGTATACCGCTGGACTCGCCGAGTTGGCACAACTGAAGGATTGTGTAGACGGTTTCTTCGACGATGTTTTGGTTATGTGTGAGGATGAATCGGTACAGAAAAACCGCCTTGCGCTACTACAGAGGCTTCGTGCGATTTTTCTTAGAGTCGCAGATATTTCTTATTTGCATACCAGTTAGTCATTCCTAGTCAGGGCCAGCAAGTATGAAGACGATAGTTCTTGATCGAGATGGCGTTATCAATCAAGACTCCGATGACTATATTAAGTCTGCTGAAGAGTTTGTTCCCATAGTCGGCAGTATTGAAGCGATTGCCAATCTCAGTGCCGCTGGGTTCAGAGTGTTTATAGCAACCAATCAATCAGGGCTCGCGCAACAATTTTTCGACGAGGACATTCTATCCGAAATACATCATTTGCTGTGCTCTATGGTAGAACAGCTTGGCGGTGCTATAGACGGCATATTTTATTGCCCGCATCATCCAGACGATAAATGTAGTTGTCGAAAACCTGGTACTGGTCTACTTGAACAAATAGAGAGTGAGTTTGCCTGCAAGCTTGCGGGAAGTTATTTTGTCGGTGACAGTCTTAAAGATATCCAGGCAGCACAAGCCTTTGGTTGTAAGCCGATTTTAGTACGTACCGGAAAAGGTACTTTGACTGAGAGTGTATTGAGATCGAACGCCGCCTCTGATGTGCCCGTATACGAAAGCCTATCTAGTGCCATTGCTGATATTTTGGAAATAGAGAGAAATGACTAGGTTGTTCCTTGGAATCCGCTCTACTTTTTTCTACTTCGGCTACTATTTTTTTACCGTCATTCTCTCAATAATTTTTATCCTGTTCTTTCCTATTCTTCCTCCCAAGGGACGACATGTAATCGCCTGTATTTGGTGTGACTCTATTCTTGTGTGGTTACGGCTTTGCTGTGGCGTGAAATATAGGATTATTGGGATAGACAACCTGCCTAAGTCACCGGCAATAGTTATTGCCAATCATCAGAGCAGTTGGGAGACGATCCTCTTCTATAAACTGATCTTTCCCGTATCACCCATTCTAAAGAAGGAATTGATAGCAATTCCATTTTGGGGTTGGTCTATGCGATTGCTAAAACCCATTGCCATAAATAGAAGCAAGCCACGGGAAGCGGGTAAGTCCTTAATGATTCAGGGTGTTGATAGAATAGAGAATGGGAATTCGGTCATCGTTTTCCCCGAAGGCAGCCGATCAAAATTCGGTACCGTCAAACGCTTCTCTCGCGGGGGGGCAAAACTCGCTGTAGCCGCGAAGACTGATATCGTGCCGATAGCCCACAATGCCGGTTACTGTTGGCCGGCGAGAGACTTCATTAAGAAGCCCGGGCTCATAACCGTAGTTATTGGCGAGAGGATAGCAATTGCCGATCTTGATGCTAACGAGCTGACAGCTGTGGTCGAGAGCTGGATTCGAAAGACGGTAGAAGAATTGAGCTAGTGCGCACTATGCGCTCCAGTAAAATCCGCAGCCCTTCTTACACTATATATCGAGGTTTTCTGCCGCCAACGCATTATCTTCGATAAATTCCCGTCTGGGCTCAACCTGATCACCCATTAAAGTATTGAAGAGTTGATCTGCACCTATGGCGTCCTCGATAGTCACCTGTAACATTCTTCTGGTTTCAGGGTTCATCGTAGTATCCCAAAGCTGATCGGGATTCATTTCGCCCAAACCCTTATAGCGTTGCAGGTAGTGGCCCTTCATTGCATCATTCGTCAGCCATTCCATTGCTCTGGCAAATGATGCGACTTCTTCGGTTTTTTCTCCGCGCTTAACGAAAGCCCCTTCTTCTATTAGGCCATCCAGGGTCGTTCCCAGATCTGTAATTGCGCGATATTCTCCGGAATGGAAGAAGTCGCGGCTAAACGGGTAGGTTTTTTTCAGGCCGTGGAGATTCTGTACTGCCTCCGGGAGGAACAGTTGACGCTCCTCGTCTTTCTTGACTTCCAGTGTATAGTTAGCGCTTACACCAGGATGCATCTCGGCAAACTTGGCGGCCAGTTCTGTGACCCAGTTCTGTACGCTGTCTTCCGATTTCAACTCTTCCTCAGCCAGTGTTCGGGTAAAGATCATTGCTTCTAAAATTTCAGTCGGGTAGAGCCTTGCAAGTCGACTAATGATTGCATAGCTGTCGTTATACTTCTTAACCAGGGACTCAAGTGCATCGCCGCTAATTCCTGGTGCGTCCGCATTTACATGCAGGCTTGCCCCTTCCAATGCGATCTGGGTTTGGTATTCAGCTAGCTCCATATCGTCTTTCAGATACTGCTCTTGCTTCCCTTTTCGAATTTTATACAGCGGCGGCTGTGCAATAAAAATATGGCCGCCTTCCACTAGCTCGCGCATTTGCCGAAAGAAAAACGTCAATAGTAGCGTTCGAATATGGGAACCATCGACATCCGCATCAGTCATGATAATAATGCTGTGGTAACGTAAATTTTCCGGAGCAAATTCTTCATTGCCGATTCCACAACCAAGCGCTTTAATCAAAGTCCCGATTTCAGCGGAGCTGAGCATTTTATCGAAACGCGCCTTCTCTACATTTAGAATCTTTCCCTTCAACGGTAAAATTGCTTGGTTTTTACGGTTCCTGCCCTGCTTGGCAGAACCACCCGCTGAATCACCCTCCACTATGTATATCTCTGAGAGCGCGGGGTCTTTTTCTTGGCAGTCCGCCAGTTTGCCAGGCAAGCCGGCAATATCGAGCGCACCTTTGCGCCGTGTCATTTCCCGAGCTTTACGAGCAGCTTCCCGTGCACGGGCCGCATCTAGCATCTTACCTACGATAAGCTTGGCGTCTTGTGGGTTCTCCAACAAATAGTCATTGAAATGCGAGGCCATTTCCTGCTCAACCACGGTTTTTACTTCTGAAGAAACAAGCTTGTCTTTCGTCTGCGACGAAAATTTCGGATCAGGCACTTTGACTGAAATAATCGCTGTGAGCCCCTCTCGAGCATCGTCTCCCGATGTGACAACCTCCTTGCCCTTCTTATTTGCCAACTCTTTGTCAATATAGCTCTTTAGCACTCTTGTCAGCGCACCTCTAAAGCCGGCAAGGTGGGTTCCGCCATCGCGCTGAGGTATATTGTTTGTATAGGGGAAAATATTCTCCTGATAAGAATCATTCCACTGCAGAGCAATCTCCACCGTAATGCCGTCTTCTTCCCGCTCCGAGGTAAAGTAGAAAGCCTTGTTTACCGTCGCTTTGTTCTTGTTCAGATAATCCACGAAGGCTTTCAGGCCGCCCTCGTACTTAAAAAGGTCTTCTTTTCCTGAGCGCTCATCGATAAGGCGAATGGCCACTCCGGCGTTAAGAAATGCTAACTCACGTAGCTTTTTCGCTAAAATATCGTAATGAAACTCAACGTTAGAAAAAGTATCAGTTGAAGGCTTGAAATGGCACTCGGTGCCTGAAGTCGTGGTTTCACCGACAATGGCAAGAGGGGCCTGGGGAACCCCATGAACATAGTCCTGCTCATGCACCTTCCCTTCACGCCGGATGGTCAGTTTGAGCTCTTCGGAAAGCGCGTTTACGACCGAAACGCCTACTCCATGGAGCCCGCCGGATACTTTGTAGCTATTGTCATCGAATTTGCCGCCCGCATGCAGAACAGTCATGATGACTTCCGCAGCAGAGACACCTTCATTGTGCATTTCGGTCGGAATTCCACGACCATTATCTGATACAGTAACCGTCTCTCCGATGTGAATGGTCACTTTCACTTCGTCACAATGACCAGCTAATGCCTCATCTATAGAGTTATCAACCAATTCGAATACCATGTGGTGCAGGCCAGTACCGTCATCGGTATCACCAATATACATCCCAGGCCTTTTCCGCACAGCATCCAAGCCCTTTAGAACCTTGATGCTATCGGAATTATATTCGTTGTTAGTAGGTACTTCACTCATACTTCCACTCCAGGGCGTTTGTTAGCAGACACTATCGGCTGCCTTCCCCTTAATATCGGATAATTTCACTAAAAATCAAGCTGTTATTGTACCACGTTCCACGTGGAACGTTGCCACTTCAAGCGCTTCAGGAAGGCAATTTAAGACGGCATCGATTTCTACACAGGTAATAAATACCTGGCCTCCCAGGCCGATCAGCTGTCCCAACACCGCGGCCCTATTAGCCTTGTCTAGCTCAGACGGAAGGTCATCTAGCAGAAATATACAACCACGGTCCAAGGCCTTACTCAGCAACAACCCCTGGGCGATCTTCATACAACTAACTAGAATCTTCTGCTGGCCCCTCGATAGGATATCTACGGCCTTACTCTTTCCTATTCTAACAGATAGGTCTGCCCTATGGGGGCCGCTCTGGGTTGCGCCATACCGCGCATCAACATCTCTGTTATCAAGAAGTACTTGCTCAAGCTCTCTTCCTCTATCCCAGCCGCACTCGTAATCAATCTCTAAAGTCTCAGCCTCAGCACCCCGCATATCCTTGTAGAGTTTCATGAGAAGCGGCAAAAACAATCGTAAGTATTCACTTCGAGCACGATCCACTTCTCTCGCTGCGTGGCACAGCTCAAAATCCCAAGCAGAGATCTGTTGAAAGTCTGGAGATCGCTGTTTTAATAATAGGTTCCTATTGGCTATAGACTTCTTCGTTCTCCGCCAGTTTTCTACGAAACTATGTTCCACGTGAAACACACCCCAGTCCAGGAATTGCCTTCTGGATCTGGGGCCTCCTTCAAGTAAAAGGAAGGAGTTAGAATCGAGGATCTGAACAGGTAATTCGCGAGCGACACTTTCCCAGTTACGCTGCTTCTCCGAACGGAATCTGAGCTGGTGACTCTGACGGCGTGACTTACTGAGCCCAATCTCTTTACCGTCCCGTAGTCGGGCAAAAACTACGGCCTGTTCTTGATCGCTATTAATCAGTGGATCTAGCTTACTAGTCCGGAAAGATCGACCAGTCGCTAAAAGGTGAATAGATTCGAGAATGCTTGTCTTGCCGGAGCCGTTCTCTCCGTGCAGCACATTTATCGTTGAGGCTGGCTCAATATCCAGAGACTCTAAGTTTCGTACCGCGCTAACATTCAGCTTCTCGATGATGCTCATAATAGGGAAGCTCGGGCTAATGCCTTCACGGGCCGAAGCTGCTAGTTACAAACGCATCGGCATAACAACATATAGTGCATCACTGCCTTCTTCCGCTTCCAGCAATGCACTGCTGTTTGCATCCGAAAGCGTTATGCGCGCCTTCTTGCTACTCAGGGTAGAAAGAACATCAATGAGATAACTGACATTGAAGCCAATCTCCAGAGAATCCCCCTCGTAATCAACTGATACTATCTCTTCGGCCTCTTCCTGCTCGGGATTATTCGCTAGAATTTTAAGCTCACCATTCGAAAGCAAAACCCGCACTCCACGGTACTTCTCATTAGATAGTATCGATGCCCGGGAGAAGCCCTGCCTCAATTCCTGACAGTCTCCGATCAATACCTTGTTGCCACCCTTCGGCAGCACTCGGTTATAATCTGGAAACTTCCCATCTACCAGTTTCGACGTAAAGGTGAATGCAGGCACGCTGGCGCGGATATGGTTCTGGCCGAAGGTAAGCGATATATCACCGGAATCGTCTGTTAATAGCCGCGACATTTCCATAATGCCTTTGCGTGGCAAAATTAGCTGCTGTGATTCAGATATGGGGTTGCTCATGTTGAGGGTTTCCATCGCCAGGCGATGGCCGTCGGTAGCAACAACTCGTAAGTAGTCCGGCGCAACCTCAAACAGCATGCCGTTAAGATAGTAGCGCACGTCCTGCTGTGCCATTGCGAAACTTGTACTGTCCAGTAATTCTCGCAGTTTGCTCTGCGACATAGTGATAGAAAAAGTATCAGGCTCTTCATCAACCGCCGGAAACTCTGTGGCCGGCAAGGTAGTAAGCGTAAACCTGCTGCGCCCGGACTTAATTGTTACTTTATTCTCAACCAGAGTGAGTTCGATATTTGCACCATCACTTAGCGATTTGCAGATATCCAACAACTTGCGCGCCGGAACCGTAATTTCACCGGGCTTGTGTGCCTGGTCTACGGTGACACGACCGACCAATTCCACTTCAAGATCGGTACCTGTTAGTGATAATTCAGTGTCCCTTAAGACTAAGAGGACATTTGAAAGTACTGGTAAAGTCTGACGTCTCTCCACCACACCACTCACTAACTGCAAGGGCTTTAAAAAAGCTTCTCGTGAAATAACAAAATGCATCGTTTTGCTTTCCTTTCTATCTAAACTCAAACCATCACTAAGGAGCGTTTAGCTCGATAACGACCTGAGCAAGTTATTATAGTCTTCTTGTATATCGATTGAGCTATGGCGCAGCTTTTTCACTTGTTTGCAGGCATGCATCACAGTGGTATGGTCCCTACCGCCAAAGGCGTCACCAATTTCCGGTAAGCTGTGATTAGTTAGCTCTTTGGAAAGGCTCATTGCTACTTGCCTAGGTCTCGCCACCGACCTGTTGCGCCGCTTCGATAGCATGTCCGCCATTTTGATCTTGTAATACTCGGCTACGGAACGCTGAATATTGTCTATTGTTACTAACTTATCCTGAAGGGCAAAAAGATCACGTAGCGCTTCCTTTATAAGGTCGAGGTCAATTTTCTGACCAGTGAAGTTTGAGTGTGCAATAACTCGTTTCAATGCACCCTCAAGCTCGCGCACATTGGAACGCAAGCGCTGAGCTATAAACATTGCTACATCATTTGGCAGCTCAACATTACATAGCGCCGCCTTATTCATCAAAATCGCTGCTCTGGTTTCCAGTTCTGGCGGTTCTACGGCAACAGTAAGGCCCCAACCAAACCTAGATTTCAAACGCTCCTCGAGCCCATTAATCTCTTTATGGTAGCGATCGCAGGTCAATATGATCTGCTGGCCGCCTTCTAGCAAGGCGTTGAATGTATGAAAAAACTCTTCCTGGGATCGCTCTTTTCCTGCAAAGAATTGAATATCGTCGATAAGCAAAGCATCTACAGAGCGATAGAATCGCTTAAATTCGTTAATCGCGTTTAGTTGCAGCGCAGTCACCATGGTGGCAACAAAGGTCTCAGAATGCAGGTAGACAACTTTCGCATTCGGCTTTTTGGCAACCAGATAGTTTCCAATAGCATGCATTAAGTGAGTCTTACCTAACCCTACACCACCATATATAAAGAGCGGGTTATAGGCATAGCCAGGGTTTTCCGCGACCTGCATCGCTGCGGCTCTAGCGAGCTGGTTTGACTTCCCTTCAACGAAATTATCGAAAGTATTTTCGACGTTCAGTGCGCCTCGATGTCTTAATTTTCCTTCGATGACGATGTCGACCTTGCGCCTTTCTGCTTCTGCCGAACTCGTCTTGAATTGGATTGGTGGTTTTGGGCTGGGCTGAGCTTGCGTGTTCGAAGCCTGTGCTTGAACCGCTCTTGCTAGGTTATCTTTGACGGCGGCCTGCCCTGCCGCGACGCGCTCCGCTGGATCACCACTGAATACCTCTAGGCGAATCTCCAGCGCGGCATCATTGGAATCGGCTACAATTTCTTCAATTCGGGGCAGAAACTTTCCTTTTACCCAATCCAGAATAAATCTATTTGGAGCCAAAATACGCAAAACCGATGAATCCAGCTCCACGTGAAGAGGTCTTATCCAAGTATTAAATTGTTGGGAGGGTAGTTCTGCTCTCAAGCAGTCGATACATTCTTGCCAGATTATTACAGCCACGTTTTCTTGCCCGCATTATTTATTATTTTTACTAAAACAGGCGGCAATTCTATAAGCTCAGGCAAGAGTTATCCACTGGCAAGCAGGCAAAAATAAGGTTTTTTCATTGTATTTTATTTTCTTATTTATCAACAGGTTAAAAGATTTTTACTGTTATTTTCCGAGTAAAAAACTACTTCTGCTCACAGCAATATTCGAAACCTGTTGATAACAAAGCTGTGGATAACTTGTGATTAAATTCTGGATTAGATTGTACTCAATTTCCAATGGCCCAGCCTTTACCCTAAGCGTCTATTTACCCTAGATGAATTGTCCTACTTATACACCTTATTCCGTTGCATGTTGGCACTAAACCCTCTAGAATTCGTGACCCTATTTTCGAACCGCTTCGTTCGGTTTGTGATTGAAGAATCGGATGAATTGATATGAAAAGAACATTCCAGCCCAGCGTATTAAAAAGAGCTCGAACCCACGGTTTTAGAGCTCGAATGGCAACCAAAGGCGGCCGTCTTGTAATTAAGAGACGCCGTTCTAGAGGACGTGCCAAGCTCTCAGCATAAGTTCTGTTTTCTCTGCTGTTCGATGATTGACTAGTCTGATGAGAAGAGAGAATAAAACGTGGCTGAGTTCAGCTTTCCCAAAACTTCGAGGCTGCTGAACGCTGCAGACTATAAAGCTGTCTTCAGTGATGCGCAGTTCAAAGTCTCCTCTCGCCACTTTCTGGTGCTAGCCAGGACTAATAATCGATCTGGCTCTAGAATAGGCTTGGTTATAGCGAAGAAAAACGTAGCGCTTGCCGTACAACGCAACCGTATCAAGCGCCAGCTACGAGATACCTTTCGCCACAGCAGGGCACTGTTAGACACGCTGGATCTAGTCGTGTTGGCTAGGAAAGATGCTGATAAACTCGACAATAGTCAGTTGAAAGATACGATCGAGTCTTTGTGGCAGGATCTTCACACAAAGATGAAAAGGGCTGCAGCTAAAAACCAGGACGACAGGTAAAAGCAATCATGTTGGACAATCTACTTATTCGACTTATCAACGCTTACCAGTCTAGTTTGAGTTTGCTCATCGGCAATCAGTGTCGCTTTCATCCCACCTGTTCTCAATACACTAAAGAAGCAATACAAATTCACGGCTCAATGCGAGGATCCTGGCTTGGGATTCGCCGCATCTGCAGCTGTCACCCTTTTCACGAAGGGGGCTTTGACCCCGTTCCCGATAGTTCGGACCCTAAGGGTCAGTGAACTGAGCAAGTAGGACACTATGGATTTAACTAAATTCGCCCTCTACACGGCCCTGGCCATCGTCACCTACTTAATGCTGTTGTCCTGGCAGGAAGACTATCCTCCAATTATTGATGACGGCAGCGTAGCCCGCGCTGAAATTCCACAGATTCCTAACGGACAATCTGATGCAACGGCTGTAAATGATTTACCGAGTGATATACCGACAAACACCCCTTCTGCCCCAACTAGCAGCCAAAGCGATACTCCTACAGTCGCGCCTGTAACCGCGTCTGCATCGGCCAATACTGCTAACCCTGCCGACTTAATCAGTGTTCGCACAGACACCTTTGATATTCGCATCAACCCGGTCGGTGGAGATATTGTCTACCTTGCACTACCACTGTATCTCAAACAAATAGATGTGGCAGATGACCCCTTTGTACTTTTAGACAACCAGCCAGGTAGAGAATATGTGGCGCAGAGTGGCCTAATAGGGCGGAACGGTGTCGACAGTAATGGCAGGGCAACCTATAGGACCAACTCGACTAGCTACACTATGAGTGAGTCTGCAGATAGTCTGGATGTGGACCTAAGCTTGGTCACTAGCGACGGTGTTGGGGTTACAAAGCGCTATAGCTTTAGTCGCGAGAGCTATCTTATCGACGTCAGTTTTATCATTAATAATACTACTACTGAAACTTGGCAGGCCAATGCCTTCGGTCAAATTAAACGCGACGCCTTTGACGACCCAAGCGACGCGGGTGGCTTCGGTCGCACCTATCTAGGGTTCGTAACCACGATAACAGATGACCCCTATATTGAAATTGAATTTGATGACATCGATGACAACGGTAGCTCAACCCTGGAGACACCGGGCGGGTGGATGGCTTTTAGCCAGCACTATTTCATCACTGCCTGGATACCAGCTATTGATTCCACCACCCAACTCACAACTAGAAAGAATTCTAGCAATCAATACTATGGCGAATTCACCAGCAGCGCCTTCGACGTAGCAGCAGGTGAGAGCGGCAATCACACCATTCAGTATTACGCCGGCCCTAAAGACCAGTATGTGCTGCGGGACATCTCTCCCGGGCTCGACAAGACCATCGACTATAGTTTCCTTTGGTTCATTGCCAGCCCTATCTACTGGCTGCTCTCGCGAATCAACTCCATTATTGGGAATTACGGCATTTCGATCATACTTCTTACTATTGTTGTTAAGTCCGCATTCTATAAATTGTCAGAAACTCAATACCGGTCCATGGCCGGTATGCGACGACTAATGCCTAAGATGCAGCAGCTTAAAGAGAGTTACGGCGACGACAAGATGAAGCTACAGAAAGCGACCATGGAGCTTTACAAGAAAGAAAAGATAAACCCCTTCGGTGGTTGTCTACCGATGCTAGTGCAGATGCCGGTATTCATCGCACTGTATTGGGTGCTGCTGGAGAGCGTAGAGTTGCGTCACGCGCCTTTCATGTTATGGCTGACTGACCTATCTGTTCGTGACCCATTCTTTATTTTGCCACTGCTTATGGGTGGGACGATGTATTTCCAAACCACGCTTAGCCCAACACCCGCTGACCCCATGCAGGCCAAGGTTATGAAAATGATGCCTGTCATGATGACAGTCTTGTTTCTCTGGTTCCCAGCAGGGTTAGTACTGTATTGGCTAACCAATGGCGGATTGGGTATTTTGCAACAGTGGTATATAACCAAGAAGCTTGATGCCGCCTTTGCTGCGAAAAATTCGAGTTAGGGCCTGAACACTCAAACCATCGCTTAGTTGTTCCACGGTGAGGGCCCTATCTATTGCAGGGCCTTCTAATTGTAGACTCTCGACTATGAACATGTTTGTTGGCTTCCATGTCCCAATTTGAAACTGACACAATATGTGCCATCGCCACGGCCCCTGGTCGGTCAGGCGTAGGGATCATTCGAATTTCAGGCCCCAGGGTTCTCGCTATTGCCGAGACAATTCTCGGCTTTATTCCTACTGCCCGCCACGCGCATTTTTGCAATTTCCTCGATGCAGATTCACAGACTATCGATCAGGGCATAACCCTTTACTTCTCTAGCCCCAACTCCTTTACGGGCGAAGATGTCCTGGAGCTTCAGGGCCATGGTGGTATGTATGTGCTCAAGGACTTGCTGGATAGAGTCGCCAGTATAGGTGCGAGGCTGGCAAATCCGGGTGAGTTTTCAGAGCGTGCATTTCTCAACAATAAAATAGACTTGCTCCAGGCGGAAGCTATCGCCGATCTGATCGAGTCGAATTCCACGCAGGCTGCGAAGTCGGCAATGCGCACACTGAAGGGGGAATTTTCAAGAAAGGTTCATACGTTGCTCGAGCAGTTAATAGAGGCAAGAGTTCATATAGAGGCGACTATCGATTTTTCTGATGAAGACATAGATTTTGTCAGCGACAACAAAGTAGGCGAATCATTACATACCGTTCATGCGTCTATACAAGAGACCCTGGTGCAGGCTAAACAGGGCGCTTTATTAAAAGAGGGGCTAAATGTAGTCATCGCGGGAAAACCCAATGCGGGCAAATCCAGTTTGTTAAATGCCCTATCGGGGTCAGAGACTGCGATTGTTACTGAAATACCAGGCACTACCAGAGACTTGCTGACAGAAGAAATCAACATAGATGGCTTACCCGTTCACATTATAGATACCGCGGGCATTAGAGTTAGTGAAGACCTTGTTGAGCAAGAAGGATTAAGGCGGGCGCAAATTGCGATAGAACAGGCCGATCAAATACTTCTTATCGTCGACCGGTCCTTAGCGGTAGAGGGTGTGGAAGAAAATGTGGAAAAGTTGTTAGCTCCACTTGTATTACTAACTGATAAGTCAATAAAAGAACTGAATTACCTAAAAAATACTACAATCGTCTATAACAAGATCGATCTTTTGAACAATGTAGAGCACGGCATAACGTCCATCAATTATCTAGATTACTCACTGCCAGTAATCAGCTTATCGGCGAAAGAGAATATCGGTATCGACTCACTCCGTAACTATTTGAAGGAAATAGTCGGTTATAGCGCAACGGAAGAAGGAGCCTTCATAGCCCGGGAAAGACACCTAACAGCGCTAAGTAATGCGAATAAGCTAATTGAATCAGCTTTAGAACAGCTCAAGTCACAGTCTTCATTGGAGCTTATAGCGGAAGACCTGCGTTTTGCGCAATCGCAGCTCGGGGCTATAACAGGCGAGTTCACCAGTGATGATCTGTTAGGAGAAATATTCTCGAATTTTTGTGTTGGTAAATAGCAAACAGCGTGATTTCCATTAACAGCTAAGTGCTTCTAACTAAATGTGTATAAGTGGCGTATTTCTAGGGATAAGAGCTGGATTGTTTTGAACAAAAATGGCCAACTGCCAGTTCGCCTAAAACTATACCCAAGCGCCAATAGGGTATAGTTGTTCTATTCAGTGCTTATCTACCGGCTTGCGCTTGTTATAAGGCTTTGATTTATATATCCTTTATAAGGATATCAACAGTAAAACACGTAGCTATTAATAACAACATCAATACACTATATATACATAACTCTATTAAATAGTAATTAACTTATTAGTTAATATATAACTACAAACTTTAAATTTAGCCTTTATACTTGCCGGCCGAAAATTACTCTGTTCGGTAAACTGTTCTGCTAACGAATAGCATAAGATTTAAGAGGACGCCAAGCGCCGTGGAATACAGCAAAAAATATGACGTGATCGTAGTGGGTGGGGGGCATGCCGGCACCGAGGCAGCTCTGGCTTCTGCTCGCCAGGGCGTTGACACTTTGCTTATTACTCACAGCATCGAGACACTAGGACAAATGTCTTGTAATCCTGCAATAGGCGGCATCGGCAAGAGCCATTTGGTTAAGGAGATCGATGCACTGGGTGGCGCCATGGCCAAAGCAGTTGATTTAGCGGGTATTCAATTTCGCGTTCTAAATGCGAGCAAGGGACCTGCGGTTAGGGCTACACGAGCTCAAGCTGATCGGGCTCTCTACAAGGCGGCTATCCGAGAGATGTTGGAGCAGCAAGAAAATCTGTCTCTGTTTCAACAGGGTGTTGATGATCTCCTGATCGAAGACGGGGTAATCGAGGGCGTAATCTCGCAGATGGGAATGCTCATCAGAGCACCAAGAGTCGTCTTAACTACAGGTACGTTTTTGGGTGGGAAGATACACATTGGCCTGGAGAATAGTTCAGGCGGCAGGGCTGGAGATCCACCTGCAATTGCGTTGGCGAACCGGTTGCGAGAGTTACCTTTCAGAGTCAATCGACTGAAGACGGGAACACCACCGCGCATTGATGCCGACTCGGTTGATTTCTCGGTAATGCAAGTTCAGGCAGGGGACACGCCGCTGCCGGTAATGTCTTTTCTTGGCAAAGAGTCAGATCACCCCGAACAGATTAACTGTTACATAACCAACACTAACGAAAAGTGTCATGAAGTTATTCGCGGCGGCCTGGATCGCTCTCCAATGTACACCGGGGTAATCGAAGGAACTGGGCCTCGTTACTGCCCATCAATCGAAGACAAAGTCATGCGCTTTGCCGATAAGAGCTCTCATCAAATATTTGTCGAGCCGGAGGGTTTACATACCAGAGAGCTTTACCCAAACGGCATTTCGACCAGCTTGCCGTTTGATGTGCAACTAGAAATGGTTCGGGAAATTAAGGGTTTCGAAAACGCGCACATAACGCGGCCGGGTTACGCAATCGAATATGATTTCTTCGACCCTAGGGATTTACATTATTCGCTGGAGACAAAGTTTGTCAAAGGGCTTTATTTTGCTGGCCAAATTAATGGTACTACCGGTTATGAAGAGGCTGGCGCGCAAGGACTAATGGCCGGACTCAACGCAGGTCTCGCCGCTAGAGGCTTGGAGTCTTGGTGTCCTAGAAGGGACCAGGCTTACATCGGTGTGCTAATCGATGATCTGATTACACTGGGAACAAACGAGCCCTATCGCATGTTCACCAGCAGAGCGGAATACCGCCTGACTCTTAGAGAAGATAATGCCGATCTGCGTCTTACCGAAGAAGGGAGAAGGCTGGGTCTGGTTGATGATGAGCGTTGGGAGTTCTTTAGCAAGAAGAAGATCAAGATTGATGAAGAACTAAAATTCTTGCGCGGTACCTGGGTACAACCCAATACCGACAGAGCAGAGCGTATCAACATGCTGTTGGAAAAACCGATAAGCCGCGAATACAGCCTGGCGGATTTACTTGCACGGCCAAGAGTCGATCACACTGCCCTGTTAGCCGCCTATCATGGGCATCTGAAGGCGGGGTCTCAACCTACCGCTATAGAGCTTCAAGCAGCGCAACAATCTGAAATCCAGATAAAGTATCAAGGCTATATAGATCGTCAGGTAGAGGATATCGAACGTCTCAAGAAGCAGGAACATACAAAACTGCCGGTTGATTTTAACTATGATCAGATGCAGGGGCTCTCGAATGAGCTAAAGCAGAAACTGATCGAGGCGAGACCTGAGAACATAGGTCGTGCCTCTCGCATACCCGGTATTACGCCAGCCGCTATCTCTCTGTTATTGATCTACCTGAAGAAACACCGGGCGGTAAATCGCAAGGCTGGTTAGCCCCGCGGGAAAAAAATGACTGAGTCAATTCGAGAGGAGTTGCACAGAGGCATTTCATCTCTGTCACTGAACTGTAGCGAAGAACAATTAGTCTCGCTGCTGGCCTATATCGAGCTGCTCAAGAAATGGAACTCTGCCTACAACCTGTTAGGGGCAAATGAAACCGCAGACCTGGTGTCGCGTCATATTCTCGATAGCCTGTCTATCAACCCACATATCGAAGGCAATCTGATAGCGGATATTGGGGCCGGTGCCGGCTTGCCAGGTATACCCCTCGCTATCTTGAACCCCGATAAACGCTTCGTGCTTATTGATTCAAATGGCAAGAAAACACGCTTCATGTTTCAGGCTAAAATTCAGCTAGGATTGGGCAATATTACTATCGAAAATTGTCGAATAGAGCACTATCAAAGCAAGCAGCAAATTGATATGGTGATGTGTCGAGCCTTCTCTACCCTGACGGATGCACTGGCTATGTTGCAGCCAATTTTCATGGACAGTTGCAGGTTACTGGCGATGAAGGGGTATTATCCTCATGATGAAATCGCACAGCTGCCAGAGGGATTTGAGCTGACGAAAAGTATCAAATTAGAAGTACCCGGCAGTGAATCACAGCGTCATCTTATCGAGGTGATGCGGAGCAAGGCAGCTTAGTTACTTACTTAGTTAAGAGTTAAGAGCGAAAAATGCCTCTTTGCAGATAACCGAATAAACAGAAGTTCTAGTTAGGAAAAATTAAAGTGGGTAAAGTTCTCGCAATAGCAAATCAAAAAGGAGGCGTGGGCAAAACCACAACTTCTGTAAACCTTGCTGCATCGCTAAAATTTACACGAAAGAGCGTACTGCTAATCGACCTGGATCCGCAGGGCAATGCCACCATGGGTAGCGGCATAGATAAGTCCTCGTTAGAGACCTCAATCTATGATGTTCTGATGCAACATTCGAATTTCGATGAGGTTGTTTTGAACCCCGAATCTTCAGGATATGACTTGCTGCCTGCAAACGGCGACCTAGTTGCGGCCGAGGTGGAATTGATCAGCGAAGACAACAGAGAACTCCGTCTTCGCCAAATCATAGAACAGGTTCGAGAGCGTTATGACTATGTAGTCATCGATTGCCCGCCATCACTGAATATGCTCACTATAAACGCTCTTGTCGCTGCCGATGGGGTAGTTATACCGATGCAGTGTGAATATTATGCCTTAGAGGGCCTGTCGGCTCTGATGGATACTATTAACGCCATACGAGATACATTTAATCCGGACCTGAAGATAGAGGGCATTGTCCGCACTATGTACGATCCGAGAAACAAGCTGACCTCAGAGGTAAATGGTCAGCTAATTAACTATTTTGGCGATACCGTCTATCGAACCGTGGTTCCCAGGAATATTCGCTTAGCCGAGGCTCCCAGCTACGGTAAGCCAGTATTGAAGTACGATAAGCAGTCCCGGGGCGCGATTGCCTATCTAGCACTAGCTGGAGAGGTTCTAAGGCGCAATGATGAAGCGGCCGCTCTAGCAGCCGTTTAAGCTGTTGTTTCACTTTGTTCAACCCAGGGAACAGAAGCCCGCTTACTTGAGCCCGATGTAAGATGACTGAAAAGAAAAAACTTGGCAAAGGCCTAGATGTGCTGCTCTCTAGAGGTAGCACGGAAACCATGGCCAGCCTGTTGGGCAAGCCCAAAGACCGCAGCATATCCCCACAGAACGTAGAAAAAGACGGTGATCTGAAGAATATACCTGTCGATTTGATACAGCGTGGCAAATATCAGCCCCGAACTGACATGCACGAAGAGGCTCTGGAAGAGCTGGCCAACTCCATCAAGGCTCAGGGCGTCATGCAGCCCATCGTCGTGCGCCCCATATCTTCTGACAAATACGAGATTATCGCCGGTGAGCGACGCTGGAGAGCAACCCAGATAGCAGGTTTGGATACTATTCCTGCCATTATCAAACCTGTTGGCGATGAAGCAGCGATCGCCATGTCCCTAATCGAGAATATTCAGCGTGAAAACCTGAACCCTATGGAAGAGGCGATGGCGCTGAAGCGTCTGCAGGACGAATTTGAATTAACCCAACAAGAAGTCGCCGATGCTGTTGGGAAGTCCCGCGCCACAGTGACCAACCTGATGCGCCTTATAGGCCTGACCATCGATGTTCGGCGCATGCTAGAGCATGGCGATCTCGAAATGGGCCACGCCAGAGCTCTGCTGTCGCTCCCGGATATTCAGCAATCAGAGGCGGCAAGAGCAGTTGTGGGCAAAGGGCTATCAGTAAGACAGACTGAGTCTTTGGTCCGCAGACTGATTGCCGAAGCGGGCACGAATAGCAATACCGGCGGCAAAGCAGTTGACCCAGACATCAAGAATCTTGAAGAGAATTTGGCGGACAAGCTGGGCGCCAAGGTGATGATCCAGCACACAGCTAAAGGCAAGGGCAGGCTCATTCTAAAGTACAATTCGCTCGATGAATTGGACGGTATTCTCTCCCACATCAATTGATAATCTGACGTAGTTGATTAGGCACTATAAAGCCCCTATAATGCGCGTGCTTTGGTGATCACCGCTGCGATTTTTAGGTGTTTGTTACAGGTGCCGATGGAGTGCGAGGCTGAAAAAGCTAAGCCAAAATGTCTAACTTAAAGACCCCACCGGTATATAAAGTGATCATTGCGCAAGTCGCGGTGACGGTCTTTATAGCAGTAACTTCTCTGCTGATTTCAGGTACCGTTTTAGCTTACTCGACACTATTGGGTGGCTTCATAAGCGCATTACCAAATAGCTATTTTGCGTTCCATGCCTACCGTTATCAGGGAGCTAGAAACGCGCACAACGTTGTAAAGGGCTTTATTCGCGGTGAGCTCGGCAAAATAATCATCACGGTGGTGCTTTTTGCTCTTAGTTTCACCCTTATTACCAATTTAAATGAATTAGCCGTAATTCTTGGGTTCATAGTGGCCCATTTTACAGGTGTAGTAACGTCGGGGTTCATTAGTTATAACCCCTCGGGTAACAATACCTAGGTACAATACTTGGGTTGCTCAGATCTTAGAGATTTTAAATGGCAGAGTTAGCAGAAGCGGCACACGCAGCAGCTGAACACGGGGCAGAAAGCCAGACCGTTCAGGAATATATTAGCCACCATTTATCCTATTTGACCTACGGACGCTTTCCCGATGGTCATTGGGGTCTTGCCCACACCATAGAAGAAGCAACTGAAATGGGCTTCATGTCGATCCATGTCGACACTATGGGCTGGTCACTTTTCCTGGGTGCGGCCTTCCTGCTTTTCTTCCGCTACATCGGTAAGCGCGCCAGTACTGGCGTGCCAAGCGGTATTCAAAATTTTGTCGAAAGCATCTTCGAGTTCGTGGAGGCTAGAGTCAATGAAGGCTTCATCTACAAGAACCCTTATGTTGCTCCTCTGTGTTTGACGGTCTTTGTCTGGATCATATTAATGAACACGATGGACTTGGTGCCCGTAGACTGGATTCCAGAGATTGCGATGGCTGTCGGAGGTCTATGGGGCTTGGAGCATATGTCATTCAAGGTCGTGCCAACTACAGATCCAAATATCACCATGGGCATGTCCATCAGCGTCTTCTTTCTTATTCTTTACTACAGCATCAAGAGCAAGGGCCTTGGCGGCTTCCTAAGCGAGCTTGCCTTCCACCCATTCGGTAAGTGGATGCTGCCATTTAACCTTATCATTGAAATACCTACCCTATTTGCCAAGCCGATTTCGCTCGGGCTTCGACTGTTCGGAAATCTGTATGCAGGTGAATTGTTGTTCTTGCTCATTTCTGGGCTGCTGGGTGTTTATCAGTTGCCAGCACACTTTGTCTGGGCAGTGTTTCACCTATTGGTTGTTCCCCTACAGGCTTTCGTCTTCATGATGCTAACAATTGTGTATCTGAATGCAGCTCATGAGCCGGTAGAACACCACTAAACGAATTTTTACATTTTATTAAGATTGATCTGAACTAAAGAAAACCTGGAGGAAAAGATGGAAATGATATTGGCGAATACGGTACTAGGCGTACTGCTTGTACTGGGAATGGGCGCACTCGGCACCGCGATTGGTTTCGGCATTCTGGGAGGAAAATTCCTCGAAGGTTCTGCTCGTCAGCCTGAGCTTGCCCCTAAATTACAAGCCAGCATGTTCTTGGTAGCTGGCCTTATCGATGCGGTAACTATGATCGGTATCGGTATCGGCATGTGGTTTACCTTTGCGAACCCGTACCTGGGTCAGTTAGCGGGCTAAGCAAGATACCTAATAGCGGGAGATCGCGGTGGATATTACATTAACTATTATCGGGCAATCGGTAGCGTTCTTCGTCTTCTGGTGGTTCTGCGCGAAATACGTTTGGCCTCTTTTCATGGATGTCATGGAAGAGCGTCGGCAGAAAATCGCAGACGGCCTGGAAGCAGCGGCTAGAGCTGAGAAAGATTTGGAATTGGCTCAGGCTAAGTCTACAGATCAATTGAAAGTAGCGAAGGTTGAAGCGGCTGGCATTATCGACCTTGCTAACAAGCGCGGTTCTCAGATCGTCGAAGAAGCTAAAGATCAAGCTAAAGAAGAAGCGAAACGCATTATTGCTGGCGCTCAGGCTGATATCGAACAGGAAGTAAATAGAGCGAAAGAGGCTCTGCGTGCACAGGTATCTGCGATTGCTATCGCTGGCGCCGAGAAGATCCTGGAAGGTTCGATCGATCAAGCAGCCAACGAAGATATGTTGAACAAATTAGCTTCCGAACTTTGAGAAAATAAACAGTGGCCGAATTAATCACATTAGCAAGACCTTATGCCAAGGCGGCTTTCGAGACAGCCTTGCAGGACGGCGCGTTGGACAAATGGTCTAGCATGATCGCCTTGACAGCAGCGGTGGCCGGTGAAGAAGGGGTGAGCACTATCTTATCGTCTCCCTCCTTGTCGTCGGAGCAAATTGCCGATGCGTTCGTTGGTGTTTGCGGCGATGAGCTTGACGCGAAAGGCAAGAACTTCGTAAGCCTTCTTGCCGAATACAAGCGACTGGTTTTGCTACCAGAAATTTCTTCACTGTTTGAAACCCTGAAAGCCAATCAGGAAATGTCAGTCGATGTTGAGATAACGACAGCTTATGAAATTAGTTCAGATGTTTCGAATAAGCTAGCGCAGGCTCTTAAAGATCGTCTTAAGCGTGAAATCATCTTGGCAACCAATATCGACCCAAGCCTGATCGGCGGCGCAATCATTAGAGCGGGTGACAATGTCATCGACAGCTCGGTTCGCGGGAAATTATCAAAATTAGCTGAATCAATGAATTCCTGAGCAGGTCAGGAACAAGGAAATAAGCATGCAACAACTGAACCCATCCGAAATCAGTGACATTATCAAACAGCGCATCGAGCAGCTCGATGTTTCTGTAGAGTCAAAGAATGAAGGCACCATCGTCAGCGTATCTGACGGTATTATTCGTATCCACGGTCTCGCCGATGTGATGTATGGCGAAATGATCGAGTTTGAAGGCGGCATCTATGGTATGGCGCTAAACCTTGAAAGAGACTCCGTAGGGGCCGTGGTATTGGGCGACTACCTCTCGCTGCGCGAAGGTCAAACTTGTCGTTGTACTAAGCGAATCCTTGAAGTACCTGTTGGCCCAGAACTGGAAGGCCGTGTTGTTGATGCACTAGGTAAGCCAATCGATGGTAAGGGACCGATTGAGACAACCATGACCGACGCTGTTGAAAAAGTAGCGCCTGGTGTAATCGCCAGAAAGTCGGTAGACGAGCCGGTTCAGACAGGCCTGAAATCAATCGACTCAATGACTCCAATCGGAAGGGGCCAGCGCGAATTGATTATTGGTGACCGCGAAGTGGGTAAGACCGCTGTGGCGATCGATGCGATCATCAACCAAAAGGGCAAGGATGTTAAGTGTATCTATGTAGCGGTAGGCCAAAAGGCTTCATCTGTAGCTAACGTAGTGAATCGCCTTGAAGAGCATGGTGCCATGGAATACACCATCGTGGTGGCGGCAACTGCCTCTGATCCAGCATCTATGCAGTTTATTGCGCCTTACTCTGGTTGCACCATGGGTGAGTACTATCGTGACCGTGGCCAAGACGCTTTGATCATCTATGATGATCTAACAAAGCAAGCCTGGGCTTATCGTCAGATCTCTCTACTGCTGAGAAGACCACCTGGTCGAGAAGCCTATCCTGGTGATGTGTTCTACTTACACTCCCGTCTATTGGAGCGCTCGTCGAGAGTGAGTGCTGACTACGTTGAAAAGTTTACCAACGGTGAAGTTAAAGGTAAAACTGGCTCGCTAACGGCATTGCCGATTATTGAGACACAGGCGGGCGACGTTTCAGCGTTCGTACCGACCAACGTAATCTCTATTACAGATGGTCAGATATTCCTCGAGACTGATTTGTTTAACTCGGGTATCCGTCCTGCGATGAACCCTGGTATCTCGGTATCTCGTGTGGGTGGTGCGGCGCAGACCAAGATTATTAAGAAGCTGGGTGGTGGTGTACGTATCGCGCTAGCCCAATACCGCGAATTGGCAGCTTTTGCTGCTTTCGCATCTGATCTGGATGATGCAACGCGGGCACAGCTTGAGCATGGTCAGCGCGTCACTGAATTGATGAAGCAGAAGCAGTATTCGCCTATGTCGATCGCGGAGATGGGTATCTCCATCTATGCGGCGAACGAAGGCTATCTGCAAGATGTCGAGCTGAATAAGGTTTTGGACTTCGAAGCAGCGCTTCTCTCCTACATGAACAGTGAGCACGCTGATCTGATTAAGCAGATTAATGACACTGGTGACTACAACGATGACATCGGCGCGCAGTTCAAAGCGGCAATCGACAAGTTCAAGTCCACACAGACTTGGTAGTCGCCTGGTTAGATAGCTAATTACTAATTAATAGGCAAATAGCGAAATACACGTAGAGGCTGAGCAATGGCTGGCGGAAAAGAAATACGCACCAAGATTTCGAGTATTAAGAGTACTCAGAGTCTCACCGGCGCGATGGAAATGGTAGCGGCAAGTAAGATGCGTAAGGCTCAAGAGCGCATGACACTTGGCAAGCCTTATGCTCATCGAATTCGTTCGGTGATTGGCCATATTGCCAACGCCACACCGGAATACAGACACGCCTATTTCGACACACGTGATATCAAGCGAGTGGGATACATCATAGTGTCTTCCGACCGCGGCCTTTGCGGCGGTTTGAACATCAATGTGTTCAAGGCGGCAGTAACATCGATGAAAGAGTTTAAAGACAACAATGTCGAGATCGACTTCTGTGTCATTGGCAAGAAGGCAGCACGCTTCTTTAACAACTATGGTGGTAACGTCATCGCAGCAGTAGATAGCATAGGTGATGCGCCTGAAGTGGCCGATGTCATAGGCTCAGTGAAGGTGATGTTAGACAAGTTCGACAATAACGAAATTGATCAACTTATGGTGGTAAGCAACACATTCGTAAACACGATGACCCAGCAACCCACTATAGAACAATTGCTTCCATTGCTTCCGTCAGAAGAAGAAGACTTACAGCATCATTGGGATTATCTGTATGAGCCCGATGCAAAAGAATTGCTAGATGGTTTGCTATTGAGATATATCGAATCACAAGTATTCCAGGCAGTAGTAGAAAACAATGCCTGCGAGCAAGCCGCGCGAATGGTTGCAATGAAGAGCGCAACCGACAACGCAGGTGAGCTTATTGATGAATTAGAGCTGGTTTACAACAAGGCTCGACAGGCTGCAATTACCCAAGAGCTATCCGAGATAGCAGGCGGCGCGGCGGCAGTATAAGCACTAGTATTAAGAACATGGTAGTTAGCGGCGCTGACTTTTCAGTGTCATTAACAAAAGCTTAGACGAAAAATTAAGAGATTGAGGAACCGGACATGAGTAGCGGTCGAATCGTACAAATCATTGGCGCTGTAATCGACGTAGAATTTGGACGCGATGGAGTACCTTCTGTGTATGACGCACTAGAGGTGAGCAACACAGATATCGTGCTCGAAGTGCAGCAGCAATTAGGTGATGGCGTGGTAAGAACAATTGCGCTAGGTAGTACTGAGGGCCTGAGCAGAGGGCTTGAGGTTACAGATACCGGCGCGCCTGTTTCTGTGCCGGTTGGTGTTGAAACCCTGGGCCGTATCATGAACGTGTTGGGCCGCCCGATCGATGAGCGCGGGCCTATCGGCGAGAAGAAGCGTATGCCGATTCACCGTAAAGCGCCTACTTATGAAGAGCTATCTAGCTCGAATGAATTGTTGGAAACAGGCATCAAGGTAATCGACTTGATCTGTCCTTTCGCTAAGGGCAGTAAGGTTGGTCTATTTGGTGGTGCCGGTGTGGGCAAGACAGTAAACATGCTCGAGTTAATTAACAACATCGCAACCGAGCATAGTGGTTTGTCTGTATTTGCGGGTGTTGGTGAGCGTACTCGTGAAGGAAACGATTTCTACCACGAGATGCAAGAGTCAAAAGTAATTGACCTCGAAGGCGAATCCAAAGTATCGATGGTATACGGTCAGATGAATGAGCCTCCTGGTAATAGACTGCGTGTTGCCCTAAGTGGACTCACCATGGCGGAAGACTTCCGCGATGAGGGTCGTGATGTACTGTTGTTTATCGATAACATCTATCGCTACACACTAGCGGGAACGGAAGTGTCAGCGCTTCTTGGCCGTATGCCTTCAGCGGTGGGCTATCAGCCTACACTGGCAGAGGAAATGGGAGCGCTTCAGGAGCGAATTACTTCAACTAAAGATGGTTCAATCACATCGATTCAGGCGGTCTACGTGCCTGCGGATGATTTGACTGACCCATCTCCAGCAACAACTTTTGCTCACTTGGACGCCAAAGTCGTACTCTCTAGAGATATTGCGTCACTGGGTATTTACCCGGCGGTGGATCCACTGGATTCGTCTTCACGTCAGCTCGACCCGCTGGTTATTGGCAGCGAGCATTACGATACGGCCAACGGCGTGCAGACAGTTCTGCAGCGTTATAAAGAATTGAAAGACATTATTGCGATTCTGGGTATGGACGAATTGTCAGACGAAGATAAGCAGACTGTTGGAAGAGCGCGACGTATCTCGCAGTTCCTTTCACAGCCATTTACCGTTGCGGAAGTCTTTACTAATGCTCCTGGTAAGTACGTGTCTTTGAAGGACACAATTGCTGGCTTTAAGGGCATCCTGGCCGGTGATTATGATCATCTACCAGAGCAAGCGTTTAGTATGGTCGGTTCAATAGACGAAGCTATTGCCAAAGCAGAAAGTTTGAAGTAATTGGTCCTTTGCCCTTTCAATCCAGGGGCAAGAATGAGTAATAAATTATGGCTATGACAATGCATTGTGACATCGTAAGCGCTGAGAAGAGCATTTTCTCGGGTCTTGTTGAAATGGTTGTTGCTGCAGGTTCGCTAGGAGATCTTGGTATTGCTCCAGGCCACGCGCCCTTGTTGACCGCATTAATTCCCGGCCCGGTGAAGTTAATTCTTCAGGGGGGTGAGGAAGAGGTTTTCTACGTATCTGGCGGCTTTCTGGAGGTACAGCGTGGTGTCGTTACTCTATTGAGTGACACGGCCCTGAGAGCGGACGATGTCGATGAGGCTGCTGCCATGCAGGCAATGGAAGACGCGGAGAAGGCCATAGCGAATCAGGGGGCAGAATTCGATTATTCGATTGCTGCTGCTCAGCTGGCGGAAGCGGCCGCACAACTTCGAGCCCTGCGTAAGATCAAGAAGTAACTATCGGCTCTATAGAAGAACAGAAACTTAAAAAGGTAGCATGAGCTACCTTTTTTTTTGGTATTCTTTTGTGGCTGCTCGCCTTAAGAGCCTCATTATCTATTGGATCAAGCATGAATCTGGATATCGTAATTCTCGCCGCCGGTAAGGGGACGAGAATGAACTCTAACCTCCCCAAAGTCCTGCACCGCATCGGTGGTGACTCTATGCTCGGTCACGTCCTGAGTGCAGCGAGCCAACTTCAAGCTGCTAAGACACATATCGTCGTCGGCTATGGTGCCGATGAGATACGAGAGAATTTCGCCGACCGAGCAGATCTGCAGTGGGCGATGCAGGAGCAGCAGTTAGGCACCGGTCATGCCGTCATGCAGGCAATGCCCGGGGTTGACGTTAGCGACAGCGACAAGAAAATACTGGTTCTCTATGGCGATGTGCCGCTTATCAATTTTGATACGCTTAGCAAACTGGTACAGCAGAGTGAGACCAACACACTCTCCATCCTTACCCTCGTTACCGACAGGCCTACCGGCCTTGGCAGAATTGTGAGAGACGATGGGGGTAAGATTCTGGCGATCGTCGAAGAAAAAGACGCCAGCGAAGAGCAAAAGCAGATAAAAGAAATCAATACCGGCATCATGGTTATTTCAGCGCCGAAGCTGAATTTTTGGTTGGATGCCCTATGCAATGATAACGCGCAGGGCGAATACTACTTGACCGATGTTGTGGCAATGGCGGCGGCCGATGCCGATTGCGCCCTGGCGGCCATGGTGATAAATGACGAGAATGAAGTACAGGGTGTAAATGACAAGGCGCAATTAGCCACGCTAGAGAGGCACTACCAGATGAATAAAGCCGATCAACTTCTTGAGGCGGGTGTACTGCTTCGCGACCCATCCCGAATCGATATCCGCGGAGAACTTACAACCGGCAGCGACGTAGAGATCGATATTAATGCGCTGTTTGAAGGGAAGGTAACACTAGGCAATGGCGTAAAGGTCGGCGCTAACGTTTGCATCAAAGACAGCACGATAGCCGATAATGCACATATACTCCCCGGCTCGATTATCGAAGGTGCAGACATTGGCGAAAGAGCAAGCGTTGGCCCTTACGCTAGAATTAGGCCCGGAACCGTATTGAAACAAGACACGAAGATCGGAAATTTTGTAGAAACGAAGAACGCGATTATTGGCAAAGGGTCCAAGGCCAGCCACCTTGCTTATATCGGCGATGCCGAACTCGGTGAGAATGTGAACATAGGGGCAGGAACGATCTTCTGCAATTACGATGGCGTCAGTAAACACAAGACGCTCATCGGCAATAATGTTTTCATTGGGTCTAACAGTGTTTTAGTAGCGCCAGTAAAACTTGCCGACAACGCATTTGTAGCAGCAGGCTCTTCTGTAAACAGCGATGTTCCTGCCGATACTCTAGCAGTGGGTCGGGCAAAGCAGAGGAATATTTCCGGTTGGAAACGACCAACCAAGAAATAAATTAAATTAAACATCAGGCACGACAGTAGAGAACTAGAAACATGTGTGGAATTGTAGGAGCTATCGCAGAAAGGAACGTCTCCGGTATTTTGCTTGAAGGTTTAAAGCGACTAGAGTATCGCGGCTACGATTCGGCTGGCTTGGCGTTGATTGATAGTGCCAACAAGAAGATCGTCAATGTAAAAGCAGTAGGCAAGGTTCACAAATTAGTTAAAGCGGCTAAAAAGTCCAAGATAAAAGGCCAGCTTGGCATCGCCCACACACGCTGGGCAACCCATGGCAAGACGACGGTAGCGAACGCCCACCCCCATACATCCGGTAGCGATATCGCTATCGTGCACAATGGCATCATCGAAAATTTCGAACCACTGCGTGACAAGCTCATCAAAGCTGGCTACTTATTCAAGACACAAACCGACACCGAGACGATTGCGCATTTAATTCATCAAGAGCGCAAGAACGGTAAGATAAGCCTTCTCAACGCGGTAAAAAAGACGGTCAAGAAACTACACGGGGCCTATGGACTTTGCGTGATAGACAACGATACACCGGATCAAATTGTAGTTGCGCGTTCCGGCAGCCCTCTAGTTATTGGCGTCGGCATTGGCGAAAACTTCGTCGCCTCAGATCCGCTCGCACTGGGCCAGGTTACCGATAGGTTTGTCTATCTAGAGGAGAGGGATATCGCACAGGTAAGCCGTGAATCCTATACGATATGGCATGCAGGAAAGAAGGTTAGTCGTTCGGTCACCACAATTCAGAGCAAGGCAGCAGATTCGGAGAAGGGTGCGTATAAGCACTTCATGCTCAAGGAAATGCACGAGCAGCCACAGGTATTGCAGGACACTCTCGATGGCAGGATTAGCGATGGGAAGGTTCTGGAGCAGGCATTCGGACTCAAGGCGAATGCCCTTTTTAATAAGGTAAAGAATGTTCAGATAGTAGCCTGCGGCACTAGCTTTCATGCCGGCCAGGTAGCCAAGTACTGGCTGGAGTCTGTAGCGAAGTTACCCTGTCAGATCGATATTGCTAGCGACTACCGCTATAGAGATATCATCGTTCAGCCCGGTACCTTGTTTGTTACTGTTTCCCAATCTGGAGAGACGGCAGACACATTGGCCGCTCTTCGATTCGCAAAGACTAAATCCTATGTGGGCAGTTTAGCGATCTGCAACGTAGCAAGTAGCTCCCTGGTAAGAGAGTCAGCTCTTTGTTTGTTGACGATGGCCGGCCAGGAGATAGGGGTTGCGTCGACCAAGGCCTTTACGACACAACTGGCTGTATTGTTAATCCTGTCGATCGTGTTAGGGCGAAGAACAGGGCTTAGCACAATTCAGGAAGCTAAGCTCGTTAAAGACCTGGCCCGACTACCGGCAATTATTGCAAAAACGCTAAAGCTGAATAAAGAGATTAAGAAAGTCGCTAAACAATTTTCTGACAAGCACCATAGTCTGTTTCTTGGACGCGGCATACAGTATCCAATAGCGAAAGAAGGGGCGTTAAAACTCAAAGAAATTTCCTATATTCATGCCGAGGCTTACCCTGCCGGTGAGTTGAAGCATGGCCCTCTAGCCCTAGTAGACGATCAAATGCCAGTGGTTGCCGTAGCACCTAACAACGATCTTCTGGGGAAGCTTCAAGCCAATCTATCTACGGTCAGTGCTCGTGGTGGCAAGCTCTATGTTTTCGCCGACGAAAGCATAGGCTATAAACACGACAAGAATTGCAAGGTCATACATGTTCCTAAATGCCCGGATATTCTTGCGCCAATAGTATTCACGATACCGTTGCAATTACTTTCTTACCACGTCGCTATTACCAAGGGTACCGATGTCGATCATCCACGCAATTTGGCGAAATCAGTAACAGTGGAATAAGCCTATGCTGTTAGGTTCAAGAAATCTGGTAATTTACATTTATTTAGCGTCATTCGGCATCGTAAATAATTCATACGCACAGAAATATCACTATTTTTCGGGTTGATTATGAGAATCTGCCATTGGTGTTCTTTTCGCCATCTGCTGCCGTATTCATCGAGCGCTGCCTTTCCAAATTCTAGGGTGATGAAAACTAATGATTTTTGATACTTATGTCGATTGAAAGGAAGTCTAAGGAAGATGGCTCAGCATCGATCGCCGCCGACGTTCTACATTAAGGGTGATGAAATATGGCAAAGAAAAAAACTACAGCAAACGCGGCTGTCAAGAAAAAAAGCGCGAAATCCAGAAAGGATCCGACCATCGGTGAAATGGATTGCGGCTCTGATTCTTCTCCGGTTCTTGCTGCGGAGAATAGCGACAAGCCCGAAAAAACAGACATTTCAACTATAGAACAGAATATCGATGAATCACAGTATTCGACCGAATTCGTATCATTTGCCGGATCTATGACATCATCGTTAAGAAAGCTGGACGATCGTATCATGTTGCTAGATGAACATCATACGAACATAGAGGTTTTGATCGGATCGGCGAGCAGGACTGTCGAAAAGCAAAGATTATACTCCATTGGAAGTGCGGTTATCGCCGTTGCAGGTGTTGTCATTTCTGCCATTATTGTTGTAATAGCAGCGGCAACAATCGGTGGTTTTAATCGGCAATTCATGTCATTAAGTGAAGCCATGATGGATCAGATTACTGATCTTAATACTGGGGTTGAGTATCTTGAGTTGACTCAAGATAGCATTTCTTCCCTGCAGAATAATGTGTCCGGAATGATGGTCGAGAGTAGGATAGCACTAGAAGCCTTAGGCCAAACATTAGAGGACAGTGCGAGCAGACAGTTCGAGTCGTCTTCTCAACTAGCCAATACGATTAACGAAGCGAACCAATATGACTATCAATCACTCGTTGGTCTTTCTGATTCAATACAGTCGATAGTCGGAAGATTGAGTGACCTAGAAAATCAGATGATTGCTAACGACAGTAGGGTACAGCAGCTAACATCGGCATCAGAATCTATCGAGGAGCTCAATAGTATAGTTCAAGCTCTTTTGGTTCTAGAGCAAGAAAAATATCTCGAAGTGTTACAGGATCTCGCTCCGGTTGAAGATAGAGATGCGTCGAAAAGGATCGAAGGAGTGCGCTTCTCCCGTTCAGAAGCCGAGTTATAATATTTCGCCTAACTAAATTGTTAAAGATTGCGCAATAGCCGTCTTTGTCCCCTGGGGTGCCGCCGAAGCATTTATTCTTTGAAATATGGTTTCAACTATCTTGTCTGATTCGTTGACTAATTCTCGCTCGGTGGAGGACATCGCTAAATTTGTTAAGTTCTGGAGTTGAGATACGATCTCTACCGGAATCCAAACAGTGATAGAGCCCCTAAGGGTTCTTAGGAATACACCCCAACCGTCGGAGTCTTCAGTTATTGTGTTGGCTAACTGATTTGGATGGGTATCTTTGATTATAGTCAACGCTCTAGACAATACTGCTATAAACCGACTTCTGACTTCTTCAATCTCAACCTGAGTAAAATCAGAATCAGCGTTGGCCTCAAGTACTTGCCACAGCTTTTGTCCTGTCAGACCGTAAAAGTAGGGGTCTTGTATTGCACTGAGGTTATTTGTTGTAGCTGCCTGCTGATTTCGACCTGACCGGAAGTCTAATTTATTTAGAGATATCAGAGAGCTTTCCAGAACCCTCAATTTGTCCAATAAGTATACGGTTAACGCAATGAGCACCACCATCATTACGGTCAGCAAAACGATTAAGAGGAAAATAGAAGTGTTCATTCGTTTTTAGATGCCATCTATTGCATTTCTATTAGTAAATGAGGTTACTTCACTTATTGGATATTTTCCAGCTCCGTGTCAGCTAAAATCTTCATTTCAACTGAAATACCTAGGCTGCGCGCTAGGTCGTCCATGATTGCTTGAAGCGATTCTTTTACGTGTAACACATCTATTTTGGAATCAGCGAAGGCTAGCCCGAAGTTGAAGATCTCAGACGATAACTCTGCCGGTAAATAAGATATCACCGGACCAGCTTTGGTAGATATTATTTGGTAAGGGGTATCGAAAGTCGGCTTTTCTGGTTCTTCCAAGTCAGGGTGCAACACTGCGAGAAGTTTTTTCTCTTTAAACTCTTGCCCCGCCTCTATGCCTGCGAATAATACTTTTTCTATATGTTTTCTCAATGCGTGAATTATTATTAGTCTTATCGACTTATTGCTAAAAGAATGATTTTGTTTTTGAGTGTATTTTTCAAAAAACATCTCAGCTTTAGCTTGCGCGTTAGATTCCTTTTTTTTCCCGAATCCGAACATAATTACTCAGTAACCAGTTTGTTTCTTAGGGTCGATACTATTTCTTTCAGAAGCTGACTGATTCGTGACTCATTTACTCCGATAATCTCAGAGATTTCTCGCATATTCATTTCTTCGACGTAATACAGATTAATTATAAGCCTCTCACGTTCAGGTAAATTAGCTATTGCAGACTTAACGAAATTAATTGAATCATCGTCGTTTATATGATTAAAAGGATTTCCTTCGTTTTCTGATACAAGCTCATCCAGCTCTGCAGTCCCTTGGAAGTAATTGTCTATTTGAAATCGTTCTGCATGAACGCGTTGTTTCTCATATTCTGCCAGTGTTATTCCTAGCTCTACCGCGACTTCAGAATTTCTTGGCTCGCGACCTAAACTTTGCTGTAATTTTTTATCAGCTTCCGCATGGGCTTGCCTATTTTTTATTGCTAGTCGACTTATGCTACTTTGTTTTCTTACTTCATCTAATATCGCTCCCCTAACCCTCTGTTTAGCAAAGTCAACAAATTTTACACCAGTACTTTGGTCGAATGCCGCCTCAGCCTCCATTAGACCGATCGTCCCTATTTGAATCATGTCTTCTATACTGACATGATCTGGGACTCGGCCACGAAGATAGTGTGCTGTTCTGGTGACAATAGGAAGTCCGAGCTCTAGCAGCTCTGATTTGTTTGAACTTTGATGGTCGGAATATGGGTTCATTTTTATAATTAGGCTTATTCAGAGAGCAAACGTAATGCCGCTACACGATCTTTCGGCTGGTTGATCAAGACCTTTAGAGATTGAACGGAATTCAGTGCTCGCCTTTGATGTTGTATCCTCTAAACAGCAAGGTATTCCAGACGACCAACTAAAATCGTAGTCTTTACTTGCCGTGATACCTCCTAAGAACCGCAAGGATAAATTTATATACTTTTCTGTGAGCGAGTTAATTTTCTGATGGAGAGCCTTTGCTTCACTAAGAGTCTCAACCTTATTGGCAGTAAATATAATATTCATTTTTTCCTGATGCGATTTTAGTACCTTTAAAAGAGCGAAAGCATCTGCAACAGAAGATGGATCATTATTTCCTATTATAAAATTGTTATCACTAGCTTTCATGATCTCTACTACTATTTCAGAAATCCCAGCTGGTAAATCAATTATTAAGTGGTCGTAAATTCCTTCGAGCGCTGCGAAAGCCCGGATTGTTAGATGTATTTTATCAATTCCTAAATTAATGAAGTCAGTGTATCCAGACCCACCGCTTATTAAATCAATATTAGGTGTGAGTTTTTGAATCGTTTCCTGGATCTCTGCAGTACCCTGTATTACATCAATTAATGTGTTGGTAATTTTTTTCCTGAATGCAATATGGACGTTGGCAGTTCCAACATCTGCATCAAAAATAAGAACTTTCTTGCCGGCCTGGGCAAGAGAGCATGCGAGATTAATAGAAAAAGTAGTCTTACCACTTCCTCCTTTTCCGCTAGCTACGGCTGTGGTGATAGCTCTCATTCGGAGCCTCCATACTTCTTGAAAGTTTGCTTAGGGCTAATTTGAGTTCGATCGCAGGATCTAGCAATTTTTCACTACTTAGTTTCTTAGCTTTCGAAATGATAACATCTCGATTCAAAGTTATAAACCGGCCGAATGGATCTCTCGTTAAACCAAGTGAAGGCGGAATGTTAGATTTGGCGAATAGTGCTCCAATGTTCAGATAGTTACTGTCTTCATTTAAATCTGTAATGAATATCTCGTCAATGTCTTTGCATTCTTTATTTAAGTAAAAATGATTTACAGAAAATTCTGAAATAGCAACCGTCATTTTTAAATCTGCCGGGTGAACCTTGTCGTCTATATTGGCTAGTTCATTTAGTAACGCAGTCCCGACAACGACTGACTCTCGCGGTTGGCTAATGATATATTTTAATAAGCCATCCATTGAATCAATTGAATAATCGCGAGGGCTTGCTGCACTGAGCTTTATGGTTTCTACGCTTTTCTTACCGAGTAAATGTACAAAATCGAAACCTGAGGCACTTTTATGAAGCGCTTTACTGAATCTGAGCCGTTGGGCCTCATTCTCAAAAAAAATAATTCGTTTATCTCTAAAGTTTATAGTCTTCTCTTTAGGAATCATTTCTAGTATAGATAATTTTCTGCTTGCCTCATCTTGTATGAGATTAGGTTTCGTATAGTTGTCATCATTTTCTTGGCTCTCAGCTTTTGAAAGAGCATCTACGCTTCCCTTAAGATTATTTAAATTAGCTCTGCTTAAATTCTCATGTTGTCCGTCGCAAGCCACTAATATTTTGAATCTTTCTTTTTCTTGAAAGCACCTAACGATAAAAATGTCATCGCCGTACTTGTCTCTAGCTAATTTGTGGACAGCGCTTAATGAGTTTGATTCAAATATCTCGATAAACATTATACAGCATCCTCTGTACTATTTTGTGTAGTCGTTATCTTCGAAACAACTGCTATATCTTGGTCCTCAGGGATCTCTGTGTAAGATAGAACGGTGAAATTCTGCATTCTCATATTTATAACTCGAGAAAGCCATGGTCGGATTTTGGGCGCAGTAATTAATATAGCTGGCTTACCTTGGTTCTCTATTTCTTCTTTCGCCTGGGATATTGAGCTAAGCATATTCTCAAGAACGGCAGGGTCGAGCATTATTTGGCCTGGCTCTGAGGCTTTTGCTAGTGCTGCGCCTATCATTTGTTCTAAAGATGGGTCTAATGTTAAAACGTCTAGCCTTTCAGAGTGATCGACTAGGTTTTGTAAAATTTGTCTTGAGATTCTTGGTCTTATGGCTTCGGTTAGATCGTCAGCGGATTGGGTTCTCGCACTTTCGGTTAACAAAGCGTCGAATATAGTGCCTAAATCTCTAATTGGAATGGTCTCTGTAAGTAAATTTTTCAGCACTTGCATGATGACAATTGCACTGAGTTTGTTGGGTACTAACTCCTCTATTAACTTTGGCGACTTCTCCGCCACACGCTCAATGATTTCTTGGGTTTCGTCATGCCCCAGTAGTTCATTTGAGTTAGATTTAAGAATAGAATTAACGTGGGTTGCAATGACAGTGGAGGCGTCAACTACCGTATACCCGGCTGTGCGCGCCATGTCTGACATTGAAGGTTCGATCCAATAAGCCTCTAAGCCGAAAGCAGGCTCCTTAACTGATGGCTCATCTAAGTCAAGCGAGGCGTCTCCTGAGTTAATTGCCAGCTCCTTTCCAATCTTAACTACCCCCGCACCTCTTATAGAGCCTTTGACCGTTATTTGATAAGAGAATGGGTCTAATTCCAAATTGTCTCTGATCCTAATCGGCTGAACAAGAAAACCAAGCTCTGTTGAAATTTTCTTTCGGATCCCCTTTATTCTAGTGAGGAGGGTTCCTCCTCCTTCCCCGTCGACAAGCGGGATAAGCCCATAACCTAATTCCAATCCGATTGGGTCAATAGGCTCAATATCAGACCACTGGACTTCTTCCGCGTCTTCCACCTCAATATTATTCTCTCGGTTTTGAATTTCTTGGCGAGAGATACTCTGCTGGCTTGGTTGTTGATAATATCCTACTACTAAAAGGGATAATCCTGCAGCTAAAAACACTAAATGGGGCATGCCCGGAATCAATCCGAGGCCCGTAAGAATAGCCCCAGACACCAGCAGGGGAACTCTCTGTGAGAGCTGCGACTTGGCTTGTTCTCCAGCTGATTCTGTTGTTGTGACCCTTGTGACTACAATTGCCGTTGATAGTGAAAGCAAAAGGGCAGGAATTTGTGCTACCAATCCGTCTCCGATAGTCAGAAGCACATAAATCTCAGTCGCTGCCTGCAAGCTTAATCCATTCTGAGCGGTTCCAACTATTAAGCCTCCAAAGATATTTATAAATAAGATGAGTATTCCCGCAATAGCATCACCGCGAACGAATTTGGACGCGCCATCCATGGATCCAAAGAAGTCGGATTCTTGCGCAACTTCTGCTCTTCGGTTCATCGCGGCCTCTTGGTCGATAACCCCAGCATTTAAGTCCGCATCGATTGCCATTTGTTTACCTGGCAAAGCGTCAAGAGTGAATCGTGCTATTACCTCTGAAGTTCTGCCCGCGCCTTTTGTTACAACGACGAAATTTATGATCATAAGGATTATAAAGATTATAAAACCCACGACGTAATTCCCACCAATCACGAATTCTCCAAATGCTTCAATTACTGCACCGGCTGCGTCTGGCCCCTCATGACCTCTAACCAAGACGACACGGGTCGACGCAACATTCAAGCTGAGCCGAAGCATTGTTGTAAGGAGTAGCACAATTGGGAATGCTGAGAAATCGAGCGGCCGGGAAATATTCACACAAATCATAACTACAATCAGGCCGGCCATAATGTTAAAGGTAAAGAGAATGTCCAAAGCGAATGAAGGAAGAGGGACCACCAGCATAGCGAGGATAGCGACGATAGCTATAGGTAGGCCTGCATTGCTCAGAGCTGCCTTTATCGGAAACTGACGTAATTGTGACACTAATGTGGTCATAAAAAATTCAATAATTACAGATGGTTATAGGAATATTTAAATCTTGTTTAGCGAGATATACTAAGGGAGCAAGGATCATGCCATCGCTAGACTGAATGAATTAATATTTTTTATGTAATCTGTCGATTTAGTAACTTAACAGTACTTAAACACTTATTTCCTACTACGATTATTCAGAGAAGAAAATGCGAAAGAATAGTAAAGCTTGGCTCATCACATTGGCTTGTTTAAATCTCACTCTTGCTTCTTGTGCGGTCGAATTAGATCTTCCGCTGGGCAGCAGAGCATATGCTGTTGACGAAATGATCGAAGAACTTGAATTCACCGGTTATGCTACGATCGCCGCCCAAACAGGCGACGCTGCGCTCAAAAGGCTTATGGCTGTGCGGGCGTCAAAGCTTGACGCCTATAGGATGGCCGCGGAATATGTGTATGGAATTTATCTTGACTCGGATACCACGGTTGGAAGTCTTGTAGTGGCTGAAGATGAGTTCAGTTCCAGAGTGGAAGGTGTAATAATGGGTGCCGAATTAGTCAGCGTTGAGCCAGTATCCGAAGATACATACGCAACGACTGTGGCACTATCACGAAAGCAAATAGAAAACATACGCAGAGACTACATTCGAAGCTTGTAATTTCATCATGTGGCAATTAACCAGAAATTTTCTATTGATATGCTTGCTCTCCGTAGCGAGCTGCTCGTTCGTGCAGTCAGCTGAGTCCATAGATCTTGAAGAAATCAAAAGACAACTGATAACAGAATCGCTCAATTCTGAAACTCGTGTGTCTACGGTTTCTTTGATCGATAAAAGCGGAGAGCTGAAACAATATTCCAGATTCTATTCGACCCGTAAATTCTTTCCTAACCATTATGCAAGTAGCGCCAGTGACAAAGCTGCTTCCGATACTAACGCTAACGGCGATGCATGCTACCTCACCAAGTATTTTAATAGGCTACCAAGGAGCTTTAAAACTTTCGTAGACATAGATCTTAATGGCCTCAATAGCAATAGTGCACAGCAATATGACGTCGTTAAAACAGAGAGGTTCGGCGAAGCGTTAGAAGAAAGCGCCAATGACTCGCAAGATGAAACAGGTCTTTATGTTTTTGCTGAATTTGACATTAGCTTAGTTCCTCTGTCCGACTCTTATGCCCAGCCGATTGGCATAGAAAATCTTATGGAGACTTGGTCAGGCCCCGTTATAAATATTTTGGTAACCCCGCGCGTTCCGGCGCAAAAAAATGCACTTATCGGTTATGCCGAAAACTCTTTAAACTCCATAACTGACTATTTTGGATACAACGTTTCATTGAATATTTTTGATAGAGTCTACAATGACGGATTTAATTTTTCAGATAATGGAAAGCTGTCCGCAGATGTTACAGTTACATTTACACCTGATTTTGATTCAAATGTTCAATCGCAAGAGTCAGCCCGTTTTTCTGGAAGCGCTTTAGAGCTTGCAGAGTTTTTGGGAAGTATAATAAGCCGAAAATTCCATGAATTTGCGGAAATCGATAAGTGTGTATTGGAATACTACAAACCGATGCTTGTGACGTCGAACCAACTAGTTGTCCCATCTGGCCTTAACGCTGGCGTTACACAAGAAACCCAATTCCTAATCCTCCCAGGGCTACCCAGTGAGGTTAATGCGCTCAATTCCGACACCTTAGATAATATAAAAACAGCGAAAGTAGTTAGTCTGAGGAAGCACGATACGGTGATACGAGTGACTGACGAAGAAAACATCAATTTAACAGGATATTCGGTGGTGCCATTATGAAGGGATTAATTCTTGGTTATGTGATTTCAACTTTTCTAATAGCTTCGAGCGCATCGGCGCAAAGTCTACCAATCGAGGAAGCATTGCAATTGCTGTTTGAAGATACGAATCTGGAAGGAAGAATTTCAACGATTACGGATAGGGCTTCGAATTCAATTGAAAGCACTACCTATGCAGTTCAAGCGGGGGATACGCTTGGCGGAATAGTGAATATGCTTTACGGGAATTCTTCGATAATTAAAAGAGATGCAATAATTCAAGCTCTGGTAATTAAAAACCCTCGCGCTTTCGTGCGGGGAAATCCCAACCGGTTGCTTGCTGGCTCCACGATAGAAAGATTAGAACCTGAGGATCTTCTTAATCTTATTTTCAATAATTATGGCGAGGAAGTCAGTAATTTTGACACCGCTACGGCTGGATGGGTGAGATATTCTCGCTGATTCAATATCCATAGCGATAAAACAATAGGCTGACTCATCAATGCTGGTCGGTATCGAAAACTCCCTAAATACCTCTGCTGTTCGCTTATCGATCGCAGATTCTCCTATTACACAGTCTATTTCTCTTAATCTTACAGAAGCGAATGACCTAAATTTACAGAATGGTCAGGTCGTTCGCGGTTTTCTGAAAGACGGCGAAATTTTGCTAAAAGCAAATGGGTCCTTTACCCAACAACAGTTTGCTCAATTATCTGCTAATCTGCCCTTCGTTGACTATACTGCGGTGCGGAGGCCAGGCGGTTTTCAACTGAATCGTGTAGACCGGGCCTCAAATACTTCTTCTCAAATTACTTCAAAGCTAAACTCAAAACAAACTTCTAAACTTGCAAGCAGCAAATTCCTGTGGACAAATATGTCTACTAGGCTGGCAGAGTATTTTGGCTCTGCTTTAGGATCGTCGTCTTCTGAGGCGAAAAGCCTTGCCGCTTTTTTATCTGCAAATGGATTAGATGCTCGGTTGATTAATGGTGAAAAAATAGGAAATCAATTTAAAAGCTTTGCGAACATGGGTGAACGGTCAGACAGCACTGGGTTAAATTCATTTCACGATTCATTAGCCTTAGTCAATAAAAACGTATCTAAAGCAGAGAGTAATTTAGCGGGTCTATTAAAAGGTTTTATATCCTCTGGGTTGAACGTGCTGTCGCAGAGTTTCGAGGCAGGTCTCAATCAAGTAAATTTTCCTGTGTTCTTACTCGATGGTGCTCCAGCCTCAATTTCTATTGACTTAAGCGGTGGAATCGATCTGTCCCAATTTATGAACCTGCAAAGCTATTCTGAGGCCCGTAAATCGGGGACCGATTATATCGATTCCTCAAATCCTTTTGCCAATGATGCATCTGAGTCGGAAGATTCAGGCGACAGTGATACGGGGTCAGAGCTTGACCGAGATCACAGTAAGGGCAATGATGATCAGACCAAACGTTGGAGGAGCACTAGAAATATCGAAGATTTCCTTGCTGGCTCCGTCACAAACTTTAAAGTTCTGGTGAGCATTGATAGCGAGAAAAGCTTGCTGGTGGATTGTGCCGTAAACACAGGCTCTAAATTGATATTTGCTAATGTTTGGGTAGATGGAGATAACTATTTCTTCGATCTGGTTTCGGATAATATTGATTCTCTCGCATCAAGGTTTAATTCTCAGGAACTTAGTTTGTTCGGTTACAATATCTTTAACAAAGAGCCTCCTATTTACAAGCAACAACCCGGTCTAGCCAGGTCTGGCAATATAAATCTAGAAGCATAGGTGCAGCATGTACGATATTGAATTAAAGCTTAATAAGGCTGCAAGCATAAAATATGCCGGTTCAGATTCTCCAAAACTAATTAAATCAGTTTCCGGTGAATATGCCGAAATTATGGTCGAAAGTGCTAAAGAAATTGGAGTTCCGGTTGTAAGGAGTCCGGGCTTGGTGGAAGCGCTGAGCGCTTTACCTGAAGACTCTGAAGTTCCGGAAGAGTTGTTCGAGATGGTGGCGGTTGTTCTGAGCTGGGCTTATTGGATTAAATCTAAAACTCCAGAAGAAGGGCCTTACGATTGAGGTCGCTCCCTAGAAATCATCCCAAGTTCTCATATGTGTGTTCGGTCGTCTGGCGACCATGATAAACAAGATGGTCTAGGACTCCTTGAACAGCTTGTAACTTCTTGTCAACTAAGATTTGGTTCTTTAATTGTAGAGAGCGGCATTTTTCAACAAGTTCTTTATGCTTCATAAGTTCTTCGGTGCATGAAATGTCGGTTTCGCTGGCCTTTTGCAGTGCGAGTAGTAGTTCAGTCTTGCTATTTTGAACTTCAGATAGGTTCTCGAAAGATCTAGCAGACAACATTGAAAATTCCTGCTCGAGCAAATTCTCTAGTTGCTGAAGTTGTTCGGGGTAGCTGTTAGAACATTTGGCCATCACTTCTTGCACCTTATAATCACTAAGTTAATTATTGATGAGTTTCTCAAGAGGCACGAAGCTCTCAGCCATCTTCTGATTATCCAACGGATAGGAGTTATTGCGGATTGCTTCTCTGATTTGTTCTACTTTTTCTCTATTGAAAACAGCTTCTTCCGTGTTTTTCCTCGCTTCAGCGGAGATGCTCACAGTCGACTGAGGGCTGGCTTTTTTCTCGGTCCGATCTATATCGGACAAGCCTGCTTTTGGTGTTTCAGGTGAGTTATCAGCTGCATTAACAGTTTTGCTGTACTTAGGTAACTGATTTTTATCAAAATTACCTGAAATTGGGTCTGACATAATGTTCCTCAATGCAGCTTAGTAAGCTGCTGATGGTTCCTTCTAAACGGATAATCGACACTTCGGCGATCAATATTAGTAAAAAATTACTTTATTGCGCGGCTTTTGCCGGAGACTGTAGCCGTTATCGTCGCTCCAGACTCCGGGTTAGTCAACTTAATTGCTTCACCGATAAAGGCTGACTCTAGAGCGATGACGTCTATCTGCAAGCGAAACGATTCTCTTGATACAGTTAATTTTATCTCCTCACCTTTTTTTATGTCCTCTTCACGTCGAGCGTCAATATATCTTAAGATGCGACCAGGTTGTAGTTGAGAGGTTGCCACACTCCGTCTTAAACTGGCGAGGTCGGGTACAGCACCTTGTGGCGCATCGCGCAAAATCACTTGGTGTTCTGTATTTAGGTTAGTGAAGATTTCTCCTGGTCTGATTAATATTTTTGCAACTAGAACGTTGGTAGGGCGCCCGATATCCTTTTCAGTGACGACCTGTCCTTTGACAATGTTAGTGGTAGCCTTTGAAAGGTCACCGAAAGAATAATCTGCCGATAGAGCATTCTCCGAGTCCCTAGAAGGCACCATAATTTTCGTGAAATTGTCCTCAGAAACCGTGCTTCCAAGTGCGATTTGCTCGCGCGCTATTAAAACCTTCTTTCCGTTTTCCAGCATAGATGCGCTGACTACTGTTCCCACAGCTGCTGGGATTTTCATGAAAACGCCTCGATCAATTAAGACCTTAAGCTCTTCCGGTAAAGCGCCGCTTGCGTCCAATGCGAAGTCTTCTATGCGTAATTTGTGCCCAACAGACAGCTCATTGGATAAAAATACTTCAATATCATTCAAACCGATGTTATTCGTATTTCTCTGATATGCGTTGCGGCCGCTGACTTCGTATCTTAAGGCTAGTCTCCATTCTGAATCTGAACATTCCACAGTTATTAAATGCAGAGATGGTTTATCTTTTTCGAATAACCATTCACTAGGACAGTTGGGAATTCTCAGTCTAGAATCATCGATCATTATAGATACTTTGTTTGATGATTCTCCGATCTGCGATTCAAGGAACAGTATCGCAGCCTCTTCCAAATCAGCACTTTGACCTGAGCGTGGGTCGAGGCTCTCGGCGCGAATCGGTGACGGCATCGCCAAACTTAATGTGAGGAGTGCTAGAGCGAGTTGGATGATTCTAAACATCCGCTGAGGATAAAGTAAGCTCACCGAGCAGCAAAGAAAAATAAGCGGCAAGCCAATGCCGCTTTACTGCCACATCGGGAAAAGATCGCTAGAAGCGCCCTTGCAGGCTCGCGCGCGGAGGGCGGCAATCTTAACTTTAGACCCGTAATCTCTTGTTATATCGCATAATTCTCAAATACCACTATCTGTATTCAAATATTGGCACGGCCCATGCAACAACATCGACACAAAGCATCTCAATAATTAATTTTCAGATGCCAACTCACTTTATTTTGAAGCAGCTAAACAATGAGCATCTTAAATAAATACGAATCGTACTTAGGTTTCAGCCAGTCGGCATTGAATATCAAAGCTCGCAGGGTACAAGTGATATCGGAAAATATTATTAATGCCTCTACGCCTAATTACCGAGCAAAGGATATAAATTTTGAGAAGATACTCGGGGATAGAATAAATCAGGAGGGATCAAACAATCACTCCAGTGTTCATGCCCAGCTTTCTTCGAGAGAAATACAGGCTTCGACTTTTTATCGGGTTCCTTTAAGCCCGAGTGTTGATAACAACACGGTAGAGATTGGGGTAGAGCAAGCTAAATTTGGTCAAGCGACAAGTGATTACCAGGCCTCTCTACAATTTTTTGAGGGAAAAGTTTCATCTTTGTTCAAAGCGATTCGCGGGGAATAATAAATGGCCTTGTCCGACATATTAAACATCGCGGGTTCGGGAATGAACGCTCAGCTCGTTAGGATGAACACGACTGCTTCAAATCTAGCAAATGCGGGCGTTGTCTCAACAACTGCGGAAGGTGCATTTAGAGCTAGGAGGCCCGTTTTCGAAGCTATTTTGTCTTCGATTTCCACAGACGCCGCTCAAGGCGGAGTGCGGGTAACCGACGTCGTATCCGACGGCTCTTCACCTAAACGTGTTTACGAGCCAGGTAATCCAGCATCAGACGAAGAGGGGTACGTGTATGCCTCGAACGTCAATGAAGTGGCAGAGCTGATTGAAATGTTGGATGCCAGCCGTGCATATCAAAACAATGTAGAGGTCGTTACTGCAACTCGCAACCTTCTTAGTAGCACGCTCGAAGTTTTAAAGGCGAGGTAGAGAAATGTCTATTCAAGATTTGTCACTTCCATCTAGCATGCTTACAACCTCGCAATATGAAGAGCAACAAGCAAAAGCTCTATTTGAGAAACAAGAAAATTTAGATCGTGACGATTTTCTTATTCTTTTTACAACCCAGCTAAAAAATCAGAACCCCCTAGACCCTCTAGAAAATGAAGCGTTTGTTGCACAGTTGGCTCAATTTTCCAGCCTAGAATCTATGAAGAGTATGCAGCAGACTATGGACGATATGGCGAATGAATCGAAGTCTGACAAGTTTCTTTTGGGAGCTAATCTCCTCGGAAAAACGGTTAGCATTGAGGGCGGACAGGTGCTCGCAGGTGGCGGTAGACAGCTCTCACTGAGCGGGCTTGTTGACTCACCTCTAACTGATGCTGTTTTCAGAATTTATGACTCTAAAACGGGTGGACTAATTCATCAAAGGGAAATATCAAAACTTAATGCTGGTGAAATAGAATTGGATTGGGATGGTCAGGATAGTGATGGCCAGCCATTTCCAGAGTCAACCTATCAATTTTCATTAATCGCAAACAAGGGCGATGAAAAAATTGTTGTTCCATTGGTTTCTCAGCAAGTAATTAATTCGGTTAATTGGGATGCCGAAACTCAAAAATTAAAAATCAAGCTTGATGGTGGAGATGAAATGCCACTCGACAAGCTAAGTACAATCGAAATATAAGATCGGAGAAAATTAATGTCTTTCTATACTTCACTAACAGGCTTAAACGCGGCAACAACAGAGCTTGCGGTCACATCTAACAATATCGCTAACGCTGGAACATCTGGCTTCAAACGTTCGAACGCTGATTTTGGTGATATTTTTGCTACGTCGCCGCTGCAGAAGGCTTCGAGCGTCGTCGGTGCGGGTGTTTCGCTGAAAGAAGTTGTACAAGAATTTAGCCAAGGCAATATCGAGTTCTCAGCAAATTCCCTGGATTTAGCTATTACAGGGGACGGGTTTTTTGCTCTAAAAACTACTGACGGTGCGAACGTCTATACACGCAACGGCGGCTTTATGCTAAACGAGCAAAATCAAATGGTAAATGCTGCGGGGCAGGCGCTAATGGCATTGCCAGTTGACTCAACAAATAAGGCGGATTTCAGTGAGCCGCTGAAAGCAATGGCCATTCCCCGTACAACAGTTGCTGAATTTTCTGCTACATCTGAAGTAGAGTTAGGGCTGAATCTTCCATCGACTGCAGAACCAATTACTGCTCCATTTAATCCGAACAAGCCCGAGACTTACCATAAGACTACTTCATTTACCGTGTATGGTGCTTCTGGATCGTCTCACTTGACTACTATTTATTATGTTAAGACTGCACAAGCTACGGCAGATCAACCGAGCAACAAGTGGCAAACCTATGTTTATATTGATGATCAGGCGGTATCTCCAGCACTGGTTCAAGCTTCGGATACTGGCGGTGACGAGTTTTTCGTCAACAAGTACGGCGAGATAAAGACTGGTAGCGAATTGCGGGCATTGCAGCGCACAAGCGCGAACAGCGCACAGTACCTTATTACAACAGGTACTATTTACAAGAAATATTCATATGACCAGCTTACCTCCCCATCCCCTTCTAAGCGGGCAACCATTTCAACTGAGATCGCTGCCGATTCCGTTTATATTGATAACTTGAACCTTACTAATAATCAGGATGGTGTTGACTTCGCATCAGTTGATGCGGAAAACAATGATGCTCTTATCTTTTCAAGAAAAGCATTGACTGACATGTTTACCTTGAAGATCGATGGTTCAGACCCAGTGAACATTGGTTTAGAGCACTTAGCAGGTAAAAACCTCAAGCTCTCTGGAACTCAGATTGCGTATGAATTGCAGAACCAAATCAATTCGCGTTTTGGAGACAATACTAAGTTTAATTTCTCTGGTGAAGGTACGCCGGGTGCAATCAGCCTGACACGAACTGATGATACTGGAGCAATTATCGAGGGCATCACAACACTTACCCTAGATGTAAAAGCCTTACTAGCATCACAAGGGACCACAGATGGTGTGGCTCTCATTGACGCCAACAATGAAGCAACACCTGAGGCGGTTGCTTACACCATTAATAAGGCGCTATCTGCCAATGATAAATGGAATGATATAGAGGTATCTTACGATTCGGTTAGGCAGGGTTTTCGGTTCGAACAGACTGATCCTGCAAAGCAACATAATCTCTACATTGGAAGCGCGGATTCTGATGCACAATCTATTTTTAATATTACCACTTTCTCAACTGCTGATGGAGCGACTAACTACGGCACGAACGTTGCGCCGTCAGACCAAGACCTAGAATCGTTGTTGCTCAGAGATGTTGTGCCTAATGGTTCAACCTTGAGCACGAAAAACCAACGTTATGGACTAAAGGTTGAGTATCAAGATGGAGCGTTTGCGTTTAGCAGTGGAAGTACTGGCGACGCATCAAGTATTGAGGTTACTCTGAATACAGTGACCGCTAACGACATTACTTCACTGACAGCGGCATCAACCCTTGCGAAGAATTTGCTTGGTATGGAAGCAACTGCAGATGGGCCAATTGTTGGCCAGGTGCTTGCGCAGACTTCGGCAGTAAATAACGTGCCAACTTTGCGGGGACAAGGTTCTGAACCCGCGCAGGTTGTTGGTAACCAAATGGGCGTGGATCCTTCGACTAACTTCGCAGTAACGGCGGCAAACAAGAATCTAACGGTGATAATCGATGGTATCTCGTCGCAGGTTAACGTCGACGAGGGCAACTACTCGATTGGTACATTTACGAAGGCCCTTCAAACCAAAATAAACCTGATGGCAGATGCGCTTGGCAGAACAGTTAACGGTGTCATCGTCGGATTTGACGAGGCCCGGGGTGCTATAACAATTACTGGCTCTACAACGGGTACTGATTCTTTTATTCAAATCAACGGCCACTCAGATTGGGGCCTGGAGAATGTAGAAGCAGCGTTCGGAAGCACTTCGACTTATGTAATGCTTGATCCGGATACTGACGGTGCGAGTGATCTTTATGTTGTTCAGAATCAGGATGGGAGTTGGGACGAAACTACCGACAAGGGTGACTTTAATGAAGACGATATCCCGTTCTGGTCCCCCATCTTCTTAGATAAGGGCGAGCTTACATTCGATACTAGTGGATCCCTTGTATCTCCGGTTGCCGCATACGCTCTAAATAGTGCGGCGATAACTGGTACCACAGTAAACGTAAACTATAACGGTAGTACTCAATACAACAGCCCGTTCGCGGTTCTTAATCAGAACCAGAACGGTGCTCCGGAAGGTGATTTAATCGGCGTAAATATCGGTGATGATGGCCTGGTCGTGGCGAGCTATTCCAACGGAAGCCAGAAGTCTCTCGGGAAAATAATTGTTGCGAATTTCAGCAGCCCGCAGGGCCTTAGACAGATCGGAGATTCCAGCTTTTTCGCAACTTCTGATTCAGGCGAAGCATCTTTTGGTGAGCCAGGTTCTGCCGGTTTTGGAACCCTAAGAGCTGGCTCTCGCGAACGCTCAAATGTTGACCTGACAGCGGAGCTCGTTGACCTCATCACTGCGCAACGGAATTTCCAAGCGAACGCCAAAGCAATTGAGACTACCAGTGCAATGACGCAAGCTATCGTAAACATTAGAAGCTAAACGTAACCGGAACCGGAACTAGAAAATGGATAGGTCTATCTACACAGTATTGGCGGCCGCAACTAGCTCGACTTTTCAGCGGGTTCAGTTGACTAACGACCTCGCTAACCTGAGTACAGTTGGTTACAAGAGGGCGAGTCAGACCCGCCCATCTACGGCATTCTTAAATGGGCCAGGCTTTCCTTCACGTTACCAACCTGTCGTCCAGAGCAGGGTGGAGTTTGTTGAAATCGGCTCCGGGCCGTTCCAAGAGACTGGCGAGAACTTGCACGTCGCGATGGCTGATAAAACAGTGATGAGCGTGCAGGCGCCCAGTGGGGATGTGGCTTTTACCCGTAGAGGTGATATGCGAATTTCCACTGATGGTTTTTTAGAGCTTGCAAACGGTTTGCTGGTTCTCGGGGAAGGAGGGGCCCCGATAACCGCTCCTGCTGACTCTTCAATTACCATTGCGTCCGATGGGCAAGTGTTTAGCTCACTTCTTCAGGCGCCTGACGTTGCTCCAGTTGCTATTGGTCAGCTGGGACTTCGCGATGCCAGTGGGGTCAATCTAGTTCGACGGGTAGATGGGCTTTATGAGGCAGAGGGTTCTAACGGACAGGGGGGAGATTTTGCGACTGGTCCAGAACCGGTTTCAGTTCAGTCAGGTGCATTAGAGGGTAGTGACGCTAATGCTGTGGATATTATGGTCAACCTTCTCGATTTCTACCGTTCCTTTGAGACACAAATGAAAGTTATCAAAAGTATAGAAGAGCTCGATCAGAATGGCTCACAAATGATGCAAGCTAGCTAGGAGAATAAAGATGGACGCAGCCCTATGGGTAGCTAAGACTGGGCTCTCGGCGCAGTCAACGAGAATGACGGTTATCGCCAATAACTTGGCGAACGTGAATACAGTCGGCTTCAAAAAAGATAGAGCGCAATTCGAAGACTTGCTTTACCAAAGAATTGTCCAAGCTGGATCTCAGGCCGATCAGCAGAACGAGACGCCAACAGGTCTAATGCTTGGTACCGGAACTCGCGTGGTCTCCACAGAGAAGATACATCGCCAAGGCAACATGATTTCGACTGAAAATTCCTTGGATTTGGCTATCGCGGGAGATGGTTTTTTCCAGGTCCAGCAGGCAGACGGAACAATAGCCTATACCCGGGACGGCTCATTCAAGCTTTCAAATGCCGGTCAATTGGTGACGCCATCTGGCGAGCCTCTGATACCCGCAATTAACATACCCCAGCAGGCGGCGAGCGTAACTGTTGGGCGTGACGGCACGATCTCTGTTGAATTGGCGGGTGGAGGTGGTGCTGTTCAGATTGGCCAAATTCAGTTGACTAGGTTTGTAAATAACTCAGGATTGATGCCAAACGGCAGGAACTTGTTTGCCCAGACTAACGCTAGCGGCCAACCAATCGTTGGTGTACCTGGCCAGCAAGGCGTGGGGATGATTACACAGGGCGCGCTTGAAGCATCAAACGTGAACGTTGTTGAGGAAATGGTGAATATGATCGAGACGCAGCGCGCGTATGAGATCAATTCGAAAGCGATTTCTGCGACTGACGGTATGCTGAGATTTTTAAATAATAATCTCTAGGAAATATTAAATGCGTAACAAAATAGCGCTAGTCGCTTTACTTATCGCTCTAGCCGGATGTCAAGCGGCAACAGTTGTGAAAGAAGTTCTCACTGAGGACCGTCTCGACATGACTTATCCGTTGGTTGTGCCCGAACAGAAAATAATCAGTGGTTCTATTTTTGATAACGGTGCAAAATTGTATCCTGCCGGTAGGTCCTACTCTACTGGCAATCACCGGGTCGGAGATATTGTTACGGTAATACTGCAAGAGACCGCGCAAGCATCTAGATCATCGGCTCTGAGCACTGAGAGAGAAACAGAAAATGGTTTCATCGGAGCCAACCAGGCTGGTGGTTTGTTTCCTGGGGGTCAATTCTTCGACGGGATCGACACCGATGGTGGGGTTATTTCGAGTAATGGAACCGGGAGTGCGGGTCAGTCAGCGTCGCTATATGGGTTCATTTCTGCCAGCGTTATTGAGGTGATGCCGAACGGTAATTTAATCATTTTCGGCGAAAAAAGATTGGCTCTTAATGAAGGATCAGAGGTTATCAGTGTCAGAGGTGTTGTAAGACCTGACGATATCCAGCCCAACAATACAGTTTTATCAAGGCGCCTTGCAGCAGCGGAATTTTCCTACAGTGGTGATGGTGAGTTAACAAGAGCTACAAGGACCAGCTGGGGCTCAAAGTTATTATTCGATCTTTGGCCATTTTGAGACAGAAGACATGAAATATTTTCTAATCGCATTTTTATTTGCTTTTTACTCTCCGGTTCTGAGCGCAGAAAGAATCAAGGATCTTGTCGATGTCGCTGGTGTCAGAAGTAATCAGCTAATCGGTTATGGCCTTGTTGCGGGCTTGCAGGGCACTGGTGACGGCCAGGACTTAAGAATAACGGGACAAAGCCTTCAATCTCTGCTGTCAGGGCTAGGAGTTAGTGTTGATGGGCCGGTGTCGGAATTTGATCTCGGAGATAGCCTCGTCAGTTTGGCGACACAGAACGTTCAACAGCCGATTCAAACAGATAACCTGGCTGCGGTCCTTATAACTGCTGAGGTTCCGCCCTTTGCTAAGCCTGGGCAGAAACTAGACGTTAACTTGTCCACTGTGGGCACTGCTGAAAGTTTGCGAGGAGGTAACTTAGTACTAACCGAGCTTAGAGGTATAGATGGGGAGGTGTATGCGCTTGCCCAGGGCGCGCTAACTGTGACGGGAATCTCTGTTGATGCGGCCGGTTCAAGTGTAGAGATTGGAGTTCCGACATCAGGCCGAATTCCCAACGGGGCTATTCTTGAGAGACACATTCCCTCTTCTTTTCAACAATCTAATCAGATTGTTCTCAATGTGAGGAACTCAGACTTCAGTACAGCTACTGCAATAACAAACATCATTAATGAAACTTTTGGGGCTGGAACTGCCAGATCTATTGATGGGGTCTCTATCGCAGTCATAGCTCCAGAAGACACTAACCAGAAAGTTTCCTTTCTTAGCGAGATCGAACAACTCGAAGTAGAGCCCGGCGCACCAGTTGCAAGGATCGTAATCAATTCTCGAACGGGTACAGCTGTAATAAACAGCTCCGTCAGGGTTGGTTCTGCCGCTGTTTCGCACGGCACTCTCATGGTAAGAGTGACCGCGTTGAATGAGGTGTCACAGCCAAATCAATTCGGTGCTGGTCAGACCGTGGGAGTAACTAATGCGGACATTCAAGTCTCAGAAGATGACTCAAACATGTTTGTATTTGAACCAGGAGTTGAGCTTCAAGATATCGTGGATGCGATGAATCAGGTTGGCGCATCTCCTTCTGCACTGATCGCTATTCTAGATGCTCTTAAAAAAGCAGGCAGTTTAAATGCAGAACTGGTGATTATCTAATGGCCGGCCAACTCAGCCACATAACCAGTGGATTCGATGTACAAAATATCGCCAGCCTACGCGGACTCGCTTCTGGGACAAAGAGTCAGAAAAATGAAGCGCTAGAGACGATAGCTAGGGAATTTGAATCCCTTTTTTTTAATCTAATTGCAAAATCTATGAACGAAGCAACAAAAACGATGAAAAGTGATTTACTCGACAATAGGAACATAGAACTTTTTCAAGAAATGTTGTTTACGGAAGTAAGTCGAGACGTATCTTCACGGAATGGACTAGGGGTCGCTGAATGGTTGAAATCAATTGAAGGGATTTCTGATAAAGCCTCCACAGTGGACGAATCGGTCTAAGGGATGTGGAGTTGAGTTATGACAGACATTCTGAGTATTGGTGCTAGCGCTGCACAGCTATATCGTCAAGCGCTCGCAACCGTAAGTAACAACATAGCCAACCTTAACACGGAGGGTTATTCGAAGCAGACTATCGAGTCATCTGAGAATAACCCCTCAAAAAGAGGTGTGTACTATCTCGGAAACGGCTCAAGCATGCAGCGAACTGGTCGAGCTCACGATCAATTTGCCGAAGCGAATCTGCGAACAGCTCAGAGCAATCTTGCTAGCCAAGAGCCAGTAATCAAGCATACAAACAAGATACTAAATTACTTAGGCTCAGATAATACAAGTCTTTCATCTGCTTTTGATAAGTTTTTCTCTTCACTCTCAAGACTAAGTGCAGCTCCTTCAAACGCAACCTTAAAACAAGATTTCTTAGCCAGCTCTGAGTATGTAGCCTCAAGATTTTCGGCCACTAGTACTGAGATAAACCAAGTAGATACAGATGTTAAGAACGAACTGGAATCAGAGCTAAACAAATTAAACGAATATGCTGAAAAACTCGGTGCCCTGAATACAAGCTTAGCTAAACATTCAAAAGAATCACAACAGCCCTCAGCCTTACTTGATCAGAGGGATTTCCTAATGTTAGAGATGTCTAAGCTTGCGAAGATCAATTTTGAAATTGATGATGCTGGTATCGTCACAGCTGGATTTCAGGGGAGCAGTAAAAATACTGTCTTTGTTGACCGGCTAGGATCTACCGCTGTCGGTGTTCAGTACGCTCAAGATAACAGTGGTCAAACCGCCATTGTATTTGACCCCTTCGGTGAAGCTCTTAGCATTGGCTCGGTGCAAGGCGGTTCTCTCGGCGGACTCATTAACTTGAGATCTAACATTATAGAGCCCCTACGCGCAGATATAGATATTATTGTAAGTACTTTCGTGACCGATGCTAACTTGGTTCACCAGGGAGGGTTGACTAGAGAGGGACAAATTAATCAAAAACTATTTACTCTCTCTCCTAATTATTTAATGACCGAGCCGGATGGTTCAGTTAATACAGGCGTTCAGATAGCAACTGATGGTGATCAAGATTCCACGAGAGTTTTGAGCATTACTTGGAATGCGAATAAGAAGACTTGGAAGATATTAGAGGCGGGTCAAGGCACTGAGTTAACGCCAAATCTCAACGATCAATATTCGTTTAAGTATAAAGATCTCAGCTTGACTCTTAAGGAACCACCACTCTCAGGTCGCACTTATACGATATCTTCAAATAGCAGGCCAGCTGACAGCGTAAAGGTTTCCGTCCAGAACATCGACCAAGTGGCATCTGCAAATCGGTTATTAATCGAGGGGCAATCAGGTAATTCCTCTGGGGCGCTCGCAAAAATTGACTTTGGTTACCGTTCAAGTCCTGTGATCTCTTCAGAGGCCGTAGACCTTTCTAAGCCCATTACGAATTTTGGAAAAGTTAAGTTTGAAGCCGGCGAGCTTGCTCCCGGGGTGATAATTCCTCAGGGCAATTATGAATTTGAATTGGAGTTAGACGCGTCAGTGTCTGATAATTTTTCTATACAAGTAATTACCTCAGAGAAAAACCATCTTATAGGTAAGGCACTAACGACAAACGAGCAAACTTCTGTCGGTAATGATAAGTTCTTTAATAACTCTAGTAGATATACCAGCTCATATCTTAACGCAGTTGGTGCTAACGCCTTTATAGATAAAGAAATTAAGCTCGGCAACTATAATAGTGGTGAATTAGTCGTCTCAGAGATTCCCTTGCAATCTAATACTACCAGCAGTAGTTCGACCATAATAACTGCAAATCAATTAAAACTTAACGGAGTGAACTTAGGGCAGCTAGCGTTGGCTGGCGGCGCGACCCTATCCGCTAAAGACATAGCAGCATGGATAAACACATACAAAGCGAGTACTTCCGTAACTGCAACGTCTCAGAACGTGATCAAAGCCGATCCTGGAAAAATTGATTTTGATAAGACCTTAATAATTAACGGAATTGAAATAACTGGCCTCAGTGGACTAACCAATGAGATCGAATTTGCAACAAAAATCAATAGCTTTGCAGCTCAAACTAATGTTCTGGCTAGGGTGAATGCTGAGGGCGGCTTGTCTCTGTTTAATCGCGATGCAGCTAAAGGAGAGAATATTAGCTTAGGTTCGACTGTGACTGGGCAGACTACGAATGCTTTGGGGCTCACCAATTCCAACTACACTGGTCAGTTACATTTTTCGGGCACTAACATTGACTTCACTTTTGCAGACTACGCAGCCGGAGCTGGCAAAGCATCGGACCTGGCTAAGCTTGGCCTTACCACTAAGCTTACAGGTTCCGCTTCGGAAATTTCAGATCTTGCTATATCGATCTCAGGTAATGATGGTTTCTCGATTGATGGGAGAGTTTCATCTAACGGTTCAGCTATGAACTCTGACCCAACCATAGAGAATCCTCTGGAAATCAGGTTCACAACAAATACGCGTTATCAAATCATTGACACAAATACTAATACCACAATTACAGAGCGAGATTATGATTTTAACTCGCAAATTATATTTAATGATTTAAAGGTCTCACTGGATAAGATGCCAGCGGCAGGAGATTCTTTTAAGGTTTCGGCTAATCTAAATTCTGCTGGCGATAATTCCAACCTGCAGCGACTTTTGCTGATACAAGATGCTCAGAAATTGAGTGGCGCAACTCTCCAGCAAGGCTATGAACGAGCTTTGTCAAAAGTTGGTGCAGTAAATAGTCTTGCGAAAATTTCTGAAGAGGCACTTGAGGTTGTTTATGAAGATGCTGTTACTTTGGAATCCTCAATTTCTGGCGTCAGTTTAGATGACGAGGCCGCCGATTTGATTCGCTTCCAGCAATCTTTTCAGGCTGCCGCGCAGGTAATTAAGGTTTCGTCAGCTGTTTTCGATTCAATACTATCTGCCTCACGATAGACTGAGCTAAGATCATGAAAATTTCGTCAAATCAATACTATGAAGTACTAACAAAACAACTTGCAAAGCAGCAGGAAAGTATAGGTGAGCTTCAAACTCAGCTGGCCACGGGCAAGAAGACTGCTGTACCGAGCAGCGATATTGAATCATCTCTTGAGGGATTAAGTATTAAATCCGTGCTGCAAAGGCAGTCTGCCTATGAAACCAATCTCTCTTATGTCAAAGATAGGTTGACGATCGAAGAATCAGTAGTGACTGGTTTTCAGGATTACGTGTACCGGCTCAAAGACTTGGCAATTACTGCATCCTCTGGAACCTACTCTGATGAAGATATTGGTTTTATGAAGGCAGAAGCAGAGGGCGTCTTAGAGGAGTTAATATCTCTTTCTAATTCTCGAGACTCTCAAAATTCATATCTCTTCTCTGGAACCGCAACGAATGTCCAGCCGTTTCAGAGACAAGCCGACGGCTCAATAGCGTACAAAGGTAACAGCGCAGAACTGAACATACAGGTTGATTCCGGTTATGAAGTACAAATCAATAGCTCTGGAGTTAATCTTGCTGGTCAGATTGAGCGAAGCACGAATGGAGGCAGTACGCAAAATCTTGATATCTTTGCCGTAGCCAAGGATTTCATTGCGGCGCTTGGCACGAATACGAAGGCAGATATATCGCGCTCTATTGATGAATTCGATGAGCTGGGAAATCAAGTGGGTGGTCAGATAGCCAACCTCGGTATTCGTCAAAATCTGCTTGAGGAGCGACTTGAAATCATCGAGGAAAAGAAAACTGTCTACGAGCAACTGCTCTCAAATATCGAGGATACTGATTACTCAGAGGCTATTACTAGCCTTTCCTCTGATATGTTGGCTCTTGAAGCAGCTCAAAACACTTTTGCAAAAGTGACACAGATGTCACTATTTAATTTCTTGAGGTAAGAAAATTATGGCAGAGGTTAATTCTACAGCCGGAACGGGCACTTCGATTGTTAACAACCTTAAATTGGGATCAGGTGTTGATATTAGTAAATTGGCAGAAGATCTTGCTGCAGCAGAGACACAACCAAAAATAGACCGCTATACCTCTCGGAAAGAGAAATCGGAAGCTTCTATAAGTGGATATGGTGCGCTCTCTGGCGCCGTGAATGAGGTGAAGGTCGTACTAGATTACCTGGCTAAGGCCAGCAGCACACGAACACTCTCGCTGAACAACAGCTCGTCAGCTATCGATGCGAAGATAAACTCTCAAGCTATTGCAGCTAGCGGAAATGCCGATATTGAGGTGGCGAGACTCGCTCTTTCGACTACCATGAGAAGCACTGAGTATTCCTCGGGAAGTCAACAACTCAATAGTGGCAACTCATTTAACGTGACGATTACAAAAAGCTCCGGAGACACTGTTATCCCTGTGGCTCTGGCAACGCCACAAGGCGTTGTAGATGCTATCAATGGCTCTGCTAGCGGAGTCAAGGCGACGTTAGTAAATAAGTCAGCTGGTGGTCAGGCTTGGTATATTCTGCTAGATGGGGAATTAGGAACCAGTAATAATTATTCAGTCTCCACTTCAGCGTCATCAGACCCATTCCAATTTTCAACGGGAACAACCGCCATAAATTCAAAGATCATATATAACGGACTAACTATAAATCGTAAGACAAATAGTTTGGACGATGTGATCCCTGGAGTTACTCTAAACCTTAAGAGTACAACGACTACAAATGCTACGATCTCAATAGGTGAAGATAAAACTGCCTTAAGGAACACGATTGATATCTTTGTTGACACTGTTAATAATTTCTCTTCAATTGCAAGCGATCTGACAACGGTGGGTGGCGAAAACGAATATTCTGGCTCACTGAGTTCTGACAAGTCATTCGTAAATTTAGTCTCCCGACAAATAAAAAATCTTATTGATAAAGTTTCCTCGACTCCTTCCGGTGGAATTAGTAGTTTGCGAGACCTTGGCCTCTCTTTCAATCTTTCTGGTAGTATGTATGTCGATGATAAAATTTATAACTCAGCAGTCTCGACTAATTACCGATCTGCAGTGACAATGTTAACGGCTGACACTGAAGCGCAATCAAAATATGATGCATCGAATAAGGGGTTGTCTCTTGATGCTAGTATCGAATTAGATAATTTAGTTAGCAGCTCCGGAAGTATTACGCGCCAATCTAATTCGGCGAAGGCCAAAGTGGACGAATACACGGATCAATTACTCGAGCTCGAAAAAAAGCTGGTTAATCTCCAGCAGAAGTACATTAAGCAATTCGCTGTGATGGAATCACTTGTTCAGAGAAGCAAAGATACTCAGACCTATCTTGAAGGTCAGTTCGAATCTATGTCTAATATGTACAAGTAATCTGGAAGGATAAAAAATGATGAACTCAGCTGACTGTCCGATGTGTAAGATAATTCGCACGTACTTAATTTTAGCCGTTCCCGTTTTGGCAGTGTTGTTTCTGCAACCATCTGAGCCTGTTTTCGGGGCTTTTTCGATCATAAAAATCGCTCCCTGGTTTGTAGCAATAGGACTGCCGTCGCTGATCGCGTGGAAGTATTACCATGAAATCTATAAAAGAAACCGGAAATCCCGTAAAGACTAGAGCAGCCTGCATTAATTGTGACTCATATTTCGTCACTTGGTCACGCAGTCGGCCGCATGGTTGCAGAGCGTTTGGGTTTAAATCTGCACAGGTTCCAAGCAGAGTTGTTGTGGATGCGAGCGATGAAGACTGTCTTAAGTTCAGGTTGAAGCCTCGTCTCAAGGCGGTATCCGGCTAATTTGAGTTTAGTACTTGGTCGGTTACGATCATAAATGGGAATAGATTGTCTTTCTTGAGGCGGCATGAGCTTGATCCTTGATAGCTGTATACAGCGCAGCCCAAGCTCGACTCCGGGTCGAAATTGTCAGAGGTCCAGTGGTTTTCACTTAGCGAGCCTGGAAAGAGTACAGGATCGAGTGCGGGGTTTTCGCAGTCCTCTCGAAGGATCGTTTGGAATTCTTTGATTGTCGGTAGCCGCCAAGTAACAGAGGACTTCCTTGCGGTTTCTTCCACAACGAGCTGTGCATCCTGCAAAGGAAGCAAAACAGGAGAGCCAAGACAGGTGTTCAATCCGTTGTAATTGGTTCCAAATGGGCATCTGTACCAGCTTAGATCTGTATCTGAGTCTGAAATTACGCCGTTTCTTAAAGTCGTAAATCTCGACCCATAATCTGCTGGCCCAACAGATGAGCATGAGGGCGTATACATGACCCGGTCGCATCCTCCAAGCACGAGGATGCTAGCGAGTAACAGAGTTGGTTTAAATATTTCTATGCTCATGATTTTGTTGGCAAATGTCGATTTTACATAGTAACTAAGGGTTTGTTAGTTAAATCTGCTGTTTTTTAATATTTTGCTTGAAAAATTGTTTACATCACAGATATATCAGTCTAAGACTGTTGTGTAAAAGGGATATTCCTTTATTTGAACTGTTTTTCAGTCAATATGCGAGACAAAGTAAAGGCCGAAATTTTGTAAGGTGACTGGCTCGCTTTGAGTTTAATCATAAAGCTTTAAGGTATAAACGATGGATATAGCTACTATTATTGGATTTCTCGGAGCTTTTGGCTTCATTGGATACGCTATTGCGAACGGCGCCGGTTTGTCTGGCTATATTGAGACTGGATCGGTATTGATTGTCTTTGGTGGTTCGATAATGGTGGTCATGTTGAGATGCTCATTGCCAGAGTTTCTTAACGCCATCAAGGTTGCAGGCAAAACTTTTAAGAACCCATTAGAGAAGCCACAAGATTTAATTGCGCAGCTCGGCGAATATGCAACCATTGCTCGAAAAGATGGAATGATTGCACTGGAAGGTCAAGAAATTTCCAATTCTTTCCTGTCCAAGGCTATCGGTATGCTCGTTGATGGATCAGAGGCAGATCTCATCAAAAAGACCCTGGAAAAAGACATAGAGCTTATGAAGCTCCGCCATAAGCAAGGGGCAGGGATTTTCTCAGCGTGGGGTGAGATCGCTCCTGCCATGGGCATGATTGGGACCTTGATAGGCCTAGTCGCTATGTTAGGCAATATGTCTGACCCAAAGTCTATTGGTCCATCCATGTCAATTGCATTGTTAACTACGCTTTACGGAGCAATCTTGGCTAACGTTATCTGCATTCCAATTTCCCAGAAGCTTGTGAATCAGTCTGAACTGGAGGCAGCCAATGCAGAGTTAATCATCGAAGGTGCATTGTTCATTCAGTCTGGTGGCAACCCGAGGGTTTTGACAGATTATCTTGCGTCATTCGTACCTCCGAAGTTCAGGGCAGAGCTACTTGAGTCGCAGTAAACGGGTCAGAGACAGATGGCAGAAGATAGCGAAGAGCAGGATCAGGTAGGAAAAAATGGAGGCTCCGAAGAAGCGTCTCCAGAAGCTCTCGACAATGATCAGCAGTCCGATGAGCCTTCCTCTATAACTGATGGCAAAGAAGGCGGCGGCGCTTCGTCCGGAGAAGGTACTGAAGAGGAATGTCCTCCGTGCAATAAAGGTGCCCCGGCGTGGATGGCAACCTTCGCCGATATGGCGACGTTGTTAATGGCATTTTTTGTTCTGATACTCTCTTTCTCTGATACTGAAATAAGAAAATTTGAACAGATCAATGGTTCTATTCAAAATGCTTTCGGCATAAAGAAAATCAGACCCACCATTCAAATACCGAGGGGTCGAGCGCTCCTGGTGCAAGATTATTCTCCAGCCCTTTCTCAAAGGACTGTAATAAATGATCCCAACCAATTGCCAATTGATCCGACTGCTGAATACTTGATTCGCCGAACCGGAGAGAGTGAGAGCAATTTTGAAAAAGAACTAGAAGTCGTTTCTAGCGCCCTTTCTGACCAGATAGAGGCAGGTCTTGTGCAAGTAAAGGCTGTGAACAACCAAATATCCGTAGAAGTCGCTGCAATGGCGCAGGAAAATGTTCAGCAACAGGATCAATTTGCGGATGACCAAACCGCGGCGCTCTTGGCTGTTGCTTCGGTCCTAGCTGAAACTCAGGCAACTGTGGCATCTGAAATTTATATGTCTCTGTCGGATAGTGCTGATGAGCTTGCTGAAAACGCTGACCCTAATATTGGTGTGGGAGAGTACTATAACAATGCAGATAGACCTTCAAGGTTGGCAGAGGTTCGTACTCAACTGACTTCACAGATAGAAGCGGGCTCTCTCAGCGTAGAAAAAGTTGGTGAGATGATAGTGCTAAGCGTCGCCAGTCAAGGCTCCTTCGAATCGGGAAGCGCCGACCTTGAACAACAGTTCCTTTCGACTCTCTCTGAAATTGGTGAAGTTGTATCTGTAGGCTCTGGCAGCATTCGCATAGAAGGACACACCGATAATATTCCGATTATGTTCAGTGATCGATTTGAATCTAATTGGGAACTCTCCGCCGCTCGTGCAGCATCTGTGGCCTCTTACTTTGAGAATGAACTCTCCATTAATTCATCCCGAATCGAGGTGGCCGGTTTTGGGGAAACTTTTCCGATAGTTTCAAATGAAACTACCGTTGGCAGGTCAACAAACCGTCGAATTGAAATTAAGATACCGGACTAGCTAGATTACGATCATGAGTGACGTAGAAGACATAGATCAAAAAAATTCTGAGCTCGAAGGCGGGGGTGAGGATCAAGCCGTGCAGCAGTCTTCAAGCCCTGGTGAAGACCCAAGTGGTCAACAGGACCGTGATTCTGTGAGCATTGAAAGTGGTGATGGTATAGGTGAGGAAGACGCCGGCGACGAGGATCAAGAGCAAGGCCCCGACGCAGAAGAGCAGGAACAAGGCGAAGGAGAGGGCAATGAGGCCGAGGAGGCTGGTGAGGATTGCCCTGCGTGCAATAAAGGAGCACCGGCATGGATGGCGACATTTGCTGATATGGCGACACTCTTGATGGCGTTTTTTGTTCTTATTCTCTCATTCGCACAGGTAAATGTTCCAAAGTATAAGGAAGTCGCGGGTTCGATGAGAAGTGCCTTCGGTGTGCAGACAGTCATACCTTCTATTGAACCGCCGACTGCCGAGAGTATCATTCTTCAGCAGTACGAGAGGACGGTGACTGACCCCACGGCTTCAAATCGTATTGAGGAACAAAAAACTGATGAAGAGCCTAATGATGACGAGCTATCCTTCAACATCGGAGATGGTTCTGCAGAGACTAATGCGCTCGATCAACTCACTCAAGAACTGCGTGAGGAAATTTCACAAGGCATGATCAACATATCTCAGACTGAATTAGGTATCGATGTATCTTTCCCTGTCAGGCAGGGGTCTTCTGCGGGTGGGCAGCGAATTACGGGAGATATGATCGATGCACTTGCTCGTATTGCTTTAGTTCAATCAAATACCAGTGAACTGATCACACTCAGTGGTGGAGCTCTCCAGCGCGGCAATTCTCAAGACTGGTATAATTCAGAACAATACCGAGAGGATAGCCTCGCAACTGATCGGTATGAGCTTATCCGTTCGAATCTAAACGAAGAGATTGCAGATGGCTTAGCACGGGTTTCTCTTGATGGAGAGGATGTAATCATCACCCTCAGTGAACAGGGCAGCTTTCAAAGCGGGAGTGCAGAGCTGGAGCAAGGCTTTTATGAGGTGCTTAACCGAGTTGGTGCCTCTCTCGCGGGAGCCGGGGGTCTTGTTGAGATTGAAGGGCACACTGACGACATACCATTAGCGTTCGGGGGAAGATACAGGGACAACTGGGATTTGTCGTCCGCGCGGTCCTCAAGGGTTGCAGATTATTTGTTGCAACAGGGGTTCCTGATGCCAGGGAGTGTTGTTGTAGAAGGTCATTCAGACACCAAGCCCGTTGCGAGTAACGATACTCTGGACGGGCGGGCAATGAACCGGAGAATCGAGGTCATTGTTCGAGGTACCTAAGGGCAATTCTCTAACCCTTCCTCTAAACACCGCCTTAGTATGGATTCTGCTTCGATAGTCTCGTCATCCTCTAAAAGGATGGTGGAAATACTTGTCACATCAATTGCTTCTTCTGAGCCATTTAATTCAGCTATTTTACCCCAGACATATGCCCTCAAAGGGTCCGAATCGAGCCCCTCGCCTGCTTGAAGCATGAATGCGAACATCATTTGCGCCGGCGCATAATTAGCTCGGGCAGACTTTAAAAAAAGCCGCCTCGCTTCCCTATAATCAAGTTCAATTCCAGTGCCTTGCTCATAGGCAAGGGCTAGCATATATTCTGCTTCTGGAAGTTCACCCTCGGAAGCCTCTCTGAACCAACTCACAGCCTCGCGGTGGTTCGTTGCTACGCCATATCCATAGTAATAAAGAAGTCCTATATTCAGTTGCGCCTCTGCAAGACCTTGTTCGGCTGCTCGCCGATACCACTGCATTGCGTTTGCATAATTTTGCGCGACACCTAAGCCCTTCTCATACATGTGCCCAACATTGTTTTGAGCTTCGGCGACGCCTTCCTCTGCCAACGGTAGCCATGCCCTAAGCGCTGTTGCAAAATGCCCCCTTTCGTTCGCTGCAACTCCTGCATCGAACCTGTCCTCTTGGGCCAAAACTGTTGACTGTGACAGTACGCAGTAAATAGCAAAAGTTAAGGCATAAAAGCGCCCGGACTTATTCATATGATTATTCCTTCTCTAGCTTTGTTATTGCAGCCTTTACCGAGGATGCAGCTGAAAACAACATACCTTCCGTTAGTACGCCTTGAAATTCGCCGGCGTCGTTTACAATGGGAACACTTTCTCCGACAAAGCTTTCTATTGAAGCCAGCGCAGTTTTCAGTGAGTCAGTCTCTTTCAGGATGAGGGGATCTTTAATGAGCTCTGTAGCAATAGGATTGCCTCTAGCCTGCTGAGCTCCGAAGATATCTACCTTCCCAACCAAGACGTCCTTTCGACCAATGACATATGCCTCTGTCATCTGTCTCTCAGTCATTATTTCGCTAAGACTTGAGCCTGATTCAGAGGCTTCTACTATTATACATTCCCTCGATAAGTGGTTCTTCAAGTACGTCCTGCTCAGCTGAATATCTTCTCGTCCAAGGGACATGTCTATTCCTCTATCTTTCAATTGCCTGTCAAAGTAAGACAAGCCAAAGACTCGGTGAGTGATTAAGCTGCTGACTATCACTGCCACCATCGCGCTGACGGCATATTCGTAGGAGCCAGTGAGTTCGAGGACGATCAATATAACTGCAATCGGAGCTCCTATAACAGAGGAGCTCACGGCTGCCATGCCAGCGATCATCATTACCTGATTCAGGCTAGCAGATGCCGAAAAACTGAGCACTGTACTGACTATCGCTCCAGCGGATACACCGATAAACAGGGCGGGAGAGAACACGCCACCAAATAAGCCAAAGCCTATGCAAAGCGCTGTTATGGCTAGTTTTAGCACTAAAATTAATGCGATGTATTGGATGCTGTAACCTCCTTGGAATAGATTGTTGACAACGTCGACACCGATTCCGAGGATCTCAGGCACAAAAATACCGAACCCGCCGCATACGACCGCGGCGATTAAAGGGGGCTCTATGTTTTTAGATTGAATTTTCTTACCCACAACTGCCGCGTATCGGAGGGCCAGCATAAACGATAGCGCAAGACCAGCGAATATCATTCCAGCGACAATTAGGTATGGGACTGTTTGTATCAAGGGGGGTGCGTTTGCGACTATTTGAAATGTTGACTGATTCGCCGGGAAGAGTTGCTGGTCGAATGAGCTGGCACTTATCGAGGCTATAAAGATAGGCGCAACAGCTCTCAGTGAAAAATGTCTCAGAATTGCCTCGTGAGCGAAGATGACGCCCGCCAGAGGGGCATTGAAGCCGGCAGATATGGCCGCTGCCACGCCACATCCGAGAAAGACATCGCCTGAAATTTGGGTCAATCCGACCCTCTGGAAGAGGCTGCCGACAGTGGCCCCGAAATGAACGAGGGGCCCATACTGCCCAACCGAGCCACCGCCTGCAGCAGACGTGAACGCGGCAAATGTCGATGCAAGGCCCTTTTTAATGTCTAATTCTCTAGAATCCGTATGTGCTGCCAGTATTGAGTCTGCAGGCCCCGCCCAGCTGTCAAGTTTTAGAGTTCTCCTCAGGATTATTATAATCACCGCCGCCAGCAGCAAGATTAACGGCGCCATGGCTGAGTAGGTTGTTCCCGCAACAGAGAACTGCAGATATTCGGATGAAGCTCGCAGGTTTGCGGCTGCGCTTACTCCCTCAACAAAGCCGTTTGCCATGATGGCCATGACCAGGCCCATGACTGTGCCCACTACCAGGAGCAGAGCCAATTCAATCAATATCTGAAATCTCATAAGGTTGCCTCGGCTCCGGTATCAAAATTGGCTTGCGGCCAGTTTTAAGAAATCCTGCCAATTCCTCACGCATCGTCTATGTCGAAGAGTAATCTAAATGCTCATTTTTTGATACAATGCCGCGTCGTGAGGACACGCACTGGCAGAAATTGCACAGGAAATAGCTTTTTGTCGAATTATTCTAATTAAAACTGGGAAGGTGCCCATGCCTTCAGCACAAGAAACCGATCCTATTATTGGCGCGAGTCGACCGACAGTAGAGTTAAAGTCACTGCTCGCTAAGTTCGCGGTGGTCGATGCCCCTATTTTGGTTCTGGGTGAATCAGGGGTAGGTAAAGAACTGATTTGCAAGGAAATTCATCGTAAGTCCGGAAGAACTGGGCAGCTTGTTTTTATAAACTGTGGTGCAATCCCAGATCAGCTATTAGAGAGTGAGATATTCGGGCACGTAAAGGGTGCGTTTACCGGCGCTACATGTGATCGAAAGGGAAAGTTTCAACTGGCAGATACAGGCACCCTGGTCTTAGATGAGATCGGCGACATGCCATTCGACCTCCAAGTAAAGTTGCTCCGGGTCATGGAGGAGCAGAAAGTGCAGCCAGTAGGCGGAAATCAGTCGATACAGACGGATGTTCGACTGGTCGCAGCTACCAATAAAGATCTGGAAGCAATGGCGTTGGCAGGTCATTTTCGTGAGGATCTCTTCCATCGATTGAATGTCCTGCCTGTTGTGGTTCCGCCGCTCAGGGACCGGCCTCAAGATATAGAGAGGCTGGTGCACCACTTCTTGAAAAAGTTCTGTGAATCGAAGCCAGTTAAGCTCGCCATCTCTGAGAAGTCTTTGGCCGCGATGATCGCTCACGATTGGCCCGGCAACGTGAGGGAGCTCTCCAACTTTGTGCAGCGTGTATGCGTGCTCACTTCTGGGCCTGTTATTCGGTTCATTGATATTCCCAGTCAGTTCTTGCCGGCTCCTATAGCGCAGCTATACGAAGAGAATGGGCCGGAGGAGGCTGAAGCGCCTGCCGAAGCTCAAAAAGTCGAGCGTGAAGAGATTGAGGATCTTTTTGATTACGAACAAATAATCGGATTGAGTGAGGTAAAAACCACCCTACCGCCTGGGGGCATTGACGCACCGAACGTTTTGAATAGTATCGAACGCAATCTAGTTATCGCAGCCCTCGATAGGTGTGGGTGGAATGTTTCTAAATCTGCACAGGTTCTAAGTATGCCGAGGACGACGTTGATACAAAAAATGAACAAGTTTGGGTTTAATCAGAAGCCATCGAAATGACCTATCTAGCTCTCAGAGACAGGATGCTCGAAATAATAGATAAGGGATCGCGAGGCGACATTTATAGTTTCAGCTGTGACCTTTTCTTATCCTTGTTGATTATCTTTAATTTGGTCTGTGTGAGTCTTGAGTCGGTGAGCTCGCTGGCCGAGGAGTATGGAGGGTTTTTCCAGACAGTCGAAATAGTGTCATTGGTCTTATTTTCGATTGAATATGCTTTGAGGGTTTGGACAGCAGCTTCTAAATACGACATCTCTGGTACAAGCTCGTCCCGCCGCTTGCGCTATATATTCAGTTTTACGGGAATTGTTGACCTTGTATCAATTTTACCGGGCCTGCTCCAAGTGGTGGGCGTCGCGCTTGATCTACGCTGGGTCAGGATCTTGCGGCTTCTGCGCCTCCTCAAGATCAGTCACTATTCCAGCGCTTTTTCGGATGTGTATTCGGTGATCGCCGAAGAGAAGAACTCTCTACTTGCGACCCTATATCTCCTGTTTGTGGCGATGTTTTTTTCTAGCGCAGCACTCTACCTTGCTGAGGCCGATGCGCAACCGGAGGACTTTGCATCTATACCGGATGCGATGTGGTGGTCACTTATCACTCTAACTACGGTAGGTTACGGCGATGTCTCCCCTGTGACGCCGATCGGAAAAATAATTGGATCGTTCACCGCCATCATTGGTGTACTCACCGTGGCATTAATGACTGGTATTGTGAGCTCCTCTTTCTCCAACAGGATGGCGCTTAAAAAGACCATGCTTGATAGGGAGATCGAGGAGTCTTTGGAGGATGGAGTCATCTCCGTGGTCGAACTTCGTAAGATAAAAGAATTGGCCGCCGGTCTAAATATGAGCGACGAGCAGGTGGAGGCCCTAATCACCTATGAGCGTATGAAGCGTTTACCCCGTTAGACCAACAACTAAAGCTGTTTTCTAGTGAAACTGTGGAGCGCACTTGATTGGGCAGAGCTCTATCGTGTTTAGGAGCTGTGTGAAGTGCTCTGGCAGCTCTGCTAGGTGGCTACAGTCTTGGGTGTCTAGTCCGATCTGGATTTGCTTTTGGCAATAGGCGTAAAATAATCCGAGCTTCTTCTGAATGTTTTCATCACTGAGCATAAAGCTGGGTTGTGACACAGAGAAGAGCATGGATTGCAGCCTTATTAATCCCTCAGTCATAAGGTCTAAGCTTTCACTGGAACTGAGCGTGTCTGAAACTCCCTCGATAATTCCAATGTAGATAGTTTTTAGCAATTCATTCTGGCTCTTGCCGAATGACAGGTTGGGATTCCATGTAGGAAACTCAGTCGAAGAAGTTTCTTGTATAATATCTCTCATTCTAGGCGAGCCTTTTGGTAAACACGAACTTATTTCTTAATTTCTTTCCATCCGGAAAGAAGGTCCTCAAGTATGCCTTGTGCTTCGGCAAACTTTTTTCGGTCATTCGTGCAGTGTGCCGAAGTAAGAGTCCGAATACAGTAGTCATAGAGGCTATCGAGATTCATCGCAATTTCGCCACCCTTTTCAAAATCTAGGGTCCTCCTGAGTCCGAAAATAATTTTTTGTGCCTTCGTCACGTGGATAGACTTCTTCTCAAAATCATTCAGACTCAGCGCCGCCACGGATTCCCTGATCCTTCGAACGGCTCCTTCCAGCAGTACACGTACCATCTGGTGTTGATCTGATTGATTAATCTGGGTGAACGAGGAGGTAACTACCCCTTCATACATGTTCAATGCTGCAACTGTTTGTGGACTCATGAAAACTCCCCTCTCTCTATTCATGGCAACAACGATACAGGACGATTACCCTGATTCGTTATCTGTTTCCTATCTTTGGAGATAGATCGACATCACGTCCCGCAATAATTAGCTGCGCGCCAAGATAAATATATCTAGAAAGAAATTCTTTAACTTATGCTTCTTTATATAAGTAAGAAATTTACAAAGCTTATAAATTGCAGCATGAATTCAGTCTCCTCAATCAACCGACCATTGCGATCGTAAGAATTTAAAAAATTTTTAATATTCGAAATGCAAGTGTCGATTTAACCATTTGTCCGGAAGCGAGGGATGAGAATCTACCGCTCCTGGTCATGAACGTATTCAAAGAGTAATCGGTACCGATGAGCCTATGGGGGTAGGTGGTAGCGGGAACTCTCTGGTGAAGAAGAGGATGCGATCCCAGCTAACCCAGTGCTTACCGTGACTGGTAGGGATGCATTACCTTCTTTAATTATTCAAATGAAGGAGACTTACCATGACAGTTATAAACACAAACATCAGCGCGACGCTTGCGTCGAACGCGATTAAACGAAACGACAGAGACATGACTACAGCTATGGAACGACTCTCAACAGGCATGAGGATT